>LFFM01000055.1_pt1 | contig 62903 bp, 58 predicted proteins | sample 643131 | NCBI WGS metagenome assembly LFFM01 (sample SAMN03777445, study PRJNA286221) | soda lake metagenome | biome: soda lake; feature: Kulunda steppe; material: water; isolation source: sample Tc-Br brine of Tanatar trona crystallizer | place: Russia: Kulunda steppe | collected 2011-07 | reverse complement strand
TTTGCCGGCATCGTGTTGGCGTTCGATGCGCTTTTGGCCACCGCCTTGTTCGGCGCGTTCGTCGAGCTCTTCGAAACGTTCTTGATTGGATTGCTGGTCGGACATCGGATTTCCTGTGGCTCAGATAATACGAGTGACGGCGATGGTGGCGTGGAGCCGAACCGGGGGGAAGCGACTTATTCGGAAGACCGGCTATCCTTGAGTGAGGTAAAGAGGTCCTCGTAGCGGCGCGCCGAGGCATACCAGGAGAAGTCACGCTTCATGGAACGAACCATCAGCGGTCGCCACTTGCGGTAGTTGCGGTAGGTCGCCGCCGCCCGCTCCAGGGCACCGGCCAAGGCGTCTTCGGTCAATTCATCAAAGACAAAACCGGTTCCCGTCTCCGGATCGTCGCGCAGATCGGAGACAGTATCGGTGAGACCTCCAGTGGCGTGGACGACGGGGACCGTGCCGTAGCGCAGGGCGTAGATCTGGGTCAATCCGCAGGGTTCATAGCGGCTGGGGACGGCCAGAATGTCGGCGCCGGCCTGGATACGATGGGCCAGCGGCTCATCATATCCGGCGCGAAATGCGACCCGGTTGGGAAATTCGTCGGCCAGTTGTTCGATCATGTCGCGAAACTCTTTGGGGCCATCGCCCAACACCGCAAGCTGGAAGCCGTCGCGGTCGTCGGTGACATCCGACAGCAAGGCGCGGACCGTGGGCACCAATACGTCAATGCCCTTTTGTTTGGTCAGGCGACTGACGACGCCGACCATCGGCAAGGTGGGGCGGATCGGAAGGTCCATCCGGTGCTGGAGGTCGGCCTTGTTCTGGCGCTTTCCGTTGAGAGTGTCGACGTCGTATTGAACTTCGATATGTCGGTCGACGTCCGGAGACCACACGTTGTAGTCGACGCCGTTCAAAATTCCTTCCAGATCGTCGGTTCGCTCGCTGAGGATTTCGTGGAGGCCGGCGCCGTGTTCCGGAACCTGAATCTCTTCTGCATATCCAGGACTGACGGTGGTGATTCGGTCGGCGTACATCAGACCGGCTTTCATGAAGTTCAGATCGCCGTCGTTATCCAAGATCTGGGCGCCGGAGGCGTATTTTTTCGGCAGGCCGGTGTCGTCGAAGTGGGCGTCGTCGAATTTGCCCTGAAATGCCAGGTTGTGGATCGTGAGTACCGAAGACGTCTTGTCGAATTCGTCTGCAAAATAGTGCTCGGCGTACAGCGGCGCCAGCGCTGTATGCCAGTCGTTGCAGTGCATGACGTCGACGGGCAGCGAGTAGTCGCGAATAAATTCCACGATAGCTCGGCTAAAAAAGGCGAATCGGTCTGCATTGTCATCGAATTGCTCTTCGCCGTCGCCATACAGGCCCTGGCGGCCGAAGTATTGATCGGCTTCGATAAAGAAGATCCGCACCCCGTGCTCCAGTCGGCTCTCCCAGAGCGTGGCCTCGACTTTGGCCTGGTTTTTACTCTGCCGGGGGACTTCCAGAGTCCGAAGTCGCCGGCTCAGACGCATCTGTTCGGGGTCGAGATGACCGTATAGTGGCGTCAAAATCGCGACGTTGTGGCCTCGTTGGGCGAGGGCACGGGGCAGACTTGCGGCGACATCGGCTAATCCACCGGTCTTGGAGAACGGTGCGACTTCGCTGGCGGCGAAGACGATGTTGTGACGCTCATCGGCGGCGTACTTCGAAGTGTCTGTGGTGGTAATATAACGAGACAGGTCCATGCGTGTATCCGTCAGTTGGGTCCGGTCATCAAATCGGCGTGATCAGCCGGATCGGGGGTAGCCAGGTTGCGTAATTGGTAGGGCGCGACCTCGGAGGGCGCGGCGTCCGTGAATCCATTGGTTGCCCGACACGGAGTTGGGCGGCGTGCGCCCGGCCGGGGATCATTCATGCCGGCAGTGATAGTACGGTTCGGCGACGAGATCAAAGGGGATGACTTAGCAGGGGGGGCGTTTGGGATCGGCGCCAGGTTGGCCGACCCTTAAATTTGGAGGGCGGAAGTGACGGCGTCCCGGTCATCGTGCGGTAGGCGTCACTGCTTTGGGATGCAGTGCACAACGAAATGTTCCGCCCAATTCGGAGTACGGACAGTAGATGGGGGACGGGAGGTGGAACAAAAGTTGTTGAAAATTCACGGGAATTGGAAAATTACGGAATAAAGTCGGGAGCTTTCTTGTGGCGGCCTTGACAACAGCAGTCACCAAAAATAAGGTCTCGAGTCCCGTTAGCCAAACAGTGTGCGTCGGGGCTCATTTAGCCTTGCTCGATGCCACTGTTATGCGACTTGATTGATAGGTCGCAGTAGAGAAGTAAATTCGGATGAGGAGTTGTGTCTATGAAGAGCGCAATGCTGAAATTGTTGACCCTTGTTGTACTCAGCGCGATGTTGGCAGGCTGTGCGGCCACCTATGGCTACCACGCCACGAATAACCCGACCGGCGACAAAGTCGGTCAGGCCTGCACCTCCAACGTTCTGGGTCTGATTTCGACTGGAGATGCCAGCGTTCAGGCCGCCGCCGAAGACGGCGACATCACGAACGTCGCCACCGTCGATGTAGTCGGCGAAAGTGGTCTTATCGCCGGTGAAGTGTGCACCACCGTCACCGGTGAATGAACGACAGGGTAGCCCCGCACTGGACTGTGCGGATCGAAAGCTATTGACGCAGAATTTTGCAGTACTTACACGGAGGATTTCAGATGCGTAGATTGATTCCAGCCATTTTGTTGGTTGTTTCCCTGTCGTTGACCATCGGTTGTGGGCCGGGCGTGACGACCGGTTCCCTTTATACCGATACGACGATTCCCGCAGACCTGAGTGACAACGCGGTTGTCGGTCAATCCGGCGAGGCCTGCTCGATGAGTATTTTGGGTATCGTCAATACCGGTGATGCCAGCATCAAGGCCGCCGCCGATGAAGGTGGTATCGACCGAGTTGGTGCGGTCAACACCCGGGTAAACAGCATCCTGGGTCTGTACGCCCAGCACTGCACGGTTGTCTCCGGAGAGTAACCGTTCGAGCTTTTTAGTTCGTCGTTCGGTTGTCGAACTCGGCGCGCAGATCAGGCGCTTGGTTCGAATCTCCGTCCGGCACTGATTTTGTACCCAGAATACTGAGGTTAAAAAGATGAGCATTTCCAAAGTTTCGTTGACCCTTCTCGTAGCAGTGGCCTTTGCGCTGACGGGCTGTGCTACGGCCGTTACACCGCAAACCGCAGGGAGCGCCCCCGCTGCGCTGTACACCGACGTACAGTACTCCAACCAGGCGATGAATAACGAGGTTGGCAGCCAGGAAGGCGAAGCCTGCATGTCGCGTATTCTCATCTTCACCACTGGTGGTGGAGAGGATACGCTTCAGAACGCTGTCGAAGATGCCGGTGTCAGTGAAATCGGCTCCGTCAGCAACTCCTACACGAATATTCTCGGCCTCTACGAGCAGGGCTGCGTCATTGTGACCGGCAACTGATCGACGATCAGCCGAGCAGCAAAAAAAAGGCGGAATCCGCGGCTGCGGATTCCGCCTTTTTTATGTGGTGACGGGGGCCTCCCCGCCCTCGGTTGTATGGTGCGAAAAAACGGCGAAATGCATCTCCGACGTAGATGCATGGAGCAGTAATGGCGGGGGGAAGCGACAATTTGAGGGGGCATCTCCGGGGTCGCTGTATATGCCCCGCCGAGCGTCGGCTGGAAAGCGCCGACGCCTACCTCCTTTATGCTCAATCAAGACGGCAACTCGCCGATGGCGAGTCGGCTTTGGGCAGGAGCGTTGTGGTGTTTCGGAACAGTGTTGCTCCGTTATGCCCGTATGGGTGCCAGTCGAGCCACAGACTCGCTTTGCGAATCTGCTTCTGGGGAGGGTCGTTATTGGATGTAAATCGCAACCGGTGGAAAGCGCAGGATGCCTCGGCTTGTGAGCACCTCAGCGCCGTTGTTTCAGGCGGTGACAGGGAAAGCTACGAGTGTGAGCCGGAGGTGTAGAACGACGCACCGTAACCGTTCAGCCGGATCGTGCGAGCGCGGGCGAGGTTTGACCAGTTCGATGGGCCACGATGCTGTCGGCAATAAAGTCGAGTACGGCCCGACCCTGACGTCGCAGACTTTCGCAGACAGTGAGCATGCATTCGATAAACCGGCTGCCGTCGGATGATTGCGTTCCGAAACTTAGCTTGCGCTTGATGACCGCCGGAAGCACCGCCCGTTCGGCGCGATTATTCGTCGGCTCCACGTCGTGGTGGTAGGCGAAGTTCCACAACCCGTCCTGGCGCTCTTTGAGATTCCCGAAGATCGCGGGAACATTTTCCGGTTCGTTTCCCCTATCAAGAATGATTTTTACCGCCGGAGCCCAGGCTTCGTCGATGCGTCGGCGTAACTTCTCCGGGCAGTATTTGCCCTGCTCGATGCGGCCCAGCGTCCAGAATATCAGTCGGGCCATCAACAACATCTGCCCCGCCGCTTCGGCCCAGGGACCATCCCGGGCGACAAGGCCGCGAATATCGCGCACAAGATGTTGCCAGCAGATCTGGCGCTTGCTGGGCTCGCGCCCGTTGTAGGCGCCGTAACGGTCCGATGTGACAATCCCATCGAAGTCTGCGGAGACGAGCTGTCGGAGCGCGCGGCGACTTCGGCTGTCGGCGATGCGAGATACGGTCACCTCGGTGTCATTCATCGCCCACCGCAACCCACATCTAGCCCCGTTCGTTCGATTCGAACTAGCCGGTCTCATCGACCCACACTACATCAGAGGCGTCGAGCTGCTCGACCGCCCCGCGCCACGCCGGCGCCAGCGCGTGTTGGGCGCGACGCTCCAGCCCGCACATCGACCCCGGCGAAATCGGAATGTCGAATCCCTCTTCGACAAGCTGTTTGAGGTCGCGCTTCGACAGATCGAATCGACCACTCAAGTATCCAACCCCAGGACGCAAGACAGTCTCCGAAGCTGCTGTTCGGGACGGAACCGTTCAGCGGGGTGACGAAGAAATGGGCGGAGAGTCCTTGAGTGGTCGCCCGACGACGCCGAAAGCACCGTATCGCTGGCGGGTCTTCGAGTTGGCACCAAGGCTGGTTGAATGCACGGAGCACCGTGTGTTTTCGTGCCAGTGTGCCGGATGTGGACAAACATCCTGGCGCACGAAGCCGGCCGCTACTTCCCAATCCGGGCACTATGGCGTCGGGGCGGACGTGATGATCCCGATGGCGGTGCCCAGCGTTGGCGGGATGGCCCTGGCGTTGCTGTCGCTGTTCGTGGTGCCCGTGTTGTACGGGTTGATTGAGGAGGGCGGGTGAAGGTTCGTAATCGATGGGGAAAGGTGCGACGTCCAGCAGGGATCTTATGGCATGTCTGGCCCTGAGAGCTGACGTTTTAACTCGGGAATCTGATCAGTGACGACATCCCAGACAATGTCGTAATCCACGCCGAAGTAGTCGTGGATCAGGACGTCGCGCATTCCGGCCATCTGGCGCCAGGGGATCTGATCGTGATCTTGCCGAAATTCATCGGGCAGTTTCTTCGTAGCCTCTCCAATGATTTCGAGACTGCGCACTACTGCTCGTTTAAGCGTTTCATCATTCTGAAACTGTGCCGCTGAAACGCTCTCCAGGTTTTCTTTGATAAACTCGATCTCATCGAGAATGTGGCCGATGTAGATCGTCGGGTTCTTGGACATATTCAACGTCCTGAAGAATCTGTTGACGCAGTGGCTCGGAGAGGCTGTCGGGAGTAATCAACTCGATACGTCGCCCCAGAATCTGCTCCAACAGTTCCGAGAGTTCAAAGAGGTTGAGATAAGTCTTTTCGCCGCGTCGGAAGTGAACGATGAAGTCGATGTCACTGTCTTTATTCGCCTTGTCGTGACGAAAAGATCCGAAGAGCCCCAGTCGCTGCACACCGAGTTGGCGGATTTCATCCCGGTGTCGGGAGAGTCGTGCTTCCAACTCGTGTTTTGTTGTCACCGGATTCATATTGCCTTCCAGACGCGATGGAGCGTTGAATCTGCTCTTTCAAGTGTAGTTCCCTGACCGGTTCGAGGCAAAGCGGCTTTCAGTCGTTGTAGTGCACGAATCGTTGTAGTGCATGAAGCCGGTCGCTACTTCCGAATCTGTGCACTTTGGCGCCGGGGCGAACGTGATGATCTCGATGGCGGGAGTCCATCGTGACCAAAAGCCAAAAGCGGGACGGGGCAGGGGCCCGGGCCCTGGTTGCGCCGCGGGCGCCTGGCCGGCAGGGCTGCACGGCGCACCTGGTGATCGCGCCGCGGGCGCTGAGCGGTCGACCGTACGACCAGTAGTCCCGGGCCAGCCGTAGTTCAGGCTGCCCGGGGGACGGAGGCACTGAATGCTCGATCTCGATGTCGGTCTCGGTCTCGAGGGCGATTTCGTTGTCCGGGCTGATCTCGACCTCAGAAGCTGTCAAAATAATGTCGGACCGAGCACCCCAAGAGTACTTCCTCGCTTCGCTCAGGGCGCGAGACCGAGAATATTTTGCCGCAGTTTTCGATCGAAAGACGAGGCCTATCAGCGCTAAGTCGAGGATTTTCGACGGAAACTGCGGTCTAAATCGGCCGGAAATCGCGACGGGAGACTTTTTTGATAGCTTCTCAAACGGCCCCCGTTCGGTTTATCCGACGGGGGAGAATGTCTGGTGAGCTAGAATCGGCTGCCCTCCACCTTTTTGGTGACGATAGCCTCTGGCTATCGGCGGTACTGCCGACGGCCGGGAGTCCGTCGTGTGCGGCGGCAAATTGCCGTCATTGGATTAGACTCAAATGAGGTACAGGGCCCAAACAGGGGCTGCTTGTCGAGATCTCGGGCACGAGGGGTCGATTTCCCAATCACCGGCGGGCCGAAACATGTCGCCGTCAAATGCGAAGTCTGCTCACCGATATCACCGATGCCGTCACTGCCTTCCGAAACGGCTCTCCAGTGCCTACACTCAGATCGACCTGAGCGGTAGCGCGTCGCTACCCCACTGAACGCTTACGTTCGGGACTCCCTCCGGAAGCCCGGCGCGCTTTGTTGAATCGCACACGTCGCATTCCAGTCGATGCATCCGGTATTCTACCAGGGGCCTTTTAACTTCGATGTCCCAGACCTGATGGCGCCAGGGGGCGACGTCTTCACCGGTTAGCTGCTGGTCACAGCAGTCGCATTCGTTCGGTTTAACCTCCACGAACTTGTCGATGTCATCGGCGTCGGCCAACTCGCGGTGATTCCCTTCGTGGCCGGGTTGGGCTCCCTGATTGCGAGCTTCGCCGAAGTCCAGCGTCACCTCATCCGTATCGTCATCGTCGTCGTTCTCCCACGGCTCGTCGGTCGATGGCGGGCGGTGGGAGTTCGATGAGTCCTGATTGAGTTGATGTTCCAGCTGTTGGACCCGCTTGCGAAGCCGCTCATTCTCCTCTTCGACGCCTTCCAGTTCTTCCACCCGCTTTCGCAATCGAGCGTTTTCGGCCTCCAACTCGTCGATGCGCTCCATCGCCTCATCGAGGCGACGAGCAAGCGTTTCCGCATCTGGAAGGTCATCACTCATAGATCGTGTTCCGATCGGGTCCGTGGGCCATTTACCTTCTCAAAAATGCCGATCGCTGTGAAGAGGGGGCTGAACAGTTACCGACGCACCATTTCAAAACGTCGATGCAACGAAGGGTACGAGTATTCGTGTTGTCAGGGTGGAAAGCGCAGGATGCCTCGGCTTGTGAGTACCTCAGCGCCGTTGTTTCAGGCGGTGACAGGGAAAGCCACGGGTGTGAGCCCGTGACGAAGAACCATCACAGCGATTCGTCGAGCTCTCCAAAGCTCTCGATGGCGTTTTCCAGAGTTTCGACCTCGTTTTTGGTCTGCCTTATTTCCTCTTCGATTTCCTCTTGCTCTTCTTCGAGGTTGCGCAGTTTTTCTTCCGTTTTTTCGAGGACTTGTTCGAGTGCTTCGTTGTCATTGGACATGGAGCTTCTCCTCTATGATTGAGGGCGATTGAGTGGCGGTACGTGGTGGGGATATGGAAAGGATCAGGCGAGGCGCCATTTGCCGCGTCCCTTTCGTTTGACCATGCCGTCGTCCTCCAGAGAGTCCATGACGGTGTAGGTGTAGCTGCGCATTCCCTTGGAGATATTGCCCTCGTCATCGCCCTCGACGTCGCGCAGGATTTCGAGGACATCGGCGGTGCGAAAGACACCGCCGTCGGCGCCGATTTTACGGCAGATTTGTTCGATCTGGTCGCGGCGAGCGCCGCGGGCGGGCCGACCGGTATCGTCATCGACGGGGACCTTGGAGATGCCGCGAACAGTGCGCCTTGCGGACCTCTTTGACGGCGGGGTCTCGCCTCGCAGTGCGGCCCGTAGGTCTTCCAGGGCTTCGCGGGCCTTCTGGGTCTGTTCAGCATGGGCATCGCGGCGCTTCTCGAGCTCTTGGAGTTTGGCCCGCTTTTGCTCCAGTGCTTTTTTGAGATCTGCAATTTCATTTGAAAATACACTCATGTGTTGCCTTGTCGTTGGTTGTAGTGAATGTAGAAAATAAAGACACGACTCTCATAATAATTAGCATTGCCATGGATTATGATTGGTGTCAAATCAAGCTAACTCACCGAAAGGGCGAGCAGTTGTTTGTCCGAACGCTGACGTCCAATACTGAGATTGCGTGTATTTGTCAGTTATTGTTGTAGTCCGATCATAAATCATAAGAGTGGACGCTGGATATGATGTCTTTGGAGTTGGAGTCATTGAGCGGTCCGCCATCGGCGGGTTGTAGAGAGCGCGGTGAGCGGTGAGATTTGATTTTGTGTTGTACGGGCAGCGGTGGCCGTTGTTAGACTGGCGGGCCCGAGCGTCGCTTCCGCCTCTACTGTGGAGAATCCGTAATGACCGACCTGTTTAACCCGACCGAAGAACACGAAGTGCTGCGCCAGATGGTTCGTTCCTTCGCCGAAGAACAGCTCGAGCCCCAAGCCGAGGAGCACGACCAGACCGAGACATTCAACCAGGAGTTATTCAAACAGCTCGGCGAATTGGGATTACTGGGGGTGACGGCGCCGGCGCAGTTTGGTGGCTCGGCGATGGATGCCACGGCGGCTGTGATTGCCCACGAGGAATTATCGGCCGTCGATCCCGGCTTTTGCCTCGCCTACCTGGCGCACTCGATGCTGTTTGTGAATAATCTGGCCGTCAATGGCGATGAAGAGCAATGCCAGCGATTTTTGCCGGGAGCCTGTTCCGGTGACTTGGTCGGCGGCATGTGCATGAGCGAACCGGGGGCCGGGACCGATGTTCTGGCGATGAGCACGGTGGCCGAAGAGAGTGATGATGGGTTTATTCTCAACGGTCGCAAGATGTGGATCACCAACGGAGCTGTCGGTGACGGCGAGTTGGGGGATGTATTTCTGGTCTACGCCAAACATGGAGAGCGCTCAGGGCGAGAGATATCGCTATTTGTGGTCGAAAAGGATACGGAGGGACTGCAACTCGGCCAGAAGCTCGATGGAAAGCTGGGAATGCGAGCGTCGACGACGGCGGAGTTGGTCTTCGACAATGCCCAGGTCCCCAGAGAAAACCTGGTTGGAACGCCGGGCAAGGCGGTCCAAAGCATGATGCGGAATCTCGAAATCGAGAGGGTGACGCTGGCGGCGATGAGCCTCGGGATTGCGCGACGCTGCGTTGAAATTATGAATGGATATGGGCAGCAACGGGAGTCATTTGGTGAGTCCCTGAACAAGCATGGCCAGATCCAGCGTCATATCGGAGAAAGCTACGCCGAATTTATGGCTGGGCGAAGTTATGTGTACGACGTGGCATCGCAGCTGGGGCCGGAGGGCGCTGGAGATCGAATGGACTCCGACGGCGTCAAACTCTACTGCTCGACGATGGCCAAAAATGTCGCCGACCGGGCCATCCAGGTCCTCGGCGGCTACGGGTACGTCTCGGAGTACGTCGTCGAGCGGCTGTGGCGTGATGCGAAGTTACTCGAAATCGGTGGAGGGACCATCGAGGCCCATCAAAAGAATATCACCCGCGATCTGACGCGACGCGAAAAGATTCGTTGAGCGACGCCAAAAGGGTGAGGTCTGCCATGGCTGAGCAAGGCGTACATCGAGGCGGCTGTCACTGCGGTCGAGTTCGCTGGGAGGTCGACGCCGATTTGCAGGAGGCGTCGGTTCTGTACTGCAATTGCTCGATCTGCGAGATGAAGGGGTATCTTCATCTCATCGTCGACGCCGATGATTTTCAATTGCTGTCGGGCGCCGATGTGTTGTCGGAGTATCGATTCAACACGGAGACGGCGGTCCACAAATTCTGCGAGGTCTGCGGCATGCACTCATTTTACACGCCGCGGAGCCATCCCGACGGCGTTGACGTCAACGTGCGGTGCATCGATGGCGTGGAACTCGACGGCCTCGAAATCGAGTCCTTCGACGGTGCCCAGTGGGAAGAGCACGTCGACGAAATTCGCTGAAGACTCGGTAGATCAGGTAGGGAAGCAAGCTGTTTCGTCGTTCATTACGCGACGTCGGCGGCGACGGCGCGTACCTTGCGAGCCGCTTCGCGCAGGGTGTGGGGGCCGGCGTCGTCTTTGTAGGCGTTTTCACTGAGATGGCGCCGCCATGCACTGGCGCCGGGCTGGCCGCGAAATAACTGGAGGTAGTGGCGGGTCATCGCCGACAATTTGAGGCCCTCTTCCACAAAGGGCGCGGTGTATTCACACAGAGCGTCGACGACGTCGAAGCGCGACGGCGTCGGCCTATCGTCGCCGTAAAATCGCCGGTCCACATCGGCGAATATGAAGGGATCGTCGTAGGCGGCGCGACCGATCATGACGGCGTCGACATGCTCCAGGTGTTCGTCGGCTTCGTCCAGGCTATCGATGCCGCCGTTGGTCTCAATGACGAGTTTCGGCCGTTCTCGCTTCAGGCGGTGAATTTCGTGGTGACGAAGGGGGGGGACGTTTCGGTTTTGCTTCGGATCCAACCCCTCCAGCCAGGCCTTGCGGGCGTGGACGGTAAACCGGCGGCAACCGGCCTCGGCGACGGTGTCGACGAAGTGGAGCATGTCATCGTAGCCGTCGAGGTCGTCGACGCCGATGCGATGTTTAACGGTGACCTCGATGTCGACGGCCCGGCCCATGGCCTCCACGGCGCGGGCGACATCTTCGGGTGTTTTCATCAGACAGGCACCCATTCGCGCCTGTTGGACGCGATTGGAGGGGCACCCAATGTTGAGATTGACCTCGTCGTAGCCCCAGTCTTGAGCAATTCGTGCGCATTCGGCGAGGTCCTCCGGGTCGCAGCCGCCGACCTGCAGGGCGATGGGATGTTCGCATTCATGAAAGCCGAGCAGGCGCTGGCGGTCGCCGTGGATGATGGCGCCCGTTGTCAGCATCTCGGTGTACAGCAGGGTGTGCTCGGTGAGCTGGCGCATAAAAAACCGGTAGTGCCGGTCGGTGCGCTGCATCATGGGGGCGATGCTGACGGGATATTCGAACATGGGTTCCGGTCGCGGGTTCAAGTCAGGTATGGCGTCGTATCCGGGCTACTGGTGGTGCGATGGCATCATCGTCGACAGCGTCCAGAATAGCACGGCAATCCAGACCAGTTGAGCCATCAACAGATGGGCGAGCTGAATCCATCCCGGGGCGGCGAGCATGATATTGACCACGCCCAGTACGGTCTGAGCGATGACCAAAAACAAGGTGTACGTCGTCCAGCGGTCGACAAGCGGGGAGACACCGCGAAGTCGGACCACCCAACTTAAGATCATCAAATACAGCGCCAGACCGATGGCGACGATGGGGTGGATGATGCGCAGGCGCACCAGGAAGTGATTGGTCGGCGAAAGGTCGTCGCGAATCGAGGCAAATAGACCCTCGCCAATGGTCGGATCCGTCGGGAAAAGGGTATCTCCCAGGGCGGTAACGGCGCCGGACATGCTGGTGGCCACCATACCGACAATGGCGATGAGTAATAGCCAGGTCAGCGTCGTTCGTTTCGACCACTGCGGCAGCTCCTTTCCGGTCGACCACCAGGCTACCAGAGCGGCGGCACCGGTCAGTGCCAGCGTATTGACCAGGTGGATCGAGATGACGATGGCCCGAGCCGCGGAGTCGTCGTCGCCGACAAGGCCTCCGAGGACCAATCCCGCGCCGATAAGTGACTCAAAGATGATGAACAGCATGGTCACCACACTGGCCCAGAAGACGCGATTGGCGCCAAAACGCCGGTACGCCCAGCCGATCAGGACCAATCCCATCGGCCCCAGTATCCCGGCGGTGACCCGGTGGGTGTACTCGATGAGAGTTTCGTTTTCGGCGATGATGTCTTCGGGAATGAATTCGCCGTGGCAATCCGGCCAGTTGGCGCCGCAGCCGTCACCGGAGCCGGTGATGCGAACCCAGGCACCAAAGAGGATCACCAGGATCATGTAGTACAAAAAGATCCAGGCGTACTTCGTAAACTTCTCGCTTGGACCGGGCTTGTCGGCGCTCATGATATTCTCCGGACAGCAGGGCAGTTCGCACAGTGGATACGGGTAGAGAATCACTGCGATCCTTTCAACAGGCGACAGCCGGAATTGTACGGGATGTCTCCTGTGTTTGGCATAGGGCGGATTGTCGCGGCCGGAGTCGTCGACGCGTCTTGTCGCCGGTCTCGGCCAGTGTTACACATTCCGCCACAACAGTGATGTTCCGCCCCGCAATCCAACGTGGATGCCGGCGGAGGCGACGGGTAGATAGCAGTTTTGACAGCGACGAAGGTGTACAACGTGAAAGACGCTCCGATGATCAAGGATATGCTCGAGGGTCGGGTCGATACCGGCCAGACGGTCACCGTAGAGGGATGGGTCCGAACGCGGCGCGACTCCAAAGGTGGATTTTCATTTCTGGAAGTCCACGACGGTTCCTGTTTTGAAACCCTGCAATTCGTCATCGGTGGCGATCTCGATAATTACGAAAGCGAGGTCCTGAATTTGACGGCTGGCTGTTCGGTGCGAATCACCGGCGAACTCGTGGAATCCCGGGGTGATCAAAACGTGGAAGTCCAGGCCGAAGAGGTAGACGTCGTCGGGTTTGTCGACGACCCGGATACCTATCCGATGCAGGCTAAAGAGCACAGCCGGGAGCACCTCAGAAAGCACGCTCACCTTCGGCCGCGGACCAATCTCATCGGCGCTGTTACCCGAGTTCGACACACGCTGACGCGGGCTGTCCACCGCTACTTCGACGAGCAGGGCTTTACCCAGGTCCACACGCCGGTGATCACATCGTCGGATTGCGAGGGCGCCGGCGAGTTGTTCCGGGTCTCCACTTTGGATCTGATGAATCTGCCGATGACCGACGGCGGCGATGTCGATTTCTCGGAGGACTTTTTTGGACGCGAGGCCTATCTGACGGTTTCCGGTCAGCTCAACGTCGAGAGCTACGCTCTGGCGATGAGCAAGGTCTACACGTTCGGCCCCACATTTCGGGCCGAAAACTCCAATACGTCGCGCCATCTCGCCGAGTTCTGGATGGTGGAACCGGAGATCGCGTTTGCCGATCTGGACGACGCCGCTGACCTCGCCGAAGACTTCCTGAAGTACATCTTCCGGGCGCTTCTCGAGGATCGACCGCGGGACATGGCCTTTTTCGATGATCGCTCCGATGTGGGCTGCATCGACCGGTTGCAGGCCTTTGTCGATAGCGATTTCGAGCAGATGGACTACGCGGAGGCCATCGACATTCTGGAGGGCGTCGAGGACGAACAAGACTTCGAATTTCCCGTCTCCTGGGGCATCGACCTGCAGTCGGAGCACGAGCGATATCTCGCCGAAGAACACGTGGGACGTCCGGTGGTGGTCAAGAACTATCCGAAGGACATCAAGGCCTTCTACATGAAGGTCAACGACGACGAGGAGACGGTGGCCGCCATGGACGTGCTGGCTCCGGGAATCGGTGAAATTATTGGCGGCGCCCAGCGCGAGGACCGCCTCGATGTGCTCGAACGCCGCATCGAGGCGTTGGGCCACGACCTGGAGGAATACGACTGGTACCGCGACCTACGCCGCTACGGCTCGGTGCCCCACGCCGGCTTCGGACTCGGCTTTGAGCGGACCATCGCCTACGCCACGGGAATCGAAAATGTGCGCGACGTCATCGCCTTTCCCCGAACGCGGCGAAACGTCGAGTTTTAACTACAGCAGGTCGATGCCATGGCGGAATACCAATTCGAGGTCACGCTCAACGAGCACGGCCAGCGCCTCGACAAGATGCTGGCGCGACGCCTCGATATGGCCATCGACGGCGGGTTTTCCAGAAATAAGACCAAGAAGCTGCTCGACGCCAACAAGGTCGTGTACAACGGCCGCGTCGAGCGCTTCGGGTCGAGAAGCGTCGAGTACGACGATATCATCGAAGTCGATGTCGACGCCTCGGTCGTCGGCTCTCCGAAGTCCCACGAAAACGTCGAATTGAACGCCGGAGATATTCTCTGGCACGACGATCTGGTGGTTGTCATCGACAAGCCCGCCGGTTTGCCGAGTCAAAAGACCCGGGATCCGAATCGGGACTACGCCGTGGCCGCCGTCGAGCGCTATCTGAAGCAGCACGGGAAATCGGATCCGTACCTGGCGCTGCATCACCGACTGGATGTCGGGACCTCGGGGGCGATGTTATTGGCCTGTGATGAGCGAGCCAACGAGGGGATCTCTCGGGCATTCGACGAGCGTCGAGTCCACAAGACCTACCGCGCGATTGGGCGTCGGACGTCGTCGGGCCCGAAGCGGGACGTCGGTGACTCCTGGGTGGTCGAAAACCATCTGGCCCGGCGGCGCAGCGATTCGACGACGCGCCAGGTCGCCGTCGATTCCGGCGGCGACTACGCCCAAACTGAATTTGAAGTGCGAGATGTGAGGGAAGGCTTCTTCGATATCGTCGCCCGACCGACCACGGGGCGGCGCCACCAGATAAGAAGCCATCTCGCCGACAGCGGATTGCCAATTGTCGGCGATGAGCGCTACGGCGGCGTAGAGCGTCTGGACGGCGAGGACGTCGAGCGGATGATGCTCCACGCCTGGCGACTGCGCCTGGACCATCCGGTTTACGACACCGAGATCGATGTCACCAGTCCGGTTCCGGAGACCATCGAAGATCTGGTTTGAACCGGCTCCGGTGACCCCGTGGCAGCGCGCGCTACTCGATGGACTCCAGGAGTTTTTGGAGTGCCGGCGAATCCCAGTCGCGCTCGCTTCGAAGCTCGATATAGGTCTTTAGAGCTTGCCGAGTCTGTTCGCCGACCTTCGTGAAGTGAACCTGTAGATAGGTCTCCAGATCGAAGGGGGCGGCAATGGGCGCCATCATCAATGCACCTTTAATGGTCGTCTTTCCGATAAATCGCATCGGAAGCGGGGGGTTGGCGCCCAGATGGTCCTCGATGACCGTCGAGATCTCGTCGCAGGCATTGTCGAAGAGTTCGCGATGAGCGCTGGAGCGCTTGAAGGTATCCATCGACCAGTCGACGCTCTCCAGCGAGGCCACAAGCGGCATCAATACGCCGCTTCCAAAGGCTGAAAGCCGGGCCAGATTGTCGACCTTTCGGGTGCTCATACCGCCGGACTTCAGAGACTTCAAAAGCGGCCGGAGGCGCTCGGCGGGTCCGTCAAACATCGCCGGCGTCAACGGGGGCAGCCAGTAGGCGGTTCCGGGCTCATCGGCCTTTTCACCGGGCAACGGGGCGGGGTAGCTGACGGCGGTGATAAGGCCTGTGGCCAAGCGATCTTTTTCTACAAATTGGGCGATGTAGTCCCGGTCTTCGAGCCCCGGTGTCAGAGAGACGACCGCGGCGTCTCCCAGCGCATCGGTCAGCTCCGGAAGCCAGGGGCCGCGCAGTGCGGTCGACGGGATACAGAGCACGGCGGCGTCGTAGTCGGCTTCCTGCACCTCTTCGGCGTCGGTGTGGACGGCCTTCGGCTGGAAGTGCTCCGGGGTATCGAGCCCCTTGCTTCGGTTGTAGAGTCGGTAACCCTGTCGGGCGTCGTCGACGTACTTCGGTTTGACGTAGACGCCGACGTCGGCCCCTCCGCGCTGGAGCATATGTCCGTAGAGTTGACCGATCGAACCGGCGCCGACGATAAGTACATTCATCATGTCATGTCCCAGATCAGAGACGAGTGGGGGATTTATTCTATGTACATCATGCCGGCGCCGACGCGGCTCGCCCAGCCGTCGAGTGCTTGCAGATCGATGCCCAACGTATCGGCAGTCCGACATAGATCATCGGGCATCGGGGCCTCCATGTGGTCGAGTGGGGCGGCTCGGTCGGTGACGATGGCCAGCGCGTGCAAAGCGTGGCGATCGTGGTGGCCGCAGGGAATGGCGTTATAGCGCTCTTCACCGATGAGCGGACAGCCGATGTGTTGCATGTGGGCCCGTATCTGGTGGGTTCGCCCGGTGTGGAGTCGGGCGACGACCAGGCTGTAATTTCCAGTCGTCGACAACTGCCACACCTCGGTGCGGGCCTGTTTGCCGTCGTCATTGACCTCGACTTCCGTATATCCCTTCCGTCCCATGCGCTTGAGCGGAGCATCGATGATGGTCGATGAATCTCCATCGAGTTGCCCGTGGACAAGCGCCGCGTAGTACTTTCGAAATTGCGAGGTGTGCCACCGCTTTTGCCAGCGCTGGACCAGCTTTTTTTTCTTGGCAAACAGCAACACACCGGAGGTGTCGCGGTCGATCTGATGGAGGACCCAGACCATGTCGCCGGCGTATTGCATCGCCCAGTATTGCGCGCAATCTGGATCCTGGAGGTCCTGTCCGGAGGTCAGAAGTCCGGTCGGTTTGTTCCAGCCAATGATGCCATCGGTCTCGGCGATGATGCGTTGTTGAAACTTCAGATCCGTCATTCGAGCTCCGCGTCGATGGCCTGGGCGACGTCGTCGGTCAGCTCCAGATTGTGGTAGATCTCCTCGATATCGTCGTTGTCCTCCAGAAGATCAATGAGCTTCATATTCTTCTGGACCACCGACAATTCGGGGGCCAGTGAATTTTCGGCGACTTTGGTGATTTCGTCGTTCATAAACTCGTCGTAGCCCTCGTCCTGCAGGGCGTCGCGCATGTTGGCGAACTCTTTGGGCGGCGTCGTAATGGTGACGACGCCGGCTTCGTGTTCCACATCGTCGGCGCCGGCCTCGATGGCAAAGAGCATCAGGTCGTCGATATCGTCGACGTTGTCGTCGGATAGACTGATGACGCCCTGAGCGTCGAACATCCAGGCCACGCAGCCGTCTTCGCCGAGGTTGCCGCCGTTTTTATCGAAGATATAGCGGATGTCGGCGACGGTGCGGTTTTTGTTGTCCGTCGACCCCTCCAGGAGGTAGGCGACGCCGCCGGGGCCGTAGGCCTCGTAGCGGAAGTCGGTATAGCTGACGCCTTCCAATTCGCCGGTGCCTTTTTTGATGGCCCGTTCGATGGTGTCTTTGGGCATGTTGGCGTCTTTGGCCTTGTCGATATAGACGCGCAACTCGGAGTTGTACTCCACATCGCCACCGCCGCGACGGGCCGCGGAGGTGATCTTTTTGCTGATTTTGCTGAACTTCTTGCCCCGCTTTTTATCCTTCTTTTTTTTCTTGTGTTTGATGTTCGCCCAATGACTATGTCCTGCCATGGTCTGTGTCCTCGTCAGAATTCAAGAAATTGCAGATGCGTGGGCCGAATGTGGGCACTTCGATAGACATGCGCCGCCCCGGAGACATTCCGAGTTGTCGCCGCCATCGGAGAACGCGATGGATGCCCGTGAATGAACGTTGTTGTCGATGGCGCGACGCCCGGGGTCAGCCGCTGTTCCGATGCATTGTCGATGTCTCGGTGGCAGTCGTAAACGTCACCACCGCGCGTTGTATAGCACTGGCAGCGCGATTCGTCGAAGCAGTCGAAGTGCTGTGGCACGGCGTTTGAAAAATCGCCATCGGTTGTCCGTCGATGAAGCGACGGGGCGCCGGGATGTGGGGCGCAATCGGTGGGCGAAAAGCGACCATGCGCAGGATGAATACAGCCGGCAATACAGGTCGTTGAGCTGGGCCAGTTTTTTGAAGTGTTGGTTTAGGTTTCTCGTATAAATCGGATCGATTTTGGGTCATGTCGAAACCGCATATCCTCGGGTACCATCAGTGATGGCAGGGGGAGATCGACTACAAAATTACCACTTGAGGGGTTAAGCTTCTGCTTTAGGTATGTCCGTTTTGCATAGAGCGTCTCGGCGAATATATGCCGCAGCGAGATTGATACAAAGCGATAGGAGAAGTGATGGACGACGAGACGAAACCAACCATTATCGGGATTACCGCGGGGCTCATTCACGCCGATGACGAGCGCAGTCGCTACGACGGTCGGCCCCTGCTATTTGTGGAGCAGTCGATGGTGGAGTGGCTGATGACCCGGCGCGGCGTGGTGCCGTTGATGGTGCCCGCCGCCGGTCCCAATGCCGATGCGGCGGTCGTCGCCGACGACTTCGCCGGGGCCATCGATGGTCTCGTCATCCAGGGCGGTGTCGACGTGGCGCCGGAGTCGTACGGAGAGCAACCCATCGACGATCGGTGGTCCGGTGACATCGTCCGCGATCGCTACGAGACGGCGATCGTCGACGCCTGCCTCCAGCGCGATCGGCCGATCCTCGGCATTTGCCGCGGTCATCAGCTGCTCAACGTGGTTTTGGGAGGGACGCTCTACCAGGATATTGGCGCGCAAATCGAAGGGGCATTGAATCATCGCGACCCGCAGGCTTATCATGAGAAGACTCATCCAGTGGTATTTGAATCAGGGGCTGTACTCGGCCAGTTGTACGGGGCCGAAGAGGGGCTGGTGAATAGTGTCCATCACCAGGCCGTTCGACGTGTCGCCGACGGGCTGGTGGTCGAGGCCCGATCGAAGCACGACGGTGTGGTCGAGGCGGTACGCCTCGATGCCACGCAGTACGCCGTTGGAGTGCAGTGGCATCCGGAGTTTCAGGAGCCGCACCAGTCGGAGTTACTTTCGACGCGACCGCTGCTGGATGATTTTCTCGAGGCCGTGCAACGACGTCGCGGTGCGTAGTCCGATAGTGCCATGGTCGCCTGGCGGGATGTTCACAGGCCGCGGCGACCATGAGGCGAGAATACACTGTAGTTGAGAAGATGACGGGGACGATTTCGGCAGCGCGCATGGAAGCGCGCTCGACGTGTCGGTGGTGTGTCGAAGATGCCGCCGACATTCACTTTTTGAATTACCACGGAAGGAGAGCGGAATGCTCAAATGTAAGGATCCGGCGACGGGAGATGTGATCGAACGGATCTGTTGCGGCGATCGTCGCACAGTTCACAGAATGTATCGGAAACTTCAACAGGGGCAGCGCCAGTGGCGCGACAACGACTGGCATCACCGATTGGAGGTGCTCGAACGATTCGGACAATTGCTCGACGACGAGCGGATTGGCCTCGTCGAAGGATTGACCCGGGAGGTGGGAACGCCGATTGAACAGGCGCGGGCGGAGGTCGATGCTGCGCGCCGGCAAATTGATGGATTTGTCGACGCCGGCACAGAGGCCATGGGCGTCGATGTGTTGCACGACGAGGCGCCGCAAACGGGGCGAGAAGTCGTGGAGCGCGAACCATTGGGGGTGGTCGCCCACATTTCGACCTGGAGTGCCCCGTTGCTGGTCGGTGTCGAGGCGCTGGCACCGGCACTGCTGGCAGGCAATGCCGTGTTGTACAAGCCGTCCGAAGAGGCCGCATTGCTGGGGCGACAGCTGGTGGAATTATGGTGGGAGGCCGGCATCCCCGACGATGTAGTCGATGTGGCGATCGGTGGCGGTGCCGTCGGAGATTACGTGCTCGACGAGTCGATCGCCGGGGTCTCCTTTGCCGGCAGCTACAACACCGGTCAGATGGTGGCCCAGAAATTGGCGACGCGCATGATCCCACAACACCTGGAGCTGGGCACCAAGGACGGCGCCTACGTGTGTGATGACGTGGACGTCGAACCGGCAGCCCACCAGATTGCCGAGATTGCGCTGTACAATTCAGGGCGCGGACGTCGGGCCTTCGATCGGGTCTACGTCCACGAGTCGCTGCATCGGCGTTTCGTGGAGTCACTGTGCTGCCAGGTCGACTCATTTCGCCTCGGCGACCCGGCAACGGAGGGCAATTTGATCGGTCCCATCATCGATGATCGGCGGCTTCGAACCCTGGAGTATCAGATGTCGGATGCCATCCAGAAGGGAGCGACCCTGCTGATGGGGGGCCGGGCCCACAATGGCCAGGGTCACTTCTTTGAGCCGACGGTCCTCACCGATGTCGACCACCGGATGCTGGTGATGCGCGAGGAGTCGCCGGGGCCGGTGGTGGCAATCCAGCGGGTCTGTGACGATACAGAGGCACTTCGTCGGCTCGGAGACTCCGATTACCGGGGTGGGGCGGCCGTCTTGTCGTCGAGCCGCGAGCGGGCCCGGAGGATGCTGATGCAGATCGACGCTGAAAGCGTCTACTGGAGTGATTGCAGCCGCGGTGAGACCGGCCGAGTGCGGCCGCGGGGACTCGATGTTGCTGGCGTCACCGAAGAACTTCGCCGCATGACGCGTCCCAAAAACTGGAGACTCGGTTCCGGGCCTCAGCTCGTGCGGTGTTGAGTGTTGGTGTGTTACGGTCGGGCGGCGAGAAAACCCAGGATGTACAGGCTATGGAGTCTTCGACGTGAGCGATAGCGATCCGTATCAATTTCATATCTCGCCGCCCCAACCGCACTGGGGCGGGCCGGAGGATCAAAATTTACATCTGGTGTTGGTGCACCCCGAAATTCCGGGCAATACCGGCAATATCGGTCGGCTCTGCGCCGGCGCCAACGTCTGGCTGCACCTCGTCGAGCCTCTGGGCTTTGACCTCGACGACCGATACCTCAAGCGGGCCGGACTCGATTACTGGCCTCACGTCAAGTTGTGCGTGCATCCCGGCTTTGATCGCATCGAAGAGATCTTTCCGGCCCACCGGATGCGGTTGTTCACCAAAAAGGCCAGCACCTGTTATACGGAGGCCGACTGGACGCCGGGGTCGGTACTGGTATTCGGTAAAGAGACCAAGGGGTTGAGCGAATCGATTCGCCAGCGCTATTCGGAGCAATTGTACCGGATTCCGATCACCGACAAGGTGCGCAGCCTGAATCTCTCGAATGCCTGCGCGGTGTCGCTGTACGAGGCGATGCGCCAGATCGACTGGGCGCCCATCGAGGCCGCCGGCGAATAGTGATCATCGCGACGTCAGCGCCAGTCGGCGCCGCGTCGCAGTTTGTCGAGGGCATATTGAAAATCGTCGGGGTAGTCCGATCGGCAGTCGATGCGGCGGCCGTCGGGGTGTTCGATGCCCAGCGTCAAAGCGTGGAGCGCCTGGCGGTCGATGATCGAGGCCGACGACGTCGATGTGCCGCCGTAGGTCTGATCGGCGAGGACCGGGGCGTGGGCCTCGTAAAAATGCATCCGAATCTGGTGGGTCCGCCCGGTCTCGAGCTTGCATTCGACCAGGCAGGCTCCGGAGTCGAAGCGCTCGACGACGCGATAGTTGGTAATGGCCCGGCGATCGGATGCCGGGTCCTGGCCGGTGAATCGAACGCGGTGGTGGGGATGACGGCTGTGGCCGGTATCGAATCGGCCCTCGTCGTCGAGTCCGGGCCCGTGGACGATGGCGTGGTACAATCGATGGGCGGTGCGGTCTCGAAACTGGGCGGCCAGATGGCGGTGGGCGTCGTCGGTCTTGGCCACCGCCAGGGCGCCGGTGGTGTCGCGATCGAGGCGGTGGACGATCCCCGGGCGCAACTCGCCGCCGACTGTCGATAGCTGTGTGAAGCGATGGGTCAGGGCGTTGACCAGCGTGCCGTCGGGATGGCCCGGAGCAGGGTGGACGACGAGATCCGCCGGCTTGTCGACGATGGCGATGGCGTCATCTTCGTACAGCACATCGATGTCGATGGCTTCCGGCGCCGTCGTCGGCTCTTTGGGGGGGCTGTGGTGCCAGACGATTTCGTCGCCGCTTCGCAGCTTGTAGCCCGCTTTGACCGTTTGTCCGTCGACGCGGATATCGCCGGCGTCGACGGCCTTTTTGACCTGCGATCGGGAGAGTCCCGGCGGGTCGCGATCGGCGAGGTAGCGGTCGAGACGCCCTCCGGATGCGGCGTCGTCAATCGGGTAACGATAGACTCGCGGACTCAATTACACGGTCCTGTATCGGCGTCGCAGGTGGTGTCGAGCAGTCGTCGTATCCATCACCAGATGTGGGAGTCGATATCTCCACACTTGGCGAAGACGCCGTCGATAAATGCTTTTTCCAACACGTTGGTATTTTCCAGCATCTCATCGTCGACGTACTGGCGCATATAGGTCAGCGCCTCGTTCCAGATGCCGTCGATTTCCTCGAAGAGATTGTCGTTTTTGATGCCCTCTTCGATTTTTTCCTGGATATCGGGGTACATCGTCAGATCCGATGCGATCACCCGGGCGCGCTGGGCGGCTTTTTCTTCGTCTTCGATTTTGGCCATCTGATGCTCCTTTGGCGAGGAATATGGCTGTCGAGTCGACTGCTCGCTGTCATCTATCTCGATTATGAGGTCAGGCAGACCCAGGAGCAAGTATCACGACTTTTCGAGGAATTCGAAATAATCGTCTAAAAGGTCGTTGGCGTCGATATCAAAGATGCGGGCGATCTCGCGGAGATAGCCCCGCAGATAGACCTGGCGGGGCAATACATCGAGATCGATCTCTTCGATGGCCGCCAGGTACTTGACGCCGATATGGGTTCGAGAGCTCAATTCCTGGAGGCTCAGCGATTGTTCGCGTCGAAGTTCGGCCAGTTGGGCTCCCGGAGAGTTGGCCAGCGGCTCCGAGCTGTCCGGTCCGTCGGCGGTGGAGTCGACGTCATCGTCGGGTGACGAGCCATTGGTCGAGGTGTTTGGCGACGGACTGTCGCCGGTGGTGTCATCGTCGCGCTTGTCGGTCGATGATGTCGACGACTTGGGCGGAGAATTCGACGATGCGGCGCTGTCGCCGGTGCGCGACGACGCCGAGTCGCCGGCGTCACCGGATCGGGAGTTGCGAAACTTCCGGGAGGCATCGTCGACGTCGTCTTTGGAGAAGCTCTCGCTGGGCATCGTCAACACATGCCGATACAACTGCTCGAGCTCATCGGCGATGACTTCCCGGCGCTGCGGATCGCCAAAGACCAGTGAAATGGCGTTTTCTCGCCGGTATCCCTCCCAGAGTCGGCGGCAATGCTGGCGGACTTCGTTTCGGCTCAATTCGGGATTGAGCCCCATCAATCGGGCCGGGTGGACGTCTTCGTCGGACGAGGGGATCGGTCTGGGATAGCGCTCGTCGACCAGGTCGATATCCCGGATATGGCGGGTCAGCAACTCCACTTCATTGGATAATCCCTCGCCATTTCGAGATGAATTCGTGCCCGTCGTCCGGCGGTTGTAGAACCACCGGCGGTCGGCGTACTCGATGGATGCCAGAACCCGGGGAAAGAGCCGCAATTCCCGGTGCAACGCGTGACTTAATACAAATCCCAGGTCGTGTTCGGCGCCCTCGCGCACCAGATTGACGATCATGTAGGTCTCGAGGCGTTCGATGGTCTCGTCGATGATCGCCCGGCAATTTGCCGAGGGCGCATCGTAGCGCAGACCACTGGCGCTCATGTGCAATGGTTGATTGTACAGTACATCCAAAATCTCGTCTTCCAGCGACGGCGCATCGGGATGGTAGCCGATGGCGCGAAAGAGGGCGGCCCGCAAAAACTGGGTCGTCTGGCGCACGGCTGCCGGCTCGGGAGTGGGTACCACAAGGGGGATGTCGCTGAGCGTAAATAACCCGGCATCGAGCCCCGAGGTGCCATTTGAGAGGTCCAAAAGGACCCAGTCGAAGTCCAGTTCATGGAGCTGATGGATAAATTCATCGGCGTGAATCGCCGGCGGCTCAAATGGCCTACTTCGAGCAGCGGCCAGCGATGCCAGGTAGACCGAGGCGTATTCGGTATCGACGATGAATTCGGCGATATGACTGCCGGCCTCGCCGACCCCAGGCCGACCGTCTCCGATGTCGAACGACGGCTCTTCGCAGCCGAGCAAAATATTGAGCGATGGACAACTCCAGGCCATGTCGACACACAACACCCGGAAGTTATGCCGGGTCAGCCCCCGCGCGATGTCGGCGCACAGTGTGCTTTTTCCCGTCCCGCCTTTGGCGCTGGCGAATGCGACGACCCTGGGCCGGTCGTCGTGTAGCTTCGGACCGATATGATTCACAACGCACCCGTAAATTCTGAGGCAAGCCGAAAAGGATCGTCCGTCGTGTGGCCGACCCCGCTTGCGGAGAGCGATATCTTCGCCCACCGATCGCCACTTGGCAAGGGACGTATCCCCGGTTAGTTTATGGGCAACTTGTCAAGAGGTCGCGACGCGGTGAGTCCATTGTTGCCGCTCGGTCGCCACAGAGCGACAACCATTGGATGCTCACAATGATTCCGACGTCGCTTCCAATTCACCGCCACACGCCGACAAAGCCGAGGTAGATACGTGCCCAAATTGATCTACAAAGATCCGGACACGGGGTCGCAGGTCGTGGTCGAAATCAACAATGAGATGTCCGAGGTGACCGTCGGTCGCAACCCGGGCAATATCATCCGTATCAACAACCCGTCGGTGTCTCGGCGCCACACCAAGTTTGTCTACGAAAATCAACAGGTCACCCTCCACGATCTCAACAGTTCCAATGGCACCTATGTCAACGGAATGCGGATCCAACAACAGGTACTCGAGGATGGGGACCTGGTAAGGGTCGGGGAGTTCCCGCTGGATTTTGTCGATGATGTGGAGCCGGCGGACACCAAGGTCGAAGATGGTCAACTCGCCGAGGCCGCCCAGGACTCGTCGATGAAATCGACGCACATGGGCATGGGAGCGATGGGGATGGGCGGCGACAGTGGGCCCGGCGGGGCCATGGCCTCCGGTGGAGAGGTAACGGAGGCCCATGAGGAACCACCGGATACGGGCTCCACGTCGGGGCCGGCGACCAGCGGCGGCGAGCCCCAGGAATTCATTCTCGGCGAAGACGATATCGAAGAGGTCGTGGAATCCGAGGACGTCCATGCCAGAATCGACGACGATGGCTTTGGCGACGACACCGTCGAGGCCAGCGCCGATGATATTCAGGCCATACAGGCCGGCGCCGAAGGGTCCGTCAATCGCGACGAAGACGCCCAAACCAAGCGCGCCGACGGCGATGCGTTGGCAATGCAATTCGAACAGTCGCTGGAAGGCGAAATCAGTGGTGACGATGTCGATAACGCCGAGGTCGAGCAACTTCGCCAGACCGTCGCCGAACTCCGCGCTGAACTTGAAAAAGCCCCGAGTCCGGAGGTGATCGAAGAAGTCACGGAGGAGCGCGACGAGGCGCTGCGCCGGGCCGACCAGTTGGAAGACGAAATCGCCGACCAGCAACAGCGGCTCGATGGCGCCCAGGGCGATCTCATCGAACGCGACGAGCGCATCGAGGAATTGGAAGCGACGGTCGGTGAACTTCGAAACGAATTGGCCTCCACCAATGATCAACTGGAGGCCTTGAAATCCGACAATGAACAACTGGAACAACAGCTCGACGACAGGCAACAGGCGATCGAGGAGCTCGAATCTCGACTCTCGAAGCTCGATGCCGGCGGGGGCGATGAGGCGTTGCGTGACGAGCTACGCCAGAAGGAGCAGCAACTCGAGGAGTTGCATCGCGAAGTGGCTTCCTTTGATGAGGAGCGCCAGAAGAAAAAAGAGATCTTCAAAGAATTGTCCGGAGACCTCCGCGAATTGGTGGCCGCCAAAGGCGAACTCCAGGAGCAGCTCGAGGCGGCGCGCTCGGAGCGCGATGAGTTGATGACACAGCTCGATGAACTCGAGGGCTCCGACGGAGAGGCCGTTGCCGATCCGATCGGCGGACAGCAGTCCGACGACTACCAGTCACTGCTCGAGGAAAAAGAAGCCCTCGAAGAGACGCTGGCAGAAGTGATTCTGGAGCGAGACCGACTGGAGGACGAATTACAGGGGCTTCGAGACGCCGGTTGAGAGACCCGGCGATGGTCATGGAGGCGCCGCCGATCTGCAGTCGGCGGCGCTTTTTTTATGCCACTGCCGGATCACGGGCTGTTGGGAGTCCAGCCAGTGATGACCGGTCGGTGATCCGAGGCATCGGGAGTGACGGGGACGATGGTGGTCACAGGGGTCGCCCCCTGAGCGAGCACGTAGTCGATGCGTCGCGATGGGTCGTGGGCGGGAAACGTCGGTCGCCGTCGGGGAGTATCGGCATCTATCCAGTCGCCGAGGAGTTCGTTGAGCCAGGGCTCGGAGTCCGTGGCGTTGAGATCGCCGAGTACGAATCGGGTATCGCTCTCCCAGCAGTGATCATTGAGCCACTGACCCAAAAAACGCCCCTGGGGTGTGCGCTCGTCATCGAGATGCGACAGGTGGGTCGACAATACATCGATCGGGCTCGATGGATGGTCTACAGTGGCGTTGAGCAGTCTTCGAGGTTCGTCTTCGCGACGCGGGAGATCGATGACCTGAGAGCGTGCGATGGGCCACTTTGACAGCAGGGCGTGGCCGTATCGGGCGGGCGGTCCGTCGGAGCGCGATTCCGCCAGCGCCGGAACAAAACGGGTATGGGGGAGTTCAAATTGCTCGGAGAGTCGCCGCGTTGTGTCGCCATCGGGCCCCATCAGCCAGTGGTCGCCGACTTCCTGGACGGCCAGGATATCGGGCTCGGCGATGTTGGTGACGGCGTCGGCGATGGGGGCCAGTCCGCGCTGGATGCCGAGGCGAATGTTATAGGTGACGACCACAAGTGGGGCGTTGGAATCGGTATTCATCGTCACTCCCGAAATCAGGTGGTTCGGCGCAATTTTCCAATGAGCTACGAGATGCCAGTGTTAGCCGTCGATGGGTGCCGATTGTCGGGCGGCAGCGGGGTCTTCGGATGTGCTTTCGCCGTGTTCGGTGGGCGTCTCCGTCGACGGCCGTTGGTCGCCAATAGGCAGGGCAATCACAAAGGTCGTGCCTTCGCCGACGGTGGATTCGACGTCAATATTGCCGTGATGCTGCTCGATGATTTCGCGCGTCATCGGAAGTCCGAGTCCGGTGCCGCTGGACTTGGTCGTAAAAAATGGTTCAAAGAGTCGCTCCCGGGTCTCACCATCCATGCCTTCGCCGCGGTCGCGGACGGTGACTGTGGCGCGGGTCTCGTCATCGGAGACGACGACATCGACGGTGTCACCGGAATTGCTGGCTTCAATGGCGTTTTTCAAGATATTGAGCAAGGCCTGGCGCAGTTGGTTGGCGTCACCGAGAATCTCGATGGGGGCGTCATCGACGGTCAAATCGATTTCGATGTCGTCTTGATTCCACTCCCAGATATGGAAGTCGATGAGATTATGGACGATGTCATCGAGGTGCTCTTCGTCGAGTTCTGGCGAGGGCAGCCGGGCATACACCAGGTATTCCTCGGTGATGTCGCGCAGGTGGTCGACTTCCTCGATGATGGTCTCGAGCTGGGGCATGACTTCCGGATCATCGGGATCGATCCCGCGTTCGTGAAGGGAGTCCATCAGCATTTCGGCGTTGAGATTGATACTGGACAGCGGATTGCGAAGCTCGTGGGTGATAAGGCTGGTCATGCGTCCGATGGTGGCCAGTCGCTCCGATTTTAGCAACGCTTCGTGCTGGCGGCGAAGCCGGGTGTCGCGCTCCTGGAGCCGCTGGGCCATTTCGTTGAATTCCCGGGCCAGGAGCGTGATTTCGTCGTCGCCGGTGAGGCGGCGGGGGGGCGTGGCAATCGGGCTGTAGTCGCCGTCGCCGATGCGCTTGGCGGCATCGGTCAAGTCCGTCAGTGGTCGCAGTGTGTGGAGGACGGCATACATCATCACCAGGGCGATAAGCAGGGCGACCACACTCAGTACGGCCAGGCCATAGACACTGGTTCGCTCGGTGTTGTCGGCTCGAACCAGAGCTTCGTCGGTGGCGGTCTGCAATTCCGATCGCAGCGTGCCGAGTTGGGTATCGAGACGCCGGGCTTCCTCGCGTAGTTGCTCCTGAAGGCGACTCAACTGATCGTCGTCGAAGTCGGTGGCGTCGTCGCTCAAGATCATATTGGAGAATTCGACGGTGTGCTCCGAAAACTCGCTGCCTCGCCGTTGCAACTCCACAATCTGGTGGTGGATATCGGCAAAGGTCTCAGCTTCTGAAGCCGGAACGTCATCGAGGTCGCTGAGGTCGGCCGTCGATGCCGCCTCCTGGAAGCGGTCGCCCAGATCATCGGGCATCGTATCGAGAAGTCGCGTCAACTGAAGGGTGCGTCGCAACACGGCGTCATCACTCTCATTGAGGACGATATGGAAACTCTTGAGATCGTTTTCGATATCACTCAGTTGCAGCGACAGAGGGACGACGCGGTGGTTGAGAGCCCGCAACTGTCCGTGGAGTAGTTGAGTGCGGTAGACGCCAAACATCAGGACCATCGAAAAGATCAGCGTCACCGCCGCCAGGGCGATGAATACTTTAGTGGCGATTCCAATGCGCATAGCGAAGCCGGGGCGACAGACGTCGAGATGATCTCGATGACGGAGGCGAATAAGGGCCTGAAAAGGGGGACTGTGTTGACGTAAAAAAGGCGTACATGATACTCCATAGGGCCTGCTTACAGGTACCCGAGCGGTAACGGAAGTCGAAGTGACGACACCTTTGTGGTGCGTCAGTCGATGTGTCGCAAGTGAGTTCGAGTCCAGACCTTCGGTGGCGACTGGTCCACGGAAAAAGGGGCCGTCGCCGGCCAAGTTCTCGTCATGACACAGTTATTCGCTGGCGCCTCAAGTGGGCTGTGCAGTCGCATGCCACTTGTCGGTAAGCATTGATCATGACGGGGCTACCGGCATTAGCAAAATGCCGGAAGCCCCGACAAATAATCCGTCGTTGTGGATCATGGCAGCCGGAATGATGGATGCGCAATACTTTCTTGGTGTGATGGAGCGATGATGAATTCGATACAACAAATCGGCGGCGCCGCTGGGCCGGCATGTGCGGCACTCTTGGTTGCTGCAATCGTGGTGTCGGCGGCGTCACCGGCGTGGGCCGATAACGACGACGCAGGAGAGGCGACTCCGAGGCTGTATGCCTTGCCCGCCGACGGATTGGAGGGCGAATTAAGCGATATCGTCACCCAGCGGATCAATGACGCGGTGCGCGAGCGCTATCAGACCCTGGAGGGCGTGGAATTGGTTCCGCGCTTTGAGGCGCTGTACGGAGCAGCCGATTCGGAGACGGCGGGCGCCGCCGTCTCCGAGGCCGAAGGTCAGTACACGTCGGGCATTGGATTGGTTAACGCCGGTCAATACGAACAGGCCGCCGATACACTCCAGATGGCGGTAGAGGTGCTCGAGGAAAACGTCGCCGATCTTCGCGACTTCGATATCCTGGCCGACGCCTTGATAAATCTGGCGATTGCTTACTACGAGACGGGCTACGATCTCGATGCCCGCGATACCATCGAACAATACGCCCACGTCGAGCCGGGCGCCGAACTCGACCCGGATGACGTCCCGGAGGGTTTGCGCGAGCTGTACGACGACGAAGTCGACCGCGTCGAGCGCGCCGGAGACGGTGTACTGCATATCGACGCCGATCGCGACGATGCCGAAGTGTGGATCGACGGCGAGCAGCGCGGCACCACTCCACTGACCGTCGATGACGTCGGATTCGGCCAGCACTACATGGTGGTTCGACGCGGTGACTGGCAGTGGTCGGACAAGGTGCGCGTGCGAGCCCGCGGCGAGGAACAGGAAGTCGACGTCGAACTTCGAGATTCCGAAGAGGAAGATGACGCCGGCGACGAGTTGCCGTCGTTTTATGTCGATCTGCGCAATAGCCTTCAATCCGGCCAATTTGGCGTCGACCTCGAGCCCTATCTCCGGGAATTGGCCGATCAGACCGGTGCCGACTACATTTCATGGGTCATCGTCGTCGCCGACGGTCGGGACTACACGGCGCTTCCCTATCTGTACCGCGTCGACGACCAGGTACTTATCGAAGGCGATGAGGTCGTCTTCGACCGCCAGTTGCGGAGCGTCCGATCCCGTGCCGACGCCCTGTCGGATACCATCGCTGCTGGGTTGGTTCATGTCGCCGACGATCGAATTGTGGAGCAGGTCGACCTGCTCGAGGAGTACGGAGGGGAACCGGAGCCGGAACCGGAACCGGTCGCCGAAGAACCACCAGACGATGAGGCCGAATACGAAGTCGACGGAGATGTCGATGACGACGATCCAGTTGTCGCCGACAGCGAAGAACCCTCTGACGAGCTTCCAGTGCCGGAACCGGAAGCCGAGCAGGGGATGGCCGATCCGGGCGAGGTCGACGATCCACAGCGAGACGGCAATACCCTCCGTTATCTGGGCTGGGGCGGGGCCGCAGCGGCCGCCACCGGTGTGGTGGCGGGGACCGTGTTGTTCTTTGTCCGCAATGGCGATTCCGAAACCCCCGGGTTTGATGTGGAGGCGGAATGGTGAATTCAATGATGCAGAAATTGACATTCGGTATGGCAATCGCGCTACTGGCCGGCGGGCTCGTCGGGTGTGGAGGCGAAGATTCCACCATGTCCGTCGACCTCTTTGGCTGGGTCGACGACGAAGGCGACGATGGCCAATTCGTCATTGGTTTGCCGGAGTACGACGGCGCCGATGAAATCCGAATTCGAGTCACTGAACCGGCCGAACAACGGGTGGTCAACGAGGAGACCTTTGAAATCGAGGGAGGTACGGCGTCGCTCCCCGACATTGAAGGCGGCGGTGGGCGGCGCATCGAATTCGATGTTCGCGCTCAGACCGAGACGGTGGCCAGCGGGGCGACGCCGACGTTCGATGTCAATGAACAGGGACTTCAGCGCTCGTTTCGCACAATGATCAGCGACGTCGATCAATTTGCCCCCGTCGGCTCCATCGTTCAATCCAGCCAATCCGGCGAGCGAGGTGTCGTCGAGAGCATCTTTGATCTTCGCCAGCTCGATGAAATCGAGGCCTCCGGTCGACTCGGCCACACGGCGGATGCCACCGACTCGGGCCAGGTCTTGGTCGTCGGCGGCGCACAGGTCGGTTCCTCGTACGAGCCGATGACGGTGCCATCAATCGACAAGTCCTTCGCCGACATTCAACTCTTCGATCCGGCGACGGGTTACTTTACGGAATTGGGAGGCGACGATGAGGCGCTTCGGAGCGGTCTGGTCGGCGAGGACCGGCTACAGGTGCCGCGGGCGTTTCACACGGTCACTCCGGTCGGCGATGATCGCTTTGTGGTCGCCGGCGGGTTCGACGAGGCCGCCAATCCGGTGGACGTCATCGAAATTATCGACCTGCAGGCCGAGGCCGGCCAGCGGGTGACCACATTGTCCAGTGAGTTGGTCGATGCACGAGGGCATCACTCGGCGACCTATCTGGAGACCAACGAGTCGGTGGTCATCGCCGGTGGAGTCGCCGACGATGACAGTGATGTTCTCGATTCGATGGAGGTCATCGATCCCGACGGCGATGGGCTTGCGGGCCTCGATATGCAGTCGCCTCGGGTCGGTCACAGCGCCGTGCTCCTGGAGGATCGAGAGACCATCTGGTTTATCGGAGGCCGAAGTGGTGATAGCTCGGATGTGCTGGCGTCCACAGAGGTCCTCGATGTGGAGAGCGGGTCGACGCAACCGGGGCCTCAACTCGACCGCGCGCGCTACGGGGCGTCAGCCCTGCACCTGGGAGAATCGTCGGGCAACTCGGTGGCAATTATCGGCGGTTTTACCGCCGGCGGTGCCACGGCGCACTACGAAATCGGCAACCCGCTCCAGGGCGACGAACTCCAGGCTCGGTCCGGCTGGGAGATCAACGAGGCCCGGGGAGGGATGGAATTATTTCAACTGCCTCACTCCGGAGACCTACTGGCCGTCGGTGGTTACAATGGCGATCGAGAACCGCTGGGGTCGGTGGAGAGAATGGAGGTCAGCCTATCCGATCTACCTCCTCTCAATGTCGATTCCACGGCGGGCTCCATGGTTCGTTTGCGCTCGGCTCCGGCGACGGCAGCATTGAGCAGTGGACGGTTTTTCGTCGTCGGAGGTCTCGATGATGGCGGGCAAGCCCGTGACAATGCCGAGTATTTCAATCCCGACGACCCCATCGCGCCCTAGTACGACTACCGCGGTTGACGCATACCGGGACCCTTGATAGCTCATAGCGGCTTCGCGTCGACAGCGTCGAAACAAAATCACGATTTACTGGCTACCAACAGGAGAATTGACATGGCCGAAGAAGATACGTCCCAAGAGGCGAGTTCCGAAGAAGAACAGCAAGAAGAGGAAGAGCAAAAGCAGTACAGCGGCGAAAAGATCATGTGTTTTGTCTCCAAGCAGATGGTGCCCATCGAGGAGACCGTGGAGCTGGAAGTCCAGGAACACAAAAAGGTCCGCGTCCTGCCGAAGTACATCAAATTTGACCTCGACGAGAGCGAAATCGAGGCGTAAGAAGCGTTCAAAGACTCGTTCCATCGCCAGGGCCCGATCCATCGCGGATCGGGCTTTCGCTGTTTCTAGCGTCTATACGTGCCTTCGGTCCCCATCTGGTCGACCTGCGCCTCCCTGGATCCACACCATCCCACGGGTCGTCCCACCTCGTCCCACAGTGGCATAAACCACCACATCCCACCTCGTTCTACCACTCCATCCCACACTGCGTTCCACTTCATCCCACAACGGGGGTTTTACGGTTGTGGAAAACCGTATTAACCCGTTGAGCTTCCACTGGTATTGTCGGTTTTTAGGGGCCTGTTTTGTCGGGTTGTGATTGCCAGATCGACCAGTGTTTATGGGCCGAAATACTTTCTTGACGGGATCCGATCCCACCTCTATAGTGCACCTGTGGGATAAATTCCCATCAGGTGGAACGGAGTGTTGAGCGATACTGCTCAGACGGGCCACGGACGGCTCGTTTTCGTGAAAATGAATTTGCCATGGATGGCTCGTGGTCGGTGACGTGACAGGAATGACTCGATGTTTCGCGGTCAATACGAGCACACGATGGACGGCAAGGGGCGCATTAGCGTTCCCGCGCGGTTTCGAGAGGTGCTGGCGGAACAGGATGTCACTGGAGACAACGCCGATCGCATCATTTTGACGCGTACCTTCGAAGAATGCCTGGTGGCTTATCCGATGGATAAGTGGCTGAATTTTGAGGAGAAAATTCGAGAGCTTCCGCAGTTTAACCCCAATGTGCAGCGCCTCAAGCGCGTGTACATCGCGGGAGCCGTCGAAGCCTCAATTGACAGCCACGGGCGTCTGCTCGTTCCCAGCGGGATGCGCGATTTCGCCGACCTCGACCGCAACTGCGTGTGGGTCGGCCAGCTCGATACCTTCGAGTTGTGGTCCCAGAAGCACTGGGAAGGGGCCGTCGACGACGCCCTCGACGATCCGCAGGAGCTGTCGGAGGCGATGGCGGATCTTGGATTGTGAGTTCAGCGAATTGCGGATTTGGTGCTCAAGGACGAGCAGCCTGCCGATGCGAGATGGCAGGAGAGACTCAAGGACGAGTCTCCGGGACGCACCTTCAAGGATGAAGGCGGTGTCGCCCCTACAGGCGGCCCGAGCCCAGGGATGGGCGGCATTCCGATGAACAACCCCCGCGTATCGGTGAGGCGTCGAAGGAGGCGCATCCAGTGATATTCTGTGCTCGAGCCCCGGCGCTGCGTGAGTCGAGTCTGGGTCTGGGCCCGGCCTGTCAATGCCGATTGTACCGGGTCGAGACGTCTCATCGATAATGCGGTGCAGCACGATGTTTCTCCGGCCAATGGGCTGTTGATGCCCCTGTCGCCGGGGAGGTGTCGAACCAGTGTGGATGTGCAACTGCGGTGAGGTTTTCGTTGTCCGATGACAGTTACGCCACGACATATCACGCTCCGGTGTTGGTCGACGAGGTTCTGCGGTGGCTCGATGTCGCCGACGGCGGCCTGTACGTCGACGGAACGGCCGGCGGTGGAGGCCATAGCGAAGCGATACTGGAGGCCAGTTCGCCCCATGGTCAGCTGGTGGCCATCGACCGCGATCCGGAAGCCGTTGATGAAACCCGCAATCGCCTGAGGCGCTTCGGCGACCGGGTGACGGTGGTGGAGGCCAATTTTTCCGATACGGCTGGTGTATTGCGGCGGCTTGGGCGCTCCGGCGTCGACGGTTGGCTTATCGACGCCGGTGTCAGTTCCCGTCAATTCGACGAACCATCACGAGGCTTTAGCTTTCGCGAAGCCGGTCCGCTCGACATGCGGATGGGCCCGGAGGCGATGACCGTCGCCGAGTTGCTCGATGAGGTCGAGGTCGGCGAATTGGCGCGGATACTGCGTGACTATGGAGAAGTCGAGCGGAGTCGACGGCTGGCATCGGCCATCCTCGATGCCCGTCGCGACGGCCAGTTGGAGACGACGAAACAACTCGCTCAACTCGTCGACCATCGCCGTGGTACTCCGGACTGGATGCAGGATTCAATCCATCCGGCGACGCTGGTCTTCCAGGCGCTGCGCATTGCTGTCAATCGCGAATTAGAGCACCTGGAGCGGGCCGTCGAATCGATCCCGGAGGTTGTCGACGGCGGCGGACGAGCCGTCTTTATCAGTTTCCACTCCCTGGAAGACCGGATCGTCAAGCACGGATTTCGCCGGCTGGCCGACCCCTGTGTATGTCCACCGGATTTTCCGCGCTGCGGGTGCGACGCCCGTCCCTTTGGCGAGGTGTTGACCGGCGGGCCGGTCACCGCATCGGACGACGAGTTGGCATCGAATCCCCGCGCCCGAAGTGCCAAACTTCGCGCCTTTGAACTCTTTGACCACGGCGGTCGGTGGCCCAACGCCTGAACCGACCCATTCAATCGATCAGTGTATTCTCAGAGACGAAGATTTACGATGAAGCAGTGGCTAAGCGAGATGTTGTCGAACGGGGCAGTGGTGGGCAAAATCATGCTCCTGGTTGCGGTGCCGACGGCACTTCTTTCGGTGCACGTCTGGAATCAGTACCGCATCGCCGAAGTGGGTTACGAGATTGCAGAGGCGACGGCGGAACACCGAGATCTGCTGGAGGAAAATAAGAAGCTCAGCGTCGAGGCTCGTGTCCAGGGCCGAAGCGATCGCGTCGCCGAGTTGGCCCAGGAGCAATTTGGTCTTCAGGAGGCCCGTCCGGACCAGATTATTTCGGTTGATGTTGCCGAAGATTCCGGTGAACTCGATGATGTCGACGCCCCGGAGCACGCTCAGCTCAACGCCGCCGATGGGGCCTCCCAGCCGACCCCGACCGTCCAGTAAGTCCCCGGGTTTCGCGACGGCGGCGGCCGTCCGCCGTCTTCGGCGACGAAGATGACAGGAGTATGCCATGGAGCACGTCGCCGACGACAAAACACGATTCTGGCTCAAAGTTCGGATCGGGCTTGTGGCAGCAGTGTTTGCGATCGGGTTTGTCACCGTCATCGGTCGCGTCTACTACCTTCAAACCGTGGAGTCCGAGGCCCTCGAAGAACGGGTCGCCGGCGAGCGCAATGCGGAAGTGACCCGCCAGGCTCGACGCGGTGATATCATCGATCGCAATGGTCAGCCGCTGGCGGTCTCCGTGGAGGTCCCCAGTATTTTTGCGCGGCCGAAATTGCTCGGCGATCGCCATCGCGCCGCCTCCCGGTTGGCCGATGTTCTCGACGCCTCGGAAGCCGAAATTGCCGACCGTCTCCACACCGACAGCCCCTTTGTATGGCTCGAGCGCCAGACCCATCCCCGGGTGGCCGACGAGATCGACGAATTGGATATCCCGGGGCTGGGATCGATGGAGGAGTATCAACGCTACTATCCGATGGGACCGCTGGCCGGGCAGTTGCTGGGGTTTGTCGGGATTGACGGCGAAGGGCTCGAGGGCATTGAGCGCCAATTCGACTCCGAACTCGCCGGCGGCGACTATCAACTGCGCGTCACCCGCGATGCTCAGGGCCGTCAACTCCTGGTCTCCGATACGCCTCGCTTCGGTCAATTCGAGGGCAATAGCGTCCATTTGACCATCGACGAGAAGATCCAGCAGGTCACCCACGACGCACTGGCTCGCCAGGTCGACGAATTCGATGCCCGCGGCGGATACGCTGTGGCCATGGAGGTCGAGACCGGTGATATCCTCTCGATCTCCAGTATGCCGGACTTCGACCCCAACCGGTTTTCTGATTTTGCAAGTGGAGATTGGCGACTGGCGCCGGTGACCGACACCTTCGAGCCGGGGTCGGTGTTCAAGCCGTTTTTGCTCGCCGGTGCCCTCCAGGAGGAGGCGGTGACCCTCGATACGGTCTACGACGGGGAAGATGGGCGGATGCGCATCGGTGGCGACACCATCGGCGATATCATGGTCCGCGATGAGTTTACGGCGGCGGAAGTTATTCAGAAATCCAGTAACATCGGTTCCTACAAAATTGCCCAGGATCTGGGCCGGCAAAACTACTACGACTACATTCGCTCGTTTGGCTTCGGCACGCGTACCGGGGTGGGGCTGCGAGGGGAGCAGTCGGGCGTGGTGTGGCCCTCCGATCATTGGGCGGAAATCACCTTCGCCAATGTCGCCTTCGGTCAGGGGCTGTCGGCGACACCGCTGCAACTGGTCACCGGAATGGCGGCGCTGGCCAACGGGGGGATGTTGCTCGAGCCGCGGGTCATTGATGAAATTCGCGGCCGCAATGGAGAGTTGATCGATCGCAAGGAGCCGACAATGGTTCGCCGCGTCGTCTCACCGGAAGTCGCCGAACAGACCGCCTGGGCGATGAGCCTGGTGACCACCGATGATGGGACCGGGTCACAGGGGGATATCGACCACTTTACGGTGGCTGCCAAGACCGGTACCGCTCAGCAGGTCGATCCGGAGACCCGGCAATACGACCCCGACGGGTGGGTGTCGGGCTACATCGGCTTTGTCCCGGCAGAGGACCCGGAGGTCGCGATCGCCGTGTTTGTCGACTCACCCCAGGAGGAGCGCTACGGCGGGCGGGTGGCCGGGCCGGCATTTGCCGATATTGCTGAACAGGCGATCTCTCAGCGCGGAACATTGCCGCTGGCCGATGATGAGCGATTTGAACGCGGAGAACAGCCGACGGAGACGTCGCCATCGGAGGTCGCGCAGCCGGCCCCGGAGGATACGGTGGTATTGCCAGCGATGCGGGTTCTCGATCGGGACCACACCGGCGATGTGGAAGACGGCATGGTTCCCAATTTTTCGAATTTGACACTTCGTCAGGCCATCGATCAGGCCCGCGACGTCGGCATTGTGCCACGGATCAATGGCTGGGGCCTGGTGACTGAACAGGTGCCGCCGCCGGGAACCCCGATTGAGGAGGCCCCCGAAGTTCGGCTGACACTCTCGCCGCAGACCGAATCCGATTTCGCCAATCCACACCCCGCTGATGGTGGTGTCGACGAGGAGTAATAGGCTCGTGAAAACGATCGAAGAGATGGTTCAAATCCTCGATGGGCTTCGCCTCGTCGATGGCGATCCGACGACGCCCATCGATGCCGTTACCAATGATTCGCGCGACGTCGAGCCGGGAGCGCTCTTCGTCGCCCTTCGCGGAGCGCGCGTCGACGGCCACGATTTTATCGATGCTGCCATCGAGCAGGGCGCGTCGGCGATCGTCGTCGACGGCAACTGGGAAGGCAGTGCCCCGGGCATCGCGGTTGTGGAAGCCGCCGACAGTCGAGCGATGCTCGGTCCGATCTGTAGCTGGTTTTACGATCATCCGTCGCGACAACTGGAGCTCATCGGTGTCACCGGGACCAACGGCAAGACATCGACGACATATCTACTGGAGTCCATCTTTGATCGAGCCGGCTACCGGACTGGCGTCATCGGCACCATCGAATACCGGTGGAGCGATCGTCGCGTCGATGCGCCAAATACAACGCCCGGTGGTCTGGTGCTGCACCGGACACTTCGACAGATGGTCGATGACGGCGTGCAGGTGGTCATCGTCGAGGTGTCGAGTCACGGATTGGAACTGGGTCGCATCGACGGAACCTCGTTTGCGGCGGCGCTTTTTACAAATTTGAGCCGCGATCACATCGGATTTCACCAGACATTTGACGCCTATCGACAGGCAAAGTGGAAATTATTCGACACTTGCCTTCCGGCGTCCTACCGCGGCGACGAGCGTCCGGTGGCCGTCATCAATGCCGACACCCGGCAGGGCCGAGTTCTGGCTGATGCCGTCGTTGGTCGAAATGAATTGCGCGTGGCCACACATTGTATCGATGATCCGGAGGAGGGCCCCGACGGCGTCGATCGCCAATTCCGGGGGCGAAACCTGAAGGGCGACATCGACGGGACGTCGATGAACGTTGAAGAGTCGACAGGGCAGCAGTACGGCGTCGACGTAGCTCTTCCGGGGCGCTTTAACGCCGAAAACGCGCTGGGCGCATTGGCGGTGGCTCGGATGCTGGGCGTCGACACCGACGATGTCGCCGCCGGCCTTCGCGATGCCACCGGCATTCCCGGTCGGATGCAGCGAATTGCTTCCGGGCAGGGCGATGAGCCGGCGGTCTTCGTCGACTACGCTCATACCCCGGATGCACTGGAGCGAGCACTGGAGACATTGCGCTCGTTGACGCCGGGGCGGCTGTGGGTTGTATTTGGCTGCGGTGGCGATCGCGACCGGTCAAAACGGGGACCGATGGGGAAGGTGGCGGCCGGGCTGGCCGATGAGGTCATTGTGACCTCCGATAACCCGCGTAGTGAACGGCCAGAATCGATCATCGATGACGTCGTTGGCGGTATCCACAGCGCGGTCGGCGCATCCACCAGTGACGAATTTAGTTGGCGTGTCGACGTCGAGCGCCGAAGTGCCATCGAAGATGCCATTTTACGTGCGGCATGTCGCGATGTGATATTGGTGGCAGGCAAGGGTCATGAGACATATCAGCAGTGCCGCGGAACGCGGCGCGATTTCGACGATCGACAAGTCGCGTTCGATGCACTGTGTCGACGAGGAGAATAGCTGTGGGGCCGTTGAGAATTCAAAATTGGTCGATGGGACGTCTGGTCCGAGAAATGGAGGGCCGATTAGTTAGTCCCACCATCGAGGTGGAGCCGATCACCGGCGTCAGTACCGACACGCGGACCATCGATGAGGGGGCGCTTTTTGTCGCCCTTCGCGGGGAGCGATTCGATGGGCATAACTTCATCCCCGAGGCCATTGACGCCGGGGCCCGGGCGGTGGTCGTCGATGACAGGTCGGCCGTCGAAACAGAGCGAATTCCGGGCATCGTCGTCGATGATTGCATTGCGGCCCTCGGTCGTCTGGGCAAGGCGGTTTTTAACGCCGCGCGCCATGACGGGATGCACTCCATTGCCGTCACCGGCTCCAATGGCAAGACGACGACCAAGGAATTTCTCGCCGCATTGTGGGGGACCCAGGGAAGTGTCTGGTCGACGCCGGGCAATCTCAACAACCACATCGGTGTGCCCTTGACGCTGTGTGCGATTCCCGCCGATTGCGACCATCTCATCGTCGAGATGGGGGCCAATCACCGCGGGGAAATTGAGGAACTCATTGAATTGGCCCCCGCCGATCAGCGAATCGTCACCTCCATCGGACGGGCCCACCTCGGTGGCTTCGGTTCGATGTCCGGGGTTCGCAAGGCGAAGTCCGAGATCTTCAACAATCCGATGCGCATTACGGATGCCATTGTTCCCTTCGACGAGCGGCGGGCCCTGGTCGGCAGCGAGTTTCGCGGCAACCTGTGGACCTTCGGGACCGACGGTGGCGCCGATGTGTCGGTGGAGTCCATCGATATTGTCGACGAGCCGTCGGGCGAGGTTGCCATGGATGTGACTCTGCAACTGTGGGAGGCAACGCGGACGATGCGGCTCCCCGTGGTGGGTCGCCACAACGCGACCAATCTGGCGGCGGCGCTGACCACATTTGCTCACCGACGGTCGCTCGTCGAGTCCTACAATTTTGATGAAGCACTGGCCGGAGTCGAATTGCCGGCCGGTCGATTTCGCATCGAGACCATCGGCCCCTTTAAGGTGATGGACGACGCCTACAACGCCAACCCATCGAGTATGCGGGCGTCGTTTCAGGCCTTCGAGCAGTGGTGTCAGAATATCGATATCGGCCCCAGAGTCGCCGTCATCGGTGATATGCTCGAACTCGGCGACACCGCCGAACAATCGCATCGGGCACTCGCGCAGTGGCTCGCCGACCGCCCCCGGCTGTCGGCGATTGCCTTCGTGAGCGACTTGGCCGAGGAGATGGTCGACGCCGTTTCGGATTCGGCGATCGCCGATGTGGTGGCCCTCGACGACCACGACGAGGCCGCCCGGTGGCTCGCCGACCGCGGCACGGCCTGCGTCTTTTTAAAGGGCAGTCGGGGCAATCGGCTGGAAGCCGTCGTCGACGCACTCAAAACCAAGCTGTAAACGATCCGCCGATGCCGGTCTTCCGGTCGGCACTTCTACGGAAGGCATTCGATGCTCTTCGAACTCTTTTTCTGGCTCAAAGACGAGTTTTCGCCGCTCAACGTCTTTCGCTACGTCAGCTTTCGCGTCGTGGCGGCGATGCTGACCTCATTGCTGATCAGCTTTCTTTTGTACCCGTGGTTTATCCGCAAACTTCAGTCCCAGCAGATCGGCCAGGTCATCCGCGATGATGGCCCGGAGTCGCACTTCGACAAGGCCGGGACGCCGACGATGGGCGGGGTGCTGATCTTATTTGCCGTCGTCATCTCCACATTGTTGTGGGCCGATTTGAAAAACCCCTATGTCGGCGTCGTTCTGGGGGTGACGGTCTGTTTTGCCGTCGTCGGCTTTCTCGATGACTTTTTGACGGTGCGCCAGGAGTCGAGCGCCGGCCTAAGCGGCAAGATGCGACTGGCCATTGAATTCGGGGTCGTCTTTTTATTGATGATGGTCATGTTTCACAGCGGGGCCTTTAGCTACTCGACGGAGTTGCACCTGCCCTTTGTCGCTGCCGATCGCTTCAGCCCCGAGTTGCCGCTGTATATCTACGTCCCGTTTGCCATGATGGTCATCGTTGGTACCGCCAATGCCGTGAATCTTACCGATGGTCTCGACGGATTGGCCATCGGTCCCGTCATCGTGGCCGCCGGTACATTTTTGATCCTGGCCTGGAGCGCGGGCACGGTATTGCACCACGAGGAGATCGTCGACGGGGTCACCGTCGTTCATCGCTTCGATGTCGCCGATTACCTCATGATTCCGGAGGTCGAGGGGGTTCAGGAGTTGTCGATTTTCTGTGCCGCCATTGTGGGCGCCGGCGTCGGGTTTTTGTGGTATAATTCCTTTCCAGCTCAGGTCTTTATGGGCGACGTCGGCAGTCTATCGCTCGGCGGGGCCCTCGGCGCGCTGGCGGTGGTGACCAAGCACGAACTACTGTCGGCGATTATTTTCGGCATCTTTTTGGTGGAGGCGCTCAGCGTCATCACCCAGACGGTCAGCTATAAATTGACGGGGAGTCGGGTCTTTAAGATGGCGCCGATCCACCACCACTTTGAGATGAAGGGCTGGCCGGAGCCAAAAATTATTGTGCGCTTCTGGATCATTGCCATCATGCTAAGTCTGGTGGCGTTGATGAGCCTGAAGTTGCGATGACGCCTCCACGGATGCAATGGCGTCTGTCATCAGCCGGCCACGGAGGGCCGCACCCATGGATATTTTGACGAAATTGAGTCGGCAACCGGGCCAGCAATCCCAGAGCGTCGGCGACGAGGGCGGGCAGACGGACTGGGATGTGGTATTGCTCGTCACCGTCGTCGCGCTGCTGGGCATCGGGGTCGTCATGGTCTATTCGGCGAGTGCCGTCATCGCCTCCCAGCGAATGGGCGGCCATGAAGCGCTGTTGACCGGTCAGATCCGAAATATCGCCATCGGTACCGTCGCCCTGTTGATCGGGATTCAGCTCGACTACCGATGGTATCGAAGACTGGTGTACCCGATTCTGGGGGTGAGTCTCTTTTTTCTGGGCCTTGTCGCCATCCCCGGCCTGGGCACGATGGAGCACGGGGCACGGCGGTGGCTGGATCTGGGGATCATCGGATTTCAACCCGCGGAGCTGGCGAAGCTGACGGCCGTGATGTTTCTGGCCTATTCAGTCAGCAAAAAGGGCGACAAGATGGGGAGTTTTACCATCGGCTTTATCCCCCACCTGTTGATCATCGGGTTGATGGTGGGGTTGCTGATGTTGCAGCCCGACTTTGGTACGGCCGTGCTGTTGGTGGCGCTGATGATGATTTTGCTCTTCGTCAGCGGAGCCAAGCTCTCCTACCTTTTTCTGGTGACCATCGCCGGCTCGATCGTCGCCTACTTTGCCATCAGTGGAAGCGAATACCGGATGCGGCGTATTCTGGCCTTTCTCGATCCCTGGAGTCATCGCCAGGATATTGGCTACCAGATCAGCGAATCGCTCATCGCCATCGGTTCTGCCGGTTTATCCGGTGTGGGCCTGGGCGAAGGCGCCGGCAAACTGGGATATGTTCCCGAATTGTGGAACGACTTCATCGGCACGATTATCGCCGAAGAGCTCGGTATTGCGGGGACCATCGTCGTCGTCGGGCTCTTTCTCGTTATTTTGTGGCGCGGCTATCGGATTGCCTTTCGAGCCTCCGATGCCTTCGGGATGTACCTGGCGTTTGGGCTGACATCGCTTGTGGCCCTGCAGGGCATGGCGAATTTCTTTGTCGTCTCCGGCATGCTTCCCACCAAGGGACTGACGTTGCCCTTTGTCTCCTTTGGCGGAACGTCGGTGATCATTGGAATGTTCGCTGTCGGGATCTTGCTCAATATCTCGCGCAACGAACCCGATTGGTGGGAGCTTCGTCGAGAGGAACGAGAGGCCCAAAAGAAGCGCAAGCGCTGGAAAAAGAAGCGAGAAAATATCCTCAAGCGCCGCGATGACCTCGATCCTCCGGGGACCTGACAAGGGCTGCGGTGGTGTGCCATGCCGGTGCAGCAGTGTCGGTCTGATTGACCGGAGCGTACCGACCGGTGCGCCGCCGGTTCTATGGGCGCCTCCAACGATTGAAAAATGATGTCTGTCGGTTGACGTCGACGCCATCGGCGGGGTTGAATCGATCGACCAGGGAACGGGCGTCGAAGTGCCGTTCCCGCGCCGTGTGTTGTCTCGCTGCCAGAGGAAGTGCAATGGGTTCGTCATCGCCGCATCTTGTCGTCGCCGGGGGAGGAACGGGAGGCCATCTTTTTCCAGGGCTTGCCGTCGCCGGTGAGTTCATCAAATTAGTTCCCGACGGGCGCGTCACCTTCGTCGGTACCGAAGCCGGTATCGAATCCCGGGTGATCCCGGAAACGCCCTACGACCTGGAGATCGTCGATGTCGACGCACTCAAGGGGGGGAGCCTATTTGAGCGGGCCAGCAGTCTGGCCAGCCTCCCCAAAAGTGGGCTGCAGGCCAGACAATTGCTGCAGCGACTCGATCCCGATGTGGCGATCAGTGTCGGCGGTTATGCGGCGGGTCCGATCACCTTGATGGCAGCTCTCTCCGGTGTGCCGACGGCGTTGATGGAACAGAATTCCTACCCCGGATTGACCAATCGGTTGCTGAGTCACGTCGTCGATCACGCCTTTTTGACCTTCGACGATAGCACCGAAGAGATGGGCGGCGTCGACACCACCGTCTACGGCAATCCCGTGCGTCCGGAGTTGATCGACGAGGCCCAGGACTTTGCATACGATCCGCCAGAGCAGGGCGGCCCCTTTCGGATCTTGATTATCGGCGGCAGTGGCGGAGCCGGCAGCTTTAATCGCGATATCCCTCAGTGGCTGACGGCGATGGGTGAACCCCAGGAACGTATCCAGGTGCGCCATCAGGCCGGTCGAGATCGACGCGGTGAAGTCACCGGTCGATACGACGACTTCGGCGGAGACGTCGAGATTCTGGAATTTATTGACGACATGGCCTCTGCCTATCGCTGGGCGGACCTGCTTATCTGTCGGGCCGGGGCGTCGACGATTGCCGAAGTGCTGACGCTGGGGATTCCGTCGATAATGGTACCCTTTCCCCACGCCGCCGACGATCACCAGAGGGCCAATGCTCGATCGGTTGTCGAGGCCGGTGCCGGGGTCATGATCGATGATGATGAATTGGTCTCCAATCGGGCTCGCAATTTGCTGACCGGATTTATCAACAATCCGGAGGCACTGCTCAATCTGGCACGCGGCGCGCGATCGCTGGCCCGGCCCGAGGCCGGCCAAAAGATCGCCGAACACCTGTTGGAAATGACCGGACAGGGCGATCGCTAGGTGGTGGTGACGCTCCAATCACTCCATTGCTCAAGTAGTGATTTGGGAAACGACGGCGATCGGTGAGGCCGTAATTTGCTCCAGCCCCTAGAATTGACTTGAGGGGTGATCGATTACCTCAAATGGTGGTTTAGGTTTTCGGTGTAAGGTGTTGGTTTTTATTGGTTTTCGGTGTGAAAAGAACCGGCTTGCAGGGCAGTCTCTATCGTGTATTCTGGGTCTCGTCAGTGGGAGAAGAGATGGCGAATTGGGCTCGCAACGAAACAATCGAATGGACGTCGTCGGCGCCCCTTGGGCAACGACTCGATCGATGGGCTGACGACGCTTCGTCAGCAAGCCGTCTGGTCGTCGACGAACCACTGAGTCGGCACTCGTCATTGCGCATCGGCGGGCGTGCCGCGTACTGGATCGAAGTCGGTACCAGTTCGGATTTGCGCTCGTTGCTCGCTGCGTTGGGCGGTCGTCGATGTCACTGCGTTGGGCTCGGCAGCAATGTCTTATTTCCCGACGCCGGAATTGACGACCCGGTGATTCGATTCGTCGATGATCTTGCGGATTGGTCGGCCCGAGAAGAGACCGACGATGGTGCCGTTGTCGACGTCGGCGCCGGCGCCATCAACGCTCATCTGGCGCGAGGATTATTGTCCGATGGCTGGGTCGGCGCCGAATTTTTGACGTTGATTCCCGGTACCTTCGGTGGCGCGGTGGCGCTTAACGCCGGGACCAAAGAACAGGAGCTCCAGTCGATTCTGGAGTCGGCCTGGCTGGCGATTCCCGACCGACCGCGCCGCTGCTGGGATATCGAGCGCCACGAGCCCGATGAGCTAGCCATGAGCTATCGCTACACCGAGCTTCCCGAGGGCGCCATCGTCCTGGGTGGCCGGATCAGCGTTCGCCAAGGCGACGTGGAGGCTGCGCGCCGACGGATGGACGACGATAAAGAGCGCCGCAACGAAACACAGCCCTATCGGCTGGCCAGCGTCGGAAGCACCTTTGCCAATCCCGACGGCGACTACGCGGGACGGCTCATCGACGAGGCAGGACTCAAGGGCACGACCATCGGTGGCGCCAAGATCAGCGAGTTACACGCCAATTTTTTCATCAATGAGTCGGACGCCACGTCCGACGATTTTCTGCGCCTGATGGCGCTTGCCAGATACCGAGTGCGACGCGATTTCGGTCTGGAATTGCGCCCCGAAGTTCGGCTTGTGGGCTTCGAAGGCGATCGGCGACTCAATGAGTTCGAAGAGCAGTTGGAACGAAACGATGCTTGAAGATGTAGACATCGACCGGTTTCGAGAACGGCCCGTCGCGATCGCCACCGGCGGATCGTCGATGGAACGCGACATCAGCCTGGAGACCGGGAGGGCTTTTGAGGAGGCACTTCGGAATCGAGGCTACGACGTCACCGTCTACGACGTCGCCACCGATCTCGAACAACTGGCCGACGACCGACCGGCGGCGGTGCTTCTGGGGATTCACGGCGGTCTGGGAGAACGGGGCGCACTCCAGGGGTTTTTGGAGAGCCTCGAGATTCCGTACACCGGAAGCGGGGTCCTCGGATCGGCGCTGGCGATGGATAAGCGCCGGGCCCGAAGTCTCTGTGCCACCGTCGATGTCCCCGTCGCCGACGCGCTGTGGTGTACGCGCCAACAACTGGATAGCATCGACGACGTCGCCGACGATGTCGATGACGCATTGAGCTATCCGGTGGTCGCCAAACTCAATGACAGCGGCAGCAGTGTTGGTGTCTACGTCTGCCGAGATCGCGGTCATTTTGTCGATGCCTGTCAGTCGCTTCGCGGCGAACTGACGCCGGGACCATCCAGTGGCGTGCTCATCGAGGCGTTCGTCGATGGACCGGAGTATACCGTCGGGTTTTTCGACGACCAATGCCTGGGCGTCATGGAGATCCGTCCCGAAAATGGGTTTTACGATTTCGAAGCCAAGTACGAGAGCGGCGATACCGATTATCTCGTCGTCGATGAGTCGTCGATCTGTGATCCGCTTATCGAGTGGTCACAGTCGGTGCTCGAAGTACTGGGCTGTCGCGGAGTTGCTCGTGTCGATTTCAAAGGCCGGCCCGATACATCGGGACCGGTGGTCATGCTCGAGGTCAATACGATCCCGGGGATGACCGCCACGAGTCTGGTGCCCAAGATGGCGGCCAGTCGCGGCATTTCATTTGATGAATTTGTGGAAGCGATGTTGGCATCGGCCCGCCTCGACGGGGGCTGAGATAAACGGTGTGAAGATGTAGCAGTGGCAATCCAGGTTGTGTCTTCCGCAAGGACGCGGAAGCCGATGTTCAGGGACGAGCAGTGTTCGGTTCACAGGGAAATAAAAACCGGCGCAAAAAAAGCGCCAAACAGCGCCGCAGTCAGCGCCGGGAGACCCTCCGGGCGTGGCTTCGACGCGCCGGGATCGGGGTGGGATTGGCAGTGGTGGCCTTCGGGCTGCCGGCGCTGATCTTATTCGGCTATTCCCACCTGATGGAGAGCGACTTTTTCGCACTGACCTATGTCGACGTCGAGGGCCTGGAGTACCTCGAAGAACAGGCCCTGCTTGACGCCGCCGAAGATGTTGGAGGGGAGCATATCATCGACGTCCAGCCCGATCGGCTGGAAGTAGTCATGGCCGAGCTGCCCTTTGTCAGCGATGTGGACGTAAACCGGCAATTTCCGGATCGACTTCACATTGCGATCGATGAACACCAGCCGGTGGCCATTGTCGTCGACGATGGGTTCTGGCTCGTCGATGACGCCAACCAGGTATTTCTGGAACTCGATTCTACCCAGCCCGACGGTGAGTTGTGGCAGCTGCCACTTATCACCGGTCTGTCGCGCGCCGATCTGGAAACCGGCGACGGCCAGCAATCGCTGGAGATGGGATTGGAGGTCCAGGAGCTCTACGAGCAGATGGAACTCCACGACCAGCAGCCGATCAGCGAAGTCCATGTCGACGAGTTGCTCGGCGTCACACTGGTCGTCGGCCAGACCGGTACCGAAGTCCGGTTGGGTCGCGATCGCTTCCAGGAGCGTCTTGAACAATTCGAGGTCGTCCAGGCGTCGTTGATTCGCCGGGGTGTGGACGCATCGTATGTGCTTATTGATCACGAAAGTGATCTGGGTCGAGTGGCCGTCGGACAGCGGTCGGAGCCAGTGGACGGCGACGACCGCAATGCGGGGCCCGAATAATGTGGATCAGTTGCGGAGTCGATCACTTTACTTTTGATGTGTGAACAGGCGCATTGCGCGGCCATCGGTGGGCCCAGTGAGGCCAGTGCAGAGGCGTTGTCGATGGAGTCGTCGGTGATGCGCCAATACCAAGGAAGGTACTTCAATGGAACAACACAGCGAGATTATCGCCGGACTCGATATCGGCACCACCAAAATTGCCTGCATCATCGGCGAGGTATCCGAGGAGGGAATCGACATCATCGGCATCGGTTCGCATCCCTCCCGGGGACTTCGGAAGGGAGTGGTGATCAATATCGATGCCACCATCAACTCCATTCAGCGCGCCGTCGAAGAGGCGGAACTGATGGCTGGATGCGAGATCAACACCGTCTACGCCGGCATCGCCGGGGGGCATATCAAGGGCTTTAACTCCCACGGAATTGTGGCGGTCAACAACGACAAGGAGGTCAACAACGGCGATCTGTCGCGTGTCGTCGATGCCGCTCGCGCGGTGGCCATTCCCATGGATCGCCAGGTACTCCACGTCATCCCTCAGGAGTACATCATCGATGAACAGGACGGGATCAAAGAGCCGATCGGCATGACCGGTGTTCGGCTGGAGGCCAAAGTGCATGTGGTGACCGCCGCCGTGACCAGTGTCGAAAATATCGTCAAATGTGCCGAAGCCTGCGATCTGGAGGTCGCCGATATCGTCCTCGAGCAAATTGCCAGCAGCGAGTCGGTCCTCGAAGAAGACGAAAAGGAGTTGGGTGTCGCCGTCGTCGACATCGGCGGGGGCACCACTGATATTGCCATCTACAACCAGGGCAGTCTGATTCATACCGCCGTATTGTCGCTGGGGGGCAATCACCTGACCAATGACATTGCGGTCGGTCTGCGAACTCCGATGGCGGAAGCGGAGCGGATCAAACAGCGCTTTGGCTGCGCCTTGACCTCTCGGGTCAGCCCGGAGGAGACGATCGAAGTGCCATCGGTCGGCGGTCGGCCCCCGCGGGTATTGAGTCGCGAGATCTTGAGCGAGATCATCGAGCCCAGAGTCGAAGAAATTTTCGCCTACGTGGCCCGCGAGATCAAAGATTCGGGCTGCGAAGACCTGATCGCCGGTGGCGTGGTCATTACAGGCGGCACGACGATTCTGGACAATATGCCGGAATTGGCGGGAGAGGTTCTCAATGTTCCTGTGCGTCGCGGGATGCCGCGAGATGTCGGCGGGCTCGTCGATGTGGTGCGCAATCCGAAATTTGCCACCGGCGTCGGGCTCGTCGAATACGGGGCGACCTCCCAGGAGCGGGCCCTGTATCAACAGGATGATCAGGGCATGTACAATCGGTTGATCGGACAGATGCGCCAGTGGGTCTCGGCGATGTTTTGATACACCGGGGGCGGCGAATGCGCGCTGCGACGCTGCGCGGCGTTCTAGCCCATCGAGGTTGATGGTTACAGGCCCCGCCAGTAGCGTGGAACCCAGGCCAGACGAAATAGCCAGTGGTACCAATTGTTGTGAGGTATGTCGCATCGCCGCAGCGATCACCGAGGATCGGGCCATCGATGGAGTCCCGATTTTTGGACAAGGCTTGCGGCTGCGATGCAAATCGACCTATTATCGCCGCCGAATGGTCCCGGGGACAGCGACGGACGAACAGTTCTTTTTCTGACTTTGCAGTGCAGGGTATACGGGTATGCTAGAGTTCGATGACGCCGAAGTACCAGAGGCGGCCAATATCAAAGTGATCGGGGTCGGAGGAGGTGGTGGAAACGCCATCAACACCATGATTACTGAGGGGGTCTCCAATGTGGAGTTTATCGCCGCCAACACGGATCTTCAGGCGCTGGAGACCAATCTGGCGCCGCTGAAGATTCAACTGGGCGGTGCGTTGACCGACGGACTGGGCGCCGGTGCCGATCCGGAGATCGGACGCGACTCGGCACTGGAGGACCAGACCCGGATCGCCGAGGCATTGGACGGGGCCGACATGGTCTTTGTGACGGCGGGAATGGGCGGTGGTACCGGAACCGGAGCGGCGCCGATTATCGCCAATGTGGCCCGCGAGCAGGGTGCGCTGACGGTGGGCGTCGTCACCAAACCCTTTGACTTCGAGGGGCGCCGGCGCCGGCGGCAGGCCGAAAGTGGCATCGAAAACCTGACGACTTCCGTCGATACGCTCATCACGATTCCCAACCAGCGGCTGCTGGCAATTGCCGGCGATCAGACGACGATCCTGGAGGCCTTCAAGAAGGCCGACGAGGTGCTATTGCACGCTGTCCAGGGGATTTCCGATCTGATCACGGTGCGCGGGCTGGTCAATGTCGACTTTGCCGATGTGCGCACCATCATGACCGATCGCGGTATGGCATTGATGGGAACCGGGCGTGCCTCCGGGCCGTCGCGGGCAATGGAAGCTGCCGAGATGGCAATTTCGTCGCCCCTTCTGGAGGACGTCTCCATTGCGGGAGCCACCGGAATTCTCATCAATATCACCGGCGGCGTCGATATGGCGCTGAGCGAAATCAACGACGCCATGACGCTTATTGAGGGCGAGTCGCACGAAGATGCCAACATCATCTTCGGACAGGTCATCGAAGAGGATATGCGCGATGAGATGATGGTCACCGTCATCGCCACCGGTTTTGATCGCGGGCACAACTCGAAGCGGTCCTCCGATTACAGTGAGATGAGTCGACGCCGTGAATCGGCGATGCAAAATAGCGAGTCATCTTCCGGTGGGCGAACACAGAAGGCGACATCGAAACCGACGACCGAAAGCGAGGCCGCCCCTCAAAGTGGAAGTCGCAACACGTCGTCGGGCCAACAGCCGACGGCCAATTACGACAACAACGAGTCGTCGGCTCGCGACTCGGCGAGCGAGCGGCGGGGCACCTTCATTCGCTCCACGTCCAAAAGCAAACCGGACTCCGATCACAGCGGAAGTGGAGGGCTCAGTCCTGACGAAGAAGAAGAGATGGAAGTTCCCACGTTTCTGAGGGAGTCCAAGCGCAGCGACGAATCTTGACGGCCGCGTTACCGAGCCGAGAGGTTTGTGCCCGCTCACGCCACGGTGAGCGGGTTTTTTGTTGGCACCTTTTTGTACAATTTGGAGTACGGCGATGAATCGACGCGTTCTGAAACAGACCTCAGTTGTTCTTGTCGAACCACAGGACGACATCAACATTGGCACCGTGATGCGGGCCGCGCGCAATTTCGGAATCGAGTCCACCCGACTGGTTCGGCCGGCCACTGCCGATCCGCATAAAATTGCGATCAGCGCCCCGCGATGCGAGTCGTTGATCGACGAGCTCGTCCACTACGACGAGGTCGACGAGGCCATTGGGGATTGCGTATTGACTCTGGGGTTTACGGCCCGTCGACGAGCGGCGAACTGGCGGGTCATCGAGCCCCGGCAGGCCGCCCGACAGGTCGTCGATGCCACCAAAAAGGGGCGCGTCGGGTTGATGTTCGGTCGCGAAGACAGCGGATTGTCGAATCGCGACCTCGACCGTTGTCATGCGGTGGTCACGGTTCCGACCAATCCCGAGTACAGTTCACTGAACCTCGGACAGGCCGTATCGATTGGATTGTGGGAAGTGTTTCGAGCATCTCAGGGCATCGATACCGAAGGTCAGGACCTGGGGGATGTCGATGTCGACAGCGACTTTGAGCCGGCTCATATCCAGGGGTTGGAGCGGATGTTTGAACAGGCCGAAGAGGCGCTGGAGACCATCGAGTTTTTCAAGACCGAGACCCATGAGCACATCATGCGAAGTATTCGCAGCGTGTTGTTGCGCGCCGAACTCGACAGTCGGGAGCTGGCGATCTGGCTCGGCATTTTCAAGGAAGTTGTCGCCTACATCGAGCGCACCCAGCGATCTCAGTCGTCGGCAAAGCAGTAGCGGGCGTCGGCGTCATCGTCATCGATACAACTGTGATCGCTGCGACATTCGTCATCGCTGTCACAACTGCGGAGACAATACGATTCGTGCCTGGCAAATTCGACACAGATCGACTCCGAAGGGCATTCTCCCGGGCGGCAGTCTGCGATCGTACAGAGGCCGCCGTCGACAGAGGTATCGCAGATGGTGTCGAAGTCAGAATTCGGGCAATCCTGCTGACTTTCGCAGGCATCGCCGATTTGCGGGGTGCAGCCGGAACCGATCAACAGTAGGGCGGCAGCGCATAGGGTGGCGGCTGCGAGATTCCATCGGAAGATTTGGGACGGGAGATTTTGTTGTCGCACAGGGTGAATGTCTCCGCGGAGAGAAAACAACTCGATTCCGGGGGGTCGGTAAAGTGAACCATCGATGCCGTCGGGCACCGTCTGTTGTGTACCGTTGGTCCGGAGTGATGACAAGATGAGCGTCGACCGTCGATCCAGCATGGGGAGGGATCTGTGGTGGGGCGCCACTGTATCGGTGGTCCTCCACGTGCTGATCGCCGCCGTGGTGGTGCTGGCTTTTACGTCCGAAGATGAGCCGGAACCGCCGGATGAGCCGGAGTCGATGGAAGTCGTCCTCGATGATGACACCCCCGAGGACTTCGTGGAAGAGGAGGTGGCGGAGCCGTCTGACGAGATGCCGCTGCCCGTCGAGGAACCGGATCGACCGGAAGAAGACGACCAGGAGCCACAGCACGAAGAGGAGGAGCAGCCGGAGGAAGACGACCGCGAAGAGCCGGAGGAGGAGCCGGATCCGGTCGACGACCAGGACTTCGAGCGCTATGCCGTCGAACAGCAGACCGACGACGTGGAACCCGACCACGCCGATTATATCGCCGACGAGGCACATCAGACCGACGAGGAGACCGTCGCCGAAACCACCACCCTCGAGGATGTGGAACCCATCGACGACACGGAGGCCCCGGAACAGGAAGCCGACACCGAACGCGAATACGCCATGGAAGCCCCCGACGAGCCGATCGACGAGCCGGACATCGTCGATCCTACGGAGATCGCGGACGCCGATGATGATGAAGGCGATGACGACGAACACGACGGCGACGATCGCGATGACGAAGACGACGCCGCCGCCGAACAGGAGGCGGTGCAAGACGACGCCGTCGACGAACCGGAACCGGCCGAAGAACCTCAGCAATACCGCGACCCATCGGAGATGTTTGTCGACGACGGCGATGAACCGGATTCCGAGGTCGATGACGATATCGACCATCACACCCTCTTTGGTCGCGACGCCGAACAGGCCCAGGAGGTTCTGGACACCGAACAGGGCGAGCAGGGCGACGGGGCCGATGGAGAGGCGTCGGGACGCCGTCTATTGGCAAATTGGCGTGAAAATGAAGAAGCGCTCCGGGCGAGCCTCGAAAACTTCCTGCCCCATGTCCAGCCCGGAAATCACACCTCGGTCAATGCTCACGAAGCCGACCACGCAAGCTACATCGCCCGGCTCCATCGGACCATCCACGCCAACTGGGGCGATGGCTTTCTGCCCCGGGTACAGCGAAATTTTTCCAATGCCCACCCCCTCAACGACATGAGTTTGGAGGTCGTCGTCGAAATCGTCATCGATGCCGACAACGGCGACGTTGTCGAAACCGGGCGCATTGAGACGTCGGGCAACGAGATGTTTGATGCGGCGGCACTCAATGTGGCCCGCCGACTCGGCGACCAGCCGGAGCCGCCGGATTCGATGGTCAGTCCCGATGGTCACGCCTACATTCACTGGACGTTTTGGCGCGATGTACGGCAGTGCGGCACCTTTGGAGTCCGGCTATACCGACTTCAAGACGAGTCCGAGCGCCGCTCCGTGGACTAATCTTTCAAGCCCGATATCGATGGCTTGACTTTGACCAGGGGCGCCGATAGGTTCCCGGCTCGTACGCGTCCTCGGAGCGACTCTCCATGGGTGAGTCTCCGGGGTTTTTTACGTACCGGAGCACATTGGCATTGACTTTAGCAATAAGGATAAACCCCATGGCTTTGCATCCGGATCGGAAAGCGGAAATCATTGAAAAGTTTCAGCGCTCGGAGGGCGATACGGGAAGTCCCGAAGTCCAGGTCGCTCTACTTACGGAGCGAATCAACGGGCTGCAGGAACACTTTTCGGAACACAAACAAGATCATCAGTCGCGGCGTGGCCTGCTCAAGCTCGTTGGCCAGCGGCGAAGCCTCCTCGGCTATCTCAAAAAGAAAGACGTGGAGCGCTACCGAGAACTGATTCAGGAACTCGGTCTCAGAAAATAACGGGAACATCTGTGCTCCCCCTCGCGTTGGCTTGCCAATGAGAGGGGGACACGCCACGAGGACAGCGGAACCAGACAAGGCGATATTCGTTCGGTACGTGCCGGACATGTGTTGGGTAGCCTGTAATCGGCCGCGTCAGATTGAGCTGACGAAGCGGATTACATGCTACGCGACGTGCAGTATCCCGGCCGCTTGAGCGATGTGCCGTCCATTGGCACCTGCTTTTCGGTCGACGCCGTCAGGCCCAGACCTGTCGATTCCGGTGGTCCTCTCTTTAACTCAACTCAGATCGTCGCCCACGTTCGGGCGAGATCGGAATCGAATACAGGACGGAACAAGCATGGCTATACTTCGAGAAGGCGCACAATTCGGCGACAAAGAACTCACACTGGAAACGGGGCGGATGGCCCGCAAAGCCAACGGCTCGGTGGTCGTACAATTCGGCGACTGCATGGTGTTGTGCACCGCCACCTCCGGCGGATTGCGACCGGATCTGCCGTTTTTCCCGCTGATGTGTGACTACCAGGAAAACTTCTGGGCCGCCGGGTCGATCCCAGGCGGTTATTTCAAGCGCGAAGGCAAACCGGGCACGAAGGCCACCAAGACCAGTCGCCTCATTGACCGGCCGGTCCGACCGCTTTTCCCCGACGACTACATGAATAATACCCAGTGCATCGCCTGGGTTGTCTCCGCCGACAAGGTGTACGATACGGATGTGTTGGCCGTGACCGGTGCCTCGGCGGCACTTTTGGTCAGTGACATCCCCTGGAATGGTCCGGTGGCGGCGACACGCGTCGGTCGAATCGACGGCGAGTTCATCACCCATCCGACCTTCGAACAGCGCGAAGAGTCCGATCTGGACCTCGTAATGGGCGTGCGCGGCGACTCAATTGTGATGGTCGAGGGCAAAGCCGACGAAGTGCCGGAAGCCGAGATGGTTGAGGCCCTCGAATACGGCCGAGAGTCCGTTCAGGACGTGCTCGACCTGCAGCTTAAGCTGGCCCGAGAAGTCGGCAAAGAGCCGATGGACTACGTCAAGAAGGGACTCGACGACAGTGTGGTCGATGCCGTCGCCGAGGCCACGGAAGACAAACTCGAATCCGTCATCACCATCGCCGAGCGCGACGAGCGCAAAGACAAGCTGTCGGCACTCAAAAATGAGGTCGTCGAAGAACTCGGCGAAGATGGGTACGAACAAGACGATGTCGAAGAGGGCTTCGACAAGGTCAAAAAGCAGGCCATTCGACAGCGTGTCGTCGATTCCGGCATTCGCATCGATGGTCGTCAGACCGATGAGGTCCGTGACGTCACCTGTGAGGTTGGTCTCGTACCCAAAGCCCACGGTTCGGCGCTGTTTACCCGCGGTGGAACCCAGGCTCTCGTCACGTCGACGCTGGGCACGGAGCGCGACCAAAAGCGCATGGATACGCTGGAGGGTGATTACAAAAAAGACTTCATGCTCCACTACAACTTCCCGCCGTTTTCTGTCGGCGAAGCCAAGCCCTTGCGCAGCACGTCGCGCCGTGAACTCGGCCACGGCATGCTCGCCGAAGGTGCCCTCAAGCCGGCGCTTCCGGACCAGACCGAGGAATTCCCCTACACCATTCGCGTCGTCAGCGATGTGCTGGAGTCCAACGGCTCCAGTTCCATGGCCAGCGTCTGCGGCGGAAGTCTGGCAATGATGGATGCTGGCGTGCCTCTCAAGCATGCCACCACCGGCATCGCCATGGGGCTTATCAACGAAGGCGACGACTTCGTTGTGTTGACCGATATCCTCGGTCAGGAAGACCACATGGGTGATATGGACTTCAAGATCTGTGGTACCAAAGAGGGCATCACGGCCTTCCAGCTCGACACCAAAATCGAAGGTGTCTCCAAGGAGCTGATGTCGGAAGCCCTCGATCAGGCTCGCGAGGGTCGACTCGAGATTCTCGATGTCATGAACGAAGCCCTTTCGGCGCCGCGCAAAGACCTGTCGCCGAACGCTCCGCGCATGGTCTCAATTGAGGTTCCGACCTCCGAGATTGGGACCATTATCGGTTCCGGCGGCAAGACCATTCGCGCTATCCAGGAGACCACGGGGACGACGGTCAACGTCGAAGACGACGGCACCGTCAAAATCGCGTCGACCACCGCCGAAGGTGCCGACCAGGCCATCGAGATCATCGAGGGGCTGACCGAGCAACCCGAAGAAGGCAAGATCTATCGCGGTACCGTTCAGACGGTGGTCGACTTCGGAGCCTTCATCGAAATCCTTCCGGAGACCGATGGTCTCTGCCACATCTCGGAGTTGACCGAAGGTCGCGTCGACAAGACGGAAGACGTCCTCAACGAGGGCGATGAGTGCCTGGTCAAGGTGCTGAATGTCGAGCAGAAATCCGGCAAGATCAAGCTGAGCCGTCGCGCTGCACTGGCCGAACGCGGCGAAGACGCGGAAGACAATCTCGACTGAGCAAGGTTGAGAAGCGCGCTGGATGTACCCTGAATGGGGTGCGTTGCCGGTGGCTCCCTTCGGGGGGGCATCGGTTTTTTTGTTGGCCCTCTTCTCGAATTGTTGGCACACCGCGCATTTGTTACCTTGGCGATGCGCGTACACGACACTGATGCGGGAGCTTGCGATGCGATATTTTCCCTCTGCGATAGTCGGACTCGTGATGGTGGGCCTGCTCGTCATTCCTCAGGTTGCGATGGCGGACCTCGGCGAGGTGCTCGGCGAAATCGAGTGGGGAGATGATCAAGATGAGGTGCTCGAACAATTGCGGGAGGCCGAACTGGAAGAGCTCCGAGGTGATCGAGAGCTACGAAACGACCGAGCCGCCATGCAGAGAGCGCGCCAACAGGTGTTGGATCAGATGCGCCGGGTCGAGGATTCGCACACGCCGCTTGAAGGCGAGCGAACGGACTACGACGTCAGCGTCGTCTCCGGCGAGTTCACCCGCGACAACGGAGAGTCGCTGATGCGGATCCGCGACCGCCACGCGCAGCGGTTTTTCTTCTTTCTCGACGATGAGTTTTACAAATTGGTCGTGGCCTACGACCCGGATCACATCGATGGCGTCGGCTTTCCCGGCGTTGTCAATGAAACCCAACAGGAGTACGGAGAGCCGACGTCGATGACCCCCGGAGCCCGGGCGGTGTGGCGCGACCGAGACATCGAGATGCGCGTCGACGATCGGCGCGACTATTTTGGAACCTTCACCATGACCTTTGTCGATCGCCAGCGGGTTGAACAACTCGAAGGGCAAGGCGAGGTCTTTGGAGGACGCCATGACGCCGATGATGACGATGGAGTTTCGGAGCGCGTGGAATCCATCACCGGGCCTTCCGATGGCTCCGAAAACGAAAGTGTTGTCGACAGTATTGTCGGCGATGGGCCGGAGGATGTGGAGTTTTCCTCTGATGATGACGAGCCCGAAGAAGAGGAGCCAGAGCACCGAGCCGAGTCGACATCGTCGGACTCGGAGTCCAGTTCGGCGTCCTCCGACAGCGATACCGATGAACCGGATCCAGCTCCGCAGCCGCAAGCCGAACCGGATGAGGATGAAGAGGATGACGACGACGATGATGATGGTCTGATGATTTACTGAGGCGACGACGTCTGCCGCGGCATTGTCGGCCAACGGTCCGGTGGTGCCGGGCCTCGCTGTATATCCCACGTGTTCCCAACATCGGTATGAGCCAACCTACGTGTTCAGAGACCGGGGCTACTGCGACGGCGTTGAAGTTTGCCGTCGGTATTCTGGTGCTGATTGCGGTCTCCCTTGTGGCGGCCACCGGTTGGGCAACCGATGTGGCGAGTGAGGCGGCCACGCGCCGTTCGCTGGTGGCCGGGGCGGGGCTGTTGTGCCTGGTGGGGTTGGCGACGATGGGGGTTCGCAAAGCCTGGTCGGAGATGGACGTCTGGCGACGCGTGGGGCGCATTGCTGGCGTCGCGATGGTGGGGCTTGGGGTTTTCGCTGGTCTCTACGGCTTGACCGAAGTTCCACCAGGTGGCCAGCAGGTCGACTGGGTGGAATCCTACCAGACGGGCCTGGAACACGCCGAGGAGACCCAGCGACCGTTGGTCGTCGATTTTACGGCCGACTGGTGTACGGCTTGCCAAGAGTTGGATGCCGAAGTCTTTCAGCATCCCGAAATCAGGCCTCGCCTGGAGCAACAATTTGTCCCGGTCAAAATCGATTACGACAAGGCCGATGACGATACCCGACGAGCCGTGGAGCGATTCGAGGTCAGCGGGCTCCCCACCGTGGCATTTGAGACGTCGGACGGGGAATTTTTGCGCGGCGTCAGTTTCGAGGGCAAAGTCGATGTCGACGACTTCGATGGGCGACTCGACCAGGCGCTCAGCGGCGAGGACGACGATGTCGGCGGTTGGCTGGAGCAGACGCTCGGCGACCGGGGGAGCATTGCCATCGTACTGCTCGTCTTTGGCGCCGGGATTCTGGCCAGCCTTTCGCCCTGTATCTACCCCTTAATTCCGGTAACAATTGGAGTTTTGGGAGCCCGCGATGCGACGACGCGCCGCCAGGGGCTGTTGCTGAGCACCAGTTACGTCGGTGGCATGGTGGTGATGTATTCCGTTCTCGGAATGGTGGCGGCCATGCTGGGGACGGTCTTCGGTGGATTTTTTCAAAACCTCTGGTTTCAAGCCGTCATCGCCACCGTTTTTATCGTCCTCGGCCTGGGCTGTCTGGGGGTCTACAACATTCGTCTACCGGCGTCGATCCAGAAGCGAGTCCGCGAAACCGGAGGTGGAGGCCACGCAGGAGCCTTTGTAATGGGAATGGGAGCCGGGGTCCTCGCTGTTCCCTGTGTGGGACCGGTGGTCGCCGGGATTCTGGTATATGTCGCCGATCGCGGCGAGGTGCTGGTCGGCGGCGGGTTGCTGACGGTCTTCGCCATCGGCATGGGATTGCTATTTTTGGTGGTCGGGACCTTTTCATCGCTGATCCAACAACTCCCGCGCGCCGGCGGTTGGATGGAGGGAGTCAAGGCCATTTTTGGCGCCGTATTCCTCGGTCTTGGCGCTTATTATCTACGGCTCGTGGTTCCCGGAATCTCGGAGTGGACCGACGAAATATGGCTGATATTGTCGGCCGTGCAGTAGCCTTGGCTTGACGTGTGAATTCTCGCGTATAGCTTTCCGCCGCTGCCCGGCGGTCGCTTTCTTATCGGCGCTCGCCGGAATTTTCGCCGATGTCTTCGGTGGCGCAGGGCGCAGCCGGGCTCGGAAGACCAAAACGACAGTTGTGAACAGGTACGGGTTTGACCGGAGCGCCGGTCGGGCCACCAAGGAGGTGTTCGTCATGCCGATCTATGAGTATCAGTGCAGCGATTGCGACCATAAATTCGAGCAGATCCAACAGATCTCGGAGCCCGACCCCGACGAATGTCCCACATGTGGGGGAGGCGAGGTCAGCCGACTGGTTTCTCAGAGCAGTTTTAAGCTCGAGGGAGGCGGGTGGTTTGACGACGGGTATGAATCGACGTCGACCACTGGATCGACGACGGACAGCGGTGATGCGTCATCGTCGTCGGACGCCACCGGTGATGCCGGTGGTGGCGACTCTCAGGCCGCTGCCGAGTAACCGTCTTCCAGGGGCGTCGATCGCGATCACCGACTTGCCGTTGCACGATCCGTGCCTAAGGTTGCCACTGAACAGCGCCGATGGCTTTGACGCGGACGCCAACGGCTTGACTTTGAGCCAACGAGTTACCACTCGGCGTTGTCGTCTGCGTCAATGCCGACACAGGAAACGATGAACTTCGAACAGGGAGAAGTACTACGATGAGTAAGATGATTGGAATCGATCTGGGTACCACCAATTCGGTCGTCGCCGTCATGGAGGGCGATGAACCGGAAGTCATTACCAACCAAGAGGGGGCGCGCACGACGCCGTCGGTCGTCGCCTTCGACGAAAACGACGAGGTCCTGGTGGGCCGCGTCGCCAAAAATCAGGCCATCACCAACCCCGATAATACCGTCTTTTCCATCAAGCGCTTCATGGGCCAACAGGTCTCGGAGCTCGATGGTGAAGACACCCGAATGCCCTATGAAATTGTGGAGGCCGACAACGGCGATGCCCACATCAAGATCAAGGGCAAGCAGATGAGCCCCCCGGAGGTCTCCTCCAAGATCTTGATGAAGCTCAAAAAGGCCGCCGAAAATTACCTCGGCGAAGAGGTCACCGAGGCGGTCATTACCGTGCCGGCCTACTTCAATGATTCTCAGCGCCAGGCCACCAAAGACGCCGGGAAGATCGCGGGCCTCGACGTCAAGCGCATCGTCAACGAACCGACGGCCGCCGCGCTGGCCTATGGCATGGACCAGAAGCAAGAAGAATTGGTCGCCGTCTATGACTTCGGTGGCGGAACCTTCGATATCTCCATTCTGGAGGTCGGAGAAAATGTCATCGAAGTCAAAAGCACCAGCGGCGATACCCACCTCGGTGGCGACGACGTCGACCAGGTCATCATCGAGTGGCTCGTCGAGGAATTCAAAAACGACCAGGGCATCGATGTCTCCGACGACAAGATGGTCATTCAGCGGCTCAAAGAGGCCGCCGAAAAGGCCAAGATCGATCTTTCGAGTGTCGTCGAAACCGAGATCAACCTGCCGTTTTTGACCGCCGATGACAGCGGTCCCAAGCACCTCAACCAGACGCTGACGCGGGCGAAGCTGGAGTCGATGATCGAGTCGATTATCGACAGCACCCTCGAGCCCTGCCGTCAGGCCCTCGACGACATCGACGCCGATCCGTCGGATGTCGATGAGGTCATCCTTGTCGGTGGCTCAACCCGGATCCCGCTGGTCAAAGAAAAGGTCAGCGACTTCTTCGGTCAGCAGCCCAATCAAGGGGTCAATCCCGACGAGGTCGTCGCCAGCGGCGCCGCCGTGCAGGCCGGAGTCCTCTCCGGTGATGTCGGCGATGTCCTGCTCCTCGATGTGACGCCGCTGTCACTGGGTATCGAGACCCAGGGCGGGGTCATGACCGATCTCATCCCGCGCAACACGACGATTCCGACCAAGAAGAGTGAGATCTTCAGTACCGCCACCGACAATCAGACCTCGGTGACCGTCCACGTCCTTCAGGGCGAGCGGCCAATGGCCGGAGACAACCGCACGCTCGGCAAGTTCAACCTCGATGGCATCCCGCCGGCACCGCGCGGCGTCCCTCAGATCGAGGTGACTTTCGACATCGACGCCAACGGCATTGTCCATGTCTCCGCCAAGGATAAGGCCACCGGCAAAGAGCAGAAGATTCGCATCGAATCCTCCGGTGGACTCGACGAGGATGAAGTCGAAGAGTTGGTCGAAGAGGCCGAAAAGCACAGCGAGGAAGACGAGAAAAAGCGCGAGCAGGCCGAACTTCGAAACAAAGCGGAGTCCATGGTCCACTCCGCCGAACAGACCCTCGAGGAGGGCGGCGAAAACATTCCCGACGCCCAGAAAGAGGAATTGACCTCCAAGATCGACGATCTTCGCACCGCCGTCGACGACTACGACTACGACACCATGGAGTCCATCGTCTCCGAACTCGAGGAGATGATGCACGAAGCCGCCCAGAGCATGTACGGCGGCGCCGGCGGGCCCGGAGGACCCCAGCAAGGCGGCCCGGGCGGACCGCAGCCCGGACCAGGTGGACCAGGCGGGCCCGGCGGACCGGGTGGACCGCAACCCGGTGGGGCGGCACAACCGGGAGGCGATCCCTCCGATGACGACGACGATGACGATGACGTCATCGACGCCGAGTTTGAAGAAGCCAAGTAAACGGGTGATGTCGTGGCAGTAGCTACGGCATTCTCACCGGATTGGGCGTCGGAGGTCTCGTAGAACGAGACCTCCGGCGCCTTTTTTATTGGAATCTCAAGCGCCAGCACCGCTGTTTATTGAAACCGAAGTCATCATCGGCGATGAATTGCAACTGAAACTCTCCAATATTTTCAGAGGTTGACGGGAGCAAAGTGGGAATGTCGTCGGCCTGGTATCGATAAACCGGGATGAACTGGCGGGATGGTGAGCGACGATTTGTGAAGGAAGCCCGCAGTGTTGAGATGAGGGAGCGAGCCATCGGTCCACGCTTTGTTTCGACTCCGGCTGTCGCTATGCTTCCCGTCGCTCAGTGGGAGTATTGGAGTCGGAGAAGTCAGGAGATTTAGAGATGACCAGCGACAACCCCCAAACGCCGCCGTCGACGTTGACGGATGCCAGTATCGATGAGGCAAGCGCCGACCGTCCTCCATCCGATGTCGCATCTCAGGGTTCCAGTAGATCCTGGATTGCCGCTGTGGCGGTCATCCTTGTACTTGGTGGCGGGGCAGCAGCCTGGACAATGGTGGGCGGCGAAGATGCCGATGACGCCTCTGTCACCGAAGAGCCCGAGGATGACGATGTCGGGTTCCAGGCCTATCGCGGGACGCCGGAGATCGATGAAGAACCGGAGCCCGACGATGATACGAACCACTCGGACACCGACGAAGAGCCGGCGGCTGCTGCGGAGCCGGGATTGGATGAGGATCCGGCGTACGAGCCCTCGCAACCGAGTTCATCTGATGATGACATCGAGGAGGATGAGGAGGAGGAACGCCAACTCGGAATGGACCGCGATGAAGATCCTCGGTACCGGGATGCCGACGTCATCAGGCGAGAGCCCGATGGCGAGAATATTCTCGAAGACCGCAGTGGTGACTCCATTTCCCAGCGCGAGGCCCAGGAACGAATCGAACGGGAACTGGATAGTATGGAAAATGCTGATGAAGACTTCGAGCGGCGACTTCGCCGCCGCGATGCGGAGTTGAATTCTCGAGTGCTCCAGCCCCGGCGCGGAGAACAACCTGAGGTGATTCCCGGTGTCGAGGTCAACGAGGACATTGAAGAGCGCATCTCTGACCAATTTCCCTCAGGTGAAGATGGGGACGGGGGAGATGAGGATTGATGCCCCCAATGTTGTCGAAAATCGCGGTGTCGCGATCGCCGAATTAAGCAATTTCAGGTGAATGCTAAAAAATCGTCACAACGCATTGACAGGGGGCAATAGCTCGTGTACAAAATGCGTCCGCCGCGGAGGCAAGCCCCTCGACGAGGCGCCGTTTGCGGGAGTAACTCAGTGGTAGAGTGCGACCTTGCCATGGTCGAAGTCGCGAGTTCGAATCTCGTCTCCCGCT
>LFFM01000054.1_pt1 | contig 62982 bp, 53 predicted proteins | sample 643131 | NCBI WGS metagenome assembly LFFM01 (sample SAMN03777445, study PRJNA286221) | soda lake metagenome | biome: soda lake; feature: Kulunda steppe; material: water; isolation source: sample Tc-Br brine of Tanatar trona crystallizer | place: Russia: Kulunda steppe | collected 2011-07 | reverse complement strand
ATTGGTCGAGGGGAAGGGATTGGCTGTCGAGAGGTCGCGGAATGCCCTGGAGAGCGGAGATGCGGACGCGGTGGGGGCCGTCTCGAAGCTGGTGGTAGTCCGGGGAGTCGTCGATTTCGACGAGCAGCCGGGGGTCCAAGGCCATGACGATGATTTCGACGTCGTAGTCGTGCTCCTGTGCGGACTCGATAGCCTCCCGTGTCATGTCGACGACGCATTCGGCGTGGAGTCGGCGCTGGCGGTCGCTGTGGGCATCGGCTTTGTTGTCGGTGACAAAGCCCTTGAGTTCGATGAGCAGTGTAAATTCGTCGTGATGACGGGTCAGTGGCCGGTCGTTTTCGGTGCGCTGTACGAGGGTGTCGTTGACGGTATCGACGGCATCGATGGCGTCGACGGCCTCGTCGGGATTGTCGAGGTCGTGGGCCATCAGACAGCGCTCTTCGTCGCCGGACCAGAAGGTGTCTAATTCGATGCCGTCAAAGGGCGGGCGCTGGCGTTCGGCATCGACGAGTTCCATCGATTGCTCGAGGGTCCACATCAGGCTGTCGTTTTCCGGATCCGCCGGTTCCTGGCAGTTGGCGTTGTGGCAGATGACGCGCGGCTCGTAGGTGTCATCGCCACAGCCGGCGGCGACGGCCGCCAGCAGGCCGGCTACCACGACCGCAACGAGCGCCGATATCCGGGAGGTGGCCGGGTTTCGAGAAGCGTCCATTACTCGACCCGTTGCTGGTAGAAAAAGCGGGCAAACATGCCGAAGCGAATTCGGTCGATGTAGTGGCGCGCGGAGTCGGAGCGAAATCGATCGCCGGCGACGCCTCCGCTGTGTTTGGCGATCATCGTCGACATTTCGATGCCCCACTGGCCGCCGATGCGCCCGTCGAACAAGGTCGGCAGATCGAGGGCGGCGCCCATCACGAGATTGTGTTGGAATTGAGAGCCGTCGACCAGGGGTACGGTATTCAGTCGCCAGCCCACCAGAGGTTCGATGGTGTTCGCGCGCCAGAAGCCGATCAGATCGGTGGTCGTTCGCCCGTCGGTCCAGAACATGGGATCGACGACGAGCAGTCCCCGAAAGGCCGGAGTTCGCCAGGCGATATCGAGTCGAAGAGCGCGTACGCCGAGGTCGGTGCGCACATTGGCGCCGGTTTCCAATGCCCAGGACGTGGACTCAGAATGCGCAGCGGTCGGTTGGGCATCGTCGGCCGATTCCGTGTCGGAGCCAACGGCGGGGCTTGCCAGGGCGATGACGACGGCGGCGACCAAAATGGCTGCCGTCCGGTGGGGTTGTCTCATGGGGGATTCTCGGGCGGGGGCTGTCAATGGCGATTATCGGGGCGAAGTTACACCATCGCCAGCCCATTGCATACCACCAACGCTGGGCCACCGACCGGGTTGAGATACCCGGTCGGTGGCATTGGTCGCCCGACGATTGTTGGCGACCAAACCGGTCCCAAAAGGAGGTGACCAACATCAGTCACATTGCTCGGCATCGTCGAACATCGCCGTGGTACAGGCCAGTCCCGCTTCGCCGTCGTCGCAATGGGTATTGAGGATGCAGTCGCGGAAATCGTCGGCGATCTGGTCGCGCTGTGAGGCGGTGCACTCGCTGTTCATCCCCTGGATTTCACCGTCGATATCGGATTCCGTATTGTCGATGCATTCGTCGACCGTGGGGTATTCGACTTCGACGGAGCCACCATCGCAGAAGTCGACGCCGTACTCACAAAAGCAGCTTATCGTGTCGTCCTCGCAGTCGAAATCCTCGGGGCCCAGTCCGACCTCTCCGTTGTCGCCATTATCATCGCTGTAGGGTCCGGGGAATTCGGTTTGGCCGCTGTACGGGGTCTCGTTGTACGGAGCATCGAGTTCGACCTCAGATGGCCGGATCGACACCGGTATAATGGAGATATTCGGTGTCCATATCATCGACATCCCGTTGGAAATCGTAGTCTGCGGGGACGCGTTCAAACATTAGCCAGTACTCTCTGGTGCTGTGGGGGGCAAGTTCGGTGTCGTGCTCACATCGATGATCCATGAGGCCCGCCGTACCGATCCAGACTTCGATGATCTCATTATCAGTGTGGATTTCGAAATTCTCGAAGCCACCGGGGATCGGTTCCGAACTCTGGTTTTCGATGGCGATGGGAGTCATCATGAAGGTGTCATCATTCTGGCGATCAAACCAGGGGGGCCATGGATCGACGGTGATGTCTGGTTGGTCAGTGTTGTCGCCATTTCCGTTGCCGTTGTCTGCGTTGGCGCCGTTGTTCCCGTTGTTTCCGTTGTCATTTTCGCCATTGGCCTCGCTGTTGTTGTCGTTGTCCGACTCGTCATTATCGGCGTTGGACTCCATGTTGCTGCCGGAGCCGGGCGTCGGTTCATCGCCACAGGCTCCCAGGGCAGAGACGAGCAGAAGTGAGGAGAGCAGTGCGAACCAAAACGCAGTTTTGCGATGAGGGGCGGAGAGATGCAGACGCATAAGTAATTCCTTTGTTCCAAATAGTGTTGATACGGGGGGACGGGCGTACAATAAATGTGGGTAGTCATAATCGAAAATGGTTGCAAGTCCGCGAGATCGAGATCGGGCAAGGGGGGATAGAAACTTGTCGACCGGCAAGTGGCGAAAAGTTTTTTTGGGGGCGTGACAGAGGCGCCTGGCGTCGTCAACGGCACTGCGATTTGAGGGGGCGAATAATGTTGGATGGAAGTTCGGTATTGATCACCGGTGGAACCGGGTCGTTTGGGCGGCGGTTTGCGCAGCTATTATTCGACGAACACGACCCGGAGCGGTGCGTGGTTTTGAGTCGCGATGAACTCAAGCAATACGAAATGAAACAGGGCGAAAGCGCCGGCGCCGAGTCGCGGATGCGCTATTTTCTGGGCGATATTCGCGACCGGGAGCGGCTGCGACGGGCCCTGGATGGCATCGATTATGTGATTCACGCCGCGGCCCTCAAGCAGGTGCCGGCCTGTGAGTACAATCCCTTCGAGGCGGTCAAGACCAATGTGCTGGGGGCCCAGAATCTCATCGATGTCGCCATCGATCGCGGCGTCAAGAGGGTCATTGCCCTGTCGACGGACAAGGCCTGCAATCCGGTCAATTTATACGGGGCCACGAAGCTGTGTAGCGACAAGTTATTTGTGGCCGGAAATTGCTATGCCGGGGGCTCGCGGACCCGGTTTTCGGTGGTGCGCTACGGCAATGTGATGGGAAGCCGGGGCAGTGTGATCCCCCATTTTTTGCGTCGTCGACAACAGGGCGTGTTGCCGGTGACCGATCCGGCGATGACGCGGTTTTGGATCACCCTCGAGCAGGGAGCGCGGTTTGTCCGCGACATGCTGTGTGAGATGCGGGGAGGTGAGATCTTTGTGCCCCGAATCCCGAGCATGAAGATCGTCGATCTGGCGCGGGCCATCGCTCCCGACTGCGATATTGAAGTCGTCGGGGTCCGGCCCGGTGAAAAGCTCCACGAAGTCATGATCTCGAGGGCCGACGGCCGGCATACGGTCGATATGGGCGACCACTTTGTGATCGCCCCCGAGTTTCCGCGGTGGATGGATGACGGGCGCTGGGAATTCGAGCAGGGAGAGCCGGTGGACGACGGATTTCGCTACTGCTCGAAGAGCAACGACGAGTGGCTCAGCGCCGGGGTGCTGCGGACGCTGATCGAACCGATCGAAGCGTCGATGATGGAGGAGCGATGAGTGGCGAATTCTTGCCGTACGGACGCCAGGATATTGACGGCGACGATATCGAGGCCGCCGTCGAGGTCCTAAAAAGCGACTGGTTGACGACCGGTCCCGCCGTCGACGCCTTCGAGGCGGCGCTCGCCGATCGGTGCGACGCCGCCAATGCGGTGGCCGTCAACTCCGGGACCTCGGCGCTGCAGGCGGCCTATCGGGCCGCCGGGGTCGGCCCCGACACACAGGTCATTGTGCCGGCCCTGACCTTTAGCGCCACTGCCAATGCGGCCCGTCAGCTGGGGGCGACGGTCCAATTTGCCGACATCTGCCCGCAGACGCTGACCGTCGATCCGGAGTCGGTTCAAAAGCTCGTCGACGAGACCACGGCCGTGATCGCCCCCGTCGATTTTGCGGGCCACCCGGCCTCCATCGATGCCATCGCCGGGGTTGCCGATGCCGTCGATGCCACGGTCGTGGAGGATGGCGCCCACAGCCTGGGAGCGACGATTGGTGGTCGTCCGGTGGGATCGGTGGCCGATATGACGATCTTTTCATTTCATCCGGTCAAGGCCATGACCACCGGCGAGGGGGGCGCGGTGGTCACCGGCAACCGAGCGCTCGCGAAGTCCGTGCGGCGACTGCGAAACCACGGAATGGTCGCCGATAGATCTCCGGATGGCGACGAAGCGCAGGCCCCATGGCACTACGACATCGACGAGATCGGCTGGAATTACCGGATCACCGATATGCAGTGCGCGCTGGGGATCAGTCAGTTGCGCAGGCTCGATGATTTTATCGATCGGCGCCGCCAGATCGCGGCGATGTATCGGGAGCGGTTGTCCAGTGTCGAGGGCCTGACACTGCCTCCCGAAAAAGACTGGTGTGAGCACGCCTACCACCTCTTTGTGATCCGCGTACCGGCGTCGCGACGGCGCTCGATCTTCGACGAGTTGCGCCGGCGCAACATCGGCGTCCAGGTTCACTACATTCCGGTCAATATGCTCGGCGCCTATCGGCGCCTAGGCCATCGGCCCGAAGAGACTCCGGAGACGCTTCGGCAGTACCGTCGCATGATCAGCATTCCCTGTTTTCCGAAGATGACCGACGATGACGTCGAGCGCACTGCACAGGCGGTGCGGGAGGTCGTCGGGGGAGGTGCCTGTGAGTGAGCAGCGCGTCGTCGCCATTATTCAGGCCCGGATGGGCTCGACGAGACTTCCCGGAAAGGTCATGAAGCCGGTGGTCGGAAGGCCGGTGATCGGCCATGTCGTCGAGCGCACCCGGCAGATTCGGGGCGTCGACGACGTGGTGGTGGCGACGTCGACGAAGGCTCGGGAGCGTCCACTGGTCGAATATCTGTCGTCCATCGACGCCGTCGGGGTGTATCGAGGACCGGAAGACGATGTGTTGAAGAGGTATCGCGATGCGGCCCGCGATGCCGATGCCGACCTGGTGATGCGGATTACCGCTGATTGCCCGCTGTTGTCGCCACAGGTCAGCGCCCGGGTACTCGACGCCTACCTCGACGGCGAACAGGGCTGGGACTACGCCACGAATACCCGGGAGCGCAGCTTTCCGCGGGGCCTGGATACGTCGGTGATGTCGACGGCGCTGCTCCACCGGATTTGCCGCCGGGCGACAGCCCCCGCGGAGCGGGAACACGTGTCGCTGCACGTCGCTTCCAGGCCTCGTCGATTCGCCATTGTCGGCGTGGTTGATGATGTGGACCGAAGCGACCTTCGGTGGACCGTCGATGAACCGGCGGATCTGGAGTTGGTACGCCAGGTCTACCGGGAACTCCACGGGGCCGACGAGCTCTTTGAATACCAAGAGGTGCTCGATCTCTTTGAGCGGCGACCAGAACTTCGCCAGATCAATGCCGACGTGCGTCAGAAGCCGGTGAGGTAGAGATGGGCGCAAGTTCAACGAGCAATGTCGTATTTCGAGTCGATGCGTACCGACAGATCGGGTTTGGTCACCTGAGTCGTTGCCTTGCACTGGCCGATGGGTTGGCCCGGCGCGACCGGTCGTCGACATTCGTCGTCGGGCCCCGCTCGCAGGTGGTGGCGCCGCGGATCGAGGGCGCCGGTTACCCTGTGGAGGTGATGCCGCCCATCGATTCGCCTCGCAGCGAGGAATTGGCACGTTCCGAAGAACGCCGGTGGCTCGATGTCGACTGGAGCGTCGATGCGACGAGATTTTTGGAGGTCATCGGCGATCGGGAGGTCGATTGTGTCATCGTCGACCAGTACGGGCTCGACGCCCGCTGGGAGCGCTTTGTTTCCGATGCCCTTGGGGCGGAAGTGGTGGTCATCGACGGAGTCGCCAACCGCAGCCACGACTGCGCCGTGCTCGTCGATCCCACGTATCGAGATGAATCGACGACGCAGCGCTGGCACTCTCGACTGTCGCCGGGGACCCGGGTTGTGAGTGGCGTCAAGTACGCCATGCTTCGACCGGAATTTGGCCGGGCATTGCGAGAATCGACGGCGACGACGGCGGTCGACGAGGTGTTGATTGCCTTCGGGGGAAGTGACGAGGTCGGGGCCACGGAGATGGCGCTCGAAGCAGTGGTTGGACTCGGCGAAAAGAGGCCGTCAGTCACCGTTGTCGCCGGGGCTCTGAAGCCAGCAGTCGACGAACTCCGAAGGCGGTGTCGGGCGCTCGATGATGTCGAGTTTTACTTTGATACCGATCGGATGCCGGAGCTTATGGCCAGCGCCGACGTGGCGGTGGGCGGGGCAGGGACGATGATGTGGGAGCGGGCCTTTGTGGGACTTCCAGCGCTGGTGGTCGCCATCGCTGTCCATCAACAGGAAATCGCAGAGCAGGTGGAGGTGACGGGAGCCATCGATTATCTGGGAGATTATGCAGATGTGACGGTCACAGCACTGCGAGGAGCCATCGAACGACTTGTCGATTCTCCGCAGAAATTACATTCCATGCGGCAGGCCAGTCGAGCGATGATGGACAACGCCACGGAAGTAGGAACCGAGCAGGTGGCCGATATCGTACGTCAATTGATGGAATGAGCCGGGGCGGTAAGCCTCGATTTCAACGCTGCGTGTTTCAGCCAACAGGGGGATCTGATGAAAGATTTGAATGGAGGTGAGCTTTCGATTCGGTTGCGGCGACAACTCCACCGGGTGTCCGATGGACCAGCGTGTTGTCGTTATATCCTGAGTGACGCGCCGAAATCTGAGAGCGAAACGGTGATCACCGTCGATTACGACGAAGGGCGTCGGCCGGCGGCGCTGAGTATCGAGCGCAAGGCCCATTCGTATTTTCCGGTATATCTGTGGATCGGCGAGGGCGGAGCGTTGGTGGTGTCCGATACCATGGGGTTTATGCACGATGTCCACGGCGGCGATGATGCACAGTTGCGCCCGGATGCTCAGCGCGACCACCTGGTCTTTGGGCGCCCGCCGTCGACGGGGATGCTGCGGTCTGTGGAAGTCGTCGACTTCGGAGAACGAGTCGTTGTGGAGCGGGACGACGGGCGGTGGCAGATCGCCGGGCGCGAGCAATTCGATCGGCTTGAGCACGGCGCCCGTCGCCACTGGCGAGAGGGCCTGGCGGAGTTCGAGGGCGCACTTCGAGATTCGCTGGAAGCGATTTCACCGACGGCGGTGTTATTTTCCGGCGGTGTGGATTCGACGTTGTTGCAGGCGCTTTGTGACGGGGAATTGGCAATGGTCACCGGGCGCGTTCCGGATCGGGAATTTGCACCGGAAGTCGAGCGAGCGCGCAAGATGGCGTCGTTATTCTCGCAGGATCACCGGGTTGTCGACGTCGATGAAAGCGACTTTGTCGACCGTCTCATCGACGTGACACAGCGCACCGGATTGCCCTGTCCGGCGATGCAACACGTCGTCCAGACCTGCGCGGCGGCCGCCATCGACGGGGATGCGGCCTGTTACGGCGAACTCGGCGATGGGACCTACGGTTTTCCGGTGGTTGAAGAGCCCGGTGTCCGAGACTGGTTTGAGCAATGGGAGGGGCGGCCGTCGTCGGCGGCGTCGCGTCGATTCTCGGTGGCCAGTATTCGCGACGAGGACGCGTCATTTGGGGCCGATATCGAGGCGGTGTATGGAAGCATTGGGGCCGCTCATCACCGGCGAAGTCAGCGGGTAGGTGGCCTGCTGGATTGGGCACCGGAGCTGGCGTCGCAGGCCCGACGGTGGGAGCGCTTTGTGGCCTGCGGACATGCCACGGATTTGATCACGGTGGGATGTATCAAGTCGGTTCGCGATGTGGCGTCGTCGACGGGGACGGTGTTGCATACACCGCTGATGCGGCGTTCTGTGCTCGACTGTTTTCACCAATTCGATCCGGCGACCAGGTACCGCGATGAGGGCCAGACGAAGCCGGTGCTCAAAACGCTGCTCTCGCAACAGGTCCCGAACTACGGTGTGGAACGACCCAAACTGGCGAGCGGTCTGCCGAGAACCAAGTATTTTACCGAAGGACCGCTCGACGGGGTATTCGAGCGCTTTCCACCGCCGTCACCGATGGCAGATGCCGTCCAGCGAGCCGTCGATGAGCCGTCGTGGGATAATAGCTGGATTCTGTGGCCGGTACTGAGCTACTCGGTCTGGTATCACACCTGGTTTCAGGCCGACGATGTGGGCCGACGACCGGATATGGTGGTGTACGAATCGGGATCAGAGCAGCCGTCATCGCCGGAGCCGACGATTCCGGGATAAGGCGGACGATACGCTCGACATCGACGGCATCTCCAACACAGCAAGGGGCAATCTTGAAACGGCATTCATATTTTGAGCGTCGAGCGTCCATCGAGACGCCTCGGCTGTGGCTTCGGCCCATGGAGGCTGATGATGCGGAATCTGTGGTGCGGTGGCGCAATGAGCCATCGACGGCGGCCATGTTTTTTTCGGAGCCGCCGAGTCTCGAAGAGCACAGACGGTGGTTTGCCGCTCCGCGAAGAGGACGCGTCGATTATGTGGTGGTGCGACGGGACAACCAGCGCCCAATCGGTGTGGTCAATTTTAAAAAGATCGATGAATCGGCGGGAACGGCAGAGGCCGGCAAGTTGCTCGGCGATCGTCGCAGTCGCGGAAAGGGAATGGCCAAGGAGTCCTTCGGCGCCTGGTTGCTGTACGGATTCGGTAGTCTGGGGTTGCGGCAGATCGTGGTGCGGACCCGGGCCGATAATTCGGCGAATATTCATCTGAACCGCAAATTGGGCTTTGAACTGGAGAAGCGCTACCAGCAGGAGGCAGCGGACGGAACGGAGCAGATCTTTGTGACGATGACGATCGACCGAATGACGGTCGACCGACGGGATTATTTCCGGAGCGTCGACTGTCAGGGGTATTTCGCCTCGTCTGTCGATCGCAACAAAAGCCAGACCGGAGGTGGCAATGGGCAGTGAGGGCAGCGTCTTTCGGTCGCTATTCGATGAGGGCCAGGCGTCGAGGTGTCTGATCATTGCCGAGTTGTCGGCCAGTCACGGAGGCGAGCTTGAGCGGGCCCTGGAGTTGGTCGAGATCGCCCATCAGGTCGGGGCCGATGTGGTCAAACTCCAGACCTACCGGCCGGATACGATCACCATCGACAGCGACCGTGAGTACTTCATTCGCCATGGCACCATCTGGGATGGTCGCAGGCTCTACGACCTGTATGACGAGGCCCATACGCCCTGGGAGTGGCACTCGCCGTTGTTTGAGCGGGCCGCGGAGGTCGGGATTCCCATCTTTTCGACGCCATTTGATCCGACGGCCGTCGAATTTCTCGAAGAAATGGACGTGCCGGCCCACAAGATCGGCTCCTTTGAGTTGGTGGATATTCCGTTGATTCGACGGGTCAGCAAAACTGGGAAGCCGCTGATCATGTCGACCGGAATGGCGACGCTGTCCGAAATCGAGGAGGCGTACCAAACGGCGCTCGATGCGGGGTTGAGGGAGGTGGCGTTGATGAAGACCAATAGTGCCTATCCCAGCCCCGTCGAGGAGAGTCATCTGCGGACCATCGGCCATCTCGGAGAGACCTTCGAGGCACCGGTAGGGCTATCCGATCACACCCTGGGCGCTGCGGTACCCGTCGCGGCGGTGGCCGCCGGGGCCCAGCTTGTGGAAAAGCACCTCTGCGTATCGCGTTCTATCGACACCCCGGATAGTGATTTTGCCTCGGAGCCCCCGGAATTCGAGGCGATGGTCTCCGGGATACGGGACGCCGAAGAGGCGATGGGGACGATTTGTTACGGGCCGACACCGACGCAGGAGGCGAGCATTGAAAATCGCCGTTCTCTCTTTGTGGTGCGAAATATGGAGGCCGGAGAGCGATTGAGTAAAGAGAATCTACGCAGTATTCGCCCCGGTCATGGTCTGCATCCGCGCTATCTGGACAGGTTGCTCGGTGCTCGCATCCGTCGGGATGTGCGGCGGGGTACACCGATGAGCTGGGATCTGGTGCTGGGGCGATAGTAATCTCAGGCGGCGTCTTTCATCGTCAGATGGGCGATAAAGCGCGAAAGGCGGCGCGGGATGAGGCGATTGAGCCAGGTATTAAAGGCGTTGAGGTAGCCGGGCACAATGGTCATACGCTGTTTGAGCATTGCCTTGACGCCGATTTCGGCGACGCTGGGAGAATCCATGATCGTCGATTTCTGGTACCAGGTCCGCTGGTTCTGGCCGGCGCTGTCGAAGAATTCGGTCTCCGTGACGCCGGGGCAGACGACGGTACAACTGACACCGTGTTCTCGCAGTTCAAAGTCGATGGCCTCGCCCCAGCTACGAATAAAACTCTTGGCTGCCGAATAGGCGGCGTAATTCGGCGATGGCTGGAAGGCGCCGATGGAGGCGACCTGCATCAGTCGGCCCCATCCTCGGTCCACCATATCTTCGGCGAAGAGGCGCGTCAGTTGGACCGGGGTGAGGACGTCGAGATTGAGCATTGTCTCGTAGTCCTCGCAGGGCGAATCCAGGAATTGTCCGGCGATGCCAAAGCCGGCGTTATTGAGAAGGATATCGACGGTGTGACCGCGGTCGCCGACCTCGCCGTACAGTTCGGCAGCCGATTGGGGACGAGCGAGGTCCATGGAGATGAAATCGGCGTCGACGCCGTGGTCTTCGGTAATATCGGCGGCGACCTCGCGCAGTCGCTCTTCTCGTCGGGCGACGAGAATGACGTCGGCGCCGCGGGCCGCCAACCGGTCGGCAAAATCGACGCCGAGTCCGGCGGAAGCTCCGGTAATTAGGGCGGTTTGGTTGTCGAGATTGCGGGCCATGGTAGGTCCTTATCCATCGATACAAAGGGGGGCGGATATCGGGGGTAGACCGGTAGCGTCGAGTACCGTCAAAGGAAGTGCAAGGCTCCGATCAGGATCGGTTGTCGATGTCATGCAGATAGGCGTCGATGATGTCGTTGAGCCATACCAGTTCGCGGTGTGCATCACGTTCCACGTCATCGTCGTTGACGCCGTCGGATTGGTCGACGAATAACAGGTCGCCGAAGACGATGGGTTCGTCGTCGGCGGAATCGATCTGGATGGCCTCCGGCGTATTTACGTCGGGTTCGACGATCAGTGCCCGGGCCGTGATGTCGTCGCGTCGCAGCACGGTTTCGGTGTGTTGCGGTGGACCGGCATTGTCGCCGTAGGAGGCGTGTTCTCCGGATTTGGGCGGCGACGTCGAGACTTCGGTAAAGCGGAATTCGTCGGCGGTAATAGCGAGGACCTGTCGGTCTGTAGATCGCTTCAATTTCTCCGGTGCAAAGAAATAGATGGCGCCGAAGGAAAGAAGCGCCAGCGGCAGCAGGACGACGGCCACAAGGAAGACGCCAGGGCAGATAAAGGCCGCACCGCCAAAAATGACAAGACCCGTAATGGCAGGGGCGGATAGCGGTGATTTCGAAGGGCCCTCGATGGAGATGGTCAGCCCGTAGTCGTCGCGCTCGACAGTGCTTGTCGGCTTATCGACGGGAGTGGCCTCGATCAACTCATCGAGGGTCGATTGTTCATCGGTTCCAGTGGGCATTGCGATGACGTCGGGTTCGAAAGCGCGGTGCTGAGCGAAACTGCTGGCGAGTCAGCATTCGCTGGGTTCGCACTCGCCGTCTCGGATTTGAGCACTGTCGCGTCCGATGTCGCACCAGTCGGGCATCGAATTCGGAAGGCCCTCGTGGATATACGGCGAGGTGCCCTCTTCGACCCAGCGCGGGTGATCGAGTGTAAATTCCCAGAAGCCAGACATGATGGCTTCCCCCTCGGCGGGATCGCTAGGGGGTTGGGTGTGGCCGCAGTCGTGGATGCACTCCAGAAAGAAGTGGCCCTGGTTTTCGAGTTGGCGCTCCATGGTCTGTGAGGTTTGCTGGAAGTCGAGGGTCAGGCAGATATCGGTGGGGCCGCCCCAGAGGACAATGCCGGGGAGCTTGCGCTCCGCCGGTTCCCAGGGGCGAACGATGGCATTGCCGTCGTTGGGTTCACCGACACCTCCGGCGAGGGCGATAAAGGAGGACAGGTAGTCGCTTCGCTGCGAGGCGAGTTGGGAGGTCCACAGACCGCCGGCGCTGATGCCGGCCGTGGAGACGCACTGGTTGTTGATATCAAAGGAAGTATCGGCGCAACTGAGCATATCGTCAAAGAAGGTCAATTCCTCCTGATATCGCTCCTCGTCGTGGCCGTCGTTGGTATAGGGCCACTGCAGTTCGTCACCGTCGACGGATTCCGGAACAATGGCCATAAATTCGAGGGTATCCGTCGCTTTTTGGAGTTCGCCGCGCTCGATGAAGCTGTCGGCGGAGCCGGCCAGCCAGTGCCACATAAAGATGACGGGAATCGGCTCCTCGAAATCGTAGTCCTCGGGGGCGACGACAATGAATTCACGTTCCGTATCGGAGCTGTCGATGGTGTTGTGTCCCACCTCGAGGGAGGGGCACTCGCCGCCGGAATACTCCGGAGGCGCCGGCGCCGGGTCGGCATTCTCTGGCGGACCTTCGTGGCATCGAAGATGGGTGTCGATACCGTCGATGTCATCGTTGTCGTTCTGCTGCTGCTGATTGGGTTCCTGGTTGGGCGTGTCGGGGTCTTCGGCACAGCCGGTGGACGTTCCGACTAGCAGGGCAAGTAGGAGCGTCGCGGTGAGTTTGGCGGAACGGGGAGCTCGAAACATCGGCAGACTCGCAGTGGCTGAGTGTGTATTCATTTTAGCTCACCGGAGAGTGTAGAGTATTTCGATGGCGATGACAGCCCTTTTTTGTCGGGGCGGTGGAGGGGCTTGGTGTTGGGGGGGGAGGTTGCTGGAGGCGCCCCTCCGAGCGTCGGCTTCGGGAAGGTGCGGTATATTGTCAAACTGTGCTCCCCAGCGGCGCAAGACCGCTGGGGTCGCAGTAGCGTTGACTGCTCAATTCGTGACGAGATCGACGGGAAACCCATCGAAGAGGGCATCCGTGGTGCAGTCGGCACCGGATACATCGTCGCAGTCTGGACCGGCCTCAAAGCTGGTGCTGGTAGCGTAGGGCCAGTTGAGAGAGCCAACGTACCAGAATTCTTCGGCATTATTGAAGACCTCTGAGGTCTGGGCGGCGAGGTGGCCGCCGACTTCGATGCTGAGCGTGGCGTCGGTATCCGAATAGCCGTTGGTATTGAAGACGTGAACGCCGATGTGAGTCTGTCCGGTGGAGAACTGGTCGTGGGTAATAATTTCCGGGTCGTCGGGATTAAGGGAGTCAATGTCGAGAGTGACTTCCTGTGATCCGTCGCCGAGGTCCCAGTCGGCCGAGGAGTTTTGCCAGTGGATACAGTCGTCACCGGTGCTCGATGTGGCGGATTCAAATTGGTCAGCCGACGAGTTGCAGTAGTAGAGGTCGAGGTCGGGACCGGAGGTTGGTTCTCCGGGCCAGTTGTCGTTTTCCCAGGCCAATTCGATGGTGACGCTGTCGTCGAATTCGGAGATGTCGAAGGTCGCGGACGTCCCATCGGCACAGGTCAGAGTGGCCGTGTCGTCGCCGTTGTCGGTCAGTGTGCAGCCCTCGGCATCGTCGCCGTCTTCACCGTCGGAAAAGGTGACGGACGTCCCGTCGTCACAACTGAGGGTGTAGCTATCGTCGTCGTTGTCGGTGACGGTGCAACTGGTGCCGTCTTCACCGTCGAAAAAGGTGGTTTCCGTGCCGTCGGGGCAACTCAAGGTATGGCTGCCATCAGTGTTGTCGGTGACGGTGCAGGGCTCGGCATCGTCGCCGTCTTTGACGGTGGCGTCCGTGCCATCGTCGCAGGAGATTGTGGTCGTTCCGTCGTCGTTGTCGGTGACAGTGCAGCTGGTGCCGTCGTCGCCGTCCTGGCCGTCATCGCCGTCTTGACCATCGTCGCCGTCTTCGCCATCGGCGACGGTGACTTCTGTTCCGTCTTCGCAGGAGATCGTCGATGTGCCGTCGCCGTTGTCTTCGACGGTACAGCTATCGCCGTCTTGACCATCGTCGATGGTCATCGACGACCCGTCGGGGCACTCCATCGTGGAGGTGCCGTCGTCAGCTTCGTGAACCTCGCAAAGTTGTTGTTCCGTGGAGCCACAGGCGGCGGTGACAAGAACAAGTGCAGAGACGGTAAGGAGGGCTGAAATACGCAATAAGAAAGTCATAATCCGGTCGGGGTTGTGGACTAAGGGTTATCGAATACAGCGGGGACGAGACCGCCTCGTTTTCCAAATCGATGGGGACACTAGACGATCGACGGTCACGGCGCAAATCGCGGCGCGATGCGGGTCCGTATCCTACGGCGTGGAGTCGACCAGTGAGTCGGGTATCGATTGCAGTTCCGTGAGTTGGGGGCGGTCGCTGTCGTTGAATTCGACGCGCCCGGCCTGGGTTTCGGGGTCGTGCTCAAAGAGGAGGACCCAGTCCTGTTTGTGTGCTCGAAATAGGATTTGCTGCTTTTCTTCGACGGTCACCAGGGGCTGGAGATCGTAGCCCATGACGTAGGGGGCGCCGAGGTGGGAGGAGGTGGGGATGAGGTCGGCGAGAAAGATGTAGGTGGCGTCGCGGCATTCAATTTTGACCAGTTGCATCCCGAAGGTGTGGCCGTGACAGGGGATGACCTCGATGCCGGGCAGGATTTCATCGATGCCCTCGACGAGTTCCAGCGGCGGAGCGTCGTCGTCTCTCAGAAAGGCGAAATCCTCTTTTCGGTAGCTCCCCTCGTCGCGGGGGCTGGGGTCGAAGGCCCAGGAGAAGTTTCGGCGTTGAATCCAGTGCGTGGCATTGGGAAAAGAGGGCTGAAGTTGGCCATCGTCATCGCGGTAGTTCAGGCCGCCGGCGTGGTCGAAATGCAGGTGGGTCATGATGACATGGTCGATATCCCGGGGCTTTTTGCCGCGCCGGTCGAGAGCCTGCTCGAAGGCCGGGTCCTGGTTGGAGATGTTGTAGATGTCGCGGTGTCGATCGGACCACCGGGTCCCGATGCCGACGTCGACCAGAATGTCGCGGTCGCCGTCCTCGATGAGCAGACAGCGGGTCGCCAGGTCGATGCGGTTGCCGTCGTCGGCGGGGTTGGTCTTATCCCAGATCGGACGGGGGATAATCCCGAACATCGCCCCGCCGTCGAGGGCGAAATCGGCTTCGCGAAGGAGGTGGACGCGTCGTTCGTCGATCTTGGTTTCAGTCATTGTCAGTCCCGGGTTCGGAGGAATTGAAGAGGGCGTTGAAGACGGTGGCGTCGCCGTCGAGCGGAAGGAGGCGAGCGTCGTCACCGGGTCGGGGAGCGAGATAGTGCAGACCGAGTTGTTCAAAGAGTTCGTCGGTGTCGACGGCGCGCTCCGAGCGCAGCAGAGCGTCGTAGCGCTCGATGAGCGGTGGGGCATGCTCGCCGGCGACGTCCCGGAAGTGTTCTCGAAGGAAGGTCGGGTCGTAGCTGGCGGCGTCATCGGCGATGGATGGGTCGAGCAGGGCGGCGACCCAGTCCTCGATTTCCAGTTGGCCGCCGGACTGTTCGTAGAGGGCGATATCGAGCGCGAGTGCAATCAACAGGCCCCGGTCGTAGGGCAGGCGGGTGCGGTCGATGGTGCGGATGTTGCCGCCGGCGACAATCGGGTTGTGGGTATAAAACTGGGTGGCGCGAGCCAGTTCCTCGCGCACCGAGCCGTCATCGATCAAATTGAGGCGAGCCAGCGTCTTGATGCCGACGTAGTGCGTCAGTCCCTCCTTGAACCACCGGGTTTCGTCTTCGGCGTCGGCGTCCGGGACCAGTCGGTGGCCATTCCACATGTGAAATGCCTCGTGGGCCAGCAATATCAGCAGCGCGTCGTCGAGTTCGTGTTCCGATGGTACTTCGAGGACGAAGCCACCGCGCCGGCCGGTGCCGCGCAGACCGTCGTCGGAGGTGGTGACCAGTGCCGACAACTGGCTGTAGTGGCCGAATCGGTCCAGGTAGGCGCGGACCAATTCGGAGGTGGCGCGGTGAAGCTGGCGACCCGAAAAGTGGAAGTCGTCGGCCAGTGTGATCCGAAGAACGACATCGGACCAGGTCGTCTTGTACTGGGTCCAGGAGGCGCCGGCGGCCACGAAAGCGTCGCGCAGCTCCCGGATGTCTTCGGCCAAAAATCCGGCGGCGTTGCGATCGGCGCTGTCCGGGCTGCGCTGTTCGGCCGGCCAGGTCGCCGATAGCGTCCAGTCCGGCGGGGCATGGACCTCGACGGGGATGTCGCGAAGTTGACCGGAGAGCCCGGAACTGGGCAAGATAAAGATCGTCGGTCCGTAGGCGAAGATTCCATCGGCATCGTGCCAGGGAGCAAAGCGGTGGGAGCGCTGGTCGCGCGGTTCAGTGTTGACGCGATACGATAACTCGATCCAGTCGTCGCCGTCGGTGTCGATGTCGATGCGACCGCTGTCGGCATCGACGGAGACCGGAAGGGCGTCGCCGGCATGGGAGCCAACGGCCTGTTCGATGGTGATGCGCCGGTCGTGTTCATCATCGCCGGCCCACCGACCGGGCATAAAGAAGGTGGTCGTCGACGGCGGCTCAAGCAGGCGTATGCGAATGGCCAACCCGTCGTCGAGGACCTGGATGCGATACCAGATGGCTCCGTGGCGCGGCGGCGGCGAGTCGGTGGTCTGCGCATCGTCACCGGGGTGGCCGACGAATTCGTCATCGCCTACGGTGGCCGTCGGCGGTGAGCTGCAGCTCGTCAGGGCCGGCAGGGCGGATAGGACCATCGACAGTCCGAACAACAAAACGGAACACAGCGCCGCTTGTCCGGGTCGACGAACCGTGCTTATATAACGCGTCGGTGCCACAAGGGTCGAAGCCGACGCCATGCGCCCGGCAAAATCGATCGGCCAGCACCCGATGACCATCAACACTGTGGTCAGACGTTTCAAAACGGGCCGTCAGCAACCAGGAAGAGCGATTCAATAGCGACCGTGATCGGAGCCTCAGGGGACGATGTACCATATACTGATTGTAGATGAAGAGGAACATCTGCTGTGGGCACTGGAACGGAATTTGTTCCCGGAGCGCAGCGACGTCGAAGTCCATACGGCGGGAACCGGCGAGGAGGGACTCCAGATTCTGGAAGAGGAGTCCATCGATTTGCTGATATCCGACATCAAGATGCCGGGGGATATCGACGGATTTCAGCTCATTTTACGGGCCAAAGAGATGGTTCCCGATGCGCGGGTGATGATCATCACTGCCTTTGGAACCCATCGGATCCAGAATTTCGCCGAACGCATTGGGATCTCCCATTACATCGAAAAACCGTTTACTGTCGACGAGTTGCGCGGCGCCGTGTTGGAGGTCCTCGACGAAAAAGAGGGCTTTCAGGGGGTTCTTTCGGACCTGGAGTTGACGGATATCATTCAGATGCTGTGTCTGGCCAAGCGCACGGCGCTGCTGCATCTGAAGCACCGGGATCGCAGAGGACGCATTGTCTTTGATGCCGGCGATGTGGTCCACGCCGAATTCGATGGGGAGGTGGGACCGGAAGCGGTCTACGAGATGCTCAATCTGCGCCAGGGCGACATCTTCATGCAATCCGATTTCGAGCCCGTGGAGCGCACCATCGACATGGGCTGGCAGGACCTTTTGTTGGAGGCCGTCAAGCGCACCGACGAAAAGCGCATGGAAGAAGAGCGCGAGAAGACGCGGCGCGAGATGGGCTCCGGGACCGGTCCGCGACTCGACGGCGGTGACAGTGAAGAAGAGGCGGCGTCGGAGGCCGACGACGACGGTTCGGCAAAGCGCACCAAAACGCCGATGGGCATGGGAGCGCCGACGATGGATGCCGGCGACGACTCCGGGGCGACGATGGGCGACGAGGCCAGCGGGGCGATGCTGTTTTCGGAGGAGGAACTCGAGGAGATCAATGAGGCCAGTGAAGCAGCGGTCATCGAAGAGGGCGAAGACCAGGACGACGAACAAGGCGGCGAATTGTCGGGAAGTGAGACCTTCGAGGAGGTCGGCGGCAGTGCCGGAGATACCGGTGCGACGAGTACACCACACGAACCAGAATCGGCGCCCGACCACGAAATAGCTCCATTTGGGAGTGAAGACGACGGCGACGAACCGTGGCCACCGCCGACGGCGGAGCAGCAATTGGAAGCGCCGTCGAAATCGGAAGACATCGTTTCCGAATCACCACCGCAACAAGAGTCTGAGTCCACCGGAGCCGGGGCGTCACAGCCGGTGGAAGACGTGACGTCACAACCGGAGGACCACCAGGATGACTGGGCATCGGCCAACAGCTCCGGGCAGTGGGCGACACCGTCCGAGCAACAGGGGGGAGCCTTTGGACGGGGCGGTAATTTGGGTGACGATGGACCGTCGAATGCCGATTCCAACGTCGATAATCGCGATTCGCTGGGCGCCGACGGCGAGGCCCGCCCCCCCGTCGATGAGCGAGGTCCCTTTGCATCGGCCGATCGGCGGTCGAAGAACGACAGTGGCACGCCGTTTACACAGACCACCGAGACCGTCGGCGACGACAGCGGTACGATGTCGCGGGCAGAACCGTCGGAGCCGCCCGAAGAGCGGCGGCGTTCGGAGACGTCGCCAGGGATGTCGACCGTCGACCCCGACGCCCATACGACCACTGAAGAGAGCGGGGAATACCAGATGTTTGCCGCCCCGGCGCTCGAGGAGGCCTCCAGTCCCGATGACGACCCATCGCCGACGGGGCCGGCAGAGCGAACCGGTCCTCTACTCCGGGAATTCAGTCGGGAATGTCCGGGCCTCAAAGCAACGGCTGTCATGTCTCAAGAACCGGGTGGCTCGGTTCACTGTATCGATGTCGCCTACGACGGTCACCTCGATGAGCGGGAGTTGACATCGGGACTGAGTGCCGTCTTCGGTCGCGCTGCGCGCTCGGTGTCGGCGCTGGAGGACGACGACCGGCTCCAGGAAGTGCAACTGGTGCTCGGCGACGAGTATCTATTGGTGCGCTCCATCGACAAGACGTCGATGCTCCACGCTGTGATCGTCGACCGCCAGGTCAGCCTCGGCATTGCACTGGTGTTGATGCGCAAACTCGGCGAACAGCTGGCACCTTCGTGATCGCCTCCGTCGACCCTTGTCTGAATCACCCACTTTCAAGACTGGCAGCGCCGCCCGCACAAGCCGGGCTGGCGCCGCCGACGCCACAGGAGCTTGGCATGAGCAGGACACTCCACGATTTATTGCAAAAGATGATCGGCGAATTGCCGGGATGTCTCCACACCAGTGTCATCGACGAGCAAACGGGTCTGGCGCTGGCGGCGGTCTCCGATACCGACGAGTTGGACGCCGCCGGAGCCGATGCCTTCCACAACGATTTGTACCGCATGACGCGCAGTGCGCTGGATGCACTGCCCGTTGAAAAGGAGCCGCGGGAAATCGTGCTCCGAAGTAAGCAAGCTACATTCGTCTCCAAACCGATTGGCGCCACGGGCTACATCTGGCTGGTGGTCACCGAAAAGCAGACCACCGTCGGGTTTGTGCAGGCCATGATGCGAAAACACGTCAGTGCCGCCGAGGATAGTCTGGCGGCCCTGGTGTGAGCGCCTAGAAAAATTCGGAGGCCGTGGTGGTGGGCAGAAGCAGGGTGACCCGGGTTCCTTTGCGATCCCGGGTTTCGACTTTCCACTCGCCTCCGGCGTCGCGCAGGGCCTGTTTGGCATGAGATAGCCCGAGGCCCAGCTGACCGGTGCGCGTCGTAAAGAAGGGGTCTCCGGAGCGCTGTTCGACTCGTTCGTTCATGCCCTCGCCCTCGTCGACAATATCGAAGTGGGCAAAGCCCTCGTCGACCTCCGAGATGTGGACTTCTACCGTGGAGTCGGAGGGCGAGGCATCGATGGCGTTTTCGACGATGGGCAAGACGATACGCTCGATCGACGACGCCGGAATCAAGGTGGTGGCCTGGAGTTGTTCGGTGGTGCACTCCACATCGACCTGCGGGGTCCCCCAGGTGTCGATGACACTGGAGAGGTCGGTGAGTCGAATCGGGGAGTCCTGATACTCCGTCGGCGATTCAATGTCCTCGATACCGGTCATCACGCGGTTGAGCGCCGATTTGAGCTCTTGGACGGCGGTGACCAGTCTGGGCGCCGACTCCCTGGCGATTTCTGGGGCGTCGCGAATCGTCTCCGCCAGAAGCTGGAGAGTCGCCATGCGATTTTTGAAGTAACTGGACATCGAGTCCTGGACGTCCTCCAGAATTTCGCGGCGCAGCCGTCGGAAATCCCAGTCGTGGTTTTGCAACAGCGCCGAGTCGTCGACGATAAAGAAGGTCGCCGTGTTTTTGTGGTGGCGGTGTTCGGGGACGTCGACCGGCCAGTAGCGAAACCCGTGGCGACTTCCAAAGAGGCCGCGCACGCGCAGGTGAAATTCGGTGGCGCCGTAGGGATGGCGGAAGATTCGGTGCAGATCCAGGTAGGGCGGGTCGGCGGGGTCGAAGAGATGAAAGATCGACGGCGGTGTCGAGCGCTGGCTCAAAAAGAGGGCCCGGCGAAAAAAGGTCGGGGCCTCGACGATCGATCCATCGCCGCGCAATACCAGCAGTCCTGCTGGAGCGTCGAAATCAGTATGGCATTCCAGGGAAGTCATAGAACTCGTCGGGCTTCGGTAGTCGGGGGCAGACAGGCCGGTCAGTACTGCCAGGTCATCCCCGCGCTCAGAATCTGGAAGTGGGCGCGCCAGTCACCTTCGTTTTGTGGATTTCCGGGGGGCTGGCCCGGTTGTTCGCAGGCACTGCCCTCAAAATCCGGACCCTGACAGTTACTCATCGGGATGGGGTTGTAAACTTCCCCGTCGGTGACAGTCCGACTGGGCATGTGGATGTAGGTGTATCCGATGTCGAATTCGAGGTTTCGCGGAAGGTGGAACGAGGCGCCGATGCTACCGGCGTAGCGCTCCCAGCTGACGAAGTCCGCCGAGGTGTAGGCGACGGGCTGGGCGGCGGTTTCCAGAAAGCCGCCGCCGTGAGCGGTCAGCCAGGTGTTGACGCCGTAGCTGAGCCCGGTGCGAAGGCTGATGGTATCCTGGTAGCCCTTGCGCTGGTAGATGGGATTGAATTCGACGGCGGTCTCGGTTTCATCTCCGAATTGGGCTTGGATGTCGCCCTCGACATCGATGCGAAAGTGGTCGACCACCGACCAGTTCTCCCAGATGGTGTTGACCTCCAGGTCCCAGCGCGGGCGCTCGGCGTCGGCGGGGTGCTCGCCCCATTCTAGGCCCCAGCCGATGCGAAGGGAGCCGGCCTGGTTGGTCTGCAGGCGGATTGTGTCGTCCGACAGACTGGGGTTGAGGCCGTCGAGGTAGGCCGGGTAGTCGACGTCGGCGCGGCCCGTGAGGTCCCACGAGATCGGCGGCCGATAGGAGGCGGCCAGTCGAAGCGGTCCCTCGGAGTAGGCGATTCCCAGCACGCCGGTGGGGGCGATGCCGGTGAGGTTTTCGCCGCGGATAAAGGCCTCGCGATTGGGATCTTCTCGCCAGGGCGTCGACGGCGACGTCGCTTCGGCGACGACAGCGAAATCGGAGGTCTGGTAGGCCAGGGAGGCCGTCAGGCCGATGTCGAGTTCGCGATCGCCGTCGAGATCAAAGGCGTAGCTGGCACCGACACTGGGATAGACGACGACCATGTCGGTTTCGACGACCATGCCGCGGGCGGCGCCGCGCTCTTCGGGGACGCATTCACCGTCGTCGAGATCGCCGTAGCAGGGGTTGCCGTAAGCCGGTGGTCCGTAGAGACCGGCGGCCAGCGACAATTGCTCGGGACCGATGTCGAAGCTGGCGGTCACGAAGGGAGCGGGAAATACACCGGTTTGATTCGTCACCGGATCGAAGGTCTGGTCCGGTTCGTCGCCGGGTTCGACAAAGAGGTCAGCCCGTTCGAAATTGAGGTCCATGGTCAAAAAATTACTGCTGAGCAGGACCTGAGATCCCTCGACTCGGCCCAGCAGCGCCGGGTTGAAGTAGATGGCTGAAGGGTCGCTGGTATTGACGACCCCTGTACCGCCTCGGGCTGTAGATTTGGCGGTGTTTTCGCCGACCTCAAAACCCGCCGTTTGTGCCGTGTCGGGGACGAGGAGTGTCAAAGTGGCCAGGCAGCAGGCCAGCGTCGGAATCAGAAGCGAGGAGGTACGGCGTATCATGAACATCACTTGACAGAGAAAATGGGGGCAGTGGGCATTGAATACCGCAATGACAGCGACCGGGCGCTGTTCTCAGGTCTCCGAAGAGGCTTCGGAGTCGGGGCGAGAGCCCTCGGCATTGGAGTCATCGCCTGCACTGGAGTCGTCGCCGGAATTTTCGCCTTCCGCGTTTCGGTCCGTGCGGTCGTTTTCGTCGCCGGCCTGGTCGGAGGATTCGTCGTCGGCATCATCGGCGGCGGCTCGGCTGTCGTCATCGCTGTCGGTCTTCGTGGTCTCGCCATCGCCGTCGTGGGCGTCCCCCGGGGATTGTTCGGGACCGTCATCGGACTCGTGGAGTTCGTCAGAACTGCTGTCGTCGAGGATTGCATCGCGCTCGAAGATGTTGGTTGGCTGGCGTTCGAATTCCGGCGTGGAGTCCGTCTCATCGCCGCCATAAGTGTCATCTCCTGCGGTGGGATCGTCGGCGTTCTGGAGCTCGTGTCGCCAGGAGTGGACGGTGTCGACGAGCTGTTCGATGTAGCGATCCCGTTCGGCGAGTTCGCGTCGTGTTTCGACGAAGAGATCCTCCATGTCGGCTCGAACCTCGCGGTACATCTGGGTCATGCGGTCCAGTTGCTGACGGACCTGATGCCAAGTCTGACCTTCGGTATCGCGGGAGGGGGCGTCGGGACGGCGCCGGGAGGGCGAATGGTCTTGGTGGCGCCGGGGCCGTCGCTGGGGTTGCTGCCCGGAACGGTTGTCGGGCGCTCGAAATTCGGAGGTCTTTTCGCGAGTCTTGAAGTTGCTGGAATCTACGGCCCCGGCATCGGGCTGAGTGGTTTCGTCGGGGTGTTGCCGGAGCTGCAATTCGGAGAATAGCTGCTGGAGTCGGTCGACGACCTCGCGGTAGGGCATTTCGACTTCGCGAAGCGTCGGCGGCGGCATGTGGTCATCGCCGCAAAATAGCAATTCGACGGCCGCTGATGTATCGGCTCGATCGGCGAGGCGGTCGTCGACGCTTAGCCAGCGTCCGGCGCGGTTATCAGTGTGCTGTGTATCGCCGTCGGGGTGGGGTTGATCACCGACCCAGAGGCCGCTTTCGTCGGGGCCGGCGGAGCTTCGGCGCACACTGTGCTCGTCGTCTCGAGCGTAGTCGAAGACGTAGCTGTAGCGGGGGCGCTGGACCAGGGAGACGATGGTCTCGAAGGATTCTTCGAGAGCGCCGATCTGAGGGACCCGCTCTCCGGGTTTCGACAATTCCAGCTCCTCGCCGTTGGTGTCGTAGCCGTAGCGCGGAAGCAGCGATTCCATGCCCTCGACGTTGCGGCGTTCGATGGCACAGACGTATTCCCCGCCAGGGCGCAAAACCCGTTCGACTTCGGCCAACAAACTGGGATCGGTGACCGGCGATGTGGGGTCGAGACAGAGGACCATGTCGAAGGCGTCGTCCGGAAATTCGAGCTCTTCCCAGAGCATGACCTGGAAACTCAAGCCCTGTTTGGCGTGTTTGACGCGCGCCAATTCCAGGACTTCCGGGCGGTGGTCGATGCCGTTGACGCCGTCGGCTCCCATCCCCAGCAGCATCGAGGAGCCGATGCCAGTACCGCAGCCGATATCGAGGATCTGTTTTCCGTCGACGCGATCGGAGAGCAACACGTAGCGGGGAAGAAGACTGTGCCACTCGCCTTCGAGAGTATGGGCGCCGAAATATCGAGTCATGAACCAAACCCGCCTGCCAGGAACATCTGTTGTGGACGTATCGCGTCGCGAGTATAGGGCAGGCGTTTGACAATCCGCAACATGCCAACCGGGCAGCCGATGGCCGGCGAGTTAAAGTACGGCAGTCTTCGTTCCCAAATAGCGGATCGAGATAGTCCACCACGTGCACGTCGATTACAACGCTTTGAGGCGAAGTTGACGGTAGCAGTTGTCACGACGTGCGGTGGTATGTTCTCAAACTTTGCTCCCCACCGGCGCGAGGCAGGCTGGGGCCGCCGTGGATCGCAAGACCCCACCGGTTTTATGCCGGTGGTGAATGAGTTTGAGAACATAGAGTCCATTGGCACCATGTCTCGGAGGCTATGTTCTGTCGATTCTGTATCTCCAGAGTGATCGACGAACTCGAACGCCGCTTCTTAGAAACGAAGGCCCCATTCGGCGCGATAGCGCAGCCAGCGGTAGGTCAGCCACAGAGTGACGGGTCCGCCGGCAATGAGGATCCAGGGGCTCATGGCGGCGCATAGCAGGGCGGTGGTCGTCGCCGATCCGAGGGCGGCGTAACCGCGCTTTTTGGCGTTTTGTTTCTTTAATTCCGTGCGGCGCATAACAGCGACTCCGTCAATTCAAAGCAGCGATGATCGCATCTTTTCTTATAGCCTAGCCCGGCGCAGCGCGCAGCGGCCGATCGAATTGGGGGTCCAAACCGGCTGCGCCGACCCGCCTGAGCGGTCGTGTAGTGAACTAACAATCGGGCGGCCGGTTGAGATTCCCGCGCGGCGGGCGGCCGGCGTCTACCGAACCGGACTCCGCAATGTCCAAATATAGGGACGGGAAGTGCAATGGGCCAAAAACTTTCCGACCCGAGCTTGGAGTTCGGCCGGCGGGCATTTAATACGTCACCGGAAGATTCGAGGTAAGTGATGATGCTGAGGAGTCATCGATGAAGTGGTCAGATATCGCGGTCAATGCCCTGGAGCGGTTGCCCAAAAATACGATGAGTCGGGCCGTGGGAGCGCTCAGTGAGGTCGAGTTACCGGGGCCGATGCAGGCTGCCGTCAATCGGTCGTTTGCGGCGTTGGCCGGCATCGACACCGACGAGGCAGAGCGCCGGCCCGACGATTATGCGTCGGTCAACGACTATTTTACGCGCCATCTCCAGCAGGACGCGCGGCCGGTGGAGGTCAGCGATTCTTCGAAGATGTGCAGCCCCGTCGACGGGGCACTGGGCGCCTTCGGAGCCATCGAAGGCGACACCCTATTTCAGGCCAAAGGCCGGCAGTACCGGCTGCTCGATCTGGTCGATAGTGCCGCGGAGGCCGAGCGTTTTTCGGGGGGGCATTACGCCACGATTTATCTGTCGCCGTCGGACTACCATCGGATTCATAGCCCGGTTCGGGGGCGAGTGGAGCGGTTGAGTTATATTCCGGGACATCTCTTTCCGGTCAATCCCTTCGCCGTCGAACATATCGACAATCTCTTTGCGGTCAACGAGCGGCTGATCAGCTATCTGGAGACCGACGAGTTGGGACGGGTGGCGGTCATCAAGGTCGGAGCGACCTGCGTGGGGCGGATCGGTCTGGAGTTCGAACAATTCGAGACGAACGGTAATTTTCGGCGGCGCCGGGAATTTGCGCCCAATCGAGACGTCGACTTGGAGCACGGCGATGAGATGGCGGTCTTCAATCTGGGCTCGACGGTGATTGTCCTGGTGGAGTCTCCAACCTTCGGTTTTGATGGCGATTTGGAGACCGACGCGGTGTTAAAGATGGGAGAGTCGATCGGGGGTGGATGATCGGTTGGCGGTTTGCGCCGGGGTGGCGGAAGTGACACCATTGGAGTTCCGGCAGACGACGACCTCCTCTGTGTCACAGCTTACTACGGCGGGCCTTTGTGACCACTCGAAAGCTCATAGCGCTCGGTATTGCAATCGCAGCCCTGGTGGTGGGGTGCGGTGGGGTCGACGAATTCGACAATTTGGAATTGCTGTATTACGAGGCCGACAATGGTGTCGTCTACCCGGTGGCGATACCCACCGAATTGGGCGTCGACGCCAGTCGCAGCGGCGTCATCGATTTTGATGATCCCGACGATGTGGAGCAGCGATTTGAACCGGAGGACGGATACGGCGCACTCTTTGTGGCCAATATCGATGACGATGCCCGTCGATGCGGCGACATCGGTGATGATGAGGCGCTGGAGACCTGTTCTGATGCCGAGCTCGCGGAAGTTGTCAATGACCTCGATCTGAGTGATATGGCGCGAATTAAGACGCGACCGACGGGAGTCGTAGGCCCCGGTACCTACGGGGTGCTCGATGTCGATGAGGCCTCCAGAGACCGGGTTCGCATCTACAAAAATGTTGGAGATGGGGAAGAGCCGGAGGATTTTAAGCGCTACGTCCCCGGCGAAGATCGCATCGACGACGACCCCCTGGAAGAGGGCGTCGAATTCGCCATCGAGGGCATAACGCTGGTGGAAGATGATGAACCATGGGACGGCGTCGTGGAGTTGAGCTGGGAGATCGAGATTCCGGAGGCCCAGTGGACGCATACAGACCGGGCCCATATGGAGCTGGCGCCGGTATTGCTGCGACATCACCTCCATGAGGCACGTCGAGTCTTCGCCTCCGATCTGGGAGCGCGCAACGCGGAGTTCGTCGCCGATCTGCAAGGGGCGGTAGAGGCCGCCGAAGTCGAGGACGGGCTGGAGCTTCTGGATGTGGACGATCCCTGGGTTCAGGACTTCGTGCTCAACGGGTATATGGCGATTCCGGGGCCCGACGGTCCGCAGTCGATTCAGCTCTTTTTTCGAAGCGCGAATCTCAACTACCCCGGTTCGCTGACGCCGGTCTTCGAAGCCTACCACCAGATGCAGGACGAGCCACTGCCCCCGCTTCTCCGTGAGGCAGGCCGCATCGTCTACGACAACTTTCACGGCGCCGGAGCCGCCGGCCATGCCATCTACGATGAAGACCGCGGATTTGAGTCGCCACAGCTGGAGGATGATCTCGATTACGCAGATGTCGTCGCCTACCTATTCGGTGCGCCGTCGGATGCTGAGTATCCCGAAATTGCAGCGCATTACGATCGGGTCATGGACGCCGACACCCTCGACTCATTTGGCAATACGGAAGTGATTCCGCCGCATGTCGGGGCCGATGGAAGCGTGCATCGGCAGGGGCGAATACTGAGAGGTCGCGGTTCGGCAGAGGAGATGCGCCCCGATCCGACGATGACGACCTTGCTGGAGTCTCAGGGGGCGCAGGCGCCGCTGTGGATCAATACGGCCTGGCTGGCCGTGGCCCACGTCGACGAGACTGTCAGCTTCGTGGAGTCCGATGGCAGCCACGGATGGTCGATGCTGTACAATGACCCGGTGGAGGCTCGAGCGTTGCTGGAGTCGGTTCGCGACGACTACCATGGAGGCGACGCGGTGCTCTTCGAGGGCAAGTCCTATCCGAGAACCGGGGCCTCCGCAGAGCGCACCGTGGAGGATGTACTCGACGACCCGGACATCATGGCGGCGTCGGCGCGAGCGGCCGTGGAAGTCGATGATCAGGTCCAGACCATCAGCAATGATGTGGGACTCGGCGAGGACGACCTCATCGCCATTCCGTTTTTGCACGAGGAACAGGGCAGCGGGCACGTCGCCTACCAGCCGGGGATTGTCAACGGCATCAGCCTGACACCGGATACGTTCGGTGCACCCGACCCGCACGGTCCTGAGATCGAGGGACAAGACATCTTCCAGAGCGCTGTCGAAGAACAGTTGGAACCGCGCGGTATCCAGACGCACTGGATCGAGACCTGGGATGTCTATCACGTCGGCCTCGGCCAAGTGCATTGTGGATCGAATACGGTGCGCCAGCTTCCGGCGACGCCGTGGTGGCACAGCGAGGTTCAGCCATGACGACCTTCGATGGCCGATGCAAGTTCGTCGTCGTTCTCATGATCGGGGCCGTGGGGTTAATGTTGTCGTCGACGGTGGCCGCCCAGACCGCCGACGAGAGCCCCGATTTTTCGGCGAATCCGGAATTGATGGGGGTCAGTACCGAGCTCGGCGAGGCCTGGCGGGAGGACTCGGAGGCCTTTGAGCATGTGGATGCGGTCCGTCAGTGGGTCGTCGACTGGGACCGGACATCAACACCGAGGCCGCCGAATGTGGCGAGAATGCTCCGGGCTGGCGGTCCGGATGTATTGATCGTGATATTGTGGAGAATTGCCGCCGACCAGCCGCTTTCGTCGGGGATGAGTCTCGAGGCCTGGCGCCAGTGGAGAATTGGACTTCTGGAGGCAGCGGGAAGGATGCGCGACGAGCGAAGCATTCCGGTACTGTACTCCGTGATCGCCGGCTCTGAGCCGAGTTCGGCAATTCGCCAGGTGGCGACCTCGGCGCTGGGGAGAGTGGGTGATGAAGCGAGTATCGAGCGGGTGATCGGTTTCGCGAAATCGTCGCCGCCGGCAATACAGCAGCCGATTGTGGCCGGGCTGGGCGACGGACGCCGACTTGTCGCGCTGGACTATCTTCTCGATGTCATCGATGAGGCGTCGGATCGGGAACTTCGCCGGGTGGCGATTCGCTCTGTCGGCGACTGGTCGAACCAGTGGGCCTGGCAGACCTCGCCGCTTGAGCCCTACATCGATGAAGGCCGGGCGGGGCGCCGGCAGGCCATCGAGGCGCTGGTCACCGACTACCCGATATTCGACGAAATACTTCGGAATGAGGCCTTCAAGAGCCTGCAACTGGCCGGGGCGACCGATGCCGCCCGGCGGGCCGATGAAGAGGCCGACGACGCGGTGTCGGAGCAGCATCGACGAGCCTGGAGAATCCTCGCCGGGGACCTGCGTTCATCGCCACTTGAGTAGAAATTGAGCGGTCGCTCACGAGTTTACCCCCCCCGGGATGTCGAAGGCGGTCAGGGTCGCTCCACTGCGTTGCCTGCGGTGACTCCGGCGACCTTCCATTCCCTTGTGAGGCTCTGGCGGCTGCGATACACTCCCAGCGGAGTCTACCACAGTGTGACAACACGGTATTGGAACGCTGATAACACCTCTATTTTCCGGCTTCAGACCACTGTGGCGTGGCATGTCGGTCGGTGAGAGCACACAGGCGAGGAGCGTAACGACGTGGCAGAATCTGTTGATGATACCCCCAAGGGCCAGTCGGGCATAGACGAGGACAGTGATGTCATCGAGTTGACTGACGAAGTCAACTCCATGGCGCCCTCCGCCGATCCGGAGGTCTCGGAGGGGAATCCGTCCCACGAGGAGGACGACTCGTCGCAACAACCGAACCCCTCTGCAACATCCACGCGCTCAGTGTCGGTGCCCTCCGATCCGTCATCGCAGGATAGCGACGACGATGATGCAGGCTACGATCGACAGTCGATGGTCAAGACCATGCAGATGGATGCCATCGACCGAGAGGCCTTCGAAGAGGAGGCGAAACAGGGCAGCGATGGCGAGATTCCGGTCATCGACGACGCCCGTTTTGCTCCCGAGATTATCGTGTCCCCTCCGCGTGTACTGGTCAAAAAATGGCAGGAGGGCTTGCCGGCGTCGGTGGCGTCCATCGTGGCCGAACCGGAACCGGATATGACGTCTGCAGAATCGGAAGAAATCGAGCCCGATATCCCCGAACCTCCAGAAGATCGGCAGGCAGGTGAAGGCGATGGGAAACCGATACGAGAGGAGAGCGCATCGGCTTCCGATGACGCTGTGTCGGACCAGGAGCCCATCGAATTGGACGAAGAACTCGTGGAACTCGACGATGAAGATCTGGAACCCAGCCAGGCTGCGTCGTCGGCACCGTCGGAACCACCGCCTCAGACAAAGCGGGAGCGACAGCGTCAGTCGACGCCGCCGGCATCGCCCGCCCAGTCCGCTCCTTCGAGTACACCGCCGGAGACCGATCCCGAGATGTCGGGGCTGGTCAAGGAGCTGATCGAAGACGAAAAACAACAGCGCGAACAAGAACAACTGGGGCCTCGCCAGACGTGGTTTAAGAACGTCTTCAGCGAGGAGTTTTTGCGAAGTGTCCCCGAAAATATTGCCGAAATTACCGATAAAGACGTCGATTTCATCGAACAGAGCCTGCGGCTCAAGAAGAAGTCGCGGATTCTCGATCTGGCCTGTGGTTTTGGCAGACATTCCATCGAGTTATCGCATCGAGGCTACGAGATGGTGGGCCTCGATCTTTCGAGACCGCTGCTGCAGCACGCATTGGAGGCAGCGCAACAGCGGTCGTTGAATGTCAAGTTCATCCATGGCGATATGCGAGATCTGAGTTTCTCGGGCATCTTTGACGGGGCCTTTGTGTGGGATACCTCGCTGGGATACTTCGACGATCGCACCAACCTGGGGGTTCTCAAGGGGCTGTGCCGGGCCCTGAAGGTCGGTGGTCGGCTGCTCGTCGACGTCATCAACCGCGATCACGTCATCCAGCAGACGCCGACCAGACTGTGGTGGGAAGGTAACGGCTGCATCTTTTTGGAAGAGACCGAGTTCGATTATCAGACCAGCACACTCGAGAGTCAGCGATCCTATATTTATGAAGACGGTACGCCGCCGGCAGAGCACACCAGTTTTATCCGATTGTACAACGTTCACGAGCTGCGCCAGATGTTGCACGTCGCCGGATTTAAGGTCCTGGAAGTCAGCGGGGCCCGCCACCACAAAGGTCACTTTCTGGGCGAGGCGAGTCGCCGGATCATCATCCTCGCGGAGAAGCGAAAGAAGAAGCAATCGGCGACGAACGGCGGCTCGACCAGCGCCGGGAAGTGATACGACGTCGGTCCCCGAATTTTGATGTGGCGGCGAAGCCCGTCGGGAGATGGTGTCGGGGCAAGGCCGCCACTCAATTGTGGTGGGGGTACGGGGTTGTTTCTTATCGGGGCCTTTCGGTCCGGAGATGGTGTCGGGGCAAGGCTGCGGTAGATCAGTCGTCGCGCGGTACGTCGTGGTCGTCGACGCTGTCCAGATCGATGAGACCATCGCGGGTTGACGGAAAGTCGTGGGCCATATCGGTGTAATTGCCGGCAAAGACGTACTCTTGGCCCTCGCGAAGTCGGGCCTGGCGCAAAAATGCGTCGTCAAAGCCCACGACATACATACCGAGACTGTCGTCGACGTGGTCGCGGATCTCCAGGTGGAGGGTGGGGCAGGAATCGATCTGGGGATGGGAGGGGTCGCAGTCATCGCCGACGATCTCGGCGATGACGCCGCGAACTTCGACGTCGGAGTCGAAGTACTGGTCGCGGTGTCCGAGAAGGCCCTCGACGCGAAGCGAGCCGTCGTCGTTGGTCTCCTGTATTTCAAAGGCCGAATCCGGAGGGGGATCGGGGAGGTCGACGACGGCTGGAGGCAGGTCTTCGTCGGGTGGGAAATCCTCGATGGGAGCCTGCGGGCCCGATGGCTCACAGGCCGCCAAACCGAAGGAGAGTCCCAAAAGCAGGGCGAATGCGGTGATGTTCTCGAATCGAATTCCCATCCCGACGTCCTCGGTCAACGGTCAGTTTCGAGCCGGCTCGGCGGTGATGTTATGACCTTCCCATTCCTGGTTATTGAGCGCGGCGATAACATCCTTGAAGTAGTCTTCACGGATGTGAATAAACGAATAGGAACTCTCGATGCTGATGCGTCCAAAGTCCTCCGGGTCGGTCCCGGACATAAAGCATAACATCTCGACCAGTTCTTTGGCAGAATCGAAAGCGTTGCGGCCGAGATTCATGTACATCTTTTTGGTCTCGGAGGGACTGTCGACTTTCGGCGCGGCAGCTTTGATCTGATCCATATCGTCTTCCTCGTCGGTGTCGGTCGTAGATTGTCGAGTGGACTTGTCGGCGGAGGCGCCGCTGGAGTTGTCATTGTTTTTGCGGCGACGGCGGCGCCGTTTGGACTGACCGGACTTGTCGTTTGAGCTCGATGAGCGCTTCTTCTTCTTGTTGGCGTCTCGCTTGCTCTTGTTGCTGCGACTGCGTCGTCGTTTGCGCTTGCTGCCGGACTTGGAGTCCGACTTGTTGGAGCGCGACTTCTTTTTGCTGTCCGGAGTTCGCGATTTGCTGGCGCTTTTCCCGCGTGCTTTGGCGCGGCCGCCCTTGGAGCCGCTGGACTTCTTCGAGGACCGCGATTTATCGGACTTCGCCGATTTCTTCGATGGTTTCGACTTCTTGGATTTTTCCGGCGTCTTCGACTTTTTGGTCCGCGTCGACTTTCGGGAGGTGCCAGAGGTCTTGTCGGGGCGTTGGAATTCCCCGTCGATGACCTTGTCGGCAAGCGACAGAAGTCGGGCGACCATTTTGTTGCGGTCGATGCGCCCGTCGATTTCGTCGGAGCCTGCGAGCAATTCCTTGGCCAATTTCAGATGGCCGCCGTAGGGCAGGTAGTCGATGTCTTCGAGTTGATCTTCGAGATCGAAGAGGGCCTGTGTTTGGCGGGCCTCCATGATTTCGGCGGTCGACGGCAATGTCTGCTCTTCGAGCTTGATGTCGTAGACCTTCTGAATTTGAAAGAAGGTATCGACTTCGGTGGGAGCGACGAGGCTGACGGCTTTGCCCGTTTTACCGGCCCGGCCGGTGCGTCCGGTACGGTGAACGTAGACTTCGGCGGAGTCGGGAAGGGCGTAGTTGATCACGTGCGTCAGATCAGTGATGTCGATGCCGCGGGCGGCGACGTCGGTGGCGACGATATAATCGACCTCGCCGTCGCGCAGCGAGCGCAGGGTCTTTTCGCGGTCTTTCTGGGCCATTTCGCCGTTGAGTACTGCCGAGTCGTAGCCGTGGCGCTGCAAAAATTCGTTGACCGCAAAGGTGTCTTTGCGGGTATTGGCAAAGACCAGGGCGCTTTCGGGTTGTTCGTACTCGATGACCTTGAGGAGATCGCGGGAGCGACCGACACCACGGACGTTGTAGTAGTCGTGGGTGACGGCGTTGGCGGCCACTGAATCACTGGATAGAGAGACGAATTCCGGATAAAAGAGGATCTTTTCGGCCAGCGCCCGGATCTCGCGGGTAATGGTCGCCGAACACAGCAGGCTCTGGCGCTCTTCGGGCAGGTAGTCGATGACCGAGAGGATGTCGTCGCGAAAGCCCATCGACAGCATCTCGTCGGCTTCATCGAGGATGAGCATCTGTAGCTGGCCGAGGTCGAGTCGGCCTTTCTGACACAGGTCGAGGAGTCGGCCGGGGGTGGCGACGACGATGGAGGCCGTCTCCAGCGCCTCGTACTGGCGCTCGTAGGAGGTGCCGCCGTAGATGGGCGTCGCTTCCAGGTCTTTGAATTGGCCGAGGCCTTCGAATTCTCGGCACACCTGCTTGGCCAATTCGCGGGTCGGCGTCAGGACCAGAACGTCGATGCGACCCGGTTTGGGGTCGAGCATCTCGATGGTCGGAATCGCAAAGGCCGCCGTCTTGCCGGAGCCGGTCTCCGATTGCAGCGTCAGATCGATGCCCGCCAAGATCAGAGGGATCGCCTCCGTCTGGACCTTTGTGGGGTGGTGGTAGTCGACAGAGGCGAGGGCCCGTCGCATCTCGTCACTGAGATAGAAATCATCGAAAGTTCGTTCGTCGGTGGATCCGGTAGTACTGGTCGTCGGCATGGGAGTTCGGGGCTGGAAGTAATGGACCGACCCGTTGGCGGGCGGTGGTCGATAGGTAGCTCGGAGTGCAATGGTTATAGGATGAGTCCAAGGGGTGCAAGGTTCCGGAGTGGGTTGAGTCCGTCGGCGGCGGTCGGCCGATGGACGTCAGTCCTCGTCGGCGCGCCGATGGATATCGATGGCATCGATAATCGATCGCAACTCGGGGTCGAGGGAGTCATCGGTGGTGGTCTCGATCGGTGGTCTGGCGCCGGAGGGCACCGGCGGTTCGTCGCCCCCGGCGTCCGGCGGTGCATCGTCGCCGAGTCCGGCGGTGGCATCGTAGACGATTTCCAGGGTTTCAATCGGCCAGGGGCAAAAGCGGCGGATCTTTCGCAACAGCAACATCGGCGACGATTTCCAGTCGTCGACCAGTTGCCGGTGGCGAACGGCGACACGGAGTCTGCGATCGGAAAGCTGGACCGGTGAACTGAGCTGAGCCAGCGATTCGCCGACCAGGGCCGGCCAGATCTCGTCGAGTAATTCGGGCGTGGCCTCCGGAAGGTTGCCTTCCCGGGCGCCGCGCTGGGCGATTTCCTGAAAAATATCCTTCCACATCGTTACAGTATCCGTGCGTGTCGGTGGCGCGCCCGTGAGTGCGTCCGGAGAGCGAATGCTAGAAAACGAACCGTGCGGTGCGTAGTTTGGCATCGACGCCAATCGGCGTCGAGGCCCACTGCGGCGGTGATTGCAATAACCGACGAGCGCCGGTGTGTCTTCCCGTCGAACGTCAATTCGTTGATCGGCGAATCGGTCCATATCGAAAAAACCTGTTGACAACCGGGAAGCCACTACCTATAACCCTGCTCCGCCGACGGGCAATGCCGCCGGCGAGCACAGATTAATTTTTAGGCACGTAGCTCAGTGGGAGAGCGCTTCCCTGACACGGAAGAGGTCGACGGTTCAAACCCGTCCGTGCCTACTCTTGAGTAGCCCTTCGGTACCGACCACAGGCGGTTCCCGACCCCTTCGGGAGGCCGCCTGTTGTCTTCGGGCCGGGGCGAGCCCGCTCCGGGCACGAGGCCAACTCCAATTCGGCGCCCAGACCGAACGACGTGGTTTGCCGCCGTCGAGTTGTGTCGATGCTCCGGGACTGGTTCGACGACGGACGAAATTTCGACCAGGAGAGTACCATGCCGAAAATGAAAACTCACAAGGCCGCCGCCAAGCGCTTTAAAGTCACCAAGAGCGGCAAGGTCAAATATCGCCGCCAGGGGCGAAATCACATTTTGACCAATAAAAGCCGCAAGCGGAAGCGCCAGAACCGTCGTCCGGCCTATCTCAACAGCACGGACGCCAAACGGGTCAAGCAGATTCTCAATCAACATTAATGCGCGTTCGGCCTCCCCAAGGGCCGTAACGACACCACGAACGACGACGAGGACCATCATGCCACGTGTCAAACGAGGTCCCCAGGCGCGCCGCCGGAGAAAGAAGATTCTCCGCGCCGCCAAAGGATATGTCGGCGGACGACGTCGACTCTACGGAATCGCCAAAGATACTGTCGAGCGGGCTTGGCAATTTGCCTATCGCGATCGACGCCAGAAAAAGCGCGATTTTCGCCGACTCTGGATTACCCGGATCAATGCCGCGTCGCGCCAGCACGGGCTTCCCTACAGCCGATTTATCGGCGGGTTGAAGCGGGCCGGTGTCGAACTCAACCGGAAGGTTTTGGCCGATATGGCCGTCTTCGATTCGGAGGGCTTCGCCAAGCTGGTCGAAACCGCCGAAGACGCATTGGACTGACTGACTGATTGACAGCCGGGAGTCCAGCGAGAAGTCGACGATGCCCCGTTTCGACTCATTCCACACCGGGATGAGGAGAGAGCGGGGCGTTGTTCTTTCTTGGGCTGCAAAACCTGCAATTGACGGATGACGAGATCTCGATGACGGGGACGGTGATGAACGTACAACAGCTACAACAGCAACTCGAAGAACTGGCCAACCAGGCCGTAGACGGGCTGGGAGAGGCGCCGGATAAAGAGGCGGCGATCCAGGTGAAAAATCGCTATCTGGGTCGCAATGGCAGTGTCCAGCAATTGATGTCCGTGCTCCGAGAACTTCCCAATGAGGATAAGCCCCAGGCCGGGCGAGCCATCAACGACGGCAAGAGCAGAATCCAGGAGGCCTTCGAAGAGCGCATCGAGGCGCTCGAACAGCAGGAGCTGGAGCGCCAGATCGAAGAGGAGACCGTCGACGTCACCCTGCCAGCCCGTTCGACGGGCGCCGGGCTCGGTCATCCGCTCCGCCAGGTCGAGCAGCGATTGATCGGGATTTTCGACGAGATGGGCTTTGAAGTTGCCGAGGGGCCCGAAATCGAGAGTGATTACTACAATTTTGAGGCCCTGAATTTTCCGCCCGATCATCCGGCGCGGGATATGCAGGATACCTTTGTGCTGGAAGACGATCGGCTGCTGCGCACCCATACCTCACCGGTGCAGGTTCGGACCATGGAGGCCTACGAGGTGCCGATTCGGATCATTTCACCAGGTCGGGTCTATCGCTGTGACAGCGACCTGACGCACAGTCCGGTCTTCCACCAGGTCGAGGGGCTTCTGGTCGACCAGGGGATCTCGATGGCCGATCTGAAGGGGACGCTGACGACCTTTGCCCGCCGCTGTTTCGGCGCGACCACCGAGATCCGCTTTCGACCGAGCTACTTCCCGTTTACCGAGCCCAGTGCGGAGGTCGACGTGGAATGCCTGTTTTGCGGCGGTCAGGGATGTCGGGTCTGCAGTGATACGGGATGGCTCGAGATTCTGGGCGCCGGTATGGTCGATCCCAATGTCTTTGAGTCGGCGGGCATCGATGCCGATCGATACAGCGGTTTTGCGTTCGGACTGGGGGTCGAGCGCATCGCCATGCTCGAGCAGGGCGTCGACGATATTCGCCGGTTTTTCGAAAACGACCAGCGCTTCCTCGAGCAGTTTTGAGGCGGTGTGGACCCGGGGACCAGTCAAGATTTCTAACGAGACGAAGACGGAGCGGTTATGAAGATCAGTATCAACTGGCTCGACGAGTGGGTCGAGGTGGCGGATTTGGACCCGCAGGAGCTGGCGCATGAATTGACGATGGCGGGCCTGGAAGTCGATGCCATCTCGTATGTGGGTGACGGCCACGGCGATATCGTCGTCGGCGAAATCACGGCCATCGAGGAGCACCCCGATGCCGATCGGCTGGTGGTCTGTAAGGTCGTCGCCGACGACACGAAACAAGAACACACGATTGTGTGCGGAGCGACGAATATGGAAGCCGGCGACAGAGTGCCGGTGGCACTTCCGGGGTCGTCGCCGCCGGGTGTCGATTTCGATATTGTGGCCCGCCAGGTCATGGGAATCGGCTCCGAAGGGATGTTGTGCAGTGGTGAGGAATTGGAGCTCGAAGACGACAGCGACGGGCTGATGATCGTCGACGGCGATCTCGAGCTTGGCGTTCCGATCTTCGAGGCCCTGGAGGCCACGGACGTGGTGTTGGAGATCGATCTTACGCCCAATCGCGCCGATTGCCTCAGTCACCGCGGCGTGGCCCGTGAAGTGGCGGCGATCTACGGCCGCGACCTTCGCGACGGAGGCAGTGAGGTGCCGTCGGAGATCGGTGGTGACGCCGGATTTTCGGCGGGCGACCGCGCCAGTTTGAATATCGTCGATGACGAGGGCTGTCCGCAGTATCGCCTGGCGATTATTGAAGATCTGCAGATCGGTACCAGCCCGCAGTGGCTTCGGCGGCGCCTCAACGCGGTCGGGATTCGCCCGGTCAATTCCGTGGTCGATGTCACCAACTACGTGCTCCACGATGTCGGTCAGCCGCTCCACGCCTTCGATCTGGACACATTGCAGGGAGAGCACATCGAGGTCCGCCGGGCCGACGACGGCGAGACGCTGGTCGGTATCGACCACGAGGAATACGAACTCAGCGACGAGGACCTGGTGATTGCCGATGGCTCCGGTCCGGCGGCATTGGCGGGCGTGATGGGCGGGACGGAGACGGAAGTGTCGGCGTCGACATCGCGCATTTTGTTGGAGTGCGCCTGGTTTGACCCGACGACGGTTCGGCGCACATCGAAGCGCCACGGTCTGCACACGGACTCCAGCCATCGATTCGAGCGCGGCGTCGATGCCGGCGCCGTCGACGAGGCCCTTCGACGGGCGGTGGGACTTATCAACGCGGTGCAGCGCGAGATCGCGTCGGCGCCGACGGTGGCCGACGGGGGCGTCGTCGCCGACACCGGCCGGGCAGAGCCGACGCCGATCGAACTCGATCCCCAGCGCTGCTCGACCATTCTGGGCGTCGACATCGATGAGGCGACATGCGCGGAGTATCTGGAATCGATTGGCGTCGATGTCGGCGCTGTCGACGGTCTGCTTCACTGTCGGGTCCCGAGTCATCGACGGGATCTGGACCGACCGATCGACCTCATCGAGGAATTGGCCCGACTTCACGGCTACGACGAGATTCCGGCCACGTTGCCGGCGATGACCGTCGGCGAAGGACACCAAAAAAAGAGCGACGACCGCAACGAGACCATCGCCGGGTCGGCGTATCGACAGCGTATCGACTGGGTGCGCAACTTCCTGCTCAACCGGGGATTGCTGGAGGCGATCAACTACAGCTTTATGGGAGAAGAGCATCTCGACAGGCTTCGCCTCGACGACGATGATTGTCGTCGCCGGGCCCATCGGGTGGCCAATCCACTGGTGGCCTCCCAGGAGATGATGCGCACCACATTGATCCCGGGACTTCTGGACAATCTCCAGACCAATTTTTCGCAAAGCCGCCGGGACGTGGCTCTCTTTGAGATCGGACGGCGCTATTTCGAGGAGACCGGAGAACAGAAGACAGTGGCCCTGGCGCTGACGGGCCGGCGCGACCATCACTGGACGGGCGACCAGTCGTGGGACTTCTTTGATGTTAAAGGGCTGGTCGACTCTCTGGTCACCCCCTGGGATATCGACGAGACGTCCTGGAGGCGGCCGGATGTCGACGAGCCCTATCTTCACCCGGGAGTGCAGGCCCAGTGGATGTGGATGGATCGAATCCTGGGCTTTGTGGGTCGGCTCCACCCGGCCGTCGAGCAGGCCGAGGGATTTGAGCAACCGGTATTTGTCGCCGAACTCGACCTGGCGACGATCGCCGATGCCGGACCGCGTCGGCCGGTGGCTGAATCACCGCCGAAGTATCCGGCGGTGGTCCGCGATTTTGCCCTGTTGTACGCCGACAATCGGCCCTACGGCGAATTGCGTCGGGCCGTCGAGGGGCTGGCCGCCGATGATGAGTCGTTTGGAGCGATCTTCGAGGCCGTGGAGCTCTTTGATGTCTACGAAGGCGAGCAGGTTCCAGAGGGACTTCGAAGTCTTGCGATCAAGGTGACGTATCGAAGTGATACCGACACTCTCGAGGAGTCGGACGTCGAGGCCGCCGATCGCCAGTTATTGTCTCATCTCGAAGAGAACGTGGACGCAACGCTGCGCTGAATTGGCGGGCTGGTTTTCGTAATTGGAGCCATCGGTTAGACTGGCGGTGTCGCCCCAAAGACCTTCCAGCGATTCTGTTGTCGAAGTGATTTCTTAGAAGGGGGGAGGTGGCGCCGGCAGAGCGCGACGCCGATGTCATCTCCGAATGATTCGACGGATTGTCGGGATTCTTCGACGGCTGATGTGGTCTGAATCGGCGCCGATGGCGTCGACGTTGGAGTCCGGGATGTGAGCGACAGTGGATTGGTGGCAGTTTCCGATGTTGGTGGTAGTAGTTTGATTCGATAAGGAGTCGTACGTGACGTTAACGAAGGCCAATATTGTTGACACGGTGTATTCGCGGACCGAATTGACGAAGAAAGATTCGTCGAATTACGTCAACGAAGTACTGGAATTGATGAAGGAGACGCTGGAAGGGGGCGAGGAGATCAAAGTCAGTGGCTTTGGTAAATTCGAGGTTCGCCACAAAGGCGAACGCATGGGGCGCAATCCGCGCACTGGAGAAGAGATCTTGATTCCGGAGCGCAAAGTCCTGCGCTTTAAGGTCAGCCAGGTCCTCAAAGAAGAACTCAACGGCGAGCGCTGATGGTCCGATATGTGGGCCGGTGATGATCGACAGTGATGCAGTAGACCGAATCCGAGGTAAGAGGACCATGAGCGAGTCCGACGGCAATCGAGATGATGTGGCAACCATTGAACTTCCGGACAAGACCTATTTTAAGATCGGAGAAGTAGCGAAGCTGCTGGAGGTCGAACCCTACGTGTTGCGCTACTGGGAGACGGAATTCGACGTTCTGGAGCCCGAAAAGACCAAGAGTGGCCAGCGCGTCTACCAGCGAGCGGATATCGAGTTGCTCTTCCAGATCCGGACGTTACTGTACGAAGAGATGTTTACGATTGCCGGGGCCTGCCGCCAGATTGAGCGGCGCCGCAAGGGCAAGTCCAGTTATTTTGACCTCGACGAGTCAGCGGCGCCTCAGACCGGAGGGACGGCGGTGGCCGATGACTCGGAGCTTCGCGAGGAGCTGGAATCGGCGCGCCAGCAGTTGACGGCCAGCCAATCCGAATTGAGCGACCTGCGTCAGGAGGCGTCGTCGCTAAGAGAAGAGCGCGACGAGGCCCAAGAGGCCCGCGACGAGTTGCGCCAGGAGGCGTCGTCGCTGCGAGAGGAACGCGACGAGGCAGTCGAAGAGCGCGACGAGCTGCGCGAAGAAGTTCGCCATCAGCGCCAGACGGTGGAGAAACTGGAAGACCGTGTCCAGGAGCTGAATACCCGCATCGGCGAGCAACAACAGCAACTCGAAGAGCGCCAACAGCAGCTATCCCGGTTGCAATCGAGGCGCGACGAACTTCAATCGCAGATCGATATTCTGGAACAGCGCGTGGAGAGTGAAGCGGGCCCGGCCGCCGATCCCGAACAGGTCGAGGCGCTGCAGTCCGAAATTGCCGAGCTTCAACAGCGGCTCGAGGCCTCGCAGCAACAGGCCGATCGCAAACGGCGGGCCCTGGAGCGGACGATCCGAGATCGGCGCAAGGAGCGAAGTCAACTTCTGGACTCCCTGCGCAGCGAGGTCCAGTCGTTGGAGACGCTCGCCCAACCCGATCGGCGTTCGGCCCGTTGAAATCAGGATGATATGGGGTATAAGCGATGGGCGGCGGCCAACGCCGCCGCCCATCGTATTGCAGTACGACCTGGGGCAGTAGAGTCGTAACAACCAGGAGGGATGAGGTCGCCGGTATCGGGACTTCGGGAAGAAGTTCGCCGATTGATGCGTTAACGCCTACGAAGTGGCGCGGAGGCTACGCGACGCGGACGGTGAAAAGTTTTCGTAGTGGGGACAATTGTCCTCACCTGGCGAGACGCAATGGAGTATGTATCCACCGAACGCCGGAGCAGTCGGGTGGTTTCGACCCGACCAAACGGTGGATCCATGGCCTCAGCGGTGGTTCTGCGGGCCATGCGGGAAGTGATGAGATGGCACGATATGTGCATTGGTGTTGTGGCGGTGGGTCCGAACCCTCTCCGCCTTCATCATTGGGCTGACGACTGAAGGGCTGTATTATGACAAAACTCGAGCAGGCTTCCAGGGAAGTCGATCAATCCGATGACTCCGACGAGCAGGCCAAAGACGACTTTATTGGTCGGCGTCACAAGCGACGCGAACGCAACAAGTTGACCCGGCGGGTCGATAGTTTTCGCGATATGGATCCGGTCAAAATGTATCTGCAGGGCATCGGCCAGGTCAGCCTTCTGGACCGGGAAGGAGAAGTGGCTGTGGCCAAAGAGATCGAGGCCGGCCGCCAGATTATTTTCGATGTGCTGGTGCGAACTGAAGCCGGCGTCGAGATGATGCTGGAGTTGCCGGAGCGTCTGATGTCGGGGGACGCCCGGGCGCGGGAGGTGTTCGAGGAATACACGCCCAGCGGTGACGACAGCGATTTGCCGGTGGCGCCGCCGGTCTTTGAACGATTTGAGCGCCTGGAGAGCGCCTACGAGCGCTTTCAGTACAAGCGCCACCAATGGCAAGAGGCCGTCGATGGCGACGCCGATCAGGACGTCATCGACGAGCGGCGCGAGCAAAAGGATGAGTCCTTTGAGGCGATGATTGAGGCCATCAAGGGCTGTCAGTTGTCGCAGCGCTTTATCGATCGGGTGGTCGACAAATTTTACGAGGCCCTGGAGAACGTCGAAAAATGCGAACGGCGGATGCGCCGCTACGCGATGCGCATCGGCGTCGACGACGAGACGCTCAACGACTGGAAAGAGCAGTGCCGACAGGGCGAGACGCCGGATTTCTCATCGAAGCGTCTCTCCAAGGGGATGGCCCGGGAACTCGAGCAGATCATGAATCAGTCGGTCTCGATTATCGAGAGCGTCGAGGAGCAATTCGGGATGAATGTCGAAGAGCTCCGGGAAACCGTCGAGGAAATCGATGTCGGGGAGCGCCGGCGCGAGCGCGGAAAGGCGGAGATGATCCGCGCCAACCTGCGGCTGGTGGTCTCGATCGCCAAAAAGTACGTCAATCGCGGTCTCCACTTCCTGGATCTGATTCAGGAGGGCAATATCGGATTGATGAGAGCCGTCGAGAAATTCGAATACGAGCGGGGTCACAAATTTTCGACCTACGCCACCTGGTGGATTCGACAGGCCATTACAAGGGCGATCGCCGACCAGGCGCGGACCATCCGGATCCCGGTTCATCTCATCGAGAAGATCAACCGGATTGCCCGGACATCCCGAGAACTGGAACAAGATCTGGGCGAGGAGCCGGAGGCCGAAGATATCGCCGAAGAGCTGGATATGGACGTGGAGGCCGTTCGCCGCGCCCAGCGGATCTCGCGCCAGCCCATCAGTCTGGAAAAACCGATCGGTGACGACGCCGACAGTCAACTCGGCGACTTCATCGAAGATGAAAAGGCGCCGAGTCCGATGGACGAGACCGAAGAGCAGCACCTCAAAGAAGAGACACTGCGCTTGTTATCGACATTGACGCCGCGGGAGGAAAAGATCTTGCGGATGCGCTTTGGCATCGGTGAAAAGAGCGACCATACCCTGGAGGAGGTCGGCAAGGACTTCAATTTGACGCGGGAGCGGATCCGCCAGATCGAGGCCAAAGCACTCGAGAAATTGCGGGTTCCCCAAAAGAGCGAGACCCTCAAGCCATTTCACGAAGGCGGCTGATAGCGCCTGAAAGACGAAGATGAACACCGATGTGCCGAGGGCTCGACGAGCAGCGCTGATCTGCCGCGTCGGGGCCTCGGCATTTTTTTTGACAGGAGGTATCAGCCGGCGACAATGGACTCGTCGTTCCACGGATGGAACGGGCAACGTTGGCAGTCTGGAGCACCAAGGAGGGTGCGATGACGACGAGTCAAATTCGCCGCCGGCCAGAGAGTGATGGCGAGGATCGACCACCGGCGACATTGAGTTACGGCGATGAATTCGGTCCCTACGTGATCACCGGCTTTGCCGGCTGTGGGGCGACGAGCTACGTCTACCGGGCCCGGCGGCGCGATCGCTTCGAGCCGGTGGCCATCAAGGTATTGCATCCCCATCTCGTGGCCGATGCATCGCGGCGCATGACCTTTTACCGCGAAGCGCGGATCATGATGCGCATCGACCATCCCAATGTGGTGCGCTTCGAAGAGATCATCGAAGACGGCGATACGCTGGCATTTGTCATGGAGTATGTGGACGGGGCGACGCTCAGTCAGTGGCGCGACAAGCACCACGACGGCGTCGATGAGATGGCGCTGGCCTGTGTCTTCGTCGATATTTTGCGCGGCGTCACCGCCGCCCACCGCCAGGGGGTGGTCCATCGAGACCTGAAGCCGGGCAATATTCTCATCGGCACCGAAGATGGGCGATCGGTGGCCAAGATCATCGACTTTGGAGTGGCACGCTTTGTCGATGATGAATTGACGGAGCGCGAGAAATCGAAAATTATCGGGACCGCGGCCTATATCTCGCCGGAAGAAGTCGACGATCCGGAGGCGGTGGGACCGGCGAGCGACATCTACAGTATCGGGGTGATGCTCTACGAGGCGGCCTGCGGTCAGCGCCCCTTTGACAGCGGCGATATCCGAGAGATTCTGGAGGCCCACGCCGACGCGACACCGCAGCGGCCGGGGGCACTCAATCCGGCGCTGTCGACGGCACTGGAAGAGGTGATTTTGCAGACCCTCGACAAATCTCCGACGGGACGGTTTTCGTCGGCGCCGGAGATGATCGGGGCCCTGGAATCGGCATTGCACCGCGCACAAAGAGCGGCCGATGAAGTCCCGGATACGCCGGCCGTCGATGAGATGGAGACCAGGGCTTGGAGCCGAGATGGCTCGTCGGCGTCCCGTGGGGCGCGGAGTTCGGAGTCGGCGGTGAATAGCTTCTTTCGGCGCTGTCTAAAGGCGGCGGCGATGCTGGTGCCGTCGACGGGGGCCGAAGAGGGACGCGACGACGGACACTATCTAAATCGCAGCCCGGATCGGGGCTTACCACTTCGATGATCGTCTCGCAGATCAAAATTCGATAAATCCAGTAGCGGCGGGGGAATCACTGTCTTCTTGACACAATTTCTGACAAACGTATGGTGGGCATGCTTCATTCCCGGTCGCCGGACCGAAGCGGAGGAGACTCCCCGTCGAATACGGACGAATTGGGGTGACGCAAGATGAGACACGGTTTCGAATCCGGCCGTTGCCCGATATCGAGGCCGGCGCCGTCGCATGCCGATTGGTTTCGGTCAGAGAATGCAGCGGTTTTCACAGGATTAACGAACAGACGTTGAGGAGAGTTTCACGATGAGTACCAGTAACTGTAGGAACGGGCTGCGCCGCATGGGATTGTTGGCGGTGGCGGCTATTTTTCTCGCTTTTGCCGCCGGTTGCGGCGAAGCCGAATGCGAAGACGGTCAAACCCTTGTGACCTTCGATGGCGAAGACCAGTGCTTTGATGACTGCGACGGCGACGAAGACTGCGCCGACGGCTTTGAATGTGATGACGGCGCCGGTGTCTGTCTGCCGACCGACGAAGACGATAACGACAACGACGACAACGACAACGACAACGACAATAACGGCGAAGAATGCGTACCGGAAGAAGCTTGCGCCGACTACTGCTATGAAAAGAGCGGTCGTTGCCTCGAAGAGGGATGCGACGAGCCGGAGGCTGCCGAAGGTGAAATCGAAGCCTGCGAAGAGGGCCTGGAAGCTCAAAACTTCTCGATTTCCGGGTGCCTAGACCGCGCTCAGTTGAGCGATGCTTCCTGTCAGGAAGTTCAGGATGACGCCGCGGATTACGCCGAAGAAGAATGCGACGGCGAAGATCAGCGCTTCCGTCAGTGCACGGGACGTCTCTTCCTTACGGCCTTCTTCGAAGGTGGGGAAGACCTACTCGACTCCTGTGACTGCCAGCCGGCGAATACCGCCGAGTCCTGTGAGACCGACGGTGATTGCGATGAATACGGACGCGGAATCTGTGACGATGGCACCTGTCAGGCCGAGTGTTATGGCTGGGATGGCGCCCTCGACGGGTTCGTATTCAGCGATCCGACCTGCGCCGAAGATGCTGGCCAGTGCTCGGGGCAGGGAATCTGCTTCAACGTCTGTCAGACCGCCGACGAGTGTCCGCAAGACGGCCAGGGTTGCCTGATCATCGGCACTCCTCAGGACGGTACCCCGGAAGCTACCGGTGCATGCCTCGACGTCGACCCCGACGCCGAAGGTATCTGCCTTGAAGATGGAGATTGTGCCGACGGCGAAGATTGCTTCGAAGGCAACTGCATGTCGGAATGCGAAGAGGACGAAGACTGTGAAAACGGTCCCTGTGGCGACGAAGGTACCTGTGAGATTACCTTCACGGAATAACGCCGAAGCGTCGATTTGACGCTTTCATCGCCGCGAATAACCGCGGCGTCTCCAAAAAACCGGCCCCGATCTTCGGGGCCGGTTTTTTGGTTCTAGGCACCAATTTTAAATTAATACGCAAGATCTGGCGTAAATCGTCGACAATAGATCCAGGGGCCCGGTTGGTGCGACAGTGTGGCAATGGTGCTCGATGATGAGGATTGTCGATGGTGGGACAACAGGTCAGTGCGTGGCTCAATCGCTACAGCGATATCATTCTGGCGGTACTGGTGATCGGTATCATCGGGATGATGATCGTGCCCTTGCCCACGCTTCTGCTCGATATATTGCTGACGCTCAATATCACGCTGGCCGTCACGTTGCTGATGGTCAGCCTGTACATCCCGAGTGCGCTCAAAATCGCATCGTTTCCATCAATTCTGTTGATCACCACACTCTTCGGGTTGGCGCTCAATATTTCGTCGACGCGCCTGATTTTATTGCAGGCCGACGCCGGGGAGGTCATCGATTCCTTCGGTCACTTCGTCGTCCAGGGCAATTACATCGTGGGCGCCGTGATATTTTTGATTTTGACGCTGATCCAATTTCTGGTGATCGCCAAAGGAGCCGAGCGGGTCTCGGAGGTGGCGGCGCGGTTTACGCTGGATGCCCTTCCCGGAAAACAGATGTCGATTGACGCCGATCTGAGGGCCGGGGCCTTCGAGCTCGACGAGGCCCGGCGCAAACGGGCACTGGTCCAAAAGGAGAGCCAGTTGTACGGGGCAATGGACGGGGCAATGAAATTCGTCAAAGGCGATGCCATCGCCGGGATTATCGTCACCGCCATCAATATTGTGGCCGGGATCATCATCGGCGTCATTCAGATCGGGTTGAGCGCCGGAGAAGCGGCGCAGACGTATACCCTGCTGACGATTGGCGACGGGTTGGTCAGCCAGATTCCGGCGTTACTCATTGCGACGACGGCGGGCATTATCGTCACTCGCGTGGCCTCGGAGGACGAAGACAGCCATCTGGGCGGCGATATCTTTTCGCAGATTCTGGCTCAGCCGAAGGCTTTGGCGATCACATCGGGACTGCTGGCGGTGCTGGCGATTGTGCCGGGGCTTCCCTTCGTTCCGTTTATTTTGCTTTCGCTGGTGGTGGGCTTGGTGTCATTTGGGATCATTCGCGGAGCAAAGGGGGGATTGAGCGATGTGGCCGCCGACGATGAGGAGACCGTCGAGGAGATCGAGCGAGAAGCGGAGGAGGGGGCGCGTCAGGCCCGGGCGATGATTCCGGCGGTGACGCCGCTGACGCTGGAGTTGGGCTCCCGGCTGACGGCGGCCATCGAAGGAGAGCGCGCGGACTGGCTGCGGGAGACCATTCCCTCGATGCGCGAGGGCATCTTCTTTGAGCTGGGCGTCAAGATCCCGGGGATACGGGTTCGGACCGAAAGCCAGGGCTGTCAGCGAGACCAGATGTCAGTATGCCTCGACGAGGTGCCCGTCGACCAGAGGACAGTGCGCATCGATTGTATTTTGGTCAACGAGTCGCCGCGCGACCTGGAGGTCTTCGATATCGACTCCGAAGCGGCAACCCATCCGGCCACCGGAGCCGAAGCGGCCTGGGTTTCAAAGTCGGATCGGGAGACGGTCGAAGACGCTGGCTACGCGACCTGGGATGAGGCGGAGTACATCGTGCTGTCGATGACGGCGACGCTCAAAGACCAGGCCCATGAATTCGTCACGCTCCAGTCTGTGCGAGGGATGCTCGATCAACTCGAGGGACCCTATCCAGCAGCTGTTCAGGAGGTGGTGCCCAAGCTTCTGGGGCTTCGAGAGGTGACCGAGGTATTGCGCAGGCTCGCCGAGGAACAGATCTCTCTTCGCAACCTGCCGACGATTCTGGAGCTTCTGGCCGATCGAGGGCAGACCGAGAAGAATCCGGTCAAGCTCACCGAGGAGGTGCGCACGGGTCTGAGTTCTTACATCACCCATCAGTACTCCAGCGGCGATGGCAGTGTACTGGTCTACTTGATGGAGCGCGAAATCGAGGAGACTGTCGACGGAGCCGTCAAGGTGACGGAGACCGGAAGTTTCCTGACGTTGGCCCCCGATATGACCCGCGAGATTTTGGATGCGATCCGACGGGAAATCAAAGGCGATCTGGACAATGGTCGGACTCCAATCTTGCTGACCGACCAGAGTGTTCGGCGCTACATCAAGCGACTGGTGGGGATCGAATTTCCGGAGGTCGTGGTGCTGGCGTACCAGGAGCTGGATCCGGCATTGACGATTCAGCCACTGGGTCGAATTCGGTTGTGATCACCGACGCTCAACGGGGCGTCACGGCGTCGTTGCAGCGCCGGAGTCGGAATGGCGGTCATCGTATGGACCATCGGCCAGGACTTCGTCCGGGTCCGGGGGGGCCAGCGGTTGAATTCCGCCGTCAGCGTGGATCGTATTGTCGACGACTCGGGTAATCGTGTCGCGGACGGTCTGCGCTTCGAGGTGACCGGTATGGGTTTCGACGAAGGTTCGGTTAAACCACATTGTCTCTCCGGTGCGGGCGTCGACGAGTTTGGCCTGAAAGTGGCTACTAACGCAGGGACGTGGCAGGTCAGCCGGGGCCGCCGATGTGACCTGCAGTTCGGCATAGGCGGTGTGGTCGTCGGCGTTGGTTCGGCAGGTGCCCTGGGAGTGGTAGACGATCTCGCCAAATAGGATGGAGTCCACGGGGATGGCACCCTGCGACGACAATTCGCGCAGGGTTCGGACCTCCAGGGGATGGCGATCGCCGGTGGGCGCCGGCTCAAAGTAGGCGGTCAAGGCCTGACGCAGTCGAATTCCCTCTTCGAAGAGTTCCCATTGCTCGAGACCGGCAAGGTGTTCGCGCAGCTCGTCGGAATCGACAACGCGAAATCCTTGAACTTCCAGTGCGTCGTAGACGGCGTGCTCGTAGTGCTGGGTCATGTCGCCGTAGTCGTCGGCGTCCATCCCGAAGCAACTGCTGGAGTAGAAGGGGGCGATGGCCACCGAGCCGACCTGCCCCTCCTCAAAGGCGTTGCGGACCCCGGTGTCGGGACCGGAGGCACAGGCGTACAGCAGAAGGGCGAGCATCGCCAGTGCAATCAGAGAGGCGATGTGCGTTGAGCGAAATTTTCGGGATACGAAATGGGATGCAATCGATTGATAGAGCTGAGTAATGGAACAATTCACGGTGCGATTCCCTCGGATAACACCCGCCGATGACCGGTCATTCGACGAGTCACGTGCGGCACTAATTCGAGCCTTCGATTCACACTATCGCGTTCTGGTGCAAAACTGAACACACCGCGCTCAAAATGCCAGTCTGGCGGCGAAATTTGGCGCAGCTTCACATCTACAAAAAGGGCTTGAAAATGCGCAAAACCCCCTGCTCCCAGGCGATGCGGTGGGTCACTCCGGTGCCCTGCTGGATGGAGTGTTTATTGTCGATATACCACTGGTAGGACCGGATCAGGGCCTCGGCATTGCTGTGATTGGGCGTCCATCCCAGTTTTCGTTGAGCCTTCGAGACATCGACATAGGAGTCGGTGTCGGCCGTCCCGTAGACCCACTCATAGAGCGGAGAGATACCGAGTCGCTCGAAGTTGCGAAGCGCCAATTTGACGGGGGATGCCGGTGTGGGCAGCGGGCGGGCGCCGGTGTCGGCATAGTCGCAGACAGCTCGTACATCGTCGGCGACGGTGTCGAAATCGGTGGCGCCGATATTAAACGTGTCGTTTGATTGGTCGCGGCGGGCCGTGGTGGCCAGCCAGATGGCCTCGGCGAGATCTTCGACCTCCAGCAGTTGGTAGCGATTGGTTCCGTCGCCGATGATCGGGATTCGCTTTCCGCTCTCGATCCAGTCGTACAGAATCTGGAAGACGCCGAGTCGCTCGATGCCGATAAAGGTCTTGGGGCGGATGATGGGTACGCAAAGCCCGAAGTCGCGGTAGCTCCGGCAGATATCCTCGGCTTCGATTTTCGATTCGCCGTAGGCACCGACGCCGTCGAGGGGATCGTCTTCGTACAGCGGATGGCGTTCGGGAACGCCGTAGACGGCCGTGGAAGAGACAAAGAGCATGCGGTCGATACCGTGTCGCTCACAGGCCGCCAGGATATTGAGGGTGCCCCGGATATTGATGTCGTAAATTTCGGAGGCCTCCCACAGCGGCAGGGCGGCGGCGCCGTGGATGACGGTGTCGACGTCGTGATCGGAACAGATGCGATCGATGAGATCGGTGTCGCGGACATCACCCTGGATAAACGAGGACCGGTCGGGATACTCACCGCGGGCAAAGGGGGCGATGTCCAACAGCAGCAGCTGCTCGACACCGCGTTCGGCACATTTGCGGGCGACATGTAGGCCCAGAAACCCGGCGGCGCCGGTGATTAGTACGGTCCGGGGAGTTGAAGACGACATCAATGGCCTCCTGTGGGTAGGGAGTGGTGGCAGCTCGTTGGCGCCTACGCCAGCGTCGGCGGGATGTCAACGGAGGGCCCTGTCAGCTCGCGGTCAAGCGGCGGTTGCCGGTTGCGCAGCGAGCTGTTTGCTGGTACCCAGCAGGGTACACTGTAAGCTCTATTCGGGCGTCCGCCAGGGGCGAGCAAACAACGACGTCGAAGTGAAGCCACGATCCACTCCGGATATTGAGTTATCCGGCGACAACGGGAATAACGACCATGGTCATAGTCTGCGACAGTTGCGGTCGAGAAAACGAAGATGAATTCAAGTTCTGTCTCGGATGTGGCTCCGAATTGAGCGCACCGGAGCCCGAGCCCGAGGAGGAACCATCGGGTATGATCGACTGTCCACACTGCGCCAGTCGAGTGCCGTCGGGGTTTAAGTTTTGCGGCCAATGCGGGGGGACGCTCCAGGAGGCGTCTGAGCAGGCGGCACCGGAGCCGTCTTCGGAGCCCGATCCGCAGCAGGCCCGCGCAGCGGAACCTCAACGAGGTACCGGCCAGCAGGATCGATTCGATACGTCAGGCGGACAGCCCGCGACCGGTTCCGACAGCAGCCCCGGGGAGCGACTCGGGGAATTGACAGTGATTCGTCCCGACGGCAGTGAAGGGGCTGTGATCCCACTGACCGATCAGGGCGTGGTCTTGGGCCGCGATAGCGATTTTGCGGTGCTGGCCGACGATCCCTTTTTATCTCCCCGCCACGCCGAGATTCAATACACCGATGGCGGCTTTGAACTTCACGACCTCGACAGCGTCAACGGTGTCTTCTGGCGGCTACGCGATGATGTGGAGCTGCGACATGGGGATATGCTGCGCGTCGGCCAGGAGTTGATTCAGTACCAGGAGTTCTCGCAGGTCGAGCCCGTCGACGACATCGATGCCAGTACCGCCGTCGTCGCCCAGGGCAGTCCCGATCCGGGGATCTGGGGCCGACTTTCGTTGATCGGCGGGCCGGAACTGGAAACGAAGGCCTTTGCACTTTCCGGTGATGGGGCGACCATCGGTCGCGAGATGGGCACCGTATTATTTCGAGACGACGGTTTTGTCTCCGGCAAACACGCCAAGATCTATCGCGAGGGCGATACCGCCTATTTCCGCGACCTGGGAAGCAGCAACGGAAGTTATATCCGAATCCGCCAGAAGCGTTCGGTCGGTCACGGAGACCTGGTACTTATCGGGCAGCAGTTGCTCCGGATGACCCTGGAGTAACGAATAGTGAGGGGGCGCCGGCATTGCGCCCGCGGCGCAGCAATGGGGACTAAGGAGCTAAGGAAGGGCGGGAAGTCGCTGGAGATGGTGTTCGTCGAAGAATTTGGCCATGGCGCCGGTGACGAGGTCTGGGATCTCCAGCGGGGCGACGTGGGTCCCACCGGGAACGACGACCAGTTGGCTGTTGGGGATCAATTCACTCATTTCCGTGGAGCGGAAGAGTGGTGTGAAGGTATCTTTTTCGCCGGCGATCACAAGTGTGGGTACATCGATGCCCGGAAGCAGGTCCTCGGTGGAGTGATTCGACAATTCCGACAGGAGGGCCAGAAAAAAGTCGAGGTCCATCTCGGCGGCGTGTTCGAGGTAGGGAATAAAGTCCTCGCGCCGCAGCAATCGCCCGTTGACCTCGGCGGCCTGGACGGCGAAGCGATACCAAAACTGGCGGGGAAGCAGTGTCTCCCAGGCCGTCTGTACGACGTCGGGGGCGACGCGCATCAACTGCTCGAGATAGGGAAGTGCCCGGCGCATCACGTCGCTGCCATGGAAGGTGTCGAGCGGCCGCTTGTAGCTTCCGCAGATGGGCACCAGGCCGCCGATGCGATCGGGGTTGTACCCCATGAAGTTGAGGATGATCTGAACGCCCATCGAATGGCCGGCGAGAATCGCCTTGTCGGCGCCAATTTCGTCGAGCAGCAAATCCAGATCTTCGCAGAATTGTTCCAGTGTGACATCCGACGAAAGGGCGGGGACGTCGCTGGCTCCGTGACCGCGATAATGCCAGCGGACGAGGGTAAAGTCGTCGACGAAATAGTCGATAATATACGACCAGATAAAGCCGTCGCAGGCCAGGCCGTCGCACAGTACGAGGGGAGGACCGTCACCGACGGTGCCGTACCAGAGTCGAGTGCCGTCAGTGGCGGTCAGATGGGCGCTGTGGTCCACCGCAGAATACTCCAGAGGTAGAAAATTCGCCAGACAGCAGGTGCCCGACGGCGGGGGAAGCCGTCGCCGGTGTTGGAATCGACGACGAGTCCTCAGGCCGTGGTGGCCATGTCGTCGTGAAGGAGTCGCTCGATGAGTTCATCCTTCGTTCCGCTGACCTGGAGGTCTCGGCTGCGCAATTTTTCGCGCAGTTCTTTGACCGTAAAGTCCTGGCGGTATTGCTCGAATGTCTCTTCGGCAATGTCGTCCGATTCGTCCTGTGCCGACGACGATGTTTCGTCAACATCGTCTGATTTCTCGGGCTGGTCGGATGTCGATTCCGGTTGTTCGTCGACGTGCCCTTCGACGCTCGAGGAGGTGTCGGCGTCGTCGTCGGTCTCTGTCTCGTCATCGTCGCTTTCGTCGACGACGGTGGTCGTCGTGGGCGCCGGCGAGGTCGACCGCGTTGTCGAGCGGGTCGTGCCGGCATTGGAGGTCGATGTCGAAGCCGACGTCGACCGAGTGGAGCGCGACGATGTGGACCGCCCTCCGGAACGCGAACTCGATCGCGATGAGGTGCGGCTGGTTGTGGAGCGCGAGCGAGCGCTGGAGGTCGAACCAGAGGTCTCGACGCCGACATCGCCGTCGACACCGACGGTCATTTCGCCGCGCAACTGAGCACCGTCGGCCATGTCCACGATGGGCGCTTGGATGTTGGCCACCGCCCGGGCACTGTCGGTTAACACGACCCTCTGGTTGGCGATGATGTCGCCTTCGACAACCCCCTCGATAATGACTTCCCCGGCCTCGATATTGCCATCGATACGGCCCGCCGGGGCGACGATGAGTGTTTCGGTCAACGCGATGTCGCCGTCGACAACGCCTCGAACCGAGAGGTCTTCAGAGCCGTCGATGCGGCCCGAAACTACGGTGTCTCGGCCAATTGTAGTGGGGTCTGCCATCGTTTATTCCACGTCCATGTCAATGTGACCTTTGAAGTTGGCACCGTCGGCAATGAGAATCCGCGGGGCTTTGATATCACCGACCATTCGTCCTTCGGTGGTGATCTCGGCGCGCTCTCCGGCGACGACGTTGCCGGTCACCTGGCCGCTGACGGAGACGTCGGGGGTCTCGACGTCGGCCTCGACGACGCCTTCTTCGGCGACAGTGACTTTGGCGTCGGTGTCGATGCGACCTTTCACGGTACCTTCCACGACGACCGGATCCGAACCGGTGATCTCGCCGTCAACTGTGATATTCGAACCGATTATCGTATCAGCCATGATGGTACTCCTAATTTCATTGGGGGAACTGTGGCGGCGCAGGGGCGCCGTGGGGTTAGTCGGTCTCTTCGAGCTCGACGTCCATGTCGATATTGCCCTGGAAGCGGGCGCCTTCTTCGATGATGATGCGCGGGGCTCGGAGATTACCGGTGACCAGGCATCCCTCGACGAGTTCGATGGCCTGGCGAGCGACGACTTCGCCCTCGAGCGAGCCGCGAATGACGATATTGTCGACATCGACGTCGGCGACGACGGTGCCGTCGTCTTCGACGGTCAGCGTATCTTCCAGGGCAATCGTACCCTCGACGGTGCCGTGAACCAGGAGTTCGTCGTCACCAGAGATACGACCGTTGATGGATACACCAGGGCCGACGGTGCTGGGAGATGGGGCCATGGAAACAACCTCTCGACTTCAAAAAGAAAGTACAGCGATCTGCCGGGTTGGCGTCGGGGCTTCCGGCAGCGGGACTTCAATGGGTGTTCAGTGCCTGCCGGCGCGGGCCGGCGAGGGCGCTGAACTTCTAACACCGATGGGGGCCCCGGTGCAAGATGGAGTCGGTATCCGGGGACCTTGCGGATATGCCCCCGTAAGATATGATGAGCGCCCGCTCCTGAAATCTTTGTCCCCCACCGCTGAGTCGGTCGGAATGGACGTGTCAAAGAGGCTTAGCGATGAAGATAACTCGAGGATCGAATCCGGCGTTCGGCGCTTTTGTTTTGCTACCGCTGATCGGTGTGACCTTGGTGCTGGGCTGTGAACCGGAGGTCCCTCAGCGCGATGATACGGGAGAGCGGATCGAGGCCATCTTCGATCCGGAGACGGAGACCATTCCAACTCCGAATGACGCGGCGATGGACGAAGATGGGACGCTTCCCGGGCTTTCAGATGCTCAAGGGGGAACCGCCCAGGGGCACCTGTCGGATTATATGGACGAATTGACCGGCTGGCCGAGGTCGACTCCAATCGAGATTCCGTTTTCCGGGGCCCTCGATGAGGAGTCGATCGACGATGATACGGTGCGTCTGTATCGCGTCGACAGCGACGAGAATATCGAGCGCGCCGCCGTCGACGAGCATCTGTATCGCGAAACCGACGAGGGCCTGTCGTACATCGAGATGATGCCGGCCCAGCCGGCGGGGCCGGGCGATCAATTCGCCGCGGTGGCGACCAACGATCTGGTCGGTGCCGAAGGGGAGTCGGTGGGCGCGCCGCTGCCGATCTTTTTGGCGGCCTCCAAGAGCCCGCTGGTCGACGACGATGGCAATCCCCAACTCGAGATCCTGGATGATGACCGGCAGACGGCGCAGACCCTGGAGCGGATGCGGCAAATGCTGGCATCCGTCTTTGAGGGCATCGAAGACGGCGTCGGCGAGGACGATCCTGTCGATCGCGACGACCTGGTGGCCGCTTTTCGTTGGACGACGATGCCGGAGCCGGCGCTGTCGTTTTATCCGGACTTTGCGGAAGTTCCCCTGCCGAATACGGCGGCCCTCGACGAGGACGGGACATTTCCGGAGTCCGGGACCTGTTATGCCGGCGAGGAGTCGGCGGCCGGGACGCTCGACGATTACCTGACCGGTCTGTCGGGATGGCCTGCCGAGACCCCGATCACCATTGAATTTACGGTGGCCATCGAGCCGGAATCGATTGGCGACGATGACGTTCAGCTCTGGAGAAAAAGCGGAGATGACTGGCTGCGAGACGACTTTGCAGAAGTCGAGTACCGCGATTTCAGCGTCGATCCCTGTGGCGAGGAGCATCCGGGCTCGGTCATCGAGATCGAGCCGGGAGTACCCATGGAGCCCGATGAGGAGTATTTCGCCGTTGCCACCCGGGATATCGAGCCCGTCGATATCGACGGAGAAAGCGACGAAGAGTCGGATAACGAAGAGACGCCGTCTCTGATCCCCGAATTACCGATGTTCTTGGCGCTGCAACCGGAACCGCTGATCGACGATGATGGCAATTCACTGGTGTCGACGCTCAGCGACGACGACGCCGCGCAAATCGCCGGGATCCAGGCCTCGATTGATCCGGCGCTGGAGCGCATGGAAGAGGAGTTTGGGCTGGCCTATGACGATCTGGCCGGGGTGTCGAGTTGGTATACTTGGGATGATACCTTCCTGACCTTCGACCCCGAGACGGGAACCGTTCCATTTCCGAATTCAGCGGTCACTGAAGACGGCACGGTCAACCTGCCGATCCCCGATGGCGCAGGCGACAGTCAGCAGGCGCTATTTGAGCACCTCAATGAGCGCGAGGGGTTTTCGACGACGGCACCGATCTCGATTCCGCTTCAGGGCGAGATCGACGAGGAATCGATGGACTTCGAGGGAGTTCGCCTATTCAATCAAGATTCTCCGGCCGACGCCTTTGGCGCCGAAGAGTTGGAGCTGCGCGTCGACGACGACATTGGTCGTCTGATACTGGAGCCGAAAACCACGCTTCCGCCGGGCGTTGAGTTGGTCGTCGCTCTTCGCGATGACATGGAAGGTACAAACGGCCGGCCCATCCAGGCCAGTCCCTTTGTGACGTTGCTGACCGGTGAATATCCGGTCGCCGAAGACGGGGAGAGCCTCGTCGATCTTCTCGACGACGAAGCGGCGGTCGAGTTGGAGGAAAATCGTCAGGAGTTCAATTCACAATTGCCGCTTCTCGGTCCGGTTCTATTCGATGACTGGGGTGACGACGACGGCACCAATCGAGAGAATATCGCTGCCGTCTGGACATTTACGACCGAAGAGCCCGTGGAGCCGATGCGCGAGCGCCGGGCCACGGTGCGTCACTCCCATCAGGAGCGCGACGAGTTGGAGGCCCGCCGCCACTGCGAGGTCGACGGCACCTGTGGGCCCATCGAGACCGACGAGCACTATGTCGAATTCGGCGATAGCTTCGACGACCCCAACGATCCGTCGGTGTCGATCGACACCAGCCATCTTCGCGCTCTGTACAGCGGTGCCGAATTCGAAACCGTCGATGCCGACGGTGAGCTAGAGCGCGTGGGCATCTCGGTCTACATCCCCGACACCGACGAGGATAACACGGAGTGCGACGGCGACTTCGACGTGGTCATTGCCGGCCATGGATTGGGTGCCGATCGCTGGAGCAGTGGGCTGACGACGGCCAATGAGATGGCGGCGCAAGCCTGTCTGGCCACGGTGGCCCTTGATCTGCCGGCTCACGGCGGGCGAACGACAGGGGTCGATGATGTCCATCCGGAGACGACACCGTCCACGAGCGGCGACGACTTTCTGGACGCCGATCTCATCGCCAGCAAACAGAATCTCGCTCAATCGGTCGGCGATCTCTTCGGGCTGGTTCGGGTCATTGAAGGCGACGGTGAGTCCAGTGGGCTCGACGAACTCTTCGACGGGCTCGACGCCGCTCCCGTATTCGACGCCGCTCCCACCTTTGGTGACCCCGTCGCCTACCTGGGCATCAGCCTGGGCGGGATGATGGGGGTCGTGTTTTCGGCGCTGGAGCCGTCGGTTCAGACCGCCGCCTTGCACGGCGCCGGCGGTCGCTTGAGCTGGTTGATCGAAGGCGACGACGACGGTCCATCGGCCATTGGCGCACCGCTTATTGAGATGCTGGAAGAGGAATTTAAGCTGACGCCCGGCGACGAGGACTTCTTCGATACCATGGTCTTCGTGCAGTGGCTCGTCGACCGCGTCGACCCCTTTGTCTACGGTCAGCCCGCCGTCAGCAGCGGTGATCAGCCCCTGGTGTACGATGCGGATGATGACGGCTTCGATGTGGTCACCGGTGACAGCTGTGAGGAGGACAGCGACTGCCCGGAGCACTGGGAGTGCCGCTCCGCCGGCGACGACGATGTCTGCGTCCAGACAATACCCCCCGTCGAGCCCATGCTTCAGAAGGCAGAGGGCGACCGGGTGGTCGTCAACCGCGGAACGGAGGCACTGGCCAGCGAACTCGGCATCGACCTGCAAGAGACGACCTTCGACGGCGTCGACCACGCCTTCATCACCATCTTTGATGATACGGACGATCAATACGACGCCGCGGTCTGTGCTCGACTTCAGGCCGGCGCCTGGATTGAGAGCGGGCTCTTTGCAGACGCCGTGCTGCCCTCCGAGCTCAGCGCCGACGAGTGCCTTTGAACTGTAGCTTTCGGGGCCCGGTTTCTTAGCAGACCGGGCATCGCCGTGGCGATTTTTGCGACTGGAGATTGCGAATATGAAAACTTCAAAACGACAGCTGGCCATCGGATGCAGTTTGATGATGGCGACGATGGCCCTGCCGGCGGCGGCCACAGCCGCCGGTTTCGCCAATACCGCACACAGCGCCACGTCCGTCGGAATGGGAGGGGTCGGTACGGCCAACCCCGATGAACCGAATTCCAACTTTTTTAATCCGGCGTCGATGTCCTACGACGAGGAGTGGAATCTCTATGTGGGCTCCACGTTTTTGTTGCCCTCTGCGCAGTACACCAGTCCCGATGGCGACATCCAGACCGATGCCGACACGGAGTTGTTTTACCCGCCGAATTTCAACCTGTCAGTGCCTCTGACTGACGAATTGACCGCCGGGGTGGGGCTGACCTTTCCCTGGGGGCTCGGAGTGGCATGGCCTTCGGAGTGGCATGGCCGAGAAAACTTTCGAAGCCAGTCGCTCGAGACGCTCAATCTCAATCCCAATGTGGCCTATCAGGTCGGTGATACCGGGCTGAGTGTGGCGGCCGGGGTGCAATTGATGCGTTCCGCACTTCGACAGGAGAGGGCGGCGATTATCCGCGACGATACGGAGGTCGACGTCATCCTCGGCGGCGTCGGTTACGGCATCGGCGGAACCGTGGGAGCGATGTACGAGGCCAACGAGGATGTCACCGTCGGGTTGCACTATCGATCGGCGGCGACCATCGACTACGAGGGACGGGCCCATTTCAGCGACGACGCCGAAGGAACCCCCTTTGAAAGTCGGATGATCGACCAGGATATCTCCACCCAGATCACGATGCCGCACGTCGTCAACGCCGGGGTCGGTTGGCAGATCTCCGATCCGGCCTGGCTGGGCCTGGACGTCAACTACATGACCTGGTCGACCTATGATGAGGTCCGCGTCGAATACAGCGAGCAGAGTCCGGAGGGAGAGCCCGGAGAAACCGAGCCGCCGACGGTACAGGAGGGCAACTGGATGGATGCCGTCGCCGTTCGACTCGGCGGTCAATACGCCGTGAGCGATGCGTTGACCGCTCGTGCCGGATTGGCCTTCGATATGACACCGGTTCCCGAAGAGACCGTCGGTCCGTCTCTGCCCGATAACAACCGCTTCGTCACCTCTGCCGGTCTGGGATACGGCTTCGACGCCTTTCGCGCCGACCTGGGCTATCAGTATATTTTTGTCGCCGAGCGGGTCATCGACAATGGCAATGTCGATGGCACTTACCAGATGAGTTCTCATGTTCTGGGATTGAACTTCGGGTACGGATTTTAACGCCCGTCGGGCCCAAAGACGGCGTGCCGACAGGTGGTTGGCTGTCGGAGGTGCATCGACGGCCAAAAAAATGGAATACAACTCAGGGGTTAAGTTCGTTATTATGGATGTGGTTGCGTTCGGGCATCACTGGAACAATAGAACCGTCAGGAGAGGTCGACGATGCTGATTCGAAAGAAGCGGTGGTTGCTGGTCACAGTTTTATTTGTCATGGCGCCGATGGCGGGCCTTGTCTTCGGTGTCTTCGGTGGTCTTCATCTGATGGACAAGGTGACCGACGAGGTCGACGTCCACTCCGAGATGGCCGTGGAATCGTCGGAGACCGACACCCAACAGGCGGCGGCCGATGCGACGCTGACACTGCCTCACGGGGCGGATGTGAGCATCGATGAACTGGCACCGGAGCGCAGGGTGGTCATGGTGGTGATGAAAGACGTCGATTGCCCGGTCTGTCAGCGCCAACTTCGGGTCCTTTCCGAGAAACTCAATGAATTGGAACGTCAGGGCGCCACGGTGGTCGGGCTGTCGGATGCCGGCGAATGCGCCAATCAGCGCCTGATGAATCGGCTGGGATTGAATTTCCCGGTTGTCTCCGATGTGGATCACGAATTTCTGGAAGCCCTGGACATGACGTTGCCCGACCGGCGACACGTCATGCCGGGACTGGTACTGGTCGGTGAGGATGGCCAGATCGAACATATCCATCAGGGCCGGACACCAGGCCAACAACAAGAGCGCCTGATCATGCGCTGGCTCCGCTAAGTCTCAAAGAAGCGGTCAAAAAAGTCTCCCATCGGCATTCGCCGGCTGATTTGTCCGGCTTCTTCGTGCGCCCTGAGCAAAGCGAAGAAGTGCCCTTGGGGTGCGCCTGAGCAAAGCGAAGAAGTGCCCTTGGGGTGCGCCCTGAGCAAAGCGAAGAAGTGCCCTTGGGGTGCGCTGGGAGCAACGGGACCGAGTAGTCTTGGGCTGCTCAAGCCTCGCCTTATCCTCCGGATGTGCCTGCTTTTGATCGCTTTGAAGTTAAATAAATCATCTCGGCGAGTCTCGGTCCGCGTTTTTTAGCGCTTCTCATTGGGGGGCTCGTTTTTCGGTCTCGCCGTCGTCACCACTGGCGTCGAGGCCGCAGCCGGAGGTAAACGGCCGGCCGTCGGCGCAGGTTCCGGGGCTAAAGAGGGCTTCGTCGTCGGCTGCGGCATCGGTGTGATGAATGAATTCCGAGCCCTCCAGGTCGACATCGAGGTTCAATGAGCCGTCGGCGTGGGCGTCGTAGGTGATGTCGGCGATGGTGTGACCGTCGGCGGCGTTGACGACGACCCGTCCACCGCCCATGGCGTAGCGAAACCAGGTATCGGAGACGAAGGCCCGGTAGCCGTCGCCCTCGGGCGGCTCGGCATCGTCTTCGATCCCGCCGAAGACGACGGCGGCATGCATTGAATCGAGACAGACCTCAGGGAAGGTAAATCGGACGTCGTCGTCGTTGCGAATGTCGACGTCCGTGAGATCGATGGTTTCGTCGGAGACGTTGACCAATTCGACGAATTCGTCGTCGTGGTAGTGGCGCTCGCCGTCCTGGTTGGCGTCGCCCTCGGGGCCAGAGGGGACGTTGGCCATGAATTCGTTGAGCACCAGATTGTCGGTACCAGCGGCCACAGCATCGGGGCAGGGGTGAGGTGGGCCACTGTCGGTGGCGTCGACGCCGCCGTCGACACCGGCATCGCGGCCTTGAGAATCGCTGTCGTCAGTAGCCAGCATGCCGTCGCCTGTGGGATGGCTCAGATCGGTGCACTGGCCCAATTTGCAAAAGAGCTCGTCGGGGCAATCCGCCGATTGCTGGCACTCCGATTCCAGCGGCGGGCTGCAGGAGCAAAGAGCGACGACTACAACAGCCAAAAGCAGCGGGAAGTTCGTGCAGTTCATGGGTATTCCTCCTGGAGTTGCCGGCGGAACCAGCCGCCGGTCAGGGAGTTGATGCGCGCCGTCAGAGCCTCAATTTCGAGCAACTGATCGAGCATGACTTCCGGGGCGACATCGGGAAATAGCTCCACGCGCAGTTGCAGCCGGCGTCTTGCAAAATACAACTCCGTGACTTCGTCGATGATGTCGTCGCGCATCCGCCAGCGCTGCCGCAGTTCGCGCTGGATGCGGATCTCGTCGCCGCTAAAGACCAATCCGGCGAGATCGAAGTCCAGTCGCGCGGAGTAGATGGCGCGAAGCCGCAGGTCGTCGCGCCACAGATGTTGGGCGCGATTTCGCTCGTATTGGCCGTCGTCATCGGCGTCGATATCTTCGCGAAACCGATCCTGGCGGTCTCGTTGATCGAGCCAACTGATCTGGCCCTGGAACTGGGGCAAAAGATTCGACAGTCGAGCCCGGCGCGTCCATCGATCGGGCCGGTCGTCATCGAAGTCGCGCTGATCTAGGACATGGCGCTGAACTTCGTCGATATCGGGTTCGTCATCGAAGGCGTCGACGGCCGCGCGAAGCTGATCGATCTGCTCTTCTTCGAGGCCGAAAGCTTCCGTCGAGCCAGCAGTGATGATCGCGACACTCAATGCGAAGACAGCGATGAGCGCGCACCCAGAGGGCGGTGAAATAGGTCGGCTATTCATGGCGGGCCTCCGGTCGTGAGGTGATGTCGATCAGGGCGCGAAGCCGCGACCGCTCTGTCCAGTAGTCGACAGCGTCCCTGAGTTTGCTCGGGGAATCGCCGCCCAACTCCATATACTGGCGGCACCATCGAGCCAGTGGCGCCGGACGCGACGGCAGGGCCGACGTCGATGGACCAACGGCGCCCGAGCGCCACTGCAGATTGACGGTCCACCGCCGCATCCTGCGAGTGCGATTATTCTGTTGTGAGGAGTGGTCGTCGGAGGCTACGCCGGCGTGGTCGACGGTTTCGAATCGAGTGTTGGCGTTTCGCCGGGGACGGAGATCGAAGCCGATCGTGACCGTCGGCAGGAGGTCGGGCCACCGCGTCGGGGCCTCGATGTTGGGCTCGGGTCCGATGCCGCCGATACATGTTGCCGACGCATCGGATTGGGGAACGTCTGGCGGCGGATATTCGGTGGCCGTCGGATCCAGTGTGGTGGTCGACAGGACGCCCATCCCGATTAGGAATGCTGTCGTGGACATGAGGGACCTCGTCGTGGGAGTCGAAGTTGCCGGGCTCAACTCTATTGTCGACAGAAGACCGGTGAATTTTGCGTATCAATCCTATTTTTTTGTCGATTCCACCGTTCTTCTGCGGTTGAATAACGGGAAAATGAAAGCAGTTTCCGACGCCTGGCCGGCGTTGAAGTAATGGTTGATAGTTTCCGATCGGCGGTGTAGCGTGCGGAAATGCCGGTAAACCCGGCGGGCTCAGTAGTTGTTTAGCTCTTTAAGCAGTACTCGAAGTTTTCGTGGTGGCCATGAAGTTACGCTCCGTTGAGATGGTTGGGTTTAAGTCGTTTCGAGACCGGGAATGCCTCGAGATCAGCGACGGGATCACCTGCATTGTGGGGCCCAATGGCTGTGGAAAGAGCAATGTTGTGGATGCCATCAAGTGGGCGATGGGCGACATGTCGCCCAAGAGTCTGCGCGGAGAGTCATTGAGTGATGTCATCTTTGCCGGCACCGAGGAGAGCACGCCAGCGGGGATGGCGGAGGTGACGCTGACCTTCGACAACACCGATGAAGACGATGACCGTCAGATTACACTCGATGAAATCGGCGACCAGTCGCCGGGGGCCGACGAACCGGTGGAATCCGCAGTCGACGATGGCGATGACGGCGAAACGACCTCCGGTGAACTCGACCTGGGAAAGAGCATTCCCCGTGAATTTCAGGATCTCGCCGAAATCGCGATCACGCGCCGACTCCACCAGTCTGGAGACAGCGAATACCTCATCAACAAGGTGCCCTGCCGGCTGCGCGATATTCGAAATCTGCTGGCCGGTACGGGACTCGGTAAGCAGGGCTACTCCATTATCGAGCAAGGCCAGATCGGGTTTATCGTCAATGCCCGGCCCTCCGAGCGGCGAATGATCATCGAGGAGGCCAGTGGAATTACGCGCTACAAAGACCAGCGCAAACGGTCGGCCCGAAAATTGGAGCGAACCGAACAGAATCTCCAGCGCACCCGCGACGTTCTCGACGAGATCGAAAAGCAGATGACATCCCTCGAAGCTCAGGCCGAAAAGGCCAAAGAGCACAAGGAATTGAGTCAGGAACTCGAGCTT
>LFFM01000053.1_pt1 | contig 63158 bp, 56 predicted proteins | sample 643131 | NCBI WGS metagenome assembly LFFM01 (sample SAMN03777445, study PRJNA286221) | soda lake metagenome | biome: soda lake; feature: Kulunda steppe; material: water; isolation source: sample Tc-Br brine of Tanatar trona crystallizer | place: Russia: Kulunda steppe | collected 2011-07 | reverse complement strand
TACTGTCTCGGTAGCCGCCGCATTCAAGAAGTCGTCTACCGAAGTTACGTCTTGCAGGGTGCTGGCGCTCGTAGACACAGTTCCAACACCCTGCTGCCTTCTCTGAGAACGTTTCTATGACACGCTCCCCGGGGCTACTCGGCAGTCGCGACCGGGCCGGTTCCGACGATCGCCTCGACCGCCTCGACGAACTCGCCGCGGCTCTCGAAGAGGGGGACGTCCGACTCCGCTAACACCGCGTCCAGCTCCCGCGGGCCGTCCGGGGTCCGGATCGTCGCGTCGCCCTCCTGTGCCTGCACGTCGCTCCGCTTCGCGGGCCACGTGAGCCGAGCCGCAACGCGGGCGATCGGCTGGCCCTCGACGGCCGCTCCCTCGCCGAGCTCGACCGCCGGTTCCGCGGCCTCCTCGTCGTCCGTGTCGCTCATGCCGGTCGATTTCGCTCCGTCCCGCCTAACGCTTTCGGTCCGGGTCGTCGACGCAACCCGGTAGGCCGGTCGACCGTCACGCGTCGCGCGAACGTCTGACGTACTGTTTTCAGGGAGGCCGACGAAGGGGGCGTATGACCAGCCTCTCGGAGACGTACGGGGGTCGGGGGCGCTCCGAGGTCGACCCGCGTCGGCTCTACCTCGGCGTGGGACTGTTCGCGGCCGGCACGCTGCTTCTCGTCGCCGGCATCCTCACCGCAGCCGAGGTGCTCGCGAGCGGGCGATACACCTCAGGCGAGGCGCGACTGTACGGCGGCATTCTCGGCGGGATCGGGGTCCCACTCCTCACGCTCGGCGTGATGAGCGTGTTGCCAGCCGACCGGGCCACCCGCTCCGCGGCGGTCGTCGGCGCCGCGGTGATGCTGCTCGGCGTCGCGCTGTTCGCCCACGCCTACCCCCACCAGTGGGTCGGCGGCCCGAGTCCGGAGCTCACCGACCTCACGCTACCGACCGCCGGGGTCTACTTCCTCGGTGCGGCGACGGCGTTCTGGTGTCTGTTCGTCGGCGTCGCCAACTTCAAGACGCGCAACGATCCCGGCGGCACCGTCACCATGGAGGTCACCCACAAGGGCGAGACGAAAGTGATCGAAGTCGAGCGCGGCCAACTCGACGGGGTCGGCGGCGTCGGCCTCCTCGGCGGCACGCCCGACGGGGACGTCGAAACGCAGACGAACCGGTCCGGCGACGGGTCGACGTCGGATCCCACACGGTCGACCGACGCTGCCGGCGGGACGGACCACGCGCGATCGACCGACGCCGAACGCGGAGCGGCCACCGACGGTCGAACGACGTCGAACGCCTCCGCGTCGAAACGCGCGGCGACGTCGTCCCGGGGCGCACGGTCGCAGGGCTCGCGCTCGTCCCCGGGCGTCGCCGCCGGAACCAGCGACGGCGGCACGGCGACCGACGACATCTCCTCCCCGCTCGACGCACCCAGCTCGCCAGGGAACGCGACCGACCGCCCGTCGACCGACCCGAACGCCTCTCCCCGGGAAGGACCGGGCGACAAATACTGTGGCAACTGTGCGCAGTTCGACTACGTCCGGACGGACGAGGGGATGCGCCCGTACTGTGGCCACTACGACGAGCTGATGGACGACATGGACGCCTGCGATCAGTGGACGCCCCGGTAGAGTTGGACGACGGCATCTCCCAGGAGTCGACCGCCGGGGCTCGATCGGTCGAGTGGCAGACTCACGCCGGCTCGGCCGACGGGAGCCGCGACTCGACGATCGCGAACGCGAGCGTGCTCAACACGCCCACCAGCGTGCCGGCCGCCAGCGCCAGCGCGAGGTCGGCAAGTCCCAGCGACGTCACGCCGGGTGCGGCGGGAAGGAAGAAGCCGGAGACGGCGTACAGCACGATCGCGATCGCGACGACGTAAAAGGGGGCGTTCAGGTAGCGCCAGCGGAACCGCCCGGCGAGATACTCGTCGGTGATCTGGCCGAGGCTGGAGGTGACGCCCGCGACCGCGAGCCACTGGACGAAGCCGTGGACGAACGCCGCGATCGCGGCGACGACCGGCAGCGCGCCGTCATGGACGGTTCGAACCGCCTCGACCGTCTCGGTGCCCTGAACGCCGCCGACGACGATCAGCGCGAGCGCGACGACGTAGGTGATGAGCGTCACCCGGCCGGCGTACAGCACGTTCCGGAGCGTGTCGGCCGCCCCGTCGATCGACTCCTCCAGTCCCAGTCCGCGGAACAGCGAGTAGAGACCAACGAGTCCGGAGATGATCCCGAGCACGGCCGCGCCGGCAACGTCGAACAGGTTGGCGACGACGACGAGCGGGTAGATGAGCAACAACACTCCGAGCGGGACGAGGATCGTCCCACGGGTCTCCGGGTCCGCAAGCACCTGTTTCATCGTGTAGTACAGCGACTCCAGGTCCTGTGCTTGGCGGACGACGACCCGGCGAACCCCGTCTATCGGCATTCGCGACCGGATCACCGGGAGCACGGACTCGTCCTGTGCGCCGTCGGTGATCACGATCGCCGACACCTCCTCGCCGGTCGACAGCTCGGCGAGCACACGGTCGATCTCCTCGCCGACCGCGCGGTTCGCCTTCACCTCTGATCCCTCGAGACCGGTGACGGCGGCGACCTCGACGGCCTCCCCGGCGGCGGCCAGTTCGTCGTGGGTGTTGATCCCCTGAAACAGCACGTTGGTGTCGGAGTCCTCCGGATCGACCGTCGCGAGCGCGACGGCCGCCTCCTCGACGGCCTCGCGGCCGATCACGGGCGTTTCCGCGCCCGTCTTGCGGCCGAGGTCGTCGTCAAGGTCGACACAGAGGACCAGGAGCATCGCGGAGATATACGGGAGGCGTCGGCATATGCTTTCGGCCGAGGACGAACCACCCCACGGCTCGACTCTCGCGGCGCCGTCGGCCCTGTCGATCCGACGCCGATGAGCGATTACGCTGACGAGCGACGAGTCGGCCGAGACTCGATCGGTCCCGAAACGGGGACGGGGGCGCCCACCGAGACACGGGTCGGGTCGGCAGCGATCACCCGGAGGCGGAAACGAACTGCTCGTCATGTGCTCGTGTTACCACCCACGACGGGCGTCAGTCGGCCCCTACGAGACGGTGTTGTCGGAGAGTTACCGCGGGAGCCGGACCCAGCGTACTTATGGGAAATGAGCGGGAACCGACCGATAGTGATCAGCGCGGAACTGGCGTTCGTGTTGGCGGCGGGGATCGTCACCGCCGTCGTCTGTGGCGTCGGGACGCTGCCGTTCTTTTTCGTCGACGAGATCGGCGACCGGCTCACCGTCGTGCTCTGGGGATTCGCCGGCGGCGTGATGCTGTTCGCGTCGGTGTTCGGGTTCGTCTTCGAGGGCCTCGAGGAGGGGGCCGTCTCGCAGGTCGGGACGGGACTCGTGGTCGGAATCGCGCTCGTGATCGCTTCGAACCGACTCATCACCGGATACGAGTTCGCGCCGCGCGAGATGGCGGCGGCGGATTTCAAGAAACTCGTGCTTATCGTCGGCGTGCTCACGGTACACAGCTTTCCGGAGGGTGTCGCGCTCGGCGTCGCGTTCGCCGACCTCGGCGTCGACGGCGACCTCGTGGTCGGCGGGCTCGCCGTGCCGGCACTGGCGATATTCATCACGGTCGCCATCTCGGTACAGAACGTTCCGGAGGGGCTCGCGGTCGCGATTCCGCTGAAAACGTTCGGCGTGCCGAACTGGCAGATATTCGGCTGGGCCGTCTTTTCGAGCCTCCCGCAGCCGGTCGGGGCCGGGATCGCCTACGTTTTCGTGACGTGGGCACGCGAGTTCCTGCCGTACGGGTTCGGGTTCGCCGCCGGGGCGATGATCTATCTCGTGATACACGACATCCTCCCCGATGCGTTGGAGCACGGGGATGACGCGGACCTCCCGAATCGCGGTCGGGGGGCGCTCGTCGTCGGGATCGCACTCGGCGTGGCGCTCATGGCTCCGGTTATGCTTCTCACGGAGTGAGACGCTCGGTCGTTTCGCGGACCTCGAACCGGGAGGGACGGAGAGCGCCCTCGACGAATTCGCGTGTGTCACGCCGTGACGACGGCGTCGACGCTCCGGACGCTTTTTGAGGCCCGAGCCGGTAGTGCGGGTAGATGATCTCCAAGGGCTGTGAACAGTGCGCCAAAGGCGGCAAGATGGTGCTGTTCGTTTACGGCTACTGTGACCAGCGGGACTGTTTCTACTGTCCGCTCGGGGAGAACCGGAAGAACGTCACCGACGTGTACGCCAACGAGCGGCAGGTCGAGTCCGACGAGGACGTGATCGCGGAGGCAAAGCGGATGAGCGCGCTCGGCACCTCGATCACCGGGGGCGAGCCTCAGGAGGCGATGGCGAAGACGTGCCGGTACCTCCGACTCCTGAAAGACGAGTTCGGCGAGGACCACCACACCCACCTGTATACGGGTATCACCGGCGGCCGCGAGAACATGCGTCGGCTCTCGGAGGCGGGCCTCGACGAGATCCGCTTCCACCCGCCGCTGGAGCTGTGGGGCGACATGCACGGCACCGAGTGGGAGGAGATCCTGTATATCGCCCGCGAGGAGGGGCTCACACCCGCCTTCGAGATCCCGGGCATCCGCGCGGAGCCGGAGTTCCTGGAGTTCTTAGACGAGGGGGCCGCGGAGTTCTGTAACGTCAACGAGTTCGAGATGAGCGACGGGAACTACCGCCGGATGCAGGCGGAGGGGTTCGAGCTACAGGAGGGACACATGTCCGCCGTCGAGGGATCGAAGGACGCCGCCATCCTCGACGAGATGGCGTCCCACGAGAAGGTGTACTTCTGTACCTCCGTGTTCAAGGACGCGGCGCAACACCGCAACCGGCTCCAGCGGATGGCGGAGAACGTCCGCCGGGAGTTCGACGAAGTGACGGACGACGGGACGCTGGTGTACGGCAAGACGTACGCCAGCCCCGAGCGGTTCGCGTCGCTCGGAGTGCCCGATGAGTTCTACTCGGTCAAGTCGAACCACGTCGAGGTCGCCTGGTGGCTCCTGGAGGAGATGATCGACGAGGGCGACCTCGACGATGGTGAGATCGTCGAACAGTACCCGACAGTGAACGGCACCGTCGTCGAGCGCACCCCGGTCGCGTAGGGGACTGACGTGCCGACACCCGACGACCATCATGCGGGTGGTGTTCGGGACCGATCGCCGTCATTTTTGTATCACCGGTCGACACTGCGAGTATGAACGCGACGGCGACGTGCCCCGTCGGGTGGAACCGATGACCGATCTCGTGACGTTCGGGGAGACGATGCTCCGGCTCGCGCCACCTCGTGGCGACCGGCTGGAACGGACTCGCGAGCTCGACGTGCAGACCGGCGGCGCGGAGAGCAACGTCGCGGTCGGAGCCGCGCGGCTCGGCGCGGACGCGGTGTGGTTCTCGAAGCTGCCGGACTCCCCGCTCGGTCGTCGGATCGTGACCGAACTCCGGAGCCACGGCGTCCGGATGGGCGTCGCGTGGGCCGACCCCGCGGAGAGCCGCCTCGGCACGTACTACCTCGAGCAGGCGGGCGAGCCGCGCGGGACGAACGTGATCTACGACCGCGCGGACTCAGCGGTCACGACCGTCACCCCGACGGAGCTGCCGACCGGCGTGCTCCGGGAGGCGGAGCGCTTCCACACGACGGGGATCACGCCCGCGATCTCCGACCGTGCGGCCGAGACGACGACGGCGCTGTTGCGGATGGCCGGCGAGGCGGGCGTGGTCCGGTCGTTCGACCTGAACTACCGTTCGAAGCTGTGGACGCCCGCCGAGGCCCGGGCCGCCTACGAGGACTTGTTCGAACACGTGGACACGCTGTTCGTCCCGCAGCGGGACGCCCGCGAGGTGCTCGACCGCGACGGCGACGCCGTCGCGGTCGCCAACGGGCTGGCCGCCGAGTTCGGTATCGACTGCGTGGTCGTGACGCGGGGGACCGAAGGATCGATCGCGCTCCGCGACGGCGAGGTGCACGAGCAGGGCGTGTTCGACGCCGACACGTTCGATCCCATCGGTACCGGGGACGCGTTCGTTTCCGGGTTCCTCACGAAGCGGCTGGACGGGGGCTCGGTGCCGGCGGCACTGGAGTGGGGATCGGCGGCCGCCGCACTGAAGCGAACCATCGACGGGGACCTCGCCGTCATCACGCCGGACGAGGTTGAGGGCGTCGTCGAGGGCGCGGGCGGGATCGATCGCTGACGACCGCGAACGCGACCCGCTCGGGACCGACACGCCCGCCCGCGATCCCGGGAGCGGCTCGGGTCGGCGACGCCACTCGGTCTGGTTATAAACTCGCGTGAGCCGTCGGTCGTACCTCTGATAAACACCACCGGCCCCCGCCAACGTATCCCTTATAAACACTACCGGCCCGATCCGCGTGCATCGCTCTCGGGACCGCTCAGGTGCGCGGGACGGATCGGTCCGGCGGTGCCACGATCGGAGGTGCGGAAGACCACGCGGAGCGAGCGATAAATCACGAACCTTTGCTGCCGGCGTAGGCAATCCTTAGTACGCCGGGGACCTCGTCCGGGGTATGCACGTCGTCGTCATCGGAGCCTACGGCAGTGCGGGTGCGGCCGCAGCCGGGGAGCTGGCTCCGCACGTCGGAAAACGGATCGAACAGCTCACTCTCGTCGACAACGGCGACCCCGGCGGCGGACTTTGCATCCTCGAGGGGTGTATGCCCTCGAAGGAGCTACTCTCGGCGGCTGCCCATCGCTTCGAGGGACGCGACGACGATCGGCTCACCGGCGACCCCCACGAGTTCGATCTGGAGCGCATCGTCGCCGAGAAGAACGACCGCACCCGCGGGTGGGCGGCGCATCGACGGGAGTCGGTCCGGGACTTAGCGACGCGGCCGGATATCGAGTTTTACCACGAACCCGCACGGTTCGTCGACGACCACACCGTCGAGATCGGTGGCGACCCGAACGGGTCGGGGGACGGAACGACCATCGAGGCCGATTACGTCCTGATCGCGACCGGCTCCGTCCTGAACGTCCCGTCGATCCCGGGATACGACGAGCTGCCGGACGACCGGGTGTACACCAGCGAGGACACGCTGCACGCGACCGACCTGCCCGAGACGGGCGTCGTGATGGGGTTCGGCTACGTCGGCATGGAGATGGTGCCGTACCTCGCGGAGGCGGGCGTCGACTGCACCGTGATCGAACACGACGAGCGCCCGCTCGACGAGGCGGACCCCACGTTCGGCGACGAACTGCTGACGATCTACCGCGAGGAGTTCGACGTCGAAATCCGGACGGAGGTGTACGAGGAAGCGATCGAGACGACCGACGACGGAGTCCGGCTCTCGCTCGACGACGGGAGCACGGTGGCGGCCGACGCCGTCTTCCAGTTCACCGGCCGGACACCAAACCTCGAGCCGCTCGCGCTCGAGAACACCTCGCTCGATCCCGAGGCAGGCTGGATCGACGCGACGATGCGCCCGCCGAACGACGAGCGAACGTTCGTGATCGGCGACGTTAACGGACGGGAGCCGATCCTCCACGTCGCGAAGGAACAAGGGTTCCAGGCGGCCGAGAACGTGCTCCGGCACGCGAGAGGCAAGCCGGCGAAACCGTACACGAACGTCCACCACCACGTCGTGTTCTCCGGGGCCGGCGTCTACCCGTTCGCCCGCGTCGGTCACACGCCGCGCTCGGCGGCGGAAGCGGGTCACGCGACGGTCGTCGCCACCAGAACCGCCGACTCCGACGGCGTGTTCAAATCGAAGAACGTCCCCCACGGACTCGGGCGGCTCGTCGTCGACGCCGACGACGGCACGGTGCTCGGCTGGCAGGGACTCCACTACCACGCCGACACGATGGCGAAGACGTTCCAGATCGCGGTGGAGATGGAACTCGACGTCCGTGAGATACCCGACCGGGCGTACCATCCGACCCTCCCCGAAACCCTCGACGGGCTCATTCGGGAGTGTGTGGCCGGCGTCGAGGACGAATAGAGTCGTCAGGGGGTGCGGTTCAGTATCGTTTCCACCACTTTCTCGATCGGCGGCATCGCCGGCATGTATATCTCGGTCTCCCGTGCTTCAGGGTCGGACAGTGAGGAACTCTGTCTCATTGTGCCGCTCAATAAGTGCCGAAACCACATGAGCGCCAGTACAGATATTGTAGATCTTTAAGTCGTGTTCGCGTTGGAGGCTGTCACCGCCCGATCGTGCCTCAGAGGTTCCGTTCTTCGGCCTCGTCGAGCGTGATCTCGGTCACCTCGACGATCCGGTCGTCGGCCAGCAACGTCTCGATCGCCGCTTCGGGGACGTCGTGATCGAGGTTGTACACCGTCATCGCCTCGCCGCCCTGCGTCTCGCGGGCGTTGAACATACCGGCGATGTTGACGTCGTGATCGCCGAGCACGGTCCCGATCAGTCCGATGACGCCCGGCTCATCGTAGTTGCGCGCGACGAGCATGTGGCCATACGGGACTGCGTCGACGCGAAAGCCGTCGATCCGGACGATCCGCGGGTCCTCGCCCGCGAACAGGGTCCCCTCGACGGCGAGTTCCGTGTCGCCGTTCCGGACGGCGACCCGGACGAGACTCTGGAAATCCTCGGTCTGGCGACTCTTGGACTCGATGACGTCGATGCCGCGGTCCTCGGCGAGCTGCGGGGCGTTGACCGAGTTCACCTGCCACTCCAGCGGCTCGAACACGCCCTTCAGCGCGCTCGCGGTGACGAGCTCGACGTCCTCCTCAGCGATGTCGCCCTCGTAGGTCACCTCGATCTCGGTGACGCGACCGTCGAGCAGCTGGGCGGCGACCTTCCCGGCGGTCTCGGCGACCGCGATGTACGGTTTGATTCGGGGGAACGCGGTCTCGTCGACGGACGGGGCGTTCAGCGCGGTGAGCACCGGTCGGTCCTCGAAGGCGGCGATCACGGCCTCGGCGGTGTCGACCGCGACGTTCTCCTGAGCCGCCTCCGTCGCCGCCCCCAGGTGTGGCGTGACGACGATCTCCTCGACGTCGAGCAGCGGCGAGTCGGGCGAGAGCGGCTCCTCCGCGAACGAGTCGAGCGCGGCGCCCGCCAGGACGCCGTCGTCGACGGCGGCCGCCAGCGCCGCCTCGTCGACGATCCCGCCGCGGGCGCAGTTGATGAGGTAGCCGCCCTCCAGCTCCGCGAGCTCCGCCTCGCCGATCATCCCCTCCGTCTCCGGGAGAAGCGGCGTGTGGACCGTCGCGAAGTCCGCGCGGGCGAGCGTCTCGTCGATCTCCTCGACCAGCTCCGCGCCGAACCGCGCGGCGCGCTCCGCGGAGATGTACGGGTCGTAGACCACGAGATCCATCCCGAGCGAGTCGAGCCGCTTCGCGACCTGTTGGCCCACCCGGCCGAGGCCGACGACGGCGAGCGTCTTGTTGTTCAGCTCCGTGCCGAGATACTCCCCTTTGGCCCACTCGCCGTCGACGAGCCGGCCGTGCGCCTGCGGGATCGAGCGCGCGGCCGCGAACGTCATCGCGACGGTGTGCTCGGCGGCCGCACGAACGTTGCCCTCGGGCGCGTTGGCGACGATGACGCCGTGGTCGGTCGCCGCGTCGATGTCGATGTTGTCGACGCCGATACCCGCGCGGCCGACGATGACGAGGTCCGACGCCGCCTCGAACACCTCAGCGGAGACCTCGGTTCCGGACCGGACGACGAGCGCGTTGGCGTCGGCGACCGCCGCCAGCAGCGCCTCGCCCGCCACGTCATAGGCGGTTTCGACCTCGTACCCCTCCTCGCGGAGTCGGTCCAGACCGGCGTCGGCGACCGGATCCGTCACGAGTACCTTCATAGCCGTATGGAACGACGGCGCGCTGTTAACCCTTTCTCAATCGCGGCGGGAAACACCGAATGAATATGCACGTGTGTGGAACTATATCGTCTCCGTTCCGCATCTGATTCCGTGATCGTGCATACAAACCGGCGCGGCGCGATCAAACGTTCGTGGCATCGGCCGTGTGGTCCCCGATCACGGATCGCACACGGTCGCGATCGGAGCGTGACGGATCCGGACGCCGAACGGGCTCGAATCGCCGCGCTCCGGTGCTCGCGGTCGGGTCAGAGATCACAACATCCGGTCCTCGCCGGGCACTCGCTGACCGCGGAGGGCGCTCGGGGTACCGCCCGTCTGGATGATATTGAACGCGGTCATCAGGTCGGACCGGGAGATGAGTCCGACGAGTTCCCCGTCCGCGTCGAGCACCGGGAGCCGTCCGACGCCGTGTTGCTGCATCGTCTGGAGTGCGGACATCGCGTCGGTCTCCGGCGTCACCGAGGCGATCTCCGTCTCCATCACGTCCGCGACCCGGTAGGCGTCGCGCTCGACCTCGCGGACCGACCGGGCGTCCTCCAGCGTGACCATCCCGACCAGCTCGCCCGCGTGGATCACGGGGTAGCCCGTGTGTCGCTCGCGGAACATCCGGTCCATCAGCTCCGCGATGCTCGTCTCCTCGGTCACCGTGTGCAGCTCCTCGCGGGGAGTCATCACGTCGATAACGGTGACGTCCTGGAACGCCGCCTTCAGCGTCGTCTGCTGGGCCTCCCCGGAGGCGGCGATGTAGATGAAGAAGGCGAGCAGAATGAGGATCCAGTTGCCGAACAGTCCGACGATCGCCATGAAGAAGGCGAACACCTTCCCGATGGCGGCCGCCCGCTGGGTGGCCTGCGCGTGTGGCTGGTTGCGAGCCATCAGCGCTCTGAGGACTCGACCGCCGTCCATCGGGAACGCCGGCAGCATGTTGAAAGCGGCGAGCACGACGTTCAACAGCGCGAGGTAGCCGAACACGAACAGTACCGCGTTCGCGTCTGCCGGCGCGAGCACGAACACGCCGTAACAGGCGACGCCGACGGCGACGCTGACGATCGGCCCCGCGATCGCGATCCAGAACTCGTGTTTCCAGTTCTCGGGGAACTCGGTGAAGCTGGCGAGCCCACCGAGCAGCCACAGCGTGATCGAGTCGATCTCGTAGCCGTACCGCATCGCGACGAGCGAGTGACCGAACTCGTGGAGCAGCACGCCGCCGAACAGCCCCAGCGCCGCCGCCAACCCCAGGATCCACGGGGTGTAGCCGGCGCTGACCGCCTCCAGGTCGATCGCGACACCCATCGTCTCGTTCATCAGCTCGGCGATCGTGACCACTTCCGAGCCGATGAGGAAGGCGAAAAGCGGTAACACGAGCAGAAACGTCCAGTTAAGCCGGATCGGGATCCCGAACGCGGATCCGACGTGAATGCCTCGCATGCCCACCGGTTGAGCCGGAGAACGTTTAAACGTCCGGTGACGACCGCCGTGGCAGTCGGCGAGTTTTATATAAATTCGACGCCGAGACGTTTCCATGAGCAACACTGTCGAAGACGGTGAACCGACGCCGGTGGTTCGGCGCGGTGACGAGGTCGAATACGTCCCCGTCGACGCCGCGACGGGCCTCCGAAAGGGCGTGCTGGTAGACGAGTCGGACGGCGCACCCCACTTCGCGATCCGACGGTTCGAGATCGACGCGGGCACGACGGTACCGCGCCACACCAACGCCGTCGAACACGAGCAGTACGTGCTCGCCGGCGAGTACGTCGTCGGGCTGGGTGACGAGGAACACGCCGTCTCTGCGGGCGACGCGCTGTTGATCCCGGCGGGCGTCACGCACTGGTATCGCAACGACGCCGAGGAGCCGGCTGCGTTCCTCTGTGCGGTGCCCAACGGCGACGACGAGATCCGGATCGTCGAGTGAGCCGACCGCGGGTAGACGTGTGGCGGCCCCTACCGATCCAGCCACCGGACGCCGTCCATGGCGTCGACGAACCCGGGACCGAACGCCCCCGCCGGGGTCCGGAATCCTGCATCGACGCCGCCGGCGAGGACGCGTTCGACGGCCGACAGCGACGTCTCGACCGTCAGGTCGTACGGGTCCGGCGTCCGAAGCCGTTCGGTCGCAGTCGCGCCGTCATCGGTACGCGTCTCGCCCCACACGTACGCCGTCGTCGACGCTCGCTCCGCGGCGGTCGGCCCCTCGACCCGCGTGGCGACGAGGCGATCGATCACCCACCGAACCGGACGACTACGGACCAGCGGGCCGAGGGCTCCGGCGAGCCGGTGCAGTCGGCGGGCGCGTCGGGGGAGCGCGACGTGGACGCTCACGGTGTCGACGCCCGTGGTGTGGGCGGCAGTGACGACGTCGCCCAGCGACGCCGGCATCGCGACCCGTTCCCCGCGACCGAAGTCGATCCGTCGGCCGCCGCCCGGCGGCCGGGAGACGAGCGCGCCCGATTCCCGGACCACGGGATCCTCGCCGAGCGCGCGAACGGCGGTGCGGGCGGTCCCCCGCGACACGGCGCCGTCGACGTCGACGCCGAGCGCCAGCGACGTCGCGTCGGGGAGTCGCTCGACGAGCGCGGCGGCGAGACAGTCGGTGGGGACGACGTCGAAGCCGACGCCCGGGAGCAGCGTCACGCCGGCCGCGGCCGCCTCGGCGTCGCGGGCCGCCAGCTCCGCGAGCACCCGCCACTCGCCGGCGACGTCGAGGTAGTCCGTCCCCGTCTCGATGCAGGCGTCGACGAGCGGGACGGCGGTGTCGGCGAACGGCCCGGCGCAGTTGAGCACGGCGTCGACGTCGCGGACCGTGTCGGCGACGACCTCGGGGATCGACAGGCCGAACTCCCGCACCGAACGCCGGAGTTCCCGGCCGAGTTCGCGGAGCGCGTCGCCGTCGCGGCCCGCGAGGATCGGGTCGAATCCGCGCTCGACGGCGGCCCGCGAGACGAGTTCACCCGTGTATCCGTACGCGCCGTATACGAGGAACGTCACGGCGGATCCTCGATGCCGGGGCTCCTTGTCGGCTTCGCCCCGCTCCGGCGATCCGGACCGCACCTCGGAGCCCGTCACTGCTCATTCGTCCCCCAGCGACCGTCACTGCTCATTCGTCCCCCAGCGACCGTCACTGCTCGTTCATCGCCTCGCTGGCGATGTTGCGGCCGCGGGAGTTGAGCGTCACCTCCCGACGAACGCGCACCTCCTCGACGACCTCGAGATCGATCAGTCGCTCGAACGTCTCCTCGACGACGTCGACGTCGAGGCCGAGGAACGAGGGGATCTCGAACGGGGAGACGCCGGAGTACAGCGCCATCAACACTTCCCGGTCGCGGCTCGAGAGGTCGACGTTGGTCGTGGAGCGCTCCTCGCCCTTCCGGAGCCACGCCTCGACGAACCGCACGCGCTCGGGGTCGCCGGCGATGTGCGTCTCGATGCTCGTGTCCTCGTCGTCGGTGTGGGACACCTCGATCACGGGCTTTTTCTCCCCGTCGACGGTCCGCTTTGCGGCGTCGAGGCCGCTGATATCGTCGAGATCGAACTGCACGAACGCGCCGCTTTCCAGCGCCGCGTTGAGCCCGTTCTCGTCGATCTTCATCCGGGCCTGCTCCCACTCGGCGTCCTGCACCACGCCGCCGGCGACCGCCGGGTGTTTCGCCAGCACGGTCCGCTGGTCGATCAGCGCGCGGTAGACGTCGCGCTCGAACGCCTCGTGGTCGGACGCGGCGACGAGCAACACCTGATCGCCCAGATCGAAGCTCACGTAGTTCGAGACGCGCGTGATCGACTGGTTCGCGTCGTGTCTCCCCCCGAGCCCGTCCAGCTCCGACAGCGGGATCGTTCGCTTGCCATCGTTGCTCGCGAGGATCAGTCGCCGGTTCGACAGCAACACCCGACCGGGCGTCCACGAGACGTCGTTGATCGTGCGACCGTCCCGGACGGCGACGGCGAACCGCGCCTGCGTGTCCGCGATCTTGTACTCGCCTTGCTTGTTGCTCATTTAGGATCCCCCCGCACGGAGCTTCGACACCGCCGAAAACGCCCGCTTGCGAACCGCGGTGCTCTCGTCGGTCGTCAGCTCCTCGATCCTGTTCAGCGTCTCCTGTCCGCCCACCTGGCCGAGGACGAACACGGCCTTCGCCCGCGCCTCGTCCGGGTGCTCGGTCCCGAGCCGGTCGAGCAGCGTCTCCTCGACGACCGGCCCGCCGAGCGTCTTGAGGCTGGTGGCGGCAAACTGGGCGGTCTGGGAGTCGTCGTCCTCAAGCGCACCCGCGAGCGCCTCAACGGCAGCCTCGGCGTCGGGCTCGGCGACCCGTCCGAGGATCCACGCCGCGTTGCGCCGCTGGCGGTCCTGTCGTCCCTCGGTGAGGATCTCGACGAGCGGCTCGACGACGGTCGCGTCGTCGGCCGCCTTCAGCTCGGAGACCACCCGATCGCGGACCGCGTGGCTGTGCTGTGTCGGGACGTTCGACAGAAGCTCGATGACGGAGTACACCGCCGCGTTGCGGACGACGGCGCTCTCGTCGCCGAGCGCGCGCGCCAACGGCTCGACCGGCGTCGGATTGTTCGCCTTGCCGAGCGCGCCCGCCGCGATCCGGCGGATCGACTCGTCGGAGTCATCGAGCAGGTCGATCAGCGGTTCGAGCGACCGGTCGGTGCCGATCGCGCCGAGCGCGTTCGCCGCCGCCCGCCGGACGCGCGGCTCGTCGTCGAGCCGCTCGACCAGCGCCGGTACCGCCCGCGGGTTGGCGAACGCCCCGCAGGCCTGGCACGCCCGCAGCCGCACCCGCGGGTCCTCGTCGTCGAGCGCGTCGACGATAGCGGGGAGCGTGCTCGGCTCGTTCAGCCGCGCGAGCGCGTTCGCCGCCGCCATGCGGAGCTCCGGACGGCTCGCGTCGAGGGCGCGCGCGAACTTCTTTGCGGTGACCCAGTCGGCCTCGCCGCCGTCGCTCCCGGTGAGCTCCGCGAGGAGCTGTTCGACCGCCGCGTGGCCAACCGCCTCAAGCGCGTCGACCGCCGCCCCGCGCACCTGCGGGTCCTCGTCGGTCGTGGCGGCACGGAGCAGCGTGTCGATCGTCGGCTGGTCGTCTGCGTCGGCGAGCTCGCCGAGGAATTCCAACGCGCGCCGCCGGACTGCGGGGCTGTCGCTCCCGACCGCGTCGCGGAGTCGATCGATGTTCCCCTCGCGGGCGTGACGGTACAGCGACATCAGCGCCTCCTGAACACCCGCCGCCGCTTGTCGATCGGTTCGTACCGGTCCGAGCGGTCCGGCGGCACGCTCTCGGTCATGCCGACGACGAGCACCCCTCGCTCCGACAGCGACGACTCCAGCGTGTCGAACAGCGCCCCCTTGTGGTCGACGTCGATGTAGATGAGCAGGTTTCGGCACAACACGACGTCGAACGGGCCGCGCTGGCCGTCACGAATCAGGTCGTGGGTGTCGAACTCGACCAGCCGCCGCGGCGTCGATCGGACCCGGAACTCGTCGCCGTCGCGCTCGACGTACCGGTCCGGATCCGAGAGGGAGTCGAGCTCCTCGGCGATGTCGGTCGTTCGCGTGGTGTGATACACCCCGTCGCGGGCGTTCGCGAGCGCCTCCTCGCTGATGTCCGTCCCGAGCACCTCGATCCGGCTCTCGTCGATCCGGTCGTCGTCACACGCGAGCATCGCGAGCGAGTACGGTTCCCGACCGTCGGCACACGGTGCCGACCAGACACGAACCCGACGTCGGTCGGCGGTGAGGTCGCGGAGCACCGTCCGGAGGACCTCCCACATCTCCGGGTTCCGGAAGAACTCCGTCACGTTGATCGTGAGCGCGTCCATCAGCGCCTGCCGTTCCGCGTCGTCCTCGCGGAGCAGTCGCTCGTACTCAGCGTGTGAATCGGTGTCACGGCGACGCATCCGCGCGGTGATCCGTCGGTCGAGGTACGACTCGTTGTAGTAGCCGGGCTCGAACGGCACCGAGTCGTGTATCTGCCGGAGCACGCCTTCGAACGGCGTCTCCTCCGGCATCGAATCGCCCGGTCGTCCGGTCATAGGCTCACCACGTCGAGGACGGCGACGACGACGTCCCCGTCGCCGAGCACGGCAGTGCCGCTGAGTCCCGGCGTACCCGAGAGGGGGCCGTCGAGCGGTTTCACGACCACCTCCTCCTGGTCGAGCACGGCGTCGCAGTGGAGCGCGACCTGCCGCGTCTCCTCGCGAATCCGGACGAGCATCCCCGAATCGGTCGTGCCCGCTGCGGCCCCGCTAGTCGTCGCGCCCGCCCCGTCGTCAACCGATTCCGACCCGCCGACCGCCGCTCCGGACTCGTCGTGTGTCGTCTCGGATCCGCCGTCGGTCGTCGCGACCGCGTCGACAGGATCGCCACCCCCGGCGGCAGCCGTCTCCCGGTCGTCGACGTCGAGCCGCTCGTTCAGTCGGATCACGGGATACAGGTCCTCCTCGTGGCGGACGATCTCGTCGCCGTGGACCTCCTCGACGTCGTCGGCACGGGCGACCTCCGCGATCGACTTTATCGGGATCCCGTACTCCGTGCCGCCGACGTCGACGAACATCACCTTCACGATGGCGACCGTGACCGGCAGCCGGAAGCGAACGGTCGTCCCCTCGCCCGGCTCGCTGTCGACCGAGACGGAGCCGTCCAAGTCCCGGGCGGTGGTCCGGACCACGTCCATGCCGACGCCGCGCCCGGAGACGTCGGTCACCTCGTCGGCGGTCGAGAGCCCGGGGTGGAAAACGAGGTCGTACACCCCCTCGTCGTCCATCGCCGCCAGCGTCTCGCGGCTCTCGACGCCCTCCGCCGCCGCCTTCTCGCGGAGGCGGTCGGGGTCGAGTCCGGCCCCGTCGTCGGCCACCTCGATGACGACGTGGTCGCGGTCCCGGCGGGCGGTCAGCTGGACGTGTCCCGTCGGGTCCTTGCCGGCGGCCTCCCGTTCCTCGGGCGGCTCGATGCCGTGATCGACCGCGTTCCGCAGGACGTGGACCAGCGGGTCACGCATCTCCGTGAGGATCGTGCGGTCGAGCTCGACGTCGTCGCCCTCGATGTCGAACGTCACCTGCTTGTCGACGTCGCGGGCGATGTCACGGACGAGCCGCGGGAACGAGTCGGACACCTGCGAAAACGGGATGAGCCGCATGTCCATCGCGGTGTCCTGCAGGCTGGATGCGAGCTTGTCCAGCTCGTCGAGCGCGTCCGACTGCACGTCCGTCTCCGCCAGCTCCCGACGGAGCTTGATCCGGCTGGTCACCAGCTGCTCGACGAGCCCGTACAGCTCGTCGACCTGATCGACGTCCACGCGGATCGAGTTGATCTCGTCGCGTGCATCGTCGCCGCCCGGGGAACCCGACCCGTCGTCGGTCCCCGAGCCCGTCGCGTCGTCCCGGCCGTCCCCCGAGCCCGTCGCGTCGTCCTCGCCGTCGGACTCCGCGTCGGCCGAAGTTGCCTCGGCATCCGCGGCGTCCACCGGATCGGCCTCGCCCGTCTCGTCGACGTCGCCGTCGGTCCCGCCGGTATCGGCGGCGACGGCTGCGGTCTCGACGGCCTCGACCTGGGTGAGCGCGCCGACTCCCTCGGCGACGACCGCCGGATCATCGGCGACCACGAACGCGTCGAACCCCTCCTCGTACTCGCCGGCCTCCAGCGCGTCGCCGTCGGGCACGGTGACGTACCCGTCGAACTGGTCGTCGAGCGCCTGCATCACGAACGTCGCGTCGACGCCCGCCATCGACGTCTCGCCGATCGTCACCTCGGCGTACACCGGATCGCCGTCGAGATCGGTCGCGGCGTCGGGCAGGGGTGGGACCTCGACCGCGGAGTCGGCGGCGACCTCGTCGGTGGTCCCGTCGTCAGCGTCGTCGTCAGCATCTCCCGCGTCGTCGTCAGCACCCCCGGCGTCGTCGGCGGAACTCGACTCGTCGTCACCGTCCGAGGGGTCCACACCGTCGTTCGAGTTCGCACCCTCGCCCGCGGCCGGGTCGTCCCCGCCGAGCGTTCCGTGCTCCTCCATCTCGCGGAGCCGGGACTCGAGACCGGCGGGATCCGTGGACACCTCACCGTCCTCGGCGATCTCCGCGACCATCGCCTCGACGGCGTCGACCCCCTCGAAGAGGAGGTCCATCAGCTCCGGCGTCACCTCACGGTCACCCTGTCGAACCGCGTCCAGCAGGTCCTCCAGCGCGTGGCCGAACGAGGAGACGTCCTCGAACCCCATCGCCGCGGCGTTCCCCTTGAGCGTGTGTGCGACGCGGAACACGTCGTCCATCGCCTCGTCGTCCTCCGGGTCCGCCTCCAGCGCGAGCAGGGCGTTGTTCAGGTCCGTGATCCCGTCTTCGGCCTCCGCGACGAACGCGGCGCGGTGGGAGTCCATCAGGCGTCACCCCCCACGATCGCCTCGGCGACGCCGTCCAGATCGTGAACCTCGTCGACTGCACCCGTCTCGACCGCCCGTTTCGGCATGCCGTAGATGACGCAGGTGTCCTCGCTCTGTGCGAGGGTCCGTGCACCCGCGTCGGCCATCGCGCGGATCCCCTCGGCGCCGTCCGACCCCATTCCGGTGAGGATCACGCCGACGAGCGGGTCGTCGACCGCCTCGGCGGCCGACCGCATCGTCACATCGACCGCGGGCGTCACGGACAGCGAGTCGTCCTCGAACAGTTTCACCCGCAGCCGGCCGGCCCGGTAGCTATCCACCCGAGTGTGACTGCCGCCCCGTGCGACGAGCGCCTCCCCGGCACCGAGCCGCGCGCCGTCGGTGGCCTCGCGCACGTCGTACGCGGAGACCGCGTCGAGCCGGTCGGCGAACCGCGAGGTGAACGCTTCCGGCATGTGCTGGACGACGAGCACCCGGCAGTCCGTCCGCGGAAGCGCCGAGAGCACGCGCTCGACGGCGTTCGGTCCGCCGGTTGACGCGCCGATCACGACCGTAAGCGGCGCGTCGACGTCCGCGCTCGACGGCGTCGGCGTCGCACCCGGATCGACCGCGTCCGGCCCGTCGTGGGTCGCCGCGTCGAGATCCGCGTTCGCGACCGATCGAACGGCCTCGACGAGCCGGTCCGATTCCTGGGAGACGCCGGTCGAGACCTCCCCGCCCGGTTTCGCGAAGAAGTCAACCGCGCCGCGCTCAAGCGCCTCGAAGGTGACCTCCGCACCCTCGTCGGTGTGTGCGGACAGCATCAGCACGGGAGTCGGCGTCTCGTCCATCAGTCGTTCAACCGCTTCGAGTCCGCCCATCCCGGGCATCTCGACGTCCATCGTCACGACGTCCGGTCGCTCGTCGGCCACCACCTCGAGCGCCTCCGCGCCGTCGCTCGCCTCGCCGACCACTCGCACGCCCGCCTCGGCCAGCAGGTCGGCGATCAGCCCCCGCATGAACGGCGAGTCGTCGACGACGACCACCCGAGGGGAGTCGTCGGTCCCTGTCCGTCGATTCGTCGTCCTGCTCATACACGGAGGGGTGCCCAGAATCGGCATAAACCCACGGACCCAGTAATCACCCCTGATAATTCAGGGAACACCGTTATGAGTCACATCGACGCACGGACGGGTATGGCAGCCATCGAGGCGGACGCCGAACCCACGAAAGTGCTCGAGTTCGGACTGGGCGAGGGAACGTACTGTCTGGACATCGGCGTGATAGACGAGATCGTCGACGCCGGGGAGCTCACGCGGATCCCCAACTCGCCGCCACACGTCGAAGGCGTGATGGACCTGCGCGGCCGGACGACAACGATCGTCGATCCGAAAACGCTGTTCGGCATCGACGAGGAGGGACCTCGCGAGCGGATCGTCGTGTTCGACGACGACCGGCTCGGGGAGGGCGGCACGGTCGGCTGGATGGTCGACGAGGTGTTTCAGGTCCGTGACGTCGCTCCCGAGGACGTCGACGAGGCCACGACCACGGACGACGACGGCGTCAATGGCATCGTCAAATCCGACGACCGGTTCGTCGTGTGGGTCGCCCCCGACGTCACCGGCGAGGAGGTCGGCGACATCGCGACACACGCCGCCGACGAGTGACCGTCGACGACGTCGATCGCCCGTGAAGCCTCCCGGAACTCGACGTCGCGGAACACGTCGCCAAGTTCCGATCCCGCTCCGATTTTCATGAGTGAAAACCGAGAGCGAACGCTTATGCGATGGGCTGAGAGCCGTTGTGTATGCGTGTCTCCAGCGGCGTGCCCGGGTTCGACGATCTCGTCGACGGTGGCTTCCCGGCGGAACGACTCTACGTGGTGAGCGGCCCGCCCGGGAGCGGCAAGACCACCTTCTGCTCGCAGTTCGCGGCGACGGGCGCAAAAAACGGCGAGGACGTGTTGTACGTTAGTATGCACGAGACGAAGACGGGGATCCGCGAGGATATGGGCGGATACGAGTTCGGGTTCGAACGGGCGCTCGATAGCGACCGCGTCACGTTCCTCGACTCCTTCTCCTCGGACGGCCGCCGGTTTTTCGGGCTGCCCGGCGAGCGCCGCGACCGGTCGAGCGTGACGAACCGCCTCACCGGCTTCATCAACTCCCGCGACATCGACCGGGTTGTGTTCGACTCGACGATGCTGCTTCGGTTCCTGCTCGACGACGACGAGGACACCATGGTCCAGCTGCTGTCGTCGCTGAAGCGCTGTTCGGCGACGACGCTTTTGATCTCCGAGATGACCGATCCGAGCGCGTACTCCAATGAGCACTACCTCGCGCATGGCGTCGTGTTCCTTCACAACTACCTCGAGGACGAGGGGATGCGTCGCGGAATCCAGGTGCTGAAGATGCGGGGGACCGGCATCGACACCGACATCCGGGACGTGACGTTTGCCGACGAGGGAATGTGCGTCGGCGCCGCGACGACGGTGACCCACTGATGTACGAGCACACGTACGACACCGACTGGCGGGAGCTGAGCCGCCGGGAGGCGATCGATCGGGCGTTCGCGCTCGGGGTCGCCGCCGGCTGTGGGTCGCCGCGACCGGCCGAACTCGACCGGATACTCGAGGAGATACGGGGCGCGTACGACCGGAGCTTCGTCGAACTCGCGTACGACGAGGGACGGACGAAGGCGCTCGAGGCACCCGAATCGGCCGCCGAGGACGTCTGGAACCGGCTCGTCGACGAGAGCGGGGCACCGCGGGCCGTCCCGGTTCCCGAGGCACTCCCCGGGGCGCTGGGCGGCGTGACAGCAACCGAGCGACCGCGGCAGGGCCCGCCGTCGTCGCTCGACTTCCCCGACATGCTCCGACGGTGATGCCTCGGAAAGGTTTTATGCGGGTCGCCCGGAAAATAGGCGTATGAGTGTGCTTCCCGACGCTGTCAGCAACGCCGACAGCGTGCTCATCAGCGGGCCGCCGATGAGCGGGAAGTACGAGCTGTTCGCCCGCCTGCTCGCGACGTGGTCCGACGCGCCAGTCGTCGTCTCCACCGGAAACACCGCCGAGAAGATCCGGAGCGACTACGAGCGGATCACCGGCGAACGCGGGAGCGACGTCGTCGTCATCGACTGCGTGACCCACGAACAGGGCGAGAAGCGTCCGGACACGTCGACGACGAAGTACGTCGCGAGCGCCGGGAATCTCACCGACATTGGCATCAAGTTCACCGACGTCGTCGAGTCGTCCGCCGGACTCAACCGGGCGGTCGGCATCTACTCGCTGTCGCAGCTGTTGATGTACTGGGACGCCGAACGTATCTATCAGTTCACCCGGGTCATGGTGTCACAGGCGTCGGGTGAGGGATGGCCGCTCGTCGGCGTCGTCGGCTCGACGACCCACGACGAGCAGGTCCTCCACACGCTTCACGAGCCGTTCGATCTGGTCGTCGAGACTCGTCTCGACGGCGACGAACGGGAGTTCCGGGCACGCGATCGCGTCGGCGGACCGACCGACTGGGTGCCGTTCTGAGCCCGAAGCGTCCTCACGCCGTCTCGTCCCGGTGCGTCCTCACGCCGTCTCGCCGTCGAGCTCCGACGCCTCGGCATCGCCCTCGCCGGCGTCGAGACGCGGCGCGTGAGTGTCGTCGCCCATCGATATCCACACGAGATACAACATGCCGATGGTCATCAGCAGCGTTGCGATCGATCCGACGACCGCGACCGGGAAGACGAGCGAGTTCATACACTTCGATCACCCGGGACGACGTATCAACGTATCGGCTCTCGACGAACCGCCGCGAATCGACGACCCATGCCGCCGCGGATCGATGATCGCGGGTCGCCGGCGATCACGTTTCGCCGGCGAAACGCGACTGCCGCCGCCGGGAGGTTGAAGAGTCGACGTGGCGAGGAAAGGATTATGAGCGATCGGATCCCCGTGACGGTGTTGTCCGGGAGCCTCGGCGCCGGAAAGACGACGCTTTTGAACCACCTGCTCCGGAACGCCGGGGACCGCGAGCTCGCGGTGCTCGTCAACGACATGGGTGACGTCAACGTCGACGCGGAACTCATCGCCGAGGGGTCCGAACTCGACGTCGACGACGGCGTCGCCGAGCTGTCGAACGGCTGTATCTGCTGTGAGCTGCAGGACGATCTGGAGACGGCGGTCGTTCGGCTGGCGAACGAGCGATCGTTCGACGCGCTCGTCGTCGAGTCGTCCGGCATCTCCGAGCCCGCACCCGTCGCCCGGCTGTTCACGACGGAGTCGCGTGCGGCGGCCCGCTACCGGGTCGACGCGCTCGTGACCGTGCTCGACACGCGCCTGTTTCTCGATTCGTTCGCCGGCGAGGAGGTGCCCGAGCGCCGCGGCACCGACGAGGACGGGCGGCCCCTCTCGGACCTGCTCGTCGACCAGGTGGAGGTGTCGAACGTCGTGCTCCTGAACAAGGCGGATCTGTGTCGCGACGCGGAGCTCGCGGAGGCGGAGGCGCTCGTGGCCGCGCTCCAGCCCGACGCGGAGACGATCCGCACGGAGTTTTCGGTCGTCGATGCCGACCGGATCCTCGACCGGAATCTGTTCGAGAAGCGTGCGGTCGGCGACCTTCCCGGCTGGAAGCGAGCGCTCAAGGACGACCACGACCACGACGAGGACGACGGCCACGGCCACGACGGCCACGCACATCGTCACCCCGACGAGGTGTACGGAGTCGCGTCGTTCACGTATCGCCGGCGTCGGCCGTTCCATCCGGCGCGGATCGCCGCGGTGCTCCGGGAGCTGCCGCCGGGCGTCGTCCGGTCGAAGGGGACGCTGTGGGTCGCGGGGAACGAGTTCCGCCAACAGGTCGGTCAGGCCGGTCCGTCGGTCCGCGTCGAGGCGCCGGGTCCGTGGATCGCGTCGCTGCCGGAGGTCGAGCGTGACATGCTCCGGTCGAACCGGCCGGAACTCGACTGGAGCGACGAGCACGGCGACCGACGCACGGAGTTCGTCGTCATCGGCACCGAGCTGGACGAGACGGCGCTCCGGGCGCGGCTCGACGACGCGCTGGTGACGGACGCGGAGTGGGAGTCGGTCCGCGACGGCGCGTCACTCGACGGGAGCGAGGCGTTCCCGACCGACGGCGGCGCGGACGCGGTGCTCCGCGAACCGTCGCCGGGCGGTTCGTAGCGGTTCGCGGACGTGTGAGTCGGGACCCCGCCTCCGTCACGCGGTGGCCGGAGCATCCACCGGTCAAAGCCGCCGCACTGATCGGAGTTATCTGTGCGGATGTTGTAGCTGACACAGAATGGCTACGGCGGCGCTCTCTCTCGATCTCGCGATCGTTCTGCTTGCCGCTACTGTGGCCGGGTTTCTGGCGAAACAGACGGGGCAACCGACCATCATCGCGTACATCCTCGCGGGGGTCGTCGTCGGCCCGGTCGTGTTCGGATTCGTCGAGGTGACGGAGATCACCGAGACGCTCTCCGAACTCGGGCTCGCGTTCCTGTTGTTCCTGCTCGGGATCAAGATGCGGATCGAGGAGATCAAACACGTGCTCGTGCCGATCGTCAAGATCTCGCTCCCGCAGATGGCCGCGGTCGCGGCGGTCGGCATCGGCGTCTCGGTCGCGCTCGGCTTCTCGCTCATCGAGGCGATCATCATCGGGCTGGCGGTGATGTACAGCTCCACCGCGGTCGTGATAAAGATGCTCACGGACCTGGACGAGGCCACCACGCTCCACGGGAAGATCGACGTCGGCGTCCTGCTGGTGCAGGACATCGTGGTCGTCATCATTCTCGCGGTGCTGGCCGCCGGCCGACCGGAGAGCGTCGGGGATGTCGCGACCACGCTGGGTATCGTGCTTGCGCTTGTAGCGGCCGTCACCGTCGCCGCGCTCGCCGCCTCGAAGTACGCCCTCCCGGTCGTGTTCAGTCGGATCGCGGACAACCGGCGAATATTCTTCCTCGTCGCCATTTCGTGGGCGTTTCTTTTCGTCTTCGTCTCGGACAACGTCAACCTCTTTCTGGCGCCGCTGGGGATCGAGGCGTATCTCTCGATAGAGATGGGCGCGTTCCTCGCGGGCGTCGCGATCGCACAGCTCCCGTACAGCAAACAGCTGCAGGACCAGGTCAATCCGCTCACCGATCTGTTCGTGATGATCTTCTTCGCCTCGGTGGCGTTGAGCCTGGAACGGAGCGAGCTGCTCTTCTTCTGGCAGGAGGCCGTCGTCGCCGCGATCGTGTTGATGCTCGGAAAGTTCGTCGTCTTCTTCGCGCTGCTCAGCTGGCAGCGGTTCGACCGGGAGACGACGTTCCTCGGCAGCCTCTATATGATCCAGGTGAGCGAGTTCGGCGTCGTCGTCGGCGTCGCCGCAGTGGGCACCAGTCCGCCGTTCATCGGCGTCGAGATCCTGGGTTTCCTGACCCTGCTCGCGCTCATCACGATGACCGTCTCCGTGTACTTCTTCGCCTACGGCGACGCGATCTTCGATCGGATCGAACCGTACCTCAAGCGGTTCGAGGCCAAGGAGACGTTCACCGAGGATAAACGCGAGTACAAGGACCACGCGATCGTCGTCGGGTACGACGACCTCTCACAGAGCGTCATCGACCTCCTCGAGGACCACTACGAGGACGTCGTCATCGTCGACCGACGGACGGACCACGTGCGCGAACTCGAACGGAAGGGGCACGACGTCGTGTTCGGTGACTTCGGGAGCGCCACCATCCGCAAGGACATCGCGGTCAAGAAGGCGGACTTCGTGTTCTCGACGTCCGTCCAGCCCGAGATCGGGAAGCGGATCCTCGCCGAGACGCCCGACGACGCGACGGTCGTTGTCGAAGCACGCACCGACGCCGACGCCCGAGCCCTCTACGAGGAGGGTGCGGACTACGTCGTTCGGAGCGTCGCGCTCTCCTCGGAGCGGCTCGCCGACTACCTGACTGCGCTCGTCGAGGATCGCGACACCTTCGACAGGGCGGCCGCACGGGACGCGGAACTCCTCCGAGATCCCGATCCGTACCCCGATCTCCACGATCGACTGGAGGGACAACTCGATGATTGAGACACCCCGCGAGACGAACGAACCGCACGGAACCGGAGAACGGTCGCCCGGAACGGGATCGGACCGATCCTCGGCGATCCGATCGGGTGAAAAACATGTCTGAGCTGTTGACGGCGCTGGCGATCATGTTCGTGATCGCCGGTCCGTTCCTGTTGCTCGCCAACCGGCTCGACCTGCCGGCCGCGCCGCTCCTGATCATCGCGGGCGTGGGTGCGGGATTCTTCGTGGAGCCGGCCGACGCGCTCGAGCTCGCACAGTTCGGGATCGCGTTACTCGTGTTTTCGTTCGGCGTCGTGATCGAACTGCACAACATCGAGACGGTGATCGCCGACAGTGAACTCGCCGCGTTCGCCCAGATATTCGTCGTCGGATCGATCGGGACGGGACTCGGCGTCCTCCTGGGGCTCCCAATCACCGAAGCCGTGTTTCTCGGCGTGGCAGCCGCACTTTCGTCGACGATGGTCGCGACCGCTCTCCTCGAGACCGAGGTTCGAATGAACCTCGTTCACGGCCGGCTCGGACAGTCGCTTCAGTTCGTCCAGGACCTGTTCGCCGTCGCGTTCGTCCTCGTCGTCGCCGCCGGCGTCCTCGAGCTCGACCCGATCGTCCTCAATATCGGGTACGGCGCGCTGTTCGTCATCGCCGCCATCCTCGCCAACCAGTATCTGTTCCCGCTCATCGAGCGGCTGGCGGGCGAGTCGGTCGAACTCATGATCGTCGGCGTGATCGCCATGCTCACCCTGTCCATCGCCGCGGCGTTGGCCGTCGAGGTACCGATCGTCGTCGGGGCGTTCACCGCCGGACTCGCAGTCAGGCACGACGCAGGGGAGAATCTCGGTCTGTTCAACGGACTGGAGTCGGTCCAGGACTTCTTCGTCGCGGTCTTCTTCATCACGGTCGGCGCGCTGGTCGTGCTCCCGTTCGCCGAGATGGGCGTCGCGGCGTCGATCGAGAAGCTGGCGATCGTCGCGAGTCTCGTCCTGCTGACGGTAGTGGTGAAACCCGCAGTGACGATCGCGATCCTGATCTATCGTGGGTACGGTGCCCGGACGGCCGTGTTGACGGGACTCAGCACCGACCAGATCAGCGAGTTCTCCCTGATCATCGCGATCGAGGCGCTGTTGATCGGGGTGCTGACGCAGTCGGTGTTCGACGCGATCATCCTCGCCGCCGCGGTGACGATGATCATCTCGACGGTCACCCACCAGTGGAGCGAACGGATCTTCCGAGTGCTGTCGAACACCGGACTCGTCCGCGGCCGACACCGGAAGGTCGATCAGTTGAGCGACGTCCCCGAGGACCTCTCCGACCACGTCGTCGTCATCGGCTACGGTCGGAAGGGTCGACGACTGGTCCGGGCGCTGGAGGAACTCGACCAGCCGTACGTCGTCATCGAGAACGACCCTGCGGTTCACGAGTCCGCACGCGTCGACTGCGAGGCATACGTCTTCGGCGACGTGATGGAGCCGTACACGCTGGAGAAGGCCAACGCCGAGGAGGCCCGCGTTATCGTCTCGGTGACCAGTTCCGTCGCCGTGTCACGCCGGCTGCTGCACGCCGACTTCGACGGTGACCTCGTGCTCCGCGCCCGCGACGAGCCCACCGCGCTGGAGTTCCTCGATGCGGGAGCGACGTACGTCGCGGTCCCCGACCTGCTGTCGGGCGAACAGCTGATCACCCATCTGCAGGCGCTGGTCGACGGCGGGATGACGCCGGCGGAGCTGCGATCGGAGGGGCTGGCGGAACTCGAAGCGGAGTCGTTGCTGCCTCCTGATTCGCGATCCTCGATGACGTGAGATGTCGATCCGGGCGTGATCGTCTCGGCGTCACGCTCGAGGGGTCCGGTGATCCCGTCGCTGCCCCCGGCTACCGGTTCAGCGTGTGGATCGCCTGTCCCTGCGCGTTCTCGGCGGCCTCCATCACCGCCTCCGCGAGCGTCGGATGGGTGTGTACGGTCGCGGCGATATCCTCAAGCGTCGCACCCATCTCGATCGCGAGCGTCGGCTCCGCGATCAGTTCGGACGCCTCCGGACCGACGATCTGTGCGCCGAGCACGAACCCGTCCTCGGCGTCGGCGACGATCCGCACGAACCCCTCGGTGTGACCCGTCGTCAGCGCACGTCCGGAGGCGTTGAACGGCATCTCGCCGACCGCGACCTCGAAGCCCGCCTCGGTCGCCTCGGCCTCGGTGAGTCCGACCGTCGCGACCTCCGGGTCGGTGAACACGGCCGCGGGTATCGCCTGTTGGTCGAGCGCGGCCGGCTCGCCCGCGATCGCCTCCGCGGCGACGATCCCCTCGTGGGAGGCCTTGTGCGCGAGCATCGGTTCGCCGGCGACGTCGCCGACGGCGTGGATCCCCGCCACGGCGGTGCGGGTGCGGTCGTCCGTCTCGATGAAACCGCGGTCGGTCGTCGCCAGCCCGGCCGCGCCGAGATCGAGCGTGTCCGTGACCGGCTCGCGACCGACCGCGACGAGGATCCGGTCGGCCGGGTACGACGACTCCTCGCCGGCCTCGGTCTCGGTGTGCAGCAGGTACCCGCCGTCGCCCGACTCCGACCAACCGGACGCGCCCTCCCCGAAGTGGAACTCGACGCCGAGCTCCTCGGCACGCTTCCGGACGGTTCGTTTCACGTCCTCCTCGTACGGATCGAGCACGTCGTCGAGCATCTCGATGACGGTCACCGCCGATCCCAGCTTCGCGTACACCGTCGCCAGCTCCATGCCGATGTAGCCGCCGCCGACGATCGCGAGTCGGTCCGGCACCGCGTCGGCGGCGAGCGCCGCCTCCGCCGTCCAGACGTGCTCCTCGGCGAAGTCGAATCCCGGGATCGACGTCGGTCGGGAGCCGGTGGCGACGATCGCGTGCTCGAACGCGACCGTCTCCGATCCCCGTCCGTCGCCGTCGTGGGCGATTCGAACCGTGTCCTCGTCGACGAACGACGCCGTTCCCTCGATCAGGTTCACCTGGTTGGCCTTACACAGCTTCTCGACGCCGCGAGTGAGCCGGTCGACGACCCCGTCCTTCCAGTCGATCAGCTTCGTCATGTCGACCGCGGGGTCGGCGTGGATCCCCATCGACTCGGCGTTGCCGGCCTCGTGAGCGAGCCCCGACGCCGTAATAAGCGCCTTCGAGGGGATACAGCCGCGATTTAGGCACGTCCCACCGTACGCGTCACGCTCGACGAGCGTCGTGTCGAGTCCCTTCTGTGCGGCGCGGATCGCGGCGACGTACCCACCCGGTCCCGCACCGATCACCAGTACCTCCGTTCCCGTCGTGACGTCTCCGACTACCATGTTACTCGTTCAATAACAGCAGTGGGTGTTCAAGCTGTTCCATTACGTGGTTCGTGAACGCCGCCGCGACCGCACCGTCGACCACCCGATGGTCGATCGACAGCGACAGCGGGAGCGTCGGCGCGGGCACGACCGTCGTTTCCTCGGCCTCCCCGAGAAAGCCGCCCTCGACTTCGTCGCCGCTCCGGACGACCGGACGCTCCTCGATCGCGCCGAGGCCGAGGATCGCGGTCTCGGGGTGATTGATGATCGGCGTGGCGTACTCGCCGCCGATCGCGCCGAAGTTCGTGATCGTGAACGTGCTGCCCGACAGCTCCGCCGGCGAGAGCGACCGGTCTCGCGCCCGCGCGGCCAGGTCGGACACCTCGGCGGCCAGCTCGAAGAGCCCCTTCTCGTCGACGTCCTCGACGACCGGCACCATGAGTCCGGCGTCGGTCGCGACCGCGATCCCCAGATGGTACTCGTCGTGGATCACGATCTCCTCGTCCGCCTCGCGAAGCTCCGCGTTGAGGATCGGGTGCGCCTGCAGTCCCGAGACGACCGCCTTCATCACGAACGGCAGGTAGGTGAGTCGTACCCCCTCCGCCTCCGCACGCGACCGCAGCCGGTCGCGGGCCTCGACGAGCCGGTCGACCGCGACGGTGTCGTGATGGGAGACGTGCGGCGCGGTGAACTTCGACCGTTCCATCCGTTCGCCGATCGTGCGTCGGACGCCACGGTACGGGATCGTCCGGGGACCGCCCGCGTCGTCGGTGGCCTCGACGAGCCCGCGGTCGACCGGCTCCTCGGCAGCACTCGTCCCCGCAGCACCCGGCGTTTCGGAATCGTCCGTCACCGCGTCGTCGGCGCGTGCCTCGTTGCCGACGGTCGCTTCCTCGTCGGCGGGTCCCGCATCGCTCGCGGCGACACCGTCACCCGTCGCGTAGGCTCGGACGTGCCCCTCGGCGACGAACGCCTCGCCAGCACGGGATTCGTCGGTCGGAACGTCGTCGATGTCGACGCCGAGTTCGCGGGCGAGTCGTCGGGTCGCGGGCGTCGCGAGCGTCGTCTCCCGGTCGGCGGGTTTCGGGGACTGCCCGCCCGGCCGGGTCGCCGATCCGGCCGACGGGTCGCCACGCGTGCGAACCGCCGACCGTCGACCGCCGGCATCGACGTCGACGGGTTTCGGCGCGGGGGTATCGTCCTCGCCGTCCGCACCGCCGGTGTCGCCGACATCGTCGCCGGTCGCGTGCGCTCGGACGGCCGATTCGGTTATCCGACCGACGGAGCCGCCGGCCGCGACCGCGTCGACGTCGACGCCGAGTTCGCGAGCGAGTCGACGGACTGACGGCGGGGCGAACGTCCGCCCGGACGGTACCGGGGGTTCGTCGGCGACCGCCCAATCGTCCGCCGCGACGGCGTCGTCCACCGCCGCGTCATTCGGGTCCGCCGTCCCATCGTCGGCCGCCACCGAATCCTCGCCCGCGTCGCCCTCGTCGACGCGGAACGAGATGATGACGTCGCCGACGGGAACGACGTCGCCCGCCTCGACGAACAGCTCCTCGACGACGCCGTCGTATCGCGAGGGGACCTCGACGAGCGCCTTGTCGGTTTCCACCTCCGCGACCGGCTGGTCCTCCTCGACGCGATCGCCGGGCTCGACGAGCCAGCGAACCAGTTCGCCCTCGGCAACTCCCTCGCCAACGTCCGGCAGCGTGAATTCCTCGATACTCATGGCGTGTACTCCGCGGTTTCTCTGATACCTTCCTCGATGCGCGTCACGCTCGGTAGATAGTAGTCCTCGAGCGCGTACTGCGGATACGGGACGTCGAAACCCGTGATCCGTCGTACCGGGGCCTCCTGATACAACAGCGCCTCCTCCTGGATGATCGCCGTGATCTCCCCGGCGAGCCCGCCCGTCTTCGGCGCCTCGTGAACGACCGCGGCGCGGCCGGTCCGCTCGAACGCCTCGACGATCGCCTCGCGGTCGAGCGGAGAAACGGTCCGGAGGTCGACGACCGAGACGTCGATCCCGTCGGTCGCGAGGTTCTCGGCCGCCTCAAGCGTCGGACGGGTCATCGCACCGTACGTGAACGCGACGACGTCGTCGCCGTCACGCCGGGTTGTCGCCTCACCGATCGGGACGGTGTAGGCCTCCTCCGGGACGTCCTCCCGAAACGCGCGGTATATCAGCTTCGGCTCGAGGAAGATCACCGGATCGGGGTCGCGGATCGCCGCGATGAGCAGCCCCTTCGTGTCGGACGGCGTCGAGGGGATCACGACCTTCAGCCCGGCTTCGTGTGCGTAGAAGGCCTCCTTCGACTCGGAGTGGTGTTCCGGCGCACGGATGCCGCCGCCGTAGGGAGCCCGAAGCGTCATCGGGACGGTGAACCGACCGCGGCTCCGTGTCCGGAACCGGGCCATGTGGGAGACGATCTGGTCGAATCCCGGGTACATGAACCCGGAGAACTGGATCTCCGGAACCGGTCGCAGTCCCATCGTGGCCATCCCGACCGCACAGCCGACGATCGCCGACTCCGCGAGCGGGGTGTCGACGACGCGGTCGCCGCCGAACTCCTCGTAGAGCCCCTCCGTCGCCCGGAAAACGCCGCCGTTCTTCCCGACGTCCTGTCCGAGGACGATCACCTCGTCGTCGGCTCGCATCTCCGTTGCCAGTCCGTCACGCACCGCCTGGACGACGGTGAGGTTCTGGGTGTCACTCATAGCTGTTGTCTCATCGTTCCCGGAGGAATGCCGCGTCACCGTGCGTTTCGCGTCGCTTCCGGAGCCGTGCGCGCTGTGCCGCCAGTTCCGGCGTCATCTCGGCGTACGCGTGCTCGAACAGTTCGTCCGGTTCCGGACGGGCCGTCGACTCCGCGGCGTCGATGGCGTCGGCCACTCGCCGTTCCGCGTCCGCACCGATCGCCGCCACCCGGTCGTCGTCGAGGACCCCCTCCGACCGAAGGTACGCCTCCAGACGGGGGATCGGGTCCTTCTCGCGCCACCGCTCGACCTCGGTGGCGTCGCGGTACACCGTGGGATCATCGGCGGTCGTGTGCGGGTCGAACCGGTACTGGACCGCCTCGATCAGCGTCGGTCGAGGTCGGTCGGCGTCCGGGTTCCGTGCCTTCGTGACCGCCGCCTTCGTGACGGCGTACACCGCGAGCGGGTCCATCCCGTCGACCTGCACGCCGTCGATGCCGTACGCGGCCGCCTTCCCGGCCCGCGTCTCGCTCGCCGTCTGCCGGTCACGGGGAACGGAGGTCGCCCACCGGTCGTTGTTACAGAAGAGAACGGCCGGGAGGTCGAACACGCCCGCAAAATTGGCTCCTTCGTGGAAGTCGCCCTCGCTCGTCGCCCCGTCGCCGAAGTAGCTCACCACGACGTCGTCGTCGCCCCGGAGCGACGACGCCCACGCCATGCCGACCGCGTGTGACACCTGCGAGGCGATCGGCACCGCGATCGGGAGCACGTTGGCGTCGTCCGGGGTCCGGCCGCCCGCCCCGTGGCCCATCCAGTACAACAGCGTCCGCCGGAGGGGGACGCCGCAAACGAGCGACGCGGCGTGTTCCCGGTAGGAGGGGGCGATCCAGTCGCCGTCCGCGAGCGCGAACGCGGACGCCACCTGCGCGGCCTCCTGCCCCGACATCGGTGGGTACGTCCCCATCCGACCCTGTCGCTGGAGGCTCACCGCCCGTCCGTCGAAGTGCCGGGCGATACGCATGTACCGGTACACCTCGACGAGCGCCTCCTCCGACAGCGGCGGGACGTCGCCGACGACCTCGCCGTCCTCGTCGAGCACGCGCACCGGGTCGTCGAACGCCCTGTCGAACACGCTCACGGCCGAAGCCACCCCGTCATACGTGTACAGTCCAACGCCCGGCTAATAGGGTTTCGGTGGATCATTCCTTATAAACAGAAATTTCGGCCTGCGATCCACAATCGTCAATTTTGATCTCGTACTTCGAACGTTTCTGCACGTGGGATGTCGGACGTCGGAGAGCGGTGTGGGGCGACGGCACGGGGAACATCACCCGACCAGGACGCCGCAGGAACCGCCCGTCCGACCGCGACGAGATCTGGTCCGGGTCGCGGCGACGATCCGCGCCTACCCGAGCCGGAACGAGGGTTCGTCGCGCTCGCCGTCAAGCTCCTCCAGCTGGATGACGTCGTCGTCCTCGTCGTTCTCCAGCTGCTCGCGCAGGTGGTTGATGTACCGCTTGTGTTCCTCCAGCTGCTCGCGCAGATGGTCGGCCTCGAGTTCGAGCCGTTCGTGTTCGCGCACGAAGCTCTTCGGCACCTCAACCCGGGGCGGGAACTCCTCGCCGCCCTCGCCGGTTCCCTCCAGCTCCGCCTCGGGGACCACCCGAACCCGGCCGTCGTGGGCAACGAGCGCGTCGACGTAGTCGCGGAAGACGGCCGAAAGTGAGAGGTCTCGCTGCTCGGCGATCTCACGAAGGCTCTCGAAGGCGTCCTCGTTGACCCGGAACGAGACCGTCTTGTTCTTGTTGCCCATCACCGTCAGTATCGGCGGGCTATACACTTAAACGTTCGTCAGACGGACACACGCCGCACGGGTCGTGACCGTCCGGCGGGACGGACCGGTCGCGGCAGGCCGGCTACGGCTCCGGCGCGTTGACCTCGTCGATCGGATCGCTGCCGGTCGATCCCGCGAGTTCGTCGGTCTCGTCAAGATCCTCCAGCGCCGAGAGCGCCGCGGCCCTGTACGTCTCCGGGTTCAGGTCGTACTGCTCGCGGGCCATCCGCGCGTACTCGTTGGCCTCCTCGTCGAACGCGGCGACGCGCTCTATCGTCCGTTCTGCGGTCTCGACGACCCACCGGTCACGGACGTCCGCGTCGACTTCGGTGATCGACTCCGGTCTGACCGAGACGCGGATCGTCCCGTCGTCCGTCTCGTACGTCCGGGGCTTCCCCGTGACTGCGACGTAGCTGGGCGAGTCCAGATCCCGGATCGCCGAGGCGGCCTCCGGCTGGTACTGACCGGCGTACACGAAGAAGGTGCCCGTCGGATCGACGATCCGGGCGCGCCAGTACTCGCTGTCGTCGCCGACGTCCTCCTTTTCGGTGAGGGTTCCGACGAGGAACACGCGGTTCGCTGACTGCCCCGTCGGCAGGAGCAAGTACACGGGCGCACGCTCGTCGTCGGACTCCTTGAACGTGTAGCCGGCGTCGTTAAACTCGCTCGCGAAAGCGCGCCGGGCGACCTCTCGGGTGGGGGTTGACTGGCTCATATCAGATCGACCTCGCTTTGATCAGCGCGCTCTCGACGTCCACCGCTCCGGGCTCCTCGGTCTCATCCGCGAGCACGTACCGACGGAACGTCGGCCCGGTGACCCGGTAGTAGCGGCCGAGCAGGTCCGCACGCATCTCCTCGGCGACGACGGTCGTGTCGAGCGCGTCCATCGCCATGTCCTTCGCCTCCTCCAGGCTCATGCCGGTGAGCGCCTCGGTGGCCTCGCGGTCGAAGATCACCTCGGTGACGCTCGTGCCGTCGTCCAGTACACCCTTGATCCGAAGGTCGAACTCGCCGTCGACCTGTCCGTGCTCGGAACAGCGACCGTTCTGGAGCACGCGCGTGCAGTTCTCCTTCGGACAGCGCTTGATCAGTCCGGATCCGGACTGGATGTCGACTAAGGCTCCCTCGACGGTCTCGGCGTTGTCGCCGACCTCGATCTCCTCGTCGACCGCTGTGATGCTCGTCGTCCGGTTGAGCTTCACCGAGTAGCTGCCCTCGTACTCGTCGGTGACGACGTTCGAGAGTTCGTAGACCTGTCCCTCCGTCAGTTCGGGTAGGTCGGAGGTCTCGAACGCGACGAACTTGATCGTCCCTGACTCGTCGCCGAGCAGGCCGACCTGGGAGATGGAGTCGCTTCGGGGCTCCCACAGGTCGACCAGCTTCACGCGGAGGTCGACCCACTGCTCGTCCTCCTCGATATCGTTGACGAGCACTTGTTCGCTCCCGCCGCGGCCGAGATCGTCGCGCTCCATGCCGGCGTCGTCGAGGTAGCTATTGGTGACGCTGCGGCGCGCCTCGTCGACGGGGACGCGGTACTCGTTGACGAGGTTTTCCAGCCGTTCTTCGACCTCGTCAACGTCGACGTTCAGGTGGTCCGAGAACTGTTCCGCTATCGCTTCCGCTTCCTGTCGCAGTTCGCTCATGGGGTGTCTCCTGCCTCCGGTCGTGTTTCAATGGGAGGCATACGCCGGTTGGTTCCTCACCGTATTAAAAAGTCCGCAACCGCGGTGAAAGTGAACCCGAACGGCCCGAAACGGGGCCCGAAACCGGCTATCACGGGCGTTCATCCGATCCGCGTGGGGTGGAACGGTGGCGTCGACGTCGACGGCGTCTGACGCTCGTCAGCCGTGCGCGGGCTCCGTTTCGAGTGGAACTCTCACGTGGAGCACGGTACCGTTCCTCGGGCGAGCGCGGCAACGGACATATGTGCCGCGCGGGCGAACACGTTCGCATGGACGACCGTTTCGAGCGCGTCATTCGCCAGCAGCTCCGCAAGGCGGGCCGGCAGTTCGAGGAGGCCAGACGCGCCTATCGGGACGGGAAGGCGGACCCGGACGGTGACAACGAGGGAACGAAGCTGTACGACCTTCCGAGGGACGACGACGGGCGCGCACGCATCGTCTGCCGACGACACGCCGAGCGACGGACCGTCGCGGTCGACGCGGAGGGCCGTCCCGCCTGCTTCGAGGCGGACCACCCCGACTGTGAGGGGTGCGCCGAGGACGTCCGCGACGGCTACATCGAGACGTGGTGAGGTCGGACGGAATCGACACGCGATACCGATCGCTCATCGAACGCTCCGCGAAGTGCGTAGCACCTCACTCGACGGGATCGCCGTGAGCCTCCCGGAGTTCGACCTTGCGGATCTTGCCCGTGGAGGTTTCGGGGATGTCGTCGACGAACTCCACGGCGGTCGGGCATTTGAAGTGTGCGAGGTTGTCACGGGCGAACTCGATGACCGCTTCCTCGGTGAGGTCAACGCCGGCAGCGGGCACGACGATCGCCTTGGGCGTCTCGCCCCACTTTTCGTGAGGGACGCCGATCACGGCGACGTGCTCGATGTCGGGATGATTGTAGAGGGCGTCCTCGACCTCGACGCTGGAGATGTTCTCGCCGCCGCTGATGATGACGTCCTTCTTGCGGTCCTTGATCGAGACCATCCGGCGGTCGTCAATTGTAGCGAAATCGCCGGTGTGGAACCAACCGTCGAGTCGGCCGGAGAAGGCGTCTCTGGTCCGCTCGGGCTTGTTCCAGTAGCGGTCCATGACCTGGTTGCCGCGAACGACGATCTCGCCCATCGTCTCGTCGTCGGGCGGGACGTCCTCGCCGTCCTCGTCGACGACGCGCAGTTCGGTTCCGAGCATGGCGTGACCCTGTCGAGTCTTGATCGTAAAGCGGCCCTCGCTTTCGATCCGGCGCGGCGAGTTGCTGGTCGTAATCAGCGGACCGGTCTCGGTCAGCCCGTAAACGTGTAGGATGTTCCAGCCGAGTTCGTCCTCGACGGTTCGGATGGTGGCCTCGGGCGGCGGGCTGGCCGCGGTCGCGATTCTGACCGGTTTCTCGCCGGATGACGGGATGTCGTGCGACTGGTAGTGATCGACCAGGCGGTCGAGGACCGTCGGTGCGCCACAGAGATAGGTCACGTCGTACGCGTGGATGCGATCGAAGGCCCCCTCGGCGTCGAAGTGGCGCTGGCAGACGTGTGTCCCGCCGACGCCGGTGATGACGTAGGGATACCCCCACCCGTTGACGTGGAACATCGGGAGCGTCCAGAGGTAGGCGTCGTCGTCGCTGATCTCGGTGTGGTGGGCGGTGATGAGCGCGTGCCAGTGTTCGGTGCGGTGGGTCCGAACCACGCCTTTCGGCTCGCCGGTCGTCCCGCTCGTGTAGTTGATCGTTGCGGGGTCGTCCTCGGAGACGTCGGGGCGCTCGGTCGCGTCGGGGTCGGCCTCCGCCAGGAGCGACTCGTAGTCGTGCCAGTCGCCGTCGACGCCGTCGGCCGCAGTGGCGATGAACGTCGTGGCGGGGATCCGATCGCGGATCGCCTCCACCGTCTCGACGTACTCGTGATCGGCGATGACCGCCCGGGCCTCACAGTCGTCGAGGATGTACTCGTAATCCTCGGCGATGAGCCGGTAGTTGAGCGGGACCGAGACGGCCCCGCGGACGTTGATCGCGAACAGCGTCTCGAGAAACCAGTGTGTGTTCGGCGAAAGCAACGCCACACGGTCGCCCGGCTCGATGCCGAGATCCGAGAGCGCCGCCGCCACGCGGTCGACCCGTTCGCCGAACTCGGCGTAGGTGTACTCGGTCCCGTCGTGAGCGACCACGCCGACGGCGTCGCCGTAGACGTCGACCCCTCTGTCGAGGAAGTCGAGCGTCGTCATCGGTCGATGCATAGTGTGGTAAGACACCACAGTGGCCGGTAAAGGTTTTCGTGACCCCCTCCCCGCGCTGAGACACGAGAGTTTCGACCGGGCATTGCGTCGCAACCAAACTGTTAATATCAAAAGTTAATGATCCACAGAGGATGCCCACAGCTCATCTCATCGCGGTCGGCTCCTCTCAGCTGGGCAAAACGGATTTGCCCGGCCGCGACCTGTTCTCGAAGGCGCTCGCCGAGGCGTTCGAGGAACTACCCGATCCGGCCGACGTCGTCGATGGACTGTACGTCGGTGCCCAGTCCGAGCGGTACGAGAATCAGATCATGCAGGGGACGCTCATGGCCGAGTGGGCCGGGCTGCGGAACGTCCCCGCCGAGCGCGTCGAGGCGTGTGCGGCCGCCGGCGCGCTCGCGCTCAAGAACGCAGTCCGGGACGTTCGGGCTGGCGTCCACGACGCGGTGTTGGCATGCGGCGTGGAAAAGATGACCGCCGGCGGAACCGAAGGTGCCACGAACGCGCTCGGAGCCGCCTTCGAGCGGGCTCTGGAACAACGGTCCGGGATCACCGCGCCCGCCACGTACGCTCTGCTCGCGCGCCGATACCTGCACGAAACCGACGCGACGGAACGGGACCTGGGCAGGATCGCGGTGAAGAACCACCGGAACGCGGCGGCCAACCCGCGGGCGATGTTCCGGGAAGCGGTCGACATCGAGACAGTCATGGACGCCCCCGACGTCGCTCCACCGTTGAAACTGTACGACTGCGCGCCGGTTACCGACGGCGCTGCGGCCGTCGTCGTCGCGAACGACGACGTGGCGGCCGACCTGCGGAGCCGATCGGACGCGGTCCGCGTGGCCGGCGTCGGCTCGGCAGCCAACAACCTCGCGGTCGCGGAGCGCGACCTGACGTTCGTCGAGGGAGCAAACGTCGCCGCCTCGACCGCCTACGAGGATGCCGGCGTGGACGCCGCGGACGTCGACGTCGCGGAGGTCCACGACGCGTTCACCGTCTGCGAGGCGCTGCTGGCCGAGGCGGCCGCGTTCGCCCCTAAAGGTCGCGGCATCGAGACCGTCGAGGAGCCCGAAAACCGGTCGACGGAGTGGACCAACGTCCGGATCAACACCAGCGGCGGACTGAAGGCCCGTGGGCACCCGATCGGGGCGACCGGACTGTTGCAGGCGATCGAAGCCTACGAACAGCTCACCGGGCGGGCCGGCGACCGACAGGTGACCGACGCGGAGACCGCGCTGCTCATCAACGAAGGCGGCGTCGCGGACGCCCACACCGTGGCCCACGTCCTGACTGCACGATGACCGACGAGAGTGATTCACCGATGACTGACACCGATTCAACCACGACGGGACCGCTCGCGCCGGACGAGATCACCGCCGACTCGCCGTTCACGCTCCCGGGCTTCTTCGACGCGTTGGCCGAGGGGCGATTGCTGGCCGCCCGCTGTACGGAGTGTGAGACGCACCTGCTGCCGCCTCGCCCCGCCTGTTACGGCTGTGGCAGCCGGGCGGTCACGCTATCCGAACAGCCCCGGACCGGCGAGGTTATCTCCTACACCGCCGTCAACCGACCCCCGTCCGCGTTCGAGCACCTGGCGCCGATCACCGTCGCCGTGGTCGAGCTCGACTCCTCGGCTCGGCTCACGGGGCGCGTCGACGCGCCACTCGCGGACGTGACCATCGGCGATCGCGTCGAGCTCCGGATCCGTGACCCCGAGACGATCGGCATCGATCCGGACTTCGCCGTATCCTACGAACAGGAGTGGCCGATCCACGTCTTCGAACCGCTGTGAACCGACGGGAGCGCCCCACGTCGCCGACGCTCGTTCTCACGACTGAGAACCGCGGGGGAGTCGTTAAGTGATCGCCGCGGCCGACATCGACGTATGGCTACGCGCGTGCTCATCGCGGACGATTCGGAGTTCATGCGGAATCTGCTCCGCGAGATCCTCGAGGGGGAGTTCGAGATCGTCGGTGAGGCGGAAAACGGCGTCGAGGCGGTGAACATGTACGACGAACACGGCCCGGACCTGGTGATGATGGACATCGTGATGCCGATCCGCGACGGGATCGAGGCCACCACGGAGATCATGGAGGCGGACCCGGGCGCGACGGTGATCATGTGTACCAGCGTCGGGCAGGAGGAGAAGATGAAAGCCGCGATCAAGGCGGGCGCGGAGGGGTACATCACGAAGCCGTTCCAGAAGCCGAACGTCCTCGACGCCATCGGGTCCGCAGTCTGATGCGCGTCGACGTCCGGGCGCTCGGCGCGTGTAACCGGCTCGCGGAGCGGGGCGCCGGGGAGGCCGCCGACGCGCTCTCGGAACTCACCGGAACGGACCTGTCCGTCGAGGTGACGGGGGCAAGCGTTGCCAGCGGCGAGGATCTCGCGGAGGCGTTCGCCGGCCGGGAGTCGATCGGCGTCACCGTGGGCCTGCGCGGCGGACTCGACGGGGAGGCGGTGCTCGCGTTCGACGCCGCCAACGTCGACGCGCTGCTCTCGCTGCTCCCCGGCGGGGCGTCGGTGGGCCGCAGCGCGGTGACGGAGGTCGGAAACATCGCGCTCGGCGGCTTTCTCGACGGCTGGGCGAACTACCTCGGGCAGGCGATCGACATGAGCCCGCCCCGGTACATGGAGGCCGACGGTGCGGCCGTCCTCCCCGACGGCGCGCTCGCGGGCGACGGCGTGTTCCTCTTCGAGAGCCGGCTCGACGCGACCGGGACGGATCTGGACTTCTCGATCTACATGCTGCCCGACTCCGGTCCGTTTCGCGATCTCATCGTGGGCAAGACGGCGCCGGCGGCGACCGCCGGCGGCGAGGCGAGGAACGGCGGCACCGACTCGACGGCAGTCCCCTACGAGTCGCTGTCGACGTTCTCGTCGCTCGCAAAACGGGGATCGGCGAACGCCGCGGACAACATCGCCATGATGACCGGTCTCGAGACGACCGTCGAGGTGAGTCGGCTCCGGTTCGTTCCGCTGGCGGACGTGCCGATGGAGGTGGGGAAGCGACCGCACGTCGGCACCGTCTTCGAGCTACGGGGGAACCCCAGCGGCTACCTCGCGATCCTCTTTTCGGAGACGTCGGCCGCGAACGTCGCCGAGGCGATGTTGCCGATGGAGCCAAACGAGCCGCTCGGCGACATGGCCGAGAACGCGCTGTGTGAGCTCGGCAACGTGATGACGAGCGGGTTCATCGACGGCTGGGCGAACGTGCTTGGCACGTCGATCGAACACTCGCCGCCGGAGTTCGTCCACGACATCGGCGCCGCGACAGTGAGCCCGCTTGTCGCGAAGCTCAGCGAGCGACAGGACTACGGGTTCGTCATCGACACCGCCATCGAGACGGAGGGTGTACAGGCACGCTGTGACGTGTACGCGCTTCCGGACGAGCGCGAACTGGCCGCGGTACTCGAGGATCTCTCGGACGCGTGAGCCATCCGACGTCGTCCGCCGACCGGACGGTTGCGAACGATCAGCCGCGGGTGAAGGTCGGGGTCGGCGAACTCGCGGTGACCGCCGACGGGGAGACGTTGACAACGAGCGGGCTCGGCTCCTGTGTCGCCGTCGCGATCGGTGACCCCGAGACGGGCGTTCGCGGGCTGTTACACGCCATGCTCCCGCGGTCGGGCGAGAGCGAGACGACCGCACCACGACCCGGGAAGTACGTCGATAGCGGGCTCAGCCGGCTGCTCTCGGAGCTCGACGAACGCGGTGCGGATCCCGGCCGGCTGGAGGCGCGGGTGGTCGGCGGCGCGGAGATGCTCGATCTCACGGAGGCGGTGGGTCCGCGGAACGTCGAACGGGCGGAGCGGCTGCTCGACGCCGCCGGCGTCCCGATCGTCGCCAGCGACGTCGGCGACACGGTCGGCCGAACCGTGCGGTTCCGTCCGGACTGTACGATCGCGGTCCGGGCGGCCGACGGGTTCGAGCGCGTGCTGTGACGCGTCGATGAGGGCCGCAACCGACGGACGCGCCGCCTGTTCTCATCACTGATACTTTGAGGGGTGGGTTGAAGTGTTCGCTGTGGGTTCTCACTGGTAATGGGCCTCGAACTACCGGTGTGGGGAGCCCCCTCGGTCGTGTGGGCAGTCGCCACGCTGGGACTCGTCAGCGCGAGCGTCCTCGACCGGTTCCTCGACGACGATCCCAACGATTCCGACGATTCCGGCGGCATGGACGGTGGAATGGGCGGTGACGATGATCTCTTCGGTGGCGGTGGCGGCGGTGCCGGTGGTACCGGCGGCGGGGAGTTCGACGATTTCGACGGCATGGACGAGTGGGACGACGCGTTCGAGGATGAAGAGGGCGCGGGCGCGGACACCGACGAACTGGAGAAACGCATCGACGACCTGGAGGCCGAGGTCGCCTCGTTGTCCTCGACGGTGTCGACCGTCCGATCGGAGAACGAGGAGATATCGGGCACGGTCGAGGAGATCGAGGAGGACGTCCGGAACCTGTTGGACATCTACGAGATGGTCACGCGCGGGATCAACCCGTTCGTCGATGAGTCCAGCGGCTTCGACGAGGTGGCCGGCGGCGGCGAGGGGTCGTTCGGACTGTTCGACGACGAGGCGGACGACGAGACGGAGGACCTCGACGAGGACGTCGCCAACGCGGACCCGGACGGGTTCTTCGACGAGGAGCTGGTCGAACCGGAAGCGGAGGACGACCTCGGAGAATCGGACGACTTCGGGGAGCTGGACGGTCTCGACGGCGAGACGGAGTCGGCGGACGAACCGGGCGACGAGGACGACGGCGACGCCGCCGACGCCGCGTCAGCGACCGAATCGGCGGACGAGGGAGACGACATGAACGACGACGGAAAGAGCTTCAGCGAACTCAAAGAGGAGTACGACGCCGGGGAGGCCGACTGGGCCGACGACGGCGGCGAGACGGACGTGGACGAGGACTCGTTCGGCGACGACGCCGGGGCGAACGAGGACCCGTTCGACGACGCCGGGACGGGCGCGGACGCGCTCGGCGACGAGTCCGAGTCGTTCGAGGACGACCTCGGGGCGGGACTCGACGGCGAGGACCCGTTCGGCGACGGGACTGCGACCGACGAAGTCGACGACGGCTTCGAGTCGGAGCCCGTCGAGGCGCCCCCCGAGCCGGAACCGACCGGTGGACCGAGGCCCGGCGGGGATCCCGCCGAGGCCAACGGGGACGGGTTCGAGTACGTCGACCGCGACGACCTCTCCGGAACCCGCCGGAAGCCGTACCTCACCGAGCTGCCCGGCGACTACGTCGGCGACCTGCTCGTGATGGAGTGGCTCGAGTTCCTCGTGTCCGCGAGCGACGTCACGGACGCGGTGCGGGCGATCAACTACTACGAGCGGATCGAGTGGATCGGCCCGGAGGCCGGCGACCGGCTCCGCGATTTCCTGTCCGGCTTCGGGACGATCGACCGCAACGTCGTCGACCGTCCGGGAACCGACCGACTCGTCCGGGAACACCACACGCGGAGCCTCCGATACATCACCCAGCTCAACGGCACGAGTTCACACACGGTGCTGCTCGACCGATGGGACGATCTGGCCGGCGGCTCGCTCGTCGGCGGCGCGCCGCCGGAGCCGGCTCCACGAGGACGGGAGCGACGCGAGCGAGCGCCCCGAAATCGCGGCGAACGAGCCGCCGGGAACGGCGGCGGAGCCGGACGTGCGGGCGCCGAAAACGGGTCCGGCGGCGAGGAGGCGAACGGACACGGAGCCGACGGCCACCGGCGCGATGCCGGGACGGACGGTCGTCGACGCGACGCACGGACGGACGGCCACCGGCACGACGACGGACGGGCCGATCGTTCCGCAGACCGTCGCGACAACGGCACGTCGCCCCGCCCGATGAACGACCCGAACCCGCGTCAGGACCGCGGCGATCCGGCCGACGGAGGGTGGGGCGATGGGCGTTAGCGTCTCGGCGTCGACCGCCATCATCCTCGCGGGGCTGTTCTTCGCGTTCACGGCGTTTTATCCCGTCGCGGAGAACGGCTTCGAGCGCGTGACCGCCGCACAGCACGACGTCAACGAGCGCGCGCTCGAACGGCAGAACACGGACGTGGGGATCGTGACCGCGGAGGTTAGCGACACGACCGACGACGGGGAAGTCGACGAGCTCGCAGTCGACGTCGACAACGACGGCGCCAACGGCCTCGTCGTGAGCGACACGACGCTCGTCGTCGACAACGAGTACGTCGACCTCGCGGCCGTGGAGACGACCGTCACCGACGACGGGTCAGACCCGAACGCGGCGACCGACCTCTGGCTCGCCGGCGAGACGCTCGAGATCCGGATCGGCGACGGCGACCTCGAGACGACGTCGGTCTCGGAGGCGGAGCGAGTCGTCGTCGTCACCGAGTTGGGCGTCCGCGACGCCGCGGACGTCGAGGAGGTGAGCTGAGATGGCGAGCGTGCCGGTCACCCACCTCGTGTTGTTCGTCGCCAGCCTCGTCATCGCCGCCGGCGTCGTCGGGACGATGACGACCGGCGTCGACCGGGTGAGCTCAGCCGTCGACGACGGCAGCCTCGACGCGACCGAGCAGCTGCGGACGGACGTGACGGTCATCTCCGATCCCGATGCGGGGGTGTATGACGGCGAGGAAGACGAGGTCACGCTACTGATAAAGAACACCGGCACCCAGCGGCTCCATCCGGACGGCTCCGGGCTCGACGTCGTGTTCGACGGCGTGTTCGTCCCGCCGGACGCACAGGACGGTCAGGTCGTCTCGGTCGACGGTGCGACCGCCTGGAGCCGCGGGGACGTGCTGGAGCTGACGATCGACCTCGACGAGGTCGACGGGGTCGCCGACGACGAGAACCTCGACGAGGAGGACAGCGACCACCGGGTGCATCTCACGGTCAACGGCGACGAGGAGCTGTTCCAGTTCCGCGTGGAGGAAAGCTGAATGCCACGAACCGACAACCTGCTGTCGATCGGTCTCGATGACCGCGACCGGCTGAACAAGGAGCTCGGCGGCGGGATGCCGCGCGGGAGCATCGTCCTCATCGAGGGCGACTACGGCGCGGGGAAAAGCGCGATGTCCCAGCGGTTCTCCTACGGGCTCGTTCAGGAGGGCGCGTCGGTGACGCTGATGTCGACGGAGCTAACGGTGCGGGGATTCATCGACCAGATGCACTCGCTGGAGTACGACGTGGTGTCGCCGCTGTTGAACGAGGAGCTGCTGTTCCTGCACGCCGACTTCGACTCCGGCGGCGCGTTCTCGGACGACGACGGCGAGCGCAAGGAGCTGCTCAAGCGGCTGATGAACGCGGAGGCGATGTGGAACTCCGACGTCATCTTCCTCGACACGTTCGACGCCATCTTCCGGAACGATCCCACCTTCGAGGCGCTGGTGCGGAAAAACGAGGAGCGACAGGCCGCCCTCGAGATCATCTCCTTTTTCAGGGAGATCATCTCGCAGGGGAAGGTCGTCGTGTTGACCGTCGACCCCTCGGCGGTCGACGACGACGCGATCGGTCCGTTCCGGTCGATCGCCGACGTGTTCCTCGAACTGGAGATGATCGAGGTCGGCAACGACATCCGGCGACAGATCAACGTCAAACGATTCGCGGGCATGGGCGAACAGGTCGGCGACACCATCGGCTTTTCGGTCCGGTCGGGGACCGGCATCGTCATCGAGAGCCGGAGTGTCGCCTGAGACGGCGGCCGGGAGTCACGCTCCCGGCAGGATCGACCGGCCACGAGGACCCGCCGACCGGGCGGGACGGGCCATTGGACGACCGCGACACGCCGAACGACTGCGACACGCCGAACGACCGCGACGACACGAACTGCCATGACCGAACACGGAACCGCCAAACCCTCGGACGAGCTTCGGAAGGCCGCGATGCGGCGCCCCCACCTGCGGGAACACCTCCGGGAGTTCAAACAGATCACGGGGGAGTTCCCGCAGTTCATCGAGGAGCCCAAGTCGGAGTACGAGTCGGACCGACCGAACGTGCTCTACCCCGTCGGCGGACCGATCTTCTGTCACGTGTACGGCGACATCGGCCAGGAGACGAAGTACTACGCCATCGAGCCGGAGATGTCCGGTCCGCAGGCGACGGTGTTAGAGCAGGTGAAAAGCAAGCTGCTCACCGTCAGCGGCCAGCACACCGCCCCCGAGTCGGAGGCCGAGTACGACGACCTCATCGAGGAACTGCTGGAGGACGTCACGCACGTGCAGGCGAACCGGGAGGGATGGAAACGGATCCTCGAGCGGTTGCGCAACTGGGGAAAGCTGCCGGTCACCGAGGAGACCTACGAGGACATTCGCTACCGGCTCAACCGCGACATCGTCGGACTCGGACCGTTAGAGCCCGTGATGCGCGACCCGGCAAACGAGGACATCCACGTCATCGGGCCCCACGAGTGTCACGTCGACCACGGCACGTTCGGGATGCTGGAGACCACCGTCGACTTCGGCGACGAGAAGCAGTTCGACAACTGGCTCCGAAACATGGGCGAGCGGATCGGCGACCCGCTGTCCGATTCGGACCCGATCGTCGACTCCACGCTGCCGGACGGGTCGCGTATCAACATCATCTACTCCGACGACGTCTCCGTGAAGGGGTCGTCGCTCACCATCCGGCAGGGCGACGAGCAGCCGCTCTCGATCAACCAGATCACGAACTGGGGCACGCTCTCCCCGGAGCTTGCGGCGTATCTGTGGCTCTGTCTCGAGAACGAACAGACCGTCTTCGTCGTCGGGGAGACCGCGTCCGGGAAGACGACGACCCTGAACGCGATCCTCTCGTATATCCCCCGGGACTCGAAGATCTACACCGCGGAGGACACCGCCGAGGTGATCCCGCCGCACAACACCTGGCAGCAGCTTTTGACCCGCGAGGGCGGCGACGAGGGCTCCTCGGACGTCGACATGTTCGACCTCGTCGCGGCCGCGCTGCGCTCGCGTCCGGACTACATCATCGTGGGGGAGGTGCGCGGCGCCGAGGGGCGAATGGCGTTCCAGGCTGCCCAGACCGGACACCCGGTGATGTTGACGTTCCACGCGAGCGACATCGTCTCGATGATCCAGCGGTTCACCTCCGACCCGATCAACGTCCCCGAGACGTTCATGGACAACGCCGACGTGGCGCTGTTCCAGAACCGGGTGAAACAGGGCGACGACGTGCTCCGTCGCGTGACGAGCGTCCAGGAGATAGAGGGCTACTCCAAGGAGATGGACGGCGTCGTCACCCGCGAGGTGTTCAGCTGGGACCCCGTCGAGGACGAGATCATCTTCCAGGGGATGAACAACTCCTACGTGCTCGAAGAACAGATCGCGACGCTTCTGGGATACGCCGACACGCGCGACATCTACGACGATCTGGAGTTCCGCGCGAACCTCGTCGAGCGGATGATCCAGGAGGGAATCGTCGGGTACCACGAGGTCAACGAGGCGATCGATTCCTTCCAGCGTGACGGCGTCGACGGGCTCCCGTTCGACATGCACCGCAAGATGACCTGAGATGTCGGTGAAGCGAGCCGGCGACGGAGTCGCCACCGCCGTGCGGGTGAGTTCGGAGATACTGGAGTCCTACGGGAAGCTCGACATCTCCAAGCGGCAGTACGTCGGCTACGTGCTGGTGCCGGCCGTGCTCGTGTTCGTCCTGTCGATCGTCGGGCTGTTCGTGCTGCCGCTGCCGCTGGCCGCCCGCGTGCCGGTGCCGATGTTCGGTGCACTCGTGCTGTTCGCCGCGGTGATCTACCCGAAGATCTATCTCAGCAGTCGCGAGAACCAGATCGACAATCAGCTCCATCTCGTGATGACCCACATGACCGTGCTGTCGACGACGAACATCGACCGCATGGAGGTGTTCCGAACGCTCGCCCGCGAGGAGGAGTACGGCGTCGCAGCCGAGGAAATCGGCCAGATCGTCCATCTCGTCGACACGTGGAACCAGAGTCTCGACGACGCGTGTCGCCGACGAGCCAAGGAGGTGCCGAGCGAGGCGATGAGCGACTTCTTCGACCGGCTCGGCTACACGCTGGGTGCCGGCCAGTCGCTGGAGGAGTTCCTCATCGCCGAGCAGGACGTGATGCTCGCGCAGTACGAGACGCTGTACGAATCGTCGCTGTCCAACATTGAGGTGATGAAGGACCTGTACATGTCGATGATCCTGTCGGTGACGTTCGCGCTGGTGTTCGCGATCGTCCTCCCGATACTCACCGGAAACAACCCGACTGCAACGGTGTCGGCCGTCATCGTCCTGTTCGTGTTCGTCCAGATCGGATTTTATGTCGCCATCCGAGCGATGTCGCCGTACGACCCGATCTGGTATCACCCCGACGAGCGGGCGCCGGGCGACCTGAAGCTGTGGGCGTCGCTGGGGGCCGGGGGGACCTTCTCGCTCGCGCTCATCGCGATCACGGCGGCGGGGATGTTCGGGTACGGACCCGGTCTGCCCGGGCTGCTCTTCTTCCTCGACGACGTCCGGCTGCCGCTGTACCTCGCGGTGCCGGTCACACCGCTCGTGATCACCGGCGTGGTGCTCCGGAGCGAGGAGCAGGCGATCACGGCCCGCGACGCCGAGTTCCCCTCGTTCATCAGAGCGCTGGGTGCGACCGAGAGCGCCAAGCAGTCGACGACCACTGACGTGTTGACGACGCTGCGAGACAAGGACTTCGGCACGCTCTCGCCCGCCATCGAACGGTTATACCGGCGGCTCAACATGCGGATCAGTACGGAGGGTGCGTGGCGTGCGTTCACGCGTGACACGAGATCGTACCTGATCCAGAAGTTCTCAGAGATGTACCTCGTCGCACGGCGGATGGGCGGAGAACCGAAGCAGCTCGGCGAACTCATCTCGACGAACATGAACTCAGTCAACCAGCTTCGCGAGCAGCGTCGACAGGCCGCGGTGACGTTCATCGGGCTGATCTACGGGATCACGGCGGCGGCGACGTTCGCCTTCTTCATCGGGCTGGAGATCGTCTCCATCCTCGCGGAGCTGTCGGCGGACTTCGAGCTGGACCAGCTGGACATCGGTCAGATCGTCTACGCCGGCGCGTACGACATCCCCCTCATCGAGTATCTGCTCCTCATCGTCGTCATCTTCAACGCCGGACTTTCCTCACAGATGATTCGCACCATCGACGGCGGCAATCCCGCGAACGGCTACATCCACTTCGTGCTGCTCACATGGCTCGGCGCGCTCACCGCGATCGCGACCCGGACGATGGTCAACGCGCTGCTGTCGATCTGATCGGCGGCCGTTCGTGAAGCGCCGCATCGCTACTCGGGGAGCGCCGGGTCGGGCACCGCCTCGGTCGCCGCCGTCCGCCAGGAATGAGCCGGCGTCCAGTCGAACAGTCGCTCGGCTTTCCGGATCGCGTACGCGCCGCGGTCGTCCCCCTCGGCGACGGTCGTGGAGTCGGGCAGATCCCCGTACGCCTCCCTGACGAGCTTCCGGAGCGGTCGCCCGAGCGCGTTGTCGGTCGCGACGCAGTTGACGGCCTCGTGGGTACCTGCGGCGACCGCTGAGGATCCGGTGGCGGTCCGTTCGAGTGCGGCCGCGACCAGGCTCGCGACGTCGCGGACGTCGACGTACGACCAGAAGTTCCCCACGCCCGCATCGATGTCCTCGGTATACGCCGCCCGTCGACAGGCGTACGCGCCGGGATACTGGATCCACGACGGACGGATCGACACGACGGGAACGTCGTGGCGGCGGGCGACCGTCGCACCCGTCTCCTCGGCCGTGACCTTCGAGAGGCCGTAGGGGTCTTCAGGACGGAGGGGATGTGCCTCCGTCACCGGAAGCTTGTCAGGCAGCGGCGTCGGATCGGCGAAGAAGAATCCGTACGCTCCGTCGCTTGACGCCTGGACGATCCGTACACCCGCATGTCCCGCCGCGGCGAGCACGTTGTGGGCGGCGAGCACGTTCGTCTCGAACACGCGACCGTCCGGGTGGGTCCCCGCGACGGGGATCGCCGCCCAGTGGACGACCGCGTCCGGGTCGGCCGCGTTGACGACGTCGAACGCCTCCCCCCGGTCGGTCAGGTCCGCGGCGAGAAACGAGATCCCCGGCGACCCGGCGTCGAGGCCCGGATGTTCGCGGTCGACGACGACGACCTCGTACTCGTCCGCGAGGCGATCGACGATCCATCGGCCCGACGTACCGCGTCCGCCCGTCACGAGCACCGTCTCCATACATGCCGGAGCGGAACCGCGAGCAAAAGCGTGTCGGCGACCGGTCCGTAGCCGAAACCGGCGGATGCCGCCACGCCGTCGCGCGCTCCGGCAGGTTTTAACGGGGCGAGCGGCTAAAAGTGAGTATGCAATGGACCACGGACTGGGGCCTGCGTGGACGGATGGCGTTCACGATGTTCCTGCTTTTCGCCCTTTATATCGTATTCGTGGGGCTGCTCGTGACGATGTTCGATGCGGGCATGCTCACCGTGCTGATCCTGCTCGGCGGCTTCTCGCTGGCACAGTACTTCTTTAGCGACAGGCTGGCCCTGCGGAGCATGGGCGCCCGTGAGGTCGATGCCGACGAGTTTCCGGAGCTGCACCGTCGGATCGAGCGGCTCTGTCAGCAGGCCGACCTGCCGAAGCCGAAGGTGGCGGTTGCTGACACGCAGGTGCCGAACGCGTTCGCCACCGGCCGGAACCAGCAGAACGCGACCGTGGCGGTGACGACGGGGCTCCTCCGGACGCTCGACGACGAGGAGCTGGAGGGCGTGTTGGCCCACGAGCTCGCACACATCAAGAACCGCGACGTGATGGTAATGACGATCGCCTCGTTCCTCTCGACTATCGCCTTCTTCATTGTCCGGTGGGGGTGGCTGTTCGCGGGCAACGACCGCAACGCGCCGCCCGTCTGGGTCGCCATCGCCGTCTCGCTCGTCGTGTGGATCATATCGTTCCTGCTCATCCGCGCGCTGTCGCGATACCGCGAGTACTCCGCCGACCGCGGTGCGGCTCTCATCACCGGGAAGCCCGGCGCGCTCGCCTCGGCGCTCGTCTCGATAAGCGGCCGGATGGACCGTGTTCCCAAGGAGGACCTCCGCGAGGAGGCGGAGATGAACGCCTTCTTCATCATCCCGATCCGCTCGGGCGTCATCGGCAAGCTCGCCTCGACGCACCCCTCGACCGAGAAACGGATCGACCGCCTGCGCGAGCTCGAAAAGGAGATGGCGACGGCCTGAAGCCGACGACGTCGCCCCCGGACCCTATCGCTCCGTGACCCGCATCGGCACCGGGTGGTTCGGGTGCATCGTCAGCGACCCCCGCAGCGTGAGCTCCGGACCGTCGTACGAGAGCCGATACCTCGAGCAGAGACACGCGATGATGAGCTTCGCCTCAAGCAGCGACAACGCCTTGCCGATACAGTGTCGCGGACCACCGCCGAACGGGAAGAAGGCGAATCGCGGACGGTCGCTCCGTCGCTCGGGGCGCCACCGGCCGGGATCGAACGCGTCCGGGTCGTCGTACCAGCGCGGCGATCGATGGACCGCCCACTGCGGGAGCATCAGCGCCGATCCCTCGGGAATCCGGTACTCGCTGAGCTTCACGTCCAGCTTGGGCTCGCGGAACATCGTGTACACGGGCGGGTACAGCCGCATCGCCTCGTTGAGCACGCGCTCCGTCGCCGTCATCTCCCGAGCGTCGGCCGCGTCCGGCGGCCCGTCGGCGGTCGCGGCCGTCGCCTCACGCTCGACTCGCTCGCGCGCTTCCGGATGCTCCGAGAGCAAATAAAACGTATAGGTGAGCGTGAGCGCGGTGGTGTCGTGCCCCGCGAGCAACATCGTCACCAGCTCGTCCCGCAGGTTCGTTGCCGTCTGCTCGTCGCGATCGTACGCCCGCAACAGCACCGACAGCAGGTCCATCGGGAGATCCCCGTCCGAATCGCCGTCCGGACCTCGAACCGCGGTACCCTCGGCGCCCGCGGGGTCGACGCTCGGATCGCGCTCGGTCCCCCGTCGCCGGGCGACGATCCCGTCGATCAGCTCCTCCAGCGTTTCGATCGCGGCGTCGAACTCGCGGTTCTCCCTCGTCGGTACCCAGTTGGGGATCAGAAATCGTCGGGGGTCGGGCTCGAAACGCGCGCCGAGCGGTTCGAGGTTCTCCTGAACGGTCCGAACCTCCTCGTCGGTGATGTCGGCACCGAACATCGCGGAGACGATGATCCGAACGGTGAGTCGCGCGACCTCGAGTTGAACGTCGATGACGTCACCGGGCTCCCAGCCGGCGAGCTGTGACTCCGTGTGTTCGACCATCGTGCCGGCGAGCGCACCGATACGTCGGTTGTGGAACGCCGGATTTGCGAGCGACCGCTGGCGCTGCCACGTCTCACCCTCGCTCATCAGCAGACCGTCGCCGAGCAGCGTTCGGATGGCGTCGTCGCCGAGGTCGGGTTTCCGATACCGACCGGCGTCGGTGACGAGTACCCGCTGGACGTCCGCGGGGTTCGTGAGCATGTACGTCTCACGCGGACCGAGATCGAAGCGGACGACGTCACCGTAGCTTTCGGCACACGCTCGCATGAACGTGAACGGGTCGTTCGCGTACTGGCGAGCGTTGCCGAACACCGGATCCCCGATCGGTCCCGGGGGGGTTACGGACATGTATGTACACGGAGTCGATCGGTGTTAAACGTTCGGCGACGGCCGAATACGGATGATTCCGGAATCGGCCTCAACGTTGGAAGTATGGACGGGGGTCGACGCACGCGACACGTCGAGAGCCATCGCGTGGAGAGGCGGAGCGGCTATCCGTCGGCGTCGAGTCGGTCGACGCGACTGATCAGCTCGTCGACCGCACGCTCCTGCTGGCTCGTCGCGGCGACGATCCGCTCGGTCGCGTTCTCCGTCCGGTCGGAGCGCTCGCGGACGGACTCCAGCGTCGCGGTCAGTTCCTCGACGGTCGCCGCTTGGTCGTCGGTCGTCCGAGCAACCTCCGCGACGCCGTCGGCCGCCTCATCGACCGCCTCGGCGATCTCCGCGAGCGAATCGAGCACCGTCTCGATCTGCGCGCCCGCGTCGTCGATCCGGTCGTGTGAGCGCTCGACTGCGGCCGACGTCTCGTCCGACTGCGCCTGGAGGTCGGCGAGGCTCTCGGTGATGGCCTCGGTGTGGCCGCGCGTCTCGTCGGCGAGCTTCTTCACCTCCTCGGCGACGACCGCGAAGCCGTCTCCGCCCTCGCCGGCACGGGCAGCCTCGATGTTGGCGTTCAACGCGAGCAGGTTGGTCTGCTCGGCGACGTCGGAGATCACCTCGATCACCTCCTCGATGTCGTCCATCCGGTCGGAGAGCGCGCCGACGCTCTCGACTAGCTCGTCGCCGATCTCGACGACATCGTCCGTGGCCTCGCGGGCGTCCTCGCTCGCGTCGAGGCCTTCGCTTGCGGCCCTGCTTGCGGCCTCCGCCGCGGAATCGACTCGATCCGCAGTGGCGGCGACCTCCTCCATCCCGGCCGAAAACGACTGCATCTCGGAGACGCCCTCCGCCAGCAGCTCGTTCTGTTCCTCGACGTTCTCGGCGATCCGGTCGGCGGCCTCGCTGGCTTCCGTAACCGTGTCGTCGATCTCGCGAGCCTGCTGTCCGACGCTCTCCGAGAGTTCGTCGAGATTGGCCGCCATCCGGTTGACGGCGTCGACGACGCGGATCAGCTCGTCGTCGAGGTGTTCGAACGAGTCGCGACGTCCGGCTCTGGCGTCGAGATCGCCCTCGCCGATCGCCTCGGCGGTCTCCCTGATCTCGGTGACGAGCTCTCCGGTGGCGTCGCGCTGGTTGATCGTTTCCGTGCGGTCGATGACGACCCCCGTCACCCCGACGAGTTCGTCGTCATCGTCGTACAGCGGCGTCGCGGTGAACTCGATGTGTCGCTCGTCGCCGTGTCGGTCGACCACCGTGCTGGTGTCGCGGTAGCGGTTGCGGACGGAGTCACAGCGCTCGACGTCGTACGCCTCGTCCGCGTCGTCCGGCGCGTCGAGCACCTTGTCGGCGAGCGTGTCGATCCGACGTCCGTCCGGATAGAACAGCTCCGAGACGTGTCCGTGCCCGACCGCTTCCGATCGGTCGACGCCGGTTAGCGACGCAACCGCCTCGTTCCACTCGGCGGCGTTCCCGTCGACATCGAGGATGAACGTCGGAACGCCGGTGGCGTCGAACACCTGCTCGAAGCCGGCACGGGCGAGCGTTCCGGACCGATCGACGCCGGTTTCGTCGGTGACCGTGTGTTCCTCGTCCTCCGTACCATCGGTTCCGGAGCCGGCTCCGTCGCCGGTCGGCTGCTCGGAATCGGCCGACCCCTCGACAACGACACCCCCGTCCGTGACCGATCGGGAACCGTCGGCCCACCCGAGCGCGTTCCGAAGCCGCGTGCGAAGTCCCTCCATTATGCCCGTCACTCGCCGAACTAACCACATAAACCGTCGCGTCCAGAACTCACTGTTGATAATCCGGCGCGGAGTGGCCGGGCCGGTGAGCAGCGCCGCTGCCCGCAGCGTTCAAACGCGTTCGACGGCTACGGTGATTCGAGACCGATGGATGCCGACGCCGTGCGCGAGCGGGCCGAGGAACTCCCGACCGAGCCCGGAGTGTACCAGTTCCGGGACGGCGAGGTGACCCTGTACGTCGGAAAGGCGGTCGACCTCCGGAATCGGGTGCGGTCGTACGCGGATCCCCGGTCGGCCCGAATCCGTGGAATGGTCGACCGCGCCGGCGACGTGGAGTTCACGGTGACCGACACGGAGACGCAGGCGCTGCTGCTGGAGGCGAACCTGATAAAACGACTCCAGCCGCGGTACAACGTCAGACTGAAGGACGACAAGTCGTATCCGCTGGTCGCTCTTTCGGATCACCCCGTCCCACGGATCGAGGTGACGCGGGATCCCGAAGCGGGTGCGGTCGCCTACGGACCGTTCACGAACAAGGGGATCGTCGAGACGGTGGTGAAGGCGATCCGCGACGAGTACCGGCTGCGCGGCTGTTCGGATCACAAGTACGCCGGGCGAGAACGACCCTGCCTCGACTACGGGATGGGGATCTGCTCGGCGCCCTGTACCGGCGAGATCGACGCGACGTCGTACGCTGACGACGTCGCGGCGGCGCGTCGATTCTTCGAGGGCGAGACGGGCGTGCTCGCTGACCCGCTTCGGCGACGGATGGAGGCGGCCGCGGAGCGTGGGGAGTTCGAACGGGCCGCAACCCTTCGTGATCGACTCGAGGCGGTCGAGGCGTTCCACGGCGAGGGGGGTGAGGCGGTCGCGGACCGCTCCGACGACCGCACCGTCGACGTGCTGGCGGCTACCGTCGAGGGTGAGACGGCTCGGGTGGCCCGACTCCACAGCGAGCGCGGCCAGCTGGTCGACCGGAGTCGGCACCGACTGAACGCGGCGGCTGTCGGGGACGGTGCGGACACGCCAGCGACGGCCGAAATGGACGGTGGTGACGCCGCCGACCCGGTACACGACGCCAACACGCCGGCAACGGTGCTGTCGGCGTTCCTGGCACAGTACTACGCCGAGCGCGAGTTTCCGGACGCGGTGCTGCTCACGGAACGACCGTCCGATCCGGAGGTCGTCGACTGGCTGGAGGCCGAGGGCGTCACCGTGCGCGTGCCCGGAGCCGGGCGGGAAGCGAGACTGGTCGAACTCGCGTTGAAGAACGCCCGCAAACGCGGCGGTCGTGACGACCCCGTCGGCGCGCTCGGCGACCGGCTGGACATCGACCGCCCGACGCGGATCGAGGGATTCGACGTGAGTCACGCAGGGGGTACTGCAGTCGTCGGATCGAACGTCAGGTTCGTCGACGGCAGCGCGGAGACGAGCGGCTACCGGCGCAAGAAGCTCCCCGAACGCAACGACGATTACGCGAACATGCGCGAGCTCGTTCGCTGGCGGGCGACGCGCGCGGTCGAGGACCGGGACGATCGGTCCGATCCCGACCTGCTTCTGATCGACGGCGGCGAGGGGCAGCTCGGAGCCGCCCGTGACGCGCTGGCGGAGACGGGGTGGGACATCCCCGTCGTCTCGCTGGCGAAGGGCGAGGAGCTCGTGGTGACGCCCGACGGACACCGGAGCTGGCCGGACGACGCCTCGGCGCTCCACCTGCTTCAACGCGTCCGTGACGAGGCCCACCGCTTTGCGGTCCAGTACCATCAGACGGTCCGGGACGAGGTTCGGACGGTGCTCGACGACGTGCCCGGCGTCGGACCGGAGACTCGAAAACGGCTGCTCCGCCGGTTCGGCTCCGTCGAAACCATCCGCGGTGCGTCGGTCGACGATCTCACCGACGTCGACGGGATCGGACCGACAACCGCCGAGCGGATCCGGAGTCGGCTGTAGGGAATTTCGTGGCTGACAGGCGGCAAGACGACTCCCGGAACGACCGCCGCACACCCGCCTCCCGTTCCGGGGCGAGACTCAGGTCATGGGGACGGGTTGCCCCGGTTTCGTGCATAAAAGTCCGGAGCGAAGACGGAGCGGACGGCGTAGCGGGGAGATTCGGCGTCGACGTGCGACGCTACGCGATCTTCGCGTACTGTTCGGAGAGCTTCTCGGCGGCCGCATCGAGCAGTTCGGACTCGTACTCGTCGAGTTCCCACTCGACGATCTCCTCGACACCGTTCGATCCGAGCCTCGCGGGCACGCCGATCGCGGTGTCTTCGTAATCGTACTCGCCGTCGAGCACGAGCGAGCAGGGGAGCACCTCGCCGGTGTCGTTCAGGATGGCTTCGACGGTGTGAGCGACGCCCGTCGCGGGACCCCACTGGGTCGCGCCTTTGCGGCTGATCACGTCCATCGCGGACGCCTGCAGGTCCGCGAGGATCGCCTCCTTCTCGTCGGCGTCGAACTCGGGATCGCGACCGTTCACGCGCACCTTCGAAAAAACGGGGGCCTGCGCGTCGCCGTGCTCGCCGAGGATGGTCGCCTCGACGTTTTTCACGGGCGCGTCGAAGCGCTCCGCGAGCACGTATCGGAACCGCGCGGAGTCGAGTCGTCCGCCGAATCCGACCACCGCGTGGCGGTCGCGGTCGCCCGCCTCGTACAGGTGACGATTGAGCAGGTCGACCGGATTCGAGGTGGTGACGGTGACGAAGTCGTCGTTGTACGCCGCAAGCTGCGAGCCGATGTCCGCCATGATCGGGGCGTTGTCGCCGGCGAGATCGATCCGGGTCTGACCCTCCTGTCGGGGGATGCCGGCGGTGATCACGACGACGTCCGAGCCGGCGGTGTCCTCGTACTCGCCCTGCCGGATCGTGGTGTTCGAGTCGTACGCGACGCCGTGGTTCGTGTCGGCCGCCTGACCGATCGTCGTCTCCCGCTGATCGGGAATGTCGACAAAGACGAGTTCGTCCGCCACGTCGCGCAGTGCGAGGTTGTAGCCGGCCGCGGCACCCACCGTGCCCGCGGCACCGACCACGCTAACTTTCGTCATACCACGTAACACGGCGACCGGACGCCGAGTAAACGTTTCGGAACGGCCGATACAATGCCTCAGTCGTCGATATTACTGATCGTCATTCGTCGAATCCCGAGCCAAATCGGGGTCGTCACCGGTCGCGAAAACCCTAACTCCGCGGGTCACGTCTGCCGCGTCGTGCCGACGTTCCGCTACCCGTGTCCCGGCTGTCGGACCACGAACAGCCTACACGACGTCGACTGCGAGTTCGAGGGTGTCGCGTGGCCGACGATCGAGAAGGCGTACACCGACCTGCTGGCCGTGCTCACCGTGGAGCGCGACGGGATCGCCGAACCGATGCTCCGCGAGGCCGTCGACGGAGAGTGGAGCGGACTTCACAAGGCCGCGCTCGACGCGCTCGAGCGCGAACGGCGGGTCGTCAGGGAGGACGGTACGCTTCGACTGTTGACCGCGGCGGAGTTCAAAGAGCGGGTCTCCGAGCCGACGCGTGAACCCATGCGGACCGTCTACGCGCACGGTTCGGTTCCCGGCTGTCACGATAACGCGGTGTTCGCGATGATCGCGTGGTACGAGATGGTCGGGCTGTCCTGGCCCGAGACGAAGTCGAACGTGACGGAGTGGCTTCGCGAGTCGGGCGCGTGGGACCGGGGCGGGTTCGAGGAGTCCTCGCCGGAGGAGCTCGTCGAAAAGAAGCGCCACGTGTACGAGCAGGGGTACGGCTGGAAGGAGAAGGGGCAGGCCGCCAAGCGCGTGATCGAGCGCCATCGCTGACCGGCCCGCCGTCGAGCATCGTCGCCGTCCGGTCCGCAATCGAGTACCGTCGTCGTGACGGCGACGCGTAACGGCGGTCGCGACAGCTTTAGGGATCGGTCGGCCGTCGCCTTCGAAGCATGCTTTCCGGAGTCGTCCCGCCGTGGCCCGCGCTCGGTTCGCTCGCGGGCGGCGCTGGTGCGCTCTGGCTCGCGTGGCTGTTGGTTCGTATCGGCAGAAACCGGGCGTCGACTGGTTCCTCCTCGTCTTTGCGGCGCAGGCGACGTGGTGTCTCTCGTACGGGCTCGGTCTGCACACGTCAGATCCGCTGTTTCGCGTCGCGCTGGAGACGGCGACGTGGCTCGGCATCGTCTGGACCGGGATCGCGTTTCTCGGGTTCGCGCTGGAGTACACCGGCCGTCCCGAGGTGATCCGCAGCCGTCCGTTCGTTGCCATCGTCGCCTTCGGGCTGCTCTCGACCGCGCTTCTGGTCACGAACCCGGTACACGGAGGCTACTGGACGGAGTTCGGGATCGATCCCGTCCTCGGCGTCGAGACCGTCTCGTACGCGTTCGGCCCGTGGGGCTATCTCGTCGTCGCGGTCGGATCGGTGCTGGTCGCCAGCGCGGTGGTTTTGCTCGTGGACACGCTTCTCAGCTACGGTCCCCTCTATCGCAGGGAGACCGCAGCGGTGGCGCTGAGCCCGCTGCCGCCCGGACTGGTGCTCATCGCGTGGACGCTCGGCGTGGGGCCCGTACCGCAGCTCCAGCTCGCACCGCTCATGTTCGTCCCGCACGTCGCGCTCGACGCGTACGCGTTCGCCCGAGCGGAGATGTTCGAGCGGAACCCGACGACGAGCCGCGCCGCCGAGCGGACCGCGATCGACGACCTGTCCGATCCGGTGATCGCGCTCGGGCTCGACCGGCGGATCGTTCGGCTTAACCCCGCCGCGGCGTCGCTTCTCGGCGTCGAATCGACGGCGGACGCCCGCGACGACCACGTCGACGGGCATCTCGACGTCCCCCTCGACGATCGATCCGGCGACGGTCGGTCCGGCAACGGAGATGGTCGGTCCGGCGACGGGGATGATCTATCCGACGGCGGTGAGCTGACCGTCGAATCCCCGCGCGGTCGTCGGACGTACGCCGTGTCGACGTCACGGCTCACCGATCCGCGGGGCACCCACGTCGGGTACACGGTCGTGTTCCCCGACGTCACCGAGCGGGAACGTCGCCGCCAGCAGCTCACCGTGCTCAACCGTATCCTCCGACACAACCTCCGGAACGACGCCGGGGTCGCTCAGGGATACGGCGAGCTGCTCCGCGACCGGCTGTCGGAACCGGAGCTGCGACGGATGGCCGACGCGATCGCGCGGCGGGCGAGCGCGCTCGCGGCTCTCGGCGAAAAGGCCGGAACCGTCGACCGACTCTCGACGGACGCCGACCCGATCCCCGTGTCCGTCGCCGACGAGGCGGCGGCGGTGGTGACGGCGGCACGTGAGCGGCGACCCGACGCCGCCGTCGAGATCGACGTCGACCCGGCGGTGGCCGACGGCGACCCGGTCCATCTCCGCCCGACCGCGCTTCGAGCGATCCTGGAAAACGTCGTCGAGAACGCCCTCGACCATCACGACGGCGCCGGCGTCGAGCGTGCGGACGGTGGAGCCTGGGTTCGGGTCGACGCGTCGCGAACGGCGGACGCGGTCACGCTTGCCGTCGCCGACGACGGTCCCGGCATCCCCGAGCACGAGGTGGCCGCGGTCGAAGCCGGCGCGGAGACCTCGCTCGAACACGGTTCGGGGATCGGGCTCTGGATCGTCGAGTGGGCGGCGACGGCGCTCGGCGCGGACGTCGAGTACGAACGCCGCGACCCGAAAGGAACCCGCGTGACGGTTCGGATACCGATCGTCGACGCCACGGAGCGCGATCGGAGCGACGGCGACGAGGCTCCCGACGCGTGACGCGTCAGTCGCTCTGGATGCGGGGTGCGAGCATGTACGTGACGCTCCCCAGCCCCTCGCCGAAGGCGTAGTGGAGTTTGACGGGGAACTCCTCGCCGAGTTCGACGGTGACCTCGGCGTCCAAGGGGATCGCCTTGTTCATGTCCTTGAGGTAATCGAGCGAGAACAGCGAGTCGGCCGGACCCGCGGTGAGCGCGATGAGGTCCTCGCGGGTCAGCTTCAGATCGACGTCGTCGGTGTCGCCCTCGGCCTCGATGAGGAACGCTTCGTCCGCCTCGTCGACGCGGAGGCGAATGTGGTCCGAGACCATGTCGGCGGCCGTCACGCCACGGTCGAGCTGTGCCCCCTCGACGACGATCTCGGCGGGAAGGTCCAGGTCGGGGATGTCGGGTTCCTGCCGGATGGAGTCGGGGTCGATGAGCGCGAGGGTGTAGCTCAGTCCGTCGAGTTCGATGTGGAGCTTACGGGTTTCCTCGTCGAGTTCGAGGTGGATCAGGTCGCCGGAGTTGGCCATGCCGGCGATGTCCTCCAGACGCGCGAGATTGACGCCGATGACGCCGCCGTCGGCCTCGTAGGACTCGAAGGCGGCGGCCTCGAGCGTGAGATCGACCATGCCGACGTTGGCGGGATCGACGGCGCGGATGGAGAGTTCCTCCTCGTTCAGGCGGATCTTACACTCGTCGACCAGCACGCTCACCGAATCGAGCGCGTCCTGCAGCGTCGACGCGCTCACGATGGCCTTGAACATATACGTCGAGGTAAGGCGGTATCCCCTAAAAAGGCACCCGATCGGGCCCGTGCGTCCCGTCGAGCGATCGGCTCACTCCTCGTCCGATCCGCCGTTCGATGACGGCGACGACGTCCGAGCCTCCGGGTCCGATGACGTCCGAGCCTCCGAGTCCGACGACTCCGGTCCGGCGGCGTCGCCGGTCGGGGGATACTCGACGCGGACGCGTTTCGTTCGCGTCGGGGTCGCCTCGACGACGGTGAGCACCGCCCCCGCCAGCTCGACGCGGTCGCCCTCGGCAGGGAGCCGACCGACGTGAGCGGCGATCAGTCCGGCGAGCGTCTCGAACTCCCCCGCCGTTGCTGACGAGGGCGGTGACCAGAAAGCGGTGTGGATCCGCCCGTAACGCCGCGAGCGCCTCGCTCCCCGGCACCTGCTCGGCGACGAGGGCGTCGACCCGATGGCGGGCGACGGAGAACACGGCGAGTTCGGAACTCGAAAAGAACGCACTAACGGCCGTCAGCGCGACGATGGCGGCGACGCCGAGAAGCGTGATGGCGATCGACATGTCCCCGTGGTGCGTCCGAACTCAAAAGGGTGTATCGGCCTCGGATCCGGACCTCGATCGAACGGTCGACGACCGCGACGGCCGATATCGTGACCGGTGATCCATCGCCCGCTGTCCCCACCGTCCACTGCCGTCACCGTCGCCCACTGCCGCCGAACGACCGACCGATCACGTGCCGTCCGTCCGCGGACGAGTGCGCTGTTCCCCGCTCACGTGGAGGCCGTCCACTTATAATCCAAATGAGCCCTATCTTTGGTCTTTTTATGCGATATGAGTGACTGTATACCAACCCAAATCCGAATATTTTATATATTTGTGCGCTAACGTGGTGACATACATCGATGACATCGCACTCCGTCGCGACCGCACTGACGCTGTATCGTTCCCGGACGCTCACGCTGGATCAGGCCGCGACGGTCGGTGGCTGTTCGCCGGACCAGCTCCGGGCGAGTGCGACGTCGTTCGATCCCACCCGGTAGCGCCGCGAGCGCGAACTCCGAAAGTCGTAGGTACGCCGAGGGCGTACGTCCGATAATGAGCCTGGACGCCGACTGGCGGGCCGGGATAGACCCCGTCGACGCCGTCCTGATCGACGAGTACCAGAGCGGCTTCCCGGTCGAGGCCCGTCCCTTCGAGCGAGTCGCCCGGGAGATCCGGGCCGAACTCGACGGGCGTGCCGCTGCCGAGGGGCTCGACGCCGACGCGCTCCTCGACCGGGTGCGTGCGCTTCGCGAGGCCGGCGTCTATCGCCGCTTTGGCGCGGTGCTCAACCCACCCGTGATCGGCTCGTCGACGCTCGCGGCGGTCCGGGCCCCGGAGGACCGATTCGACGAGGTTGCCGAGATCATCAACGGCTATCGGCAGGTGAACCACAACTACCGCCGGGACCACGAGTGGAACCAGTGGTTCGTCGTCACCGCCGGGTCCCGCGAGACGCGGGACGCGATCCTCGCGGCGATCGAGGACCGAACCGGTCGTTCGGTGTTGAACCTCCCGATGCTCACCGACTACTACATCGATCTGGAGTTCCCCGTCGTCAACGACGACCGGTTCGCCCGGGAGTCGGTCGCCGAGACGAGCGTCTCCGCGACGCGGATCTCCGAGGAGGCGCGCGGGGATCTCACCCCGCTGGAGGCCGACCTCCTCCTGGCGATCCAGGACGGCTTCCTGCTCTCGACGACGCCCTACGCCGACGTCGCGGCCGATATCGACGCAGACGTCGACGACGTGCTCGCGGCGGTCGACCGGCTACTCGCCGACGGCTGCATCAAGCGGATCGGCTGTGTCGTGAACCACGTCGTCACCGGCTTCCGAAACAACTGCATGGTCGTCTGGGACGTGCCGGACGACGAGCTGGACGCTCGCGGCGAGGCGGTCGGCAGCCTCCCGTACGTCACCCTCTGTTACCATCGGCCGCGGCGTCCGGAACAGGGCTGGGAGTACAACCTGTTCACGATGATCCACGGCCGTGAGGCCGCGGCCGTCGACGAGAAGATTGACGAACTGGCCGCCGATCACCTCCCCTTCGACCACGAGCGCCTCTACTCGACGGAGACGCTGAAACAAACCGGCGCGCGGTACGAGTCGCTCGTCGCGGACGACGGCTGACCGGCCCGGGCGACAGTCACGCGAAGCTGGACGGCGACAACCTCATTCCAGCGCGCCGACCTTCTCGGCGACGTAGCCGAACTGGTCGCGGTAGCCGTACGGGGAGAGCAACACCGGGTAGAAAGGCTCGTCGGCGAACAACGCCTCGCCGTCGGCGGCGGCGAAGCGTTCGCCCGCCTCGACGCGGCTGAAGTTGCGCGCGAACACCTCGTACTCATCGGCGGCCGGCTTCGGGATGCGATCTCGGAGCCGGAACACGTCGACGTCCTCGCGGCCGCCGGCGTCGACGACGTCCTCCGCACCCGGTGCCGGAAGCGCTCCGGTGGCCGCGAGAAACGCCCGCGTCAGCCAGTAGGCGTTGTCCGCGGCCGCTTCAGTTCCCTGCAGGCCGGCCTCCACCTCGATCGTGTGCGGATGTTCGACCAGCCGGCCTTCGGTGAACTCGTCGGTCTGGATGATCGCGTCGACCGGGAGGTGCGGGGCGACGCCGCGGGCGACCTCGTCCATCGAGTCGACGACCGCGAACGGGTCAGCGTACGACTGCGTCGAGTGGATCGCGAGAGTGGTACAGCCGGTCAGTTCCGACTGTACCTGATGGGCGAGCCGTCCCTCGTGGGTGTCGGCGTCGTGATCGCCGGGAAACACGCGGTTGAGGTCCGTATCGATGTAGCGCTCGCCCGCGGCCAGCGCCTTCTCGTTTGCGACGATCAGCTTCACCGGGCGCTCGACGGCGGGGTTGTCGTCCAGCAGCCGTCGGATCGCTTCCGCACCACAGGGCTCGTCGCCGTGGATCGCGCCGACGACCGCGATCTCCGGCGTCCCCTCGCCCAGCTCGAAGACGTCCATACACGGTCAAAGCGGCCCGGCGGGGAAATGGCGTTCGGATCCGCGGTGCCCGCTCCGGACCCGTGGACGCGCTCACGGTGGCTACGGGGAGTCGGGGGCCGTGTTCGAGTCGCTCCGCGTCGTCTTGACATCCTCGCGCTTCAGCGCGGGGAGGAGGTCAACAGCCGGCAGGGCAGTGCGAGAGAGTGCACGTCGTCAGAAAGCAGACGTTCCAACTAGCGAGTGTTGTGGAGTACACACTGAACTGTTGAGACGCCATTTCGACTTCGTGCCCGTTATCCAATTGACATCCTCCTCCGCGTGAACGCGGAGGAATCCCGAGGTTGGGATATTACGGTTTGTAGTCTACCACTTGTTCCTGCGGTTGGAATCCGCTGGACAAGTCATGAAGGTAGACTCCGGGCTGTGCCAACCAGCCGGTACTCCTATCCCCACCCAAATTGGGTGCAGACTCGGAGT
>LFFM01000052.1_pt1 | contig 63556 bp, 68 predicted proteins | sample 643131 | NCBI WGS metagenome assembly LFFM01 (sample SAMN03777445, study PRJNA286221) | soda lake metagenome | biome: soda lake; feature: Kulunda steppe; material: water; isolation source: sample Tc-Br brine of Tanatar trona crystallizer | place: Russia: Kulunda steppe | collected 2011-07 | reverse complement strand
GACGACCCCGAAATCTGGACCAACCGCGGCATCGCCCGCTTTTCGGACGACAATTACGAGGGCGCCCTCCACGACCTCAACAAAGCCATTGAACTCGACGACACCATGGCCACCGCCTTTTTCCAGCGCGGCAATGTCCGGCGGGTCGTCAAGGACGTCGGCCCGGCCATTGACGACTACGACCGCGCCATCGACCTGGAGCCGGAATTCGCCGACGCCTATGCGGCCCGCGGTTTTTTGTATCTGCAAATGGAGGACGCCGACCAGGCCCGCGAGGACTTCGATGAAGCTATCGAATTGCGTCCGTCGGACCCCGAGTTGTACTACAATCGGGCCTATACCCACATGTTAAACGACGACGTCGAGGCCGCCATCGACGATTACGATTCGGCGCTGGAACTCGATGCCGAAGACGTCGAAGCCCTGACCAACCGCGGCGCCGCCCACATGATGAACGGAGACCTCGAGCAGGCCGCCGAGGACTGGGAACGGGCGATTGCCATCAATCCGTACTACCCGACGCCCTATCTAAAGCGGGCCTCGATGTGGATCGCCACCGAGGACTACGAACAGGCCGTCGAAGACCTCGAGATCGCCCTGGAACACGCCCCCGACGACTGGCCTCACCGAAGCAAAGTCCAGGAGACGCTCGACGATCTTCGCGAGGAGATTTGAGCGAGTGTGCCGCGGGCAACCGCCGGCGCACCTGTCAGATCCGGTCTCTCATCTCCTGGAAGCGCTCCTGTTCGAGGCGACTGGGGACGCGTCCGATATCGTCGATATGCCCCTGGATATTCTCGATGCGCTCTTCTGGCGGCGGGTGGGTCGACAGAAATACCGGTGGCGACGGCTGGGCCTGCAACTTCTCGAAGAAGGTGATAAATCCCTGCGGATTGTAGCCGGCGTCGACCTGGTAACGCACGCCCCAGCGATCGGCGTCGCGCTCCATCGAGCGGCTGTAGGTCATCATAAAGCCCTGTTGGGCCACCGCCGAAACCAGCCGGGCCACAATGCCCGGCTCTTCGCCCAGCGCCATCTGCGTGACCGCTTCGGCCCCGAAGGCCGCCACCAGCCGCTGAGCGATGTGGCGGCGAGTGACGTGGGCGACCTCGTGGCTTAAGACCGCCGTCAATTCCGCCTCATTTTCCATCTCCCGGAGCAATCCGGTGTAGACGTAGATACCACCGCCGGGGATGGCAAAGGCGTTGACCATCTCCGGATCGTCGACGACGTTAAATTCGATCTCGATGCCGTCGGGCCGCTCGTCGACGCCGGCGACGATATCCTCGCCGAGTCCGCGCACGTAGTCGACGAGAACGTCGTCGTCCGAAAACTCGAGTTCCTGGCGCAACTCCTCTTGGAATTCCTCGCCGAGTTGATTTTCCTGCTCGACGGGAACCAGGGCATCGGCGGCGACGCCAAACCAGTGTGCGCAACCAGCGCCCACCAGGCATACCGTCATCAGCAACGCGGCGAATTTGTAGGAACGAAACATCCAGTCCTCCTTGGTATCGGCGACAATCGACTTAACTTTGATTTTGGTCCACCAACGCGGCAGGGGTCGTTACGACGCCGGCAATGATTCAAGTCTCGATGGACATTCGCTATAATCGCTATAATCGCAGCTGACGGCCAACCGAACGAGACGAAAATAAACTGAAGGCGGCACCGTCGAGATGATGGCTAGCAGATTTCGAGTCGATCCGACTGTAGGCGTAGCAGCGCTACTCCAAAGGAGGACCGACCGAAAGATGCCGTCATCAGCCGCCGAGACGTTTCTTTCAGTTCTATTGCAGGCCGTTTAGGCCCGGCGATGGAATGGCACTCCACACGCCCGGCGTTGTTGTCTCCAGGGCTGTCATGGCGAATATCTGTGGCGGTGTCTTCGAATCACGATTCACTTACGAGGAGTCCACCATGTGCTTGATCTGCGTCGAATTTCAAAAACAACGCATGACCACCGGTGAAGCCCGTCGAGCCCTGGGTGAAATGATCGACGAAATGGATGGCGAACACGTCCAGGAAGTCGAAGAGATGCTCGACGAGGCCGAAGAAGAGCAACGGCAACGCCGGGAATCGTCAACTGACGACACCGGCGCCTAGCCCGATGACCGGGGGGCCGCCACGGATTCAATCCCGCTTGAGCCGTTTGTATTTGATGCGTCGCGGGTGGATATCGCCGCCGTCCATCCGCCGGCGGTAGTCCTTTTCGTACTCCGAGAAGTTGCCGTCGAACCACACCACCTGGCTTTCGCCCTCGAAGGCCAAAATATGGGTGGCGATCCGATCGAGAAACCAGCGATCGTGAGAAATGACGGCGGCGCAGCCGGCAAAATTCAACAGCGCCTCTTCCAGTGCCCGAAGTGTATTGACATCGAGGTCATTGGACGGCTCGTCGAGGAGCAATACGTTGGACTCCTCCTTGAGGACTTTGGCCAGATGCAGCCGGTTTCGCTCGCCGCCAGAGAGTACAGAGGTCTTTTTTTGCTGGTCGCTACCCGAGAAATTAAACCACGAGACGTAGGCCCGGGAGTTGACGCTTCGGTTGCCGAGATCGATGACCTCGTCGCCATCGGAGATCTCTTCCCAGACCGTATTGTCCGGGTTGAGCTGGCGCTTCTGGTCGACGTAGCCCAATTTGACGGTCTCACCGACGTTGATTTCGCCGGCGTCCGGCTCTTCCTGACCGGTGATCATGCGAAATAATGTCGTCTTGCCCGCTCCATTGGGGCCCACAATGCCGACGATGCCGCCCGGTGGCAGACGAAAGCTGAGATCCTCGTACAGCACGCGGTCGTCATAGGCCTTCATAAGCTCTTGGGCCTCGATGACCACATCTCCGAGCCGGGGGCCGGGCGGGATAAAGATCTCGAGTTCCGACTCTTTGGAGCGCTTTTGTTCAGCGAGCATATCCTCGTAGGCGGCAATGCGCTCCTGGGCCTTTTGTTTTCGGGCCTCCGGCGACGATTGAATCCACTCCAATTCGCGGCGAAGCGTCCGCTCGCGCTTGGATTCATCACCGGAATTGTCGTCCAAAGCCTCCCGTTTCTGGCTGAGCCACGACGAGTAATTGCCCTCAAAAGGAACGCCGGTGCCGCTCTGAAGTTCGAGAATCCAGCCCGCCACATTGTCCAGAAAATAGCGGTCGTGGGTCACGGCAATGACCGTCCCCTCGTATTGCTCCAGATGCTGTTCGAGCCAGCCCACGGACTCGGCATCCAGGTGATTGGTCGGCTCATCGAGCAACAACACGTCGGGCTCTTCGAGTAAGATTCGGCACAGCGCCACACGCCGCTGCTCGCCGCCGGACAACACATCGACCGACGTCTCCGGCGGAGGACAGCGCAGCGCCTCCATCGCCATCTCCAATTTACTGTCCAGATCCCAGGCGTCGCGCCGCTCGATCTCGTCCTGGAGCGTCGACTGTCGATTGGTCAAGGCCTCGAAATCGGCATCGGGCTCCGCAAATTTGGCGCTAATTTCCTCGTATTCCGTCAGCAGATCCACGGTCTCCTGGACGCCCTCTTTCACAACCTGGCGCACCGTTTTTTCGGGGTCTAACTCCGGCTCCTGGGGCAGGTAGCCGAAGCTAATGCCGTCATTTCGATGGATTTCACCAAGGTAGTCCTCGTCTTCGCCGGCGATGATCTGCAGCAGCGTGCTCTTTCCGGAGCCGTTGGGCCCAAGGACCCCGATTTTGGCCCCGTAAAAAAAGGACAGATAGATGTCCTCCAGAACCTTTTCTCGCGGCGGATAAACCTTGCCGACGCCTTCCATCGAAAAAATAACTTTTTTTTCACTCAATGCGCTATTCCCCTGAACCTATGAGGTTTGCTCTGTTGTGGGCGTTGTAGCCCCGATTATTCACGAACCATCTACTGCGGATCATCTAAATAATGCGGGGTAGGACGAGTCGCCGAATCGCCCGGTGGTCTCCACGGCGGTTTCGACGGGTCATTATTGTGATGGGAACGTATGCGTCCCGGTGGGCGGTCGACAAGTAAAAAGTTCTATTTCGCGCCCCTGCCCGGCCGGTCTACTTAGTCATCGCCGTGTTGGTTGCGCATCTTTTTTTCGGCACTCGACATCTCGCCGTCGGCTTTGGCGACTTTGACGGCATCGATCTCCGAGGGGGTGACGTCCCAGTCCTCGAGTGCCGTCTGAAGATAGGCCGAGGCCAGCGATTCGACATCGTCATCGTCGTCGAAGAATTCGGGGTCGTCGCCGATCGGAGAATCCGCCGCCTGTCCGGGATCGGCCTGTTGTTGGATGCGCCGCTTGACGGCCTCGGACGCTCGCTGGCGGCCGCGGGTTGCCAGATGGGACGCCATATCATTGGCCAACCGAAGCTGTCGGATCCCGGCGGTGGTTACCGCCTCCTGGAAGGCGATGGCGAAATCGGTATCGGCCTCCAACAGCGCGTTAAAGCGCTGACGAGATAGACAGAACACCGTCGTTCCCCGCGACCCGGCGCGAAGTGTCGCACTGCGTGTCCCCTGGCGCAACAGCGCCCGCTGGCCGAGAAACCCTCCGGTCGAAATCTCGGCCATCCGATAATTCTTCCCGTCGATTCGTCGCAGTACTTCCACTTCGCCTTCGGCCACAAGAAAGGCCTCCGATGCCGGTTCTCCTTCCAGACAAAGCACTTCGCCGAGGCCATATCGACGGGCGTCGGTGGCCGTGCGCAACATGCGGCGTTCCTCATCGTCAAATCCCTTGAGGACAGCCTCCGAACTCAATTCGATCCCCTCTTTTAAGGCATTGACCGGCTCCCCTGCGGAGCGCTGTTGTTGAAGCGCGTCGGGCTCTCGTGACCGAGACTCATCGGGCAATGCCGAGGCGTCGAGCATCTCCGAAATTAGCGCATTGGTGTCATCGAGCATCTCCGCGAGTCGATAGGCGATGCCGCGGAGGACGCGCGAGAATAGACTGGAGGCATTCGACTTCAAAGAGTCGAGCATGGTGCGACTGAGAATCAATACCGTCGCCGGACCGTCGGCGCGCACGGTCGCCGAACGAGGCGATGGATCGACGCAGGCCATTTCGCCGACGGCCTGTCCGGTCGAGCGCTGACTGACGACGGTCTGTTTTCCATCGTCTCCCTCGACTTCGATATTGAGTTGCCCGTCGACGACGACCGCCAGGTAGTCTCCGGTATCGCCCTGACGACACAGTGCTTCGCCGTCTGTCAACGGCCGCTCCTTGAAGACCGGCGCCAGCTTCTCACACTCTCGATCCGACAGTTGTGAAAATAGCGGAGTCGTGCGAATGACCTCGACGCGCTTGTCTTTGGACACCATTTTCCATCTCCTCGGTGAGTACATCGGAGGCTGCAGTGAACGGCCGCCGCCGATGGTATCCTGCAGCCTCCCCCCCGTAAACCAGTATTCTGGAGTTGTGATGAGTCAGCGACCGCCATCTATTTTGTTATTCGACGTCATGAGCACTCTGGTTTACGACCCGATTGCCGCTGAAATTCCAGAGTTTTTCGGCATGTCGCTACAGGAGTTGTACGACCGAAAACACCCGACGGCCTGGCAGCGCTTTGAGCGCGGAGAAATCTCGGAGTCCGCGTTCTACAATATCTACTTGCCGGATCGCTCACAGCCCGTCGACGGCGACGCCCTTCGAGACGTGCTGTACGACGCCTATCGATGGCTCGACGGCATGGAGTCTCTACTGGCCGGACTCTCCGAGGCCGATGTCGAACTCCACGCCTTTTCGAACTACCCGATCTGGTACGAGATCATCGACGACAAATTACAGCTCTCGCGCTTTCTGGACTGGAGCTTTGTCTCCTGGAATACAGGCCTGAGAAAACCACAAAAAGAGGCCTATCTCGACGTTGTCGAAACCCTGGAGGTCGACGGCGGAGACTGCCTCTTTATCGATAATCGACGCGACAATTGCCTCGCCGCCCGCCAGGTGGGGATCGATTCCATTGTCTTTGAAAGCCACTCCGCTCTGGTCGGCGAATTCGTGGAGAGGAGCCTCCTGTCAAAGTCCGTCGATTGAACCCAGAAAGCGCCGAACATCATCGGCGATTCGCTCCGGCGCCTCGAGATGGACATGATGGCCACCATCGACGCGCAGTACCTCCAGATTACGGATGGCTTCCAGACGGCGCTCGATGAGGGATTCGTCGACCGGCCATCCCTGGCGAGGCCGAACCAAGAGCACGGGGCAGGCGATCTCGCCCAAAAACTGCATCACCTGCGACTCGGTCAGTCGAATGCGAGACGACGCCTTGAGTTTGTCGTCGTTTCCAAAGCGCCACCGGCCGTCGTCGGATTGGACCGCGGCGCGATCGGCCAGCAGCCGAAGTCGCTGCTCCGGAACCTCCGGTCGACTGTCGGCCAGGGCGTCGACCATGGCCTGCTTTGACGCGTAGTGGCGCGGGCTTCGGCTCCGCAGCAATGCCTCTTCTCGAAGTCCACTGCGGAGCCGATCGACGACGTTTTCGGCCTCTTCGCTCCATGGACCGATGCCATCGAGAAAGACCATTCGCTCGACTCTCCGGGGCGCGACCGGTGCGGTCAATGACGCAATTGCTGCCCCCATGGAGTGACCGAGTATCGAAAAGTGCTCCCAGCCTAGACCTTCAGTAATTCGAAGCACCACATCGACCCAGTCGATGAAATGGTAGGCATCGACCCCCGACCGCCGCTGCGATAGACCATGTCCCGGAAGATCGACGGCCGCGATCTGAAACGCATCACCGAGCTGAGGGATCAGCGCGTCGAAACTGGCGGCATTATCGAGCCATCCGTGTAATGCGAGCACCCGACGGTCGCCCTCGTCGCCCCACAACTTGATGGCGATCTCCACCTCGCCGATGGAAATCGATTGTTCTATGCATCGCATTGATTTATAACCTTTCCAGATTAGTTTCTATCGGTGTCTTTGCGCTTTCACTACTGGTACAATGCTGGAAATGATTGGCCGCGACACCGGACGATAGCCGACGGGCCTCGATCCCAAATTGTCGGCAATGAGCCGCAACTATTCGACGCATCAGCCGCAACGTCCACGACTGCTCACGGCGTAGATACCTAGGAGCCTGTTGCACATAAGCTCCGCATCGTCTCGCCGGCCGATTTTGTGCCATACACCGCTCGTATTCCTCCGAATAGCGCTGCTATTTCGTCTTCATACGAACGAGTCTGGCATCAAAATCTTCTCGGCGAGGACTCGGTCCGCTATATGCAACAGGCTCCTGGCCTGCAGGTTCGTATCGTTGAGAGCGACCGCCGTAGAAGCTACCAGCGCCGCGTATGCGGTCCTATCCACCGGGTTTTTCAGCGTACAACATCGTGCGCAATCGGTATATGCCCATGACGACGACAAATTCATACACAGAGCCGCAACGAGCGGTGGCCCCCGATTTCGAGCCCTTGCTTAAAGACTTCGATCTCGACGCATTCGACCGCCAGGAATCGACTATCTACGGAGTTCGCCGAGATCTGACGCTGGGCTATGTCAACGCCACCTGGATTCGCTTTGCCCGCCAGAATAGCGGCCCCGGATATCTCAGCGATGATGAGCAGATGCTAGGCATCTCAGTTCTCGAGGCTTTTGCCGGACCGATCCGCGCCCTGTATGAATCGATCTTCGAACGCGTCCTGGAACTCAACGACTCCTACGAACAGGAATACGACTGCTCTTCGCCCCGGGAGTTTCGCCACTATCATATGACCATCCACCCTCTGCCGGCCGATGCACAGCGACCGCAAGGGCTCCTCGTCATCAACTCCCCGTCGCACTCGGTGAGTTCCGAATTTACTGAGCCTCCCGTCGAGGCCCCGGAACCTGAAGACTACATCCAAGATTCCGGTCAGATTGTGGCCTGCAGTAATTGCCGACGATTCCAACACACCGAAAACCCGGAACGCTGGGATTGGATTCCCGACTACCTCGAAGATCCGCCGGCCTCCGTCAGTCACGGTATCTGTCAGGTCTGCCTCGACTACTTCTATCCGGTCTCGATCAAAGAGGACCACTGACCGCAGTACTTCGACTCAAGGCGTTATTGCAGTGACTGATCAAAAACCCGGTGGCCCCCTATCCCATCGAACCCATGGAACTACTGAAGTGGAATTTCCGGCCTCCCCGGGGTGTTATCAGCCTTAGAACTCCGAGCTATCACTGCTGCCAACGACGCTTCTATGACCTGCTCCGTCGATACCAACTGCGCGACCCATGTCATCACGCCCGAGTTTCGGTCGCTTCTCGACGGCTTCGAACTCGAGTTGCTCGACGCTCAGGAGTCGACGATCTACGGCGTCGATCGCGATCTCAAGATTGGTTATACCAACGCCACATGGACCCGGTTTGGCCGCCGCAACAATGCGCCGGAAGCACTTCTCACCCCCCATAACTTACTTCGAAAACCGCTGCTGGAATTTATCTCGGGACCGGTCACCGAATTGTATGAAGTGCTGCTGCGTTACGTGCTGGACAGCGGCGAGACCTACCAGCAAGAATACGAGTGTTCAACGCCCCGGATATTCCGATTATTTCGCATGACCATTCACCCCCTTCCGATCGCCAAGAGCTCGACAGAGGGCCTGCTCATCATCAATTCTCTGGCCGTTCAAGACGACCTCCCGGAGCAAACGGGCGGCGACACGGTACCGGATGCATCGAAATATATCTCCCGTGACGGCCAACTGGTGATGTGCAGCAATTGTCGGCGTATTCGTCACAACGATGACAACGAGCGATGGGACTGGGTTCCAACCTATCTGGAGTCGGCGCCGGCGCCGATCAGTCACGGGCTGTGTCAGGTCTGTCTGGACTACTACTATCAGAAGCCCGAGTCACAGGGAACATGACAGTGAGCCGTCGACTCGGCTCAGGGCTCGTCATCGGCTGGAGTATCGGACAGTGCATCATCGACCTCGTCCTGTGAATCCAGCGGCTGCTCCTGTTCTTCCTCATCTTCGTGGCGTTCCTCCACAGCCTCCCGTCCCTCCGCTTCCCACCAGGGACCGAAATGATCGTCAATATCGGCCAATTCCTGCCCTTCGGCGGCCAGACGCACCTCGAAATCGGCCAGTGTCGGCACCTGACCATCGACATCGGGCATCTCGCGGCCCTCACCGACGCCCTGAGCCCGAAGATTCGCCCAGGTCTGGATACTGAATGCATCGCGATTAGAAGGGGCCACCGAGGTCACACGGCCCATCATCTCGGCACATAATTGAAATTCACCGCCCTTGCAGTAGTGGTAGCCGAGAATAAAGAGACGACGGGCCCGCTCTTCGTCGTCCATGGTGTATTCGCCTTCATCGTCGTCATCGCTGACGTCAACCTCTGCATTTTCGGCCTCGGTCCGGGCCCGTGAGACGGCGTTTTCGACGGCCTGGTCGGCGTTGTAGCGAAGTTGTTGAAGCGTCATTTGAGCCCGGCGCTCCTGTTGCTCATCGAGATAGTCCTGGACCATCGACACCGTCCAACTGGTCGCCATAAACAGCACGGCGACCACCAACCACCACTTGAGTCCGTACCACATCGCCTGGGTCCCACTCCCCTTCTCCGGTCGCGGAGCGTAATAGGTCCGCACCTTTTCGCCGTACGTCCAGGCTTCTCGAATCGACTTGTACCAGGGATACACCAGAAAGAAGGTCGCCCCTCGCCGACGCCCCTTATCGAGGCGCCCGTTATAGACCTGTCCGGCGCCAGGAGCGATGACACTGAGGATGGCTGCAATAAGCGGAACGTGCTCCGGGCGGTCGTCGTAACCATCCGGCGCGTAAGGTGGCCGCTCGTCTTCGCCGGCCGCAAAGGCGCGGTGTATTTTGCCGGCCTCAAAGCCGCTGTCGCGCTCCTCATCGTGGTCGTCGGGCTCCGTCGAATCCGGTTCGGGCTCTATCCCGGAACCGACGGCATCGTCAGAGGCCGAGACATCGCCAGAGGCCATCGAATCCGTCCCATCATCGCCGGAAGACCAGAGCGCATCCAACGCCTGCGGCGGCTCGGGCATCGGCGGCTGGGAATCACCGCCGTGCTCGGGCTGCTCCCTATCGTCTTCGAAACCACCGCCCGAAGCACTGCGCTCGCCCTCGGGCTCCGATGGTTCATCGGCCAGATCGGGAAAAAGTTCGCCCCAGGCGCCGGAGTCGTCGTCGGACTCCATCGGACTGGCCCTTTCCTCGTCGTCTTCCTCGGGGCTCGATGTTCCGTCGCGATCGGTCGATGGCGCAGTTTCAATCGGTTGCGAATTTGCCTCGCGCTCCGGGCTGTCGCCATCGAGTGTCCCATCCCGCCCGCGCTCGTCGCCGACTCCGGCGGCCTCCTCTCGCTCGGGCTGTAGTCTGGGCTCTCCACCCTGGAGTTGATCTTCCGAGGTTACCTGCGACGGAATCTTGCGCCGGCTCAATTCCCGCTGGATCTCCGTCGCCTCTCGATAACTGAGGCCATCCTGCAACACCACTGTGTGGCCTTCGATGACAGCCCGAAGCTCATCGACGCCCCGCTCGACAAGGCCCGCCAGGCGCTCCGCCAAGATATCGGGCTCGACACGGGTATTACCCACCGTGATCGTCACCGAGTAATGTCGTCCCATATCTGCTCTCGAGAACGTTGAATTCAATAACGCAGCGCCATAATAGTCCACAGACCGCCTTGGTACCAGTCGGGCCTTTTGTTCAGCCAACTCAAGGCCTCGAGCCCGACCGACAACGCAGCACCACGAAAACTCGCATCGGCGCACGCAGAAATTGATATAAGTCGTGGGGACAGGGGACTTTGTGTGGCCCTCCCAGAAGCCCATATGCATCTCCGAGGTACATGCATCGGGCAGTATTCGCGGGGTAATACGAGATTCCCCCCCTCCTTTTCGGTGGTGATGACGAGGGCGTCCCCGTCCTCGGTTGTGTCGGGCACGATACGCCGATCTTCCGGCCCCCCATGCATCTTCGGAGATGCATCAATTGACCGTTGCAAACCGCAATGAGCGGCACCTCGTGTCACCGATGACAGCGCCGGAACCTCGCCTGGGCTCGTCCCGTCGCAACGATGTATCCGCTCCAGCGTCTTCGTGAAGTTTTGGGGCCAGATGCATCTCCGAGGTACATGCACCGGGCAGCCGGGGCCGCTCCCTCAGCCACCTCTCTTGATAGCTGAAGGGGCGATTTTTTCAGGCGTTATACTGCCCATTCATTGGATTTGCATCGCCCATCGTGGTACAAATCGAGGTGATGTAGGGTCCTTTTGCCATTTTCCGGCGCATCACTATTCAATCGGGAGCCAGGACATGAACGACCAGCCATGTAATTCGTCAACGCGGCACACGAAATGGGCTCGCTCGTTGTCGGTTGTCGCGGCCCTGGTCGCCATCGGCCTGTTGACCGCCTGTCCGCTGGAATTCGAAGATCTCGACGAACCTCAGATCCTCAATGTGACCATCAGTCCCTCCCAGATCGATCAATCAGGCATCGGGGGCAGTACAACGTTTGAAGCCGAGATCAGCACGGCCAATTTCGATGACCCGCTCAACGCCGAGGAGGCAAGAGTGTTTATCGAAAATGAAGAACAGGTCGCTCACGCCTCGGACCAGTATCTCATCGACGATAATATTGTCGTCTTGGAGGGCATCGATTCCAGTTGGTTTCAAGACCACGACACCCCGGGGACCTACAATATTGGAGCCGAAGTCGCTTCTGACACGGCGACGGCGTGGCAATTGAACTTGGCGACGGTGACCGTCAACGACTGAGCGATGCCGGCCAGTCGATACGCCCCGGAGAGCGTCGTCAGACCACCGGCCGACATCTGGTTGAACAGTCAGTCCCCGGCGTTTACATTCGGCGCTCAACCTCCTCGTCGCATTGTCTTCTACCAGCGGTGGTACCGACTATGGCTGAACGCCCCGTAACGACCAGCCCGTCCCGCTTTCAGGCCGCCATCGATGAATTGACCGACGGCCTCTCCCAACTGGTGCGTCAACATTTTGAGCTGGCGCGCAGCGAAGTGCGGCGTGAGGCTCAGAATATCGCCGACATCTCAAGCGACATCGCAATTTACGCGCTTCTCGGTGCCATCGGCGCCGTCGGCTATCTGCTGCTCAACGTCGCCATCATTCTCGTCGCCCTGTGGCTCGGAAGTGTCGCCGCAATGGCCATCACTGCCCTGGTTCTTGCCGTACTGCAACTGAGTATCGGCGGCATCGGTGTCGCCATGGCCGTACGGCGATTCAAAGAAAGCGATATCGAACCGCTACGCGAGACCACCGAAGAACTCCAGAAGGACAAACAATGGATCAAGGAGATTCGCGACAACTCGTCCCCCAAGAGACTCCCCGAACAGACGTCCTGAAAACGGATTCGCGTGCCCCCGATGAAATTCGCCGCGACATCGAAGAGTCGCGCCGTCAGATCTCGGAGAGCATCGGAGAACTGCGCACCGAGGTCTCATCCACCGTCGACCGTGCGCTTGACTGGCGTCGATGGGTCCGCGATCATCCCCATACGTCGGTTGGCATCGCCTTTGGAGTGGGGCTTTATTTCGGACTCAGTCGACATTGACTTCTTGACTCCCCGAAAGCTGTGCTCAGAGTCTCGACGTCCTCCTTATTTTGGTGTAGCCGCTTAAAGGGTCGTTCGGGGGGCTGGTTGAACTGGCATCGCCCCCTTCGTTGATCATGATTCTGTGCATTACTCCCCGCGGAGACCACTTATGAGCGCTTCTGACGCCTCCTCGCCCGATTCTACAACCAACCAGTCTCGAGACGACGGGTCCCCGGTGGCCGACGCATCCGAGCAGGCCCGTGACCGCCTCGAAAAACACTACCGCGACCTCGAAGAGACCTACGACGACACTCGAGTTCGCATTGAAAACCTCAATGACCGGGCCGCCGATTTTATCCGCGACAACCCCGGCGTATGTATCGTCGGTGCCGTGGCCGCCGGATACGTCATCGGCCGTCTCGCCTCGCGACGTTGGCTTACCTGAAGCGACGTCATTATTTCCGCCCTCGTGATCTTGTTTTTGAGGAGCTCCTCCATGTCTGAAGACCCCACCGGTCCCGAACATCAGGAAATACTCGACGATACTCGGCAACTCGCCGATGATGCGCGTCACCTCTATGATACACTCCAGGAGGATAATCCCCTGGCGCATTACTACGACCGCAATCCCTACGCGGTGCTCGGTGCCGCCGCCGGCGTAGGCTATATCCTCGGCGGAGGGCTTATGACCCCGTTTACCCGCCGTTTGCTCCGAGTTGGTCTCAAAGCCATGGCTGTCCCCGTCGCCGCTTCTCAACTTCGACAACTGGCACAGGGTGCCGCTGGTGATGATATTTCGATCGGGCAGTCCGACAGGCCTGCCGACGATCACTAATCGTGCTCATCCTTCCTCCCTCTACAAGGAGTAGTCCCATGGAATGGAAAAACTTGGTCAACGAAATGAACAAAAATGCCTCCCAGAAATACGACGAAGGCGTTAACACCGTCTTGGATCGCTTGGGCCTTCAGGAAAAGCGCTCGACCAGTGACGTGGTGCTGCCCATGATCGGTGTCTTTGGCGCTGGCATCGCCGTGGGAGCCACGCTCGGTATGCTCTTCGCTCCCAAGCGCGGTGATGCCCTGCGCCACGACCTGCGTCACTCCATCGAGGATCTTCAGCAACGCGGCAAAGTCCGCGCCTCGGAGATGGTAGAACGGGAGCACGCCAACTCCGGCGAATCCCGCGGTAGCGAAGCTGAGACTCCCTCTGCCGAATAAGACTCTGCTGACCGACCCCGACTTCGTCGGGGTGATACGGTGTCACAGTAGATACAAGAAGCCGGCACACCGAATCCCTTCGGTGCGCCGGCTTTTTTGTGGGTCCCTTGTGGGTGCGCCCAACCTCCACCTCGTCTCGGTCCGCTAGACACACCGGACGCCTAGTGCTGACCGCCGGAAGTACATGGGTGGTTCCGACGAGGACTGGGCGACGAGGGCAAGGCGCGGTGACGAGGCGATGCCTTGGCATCGTCGAGGAGCCGCGACACAGCCGTCGTCGTTCAGCACCGCCTTAGAAGCGGCGTAATTTCGAAGGGCAGCACTAGATCGCCGACTCCGGTACGTAGATGACATCTCCGGGCAGGAGCCTGAGGTTTTGTTGTCGACCTTCTACGATGTCTTGCATCGGGATGCCAATCTGGATCTCCCGACCGTCTACGACGCGGGTTAGCTTTGTATCGTTTTTCCTCGCCCGTTCCGAGAACCCTCCGGCCAGTGCAAAGGCCTCGATGATGCTGATATCGGAGCGATATGGAAAACTCCCCGGGTTTTGAACCTCGCCGAATACGAAAATCTGCTGCGAGTTGTACTCCGTGATGGAGCACGACACACTGGGCGAACGCAGGATTCCATCCTGGAGTCCTTCACTCACATGCTCCTCGAGTTCCGCACAGGTCATGCCCGCGACCTCAATTCGGCCAATATGCGGATAATTGATTGTGCCGTCGGAGGCGACGGAGAACTCACCGCTCAGTGAATCCTCGTTATAGACCCGCAGGCGGAATTGATCGCCCACACCCAGTTGACCCGTCGGTGGCAACTCGTGCTGCTGGTCGACCAGTGCCTCATAGCCGGGATCGACACTGTTGGTGCCACACCCGACCTTGAGTGCCAATCCAAACCCCATCAGACCAATCGTGACAATCAGCAACGGAAGTCTTCGAGGCGTGATCTGGAACATAGTTCTATCGTTGCAAGAGAAAACCCAGGATCCGCTGTGGCGACAAAAGAAGGTTGGTCAGCTCTCGGGGTGTCGACGACTGGCGACCCGGTTGAGATTCGGGTTGTATTCGATGTCTTGACGACAGAGAAACCAAATCGCGTCCCCACCGCGGCGCGTCATCTTGCCATCGACGGCCAACCGACTTCGGGCGCCCAAGAGCAGAGCACACGAGTCGTATGCAGCCCCCGCAGCTGGTACTGGACTGGAGAGCGACTCAATACGTCAGTTGAGTGGTAAACAGTACATGGTGGCGGTGATAATCCCGCACCACGTCTTCTCCCGGCACGGACGCCCGCTGAACCTCGATGACGTCATCCGTAAAATTCGAGCGCAGTTGGTAGCGCAGGCCCACGTCCCACCCTCTGCGGATCGCGTAGTCCGCATCGGCACTGACACCGACGAGCAAATCGGAGATCTGGTCGGGAAAGTCGACTTCCGCCACCGGCGTCTCCGCGCCTTCCGCATCGATTTCGGCGTAGTTCCGGATCTGTCCGTCGACTTCCAGGCCCAATCTTAGCCGATTATCGACAAAGCCCTGCTCGTAGCCGGCGATGGCCCGATGGGACGTATAGAAGTTACCGATCGAGGAGTCCGAAAACTCCCGTTGATAGCCGAGGCGGAGTCGATTGTCGTAATCGACATTGCCAAATTGATAACTGGCCTCAGCGCGGGCGACGTAGCCCTCGAAGTTGGGGCCGTCGTCGTACATTGCCCAGCCGTACCCGGCGCGGGCACCAAAACTGATGCGTTCCGTGACCAGCCCTTCGACGCCTCCCAGAAGTCGCACCGGATTGCTGTTGGTGTTGCGCAGTTCGCCGTCGGGACTGATGTCCGGTCCGCCGCGGCGTGCCTGTCGGTAGCGGATACGTCGGTGATCGACTTCCGCCATCAACGCCGTTTTCGGTAGAAAGGACCAGCGGGCCTGCCAACCAAATTGGTGGGAGTCGCGATCGAGACCACTGACCAGATCGCTGTGGCGGTACATGGCGTAGTCATAACTGGCGTACGTCTCGAGGATCCGGCCCCCGGGATGGAGTCCGGCCATGATACCGGCTTCGTTGTAAATCCTGTTGATCGACTCACTACTCGGTGAATTCGGTGTCTCGTTGGTGCGCACAAAGTTTTCACTAAATTGAAGGCTGAAGGGGCCGTCCTGGTTCCAGGCGGCGTTGGCCGATAGATTGGCCGACAATCCACTCTGATCGCGGACCTGGGCCTGGTCGCTAAAATACTGACGCCAGCCCACCGAGGCCTCGCCATCGAGGTCCCAGTTCCCGGCGTCCTGCGTCGAAATACTGAGCCGGGGCTCGACGACGCCCTCCGGCGCCTGGCGCGTCCCCTGAGAGTCGGAGGGCGACGCGTAGTACAGATTGGAATCAAAGCCCGCCGACAGCGATACCCCGGGGTGCAGAATAAAGGGACCTCCCTGGATCCCCTCGCCCCACTCGCCCCAGGCTGTCGAAGCGCTCAACATAATCAGCGCCACCGTCGTGGCTGCTGCCGCATTGTGAGTCCACCGTTTATTCATTACGACGCTCGTTTCGTTCTGATTCGCCTGCCCGTTCTCGGTACTGCACGGCCCCCCCGGTCCGTCACCGTTCGCGAACGATTATTGATATGGTGTCTTTTTCGGGAGGCGATCCAGTACATCCTCTCGGTCCATAAAATCCTCATCCGGATCACCGATCTCCGGATCGATATTGACTTCCAGCACCGCGTCTTCGGCGTAGCGCAACTCTTCTCCCGCACATACCCGGGCCTGTTCTCCGAGACCGGTGACGCGCTGGCCGGCAATACTGATCAGGGTGTAGTGATGGCGCGCTGCATCGGCGTCGCCGGCATCCACACTTTCGCCGAGACTGTCATAACTTTGCTCACCGACGTTTACAAACCCTTTGATGGAGGCCAGATTCTCATTGATGCAGTTGATCTTGAGAATATCCCGGTCCTCGTCACGTGCCTGCTCGAGTAATTCGCTGACACTCTCCAGTGTGACCTGCATGGCCGACAACTTCGAGTCGCCTCGCTCACTCATCTCATCGAGGGTCAGGGCATCGATGTCTTCGTCGAGAATCCCGTTGCCGTTGTCCTCATCGAATTCGGCGAGCATGCGATCGGGATCGACGCCGTCGGCACCGTCTTGAGCCACGGCGCTCCCGTAGCACAACAGTGCCACGATGCATCCCAGGACTCCAATTTTAAGTCTGCTGCTCATGGCTTCCATCCTTCGTGCGTGTACGCCGGACACTTCTGGCCGTTGCGTTGCGACAGCCTACGACTGTGAGTCTCGCTTCAGCGCTCCCCCCCGACGTTGCGGTCGGTCACGCCTTATCCAACACTCCAAAGTTAATTACCCACAGGTCACTTCGCAAGAATTCAACTCATCATGGTCCATTTCCACCCCGGAGTTCAACCCTCCCGGTATGACTGCCCACACGGCAACGAGCAGCATCGATCGATCCAAGGATCAAAGAGCCCCCCCTTGCGTTGATGATAGTGCCGTTGGACCCACCATCGACGGCGCCGCACCCGGCCTGGCCACTGCGGGCGCCGACAGGGGTCATCAACCCGGCGAGAAGTGATAGGGGACGGTGATCATGGCGTCGCCGCCCTCCGGTGGCGGGAGCGTTCCGACCCGTCCGCGCTCGAGTTCGCGCGCAATGCACTCCCCGACAGTGCTCGACGAGACTTCATCGGCCACCACCTCGGCGTTCGAAATCTCGCCGCGGTTGCCGCGGTCGGTGATCGTGATCATGACCCGGACGGTACCGCGAGCCTGTGGGTTTTGTCGTAGATAATTCTGGTAACAACTCTCCACGTTATTTCGGATTCGGCCCAGCGCCTGCTGGAGCCGTTGTGTATCGAGTTGTCCGTCGGTATCTGGCTCTTCTTCCTGCATGTCGACTTCGACGGTTTCCACTTCCTGTTCTTGTCGGTCCCCGGTATCGACATCGGCATCGCCACCGATCTCGTCCATCTCCTCGCCTTCCGCAAAGTCCCCCTCTCCGGTGGCGTCGGGGCTTCCGCCGCCCTCGCCGAGTCGATCGGCTTCCAGCCCGGCCCCGGTCTCGACGCGGGTCGCATCGCCGAAGGCGTCCTGGGCGTCGACATCGCCGACCCGGTCGGTCATCTGCTCGAAGGCCGTCTCTTCGTCGCCCTCGGCGGTCAGTGTGCCCAGGACCGTCGTATCTTCGACGCGCTCCGTCACTTCCATGCGCTCGTCGTGTCGCTCTTCGGCCAACTCTTCAGGCGTCATTTCCTCTTCGGGTTCCGGTTCGGGCTCCGGTTCCGGTTCCGCGTCGTCGGCGACTTCTTCTTCGTCGTCATCGTCATCTTCTCCGTCGTCTTCGTCTTCATCCTCCAACTCATCGATATCCGGTTCTTCTTCACCGATGATCTGAGCCATTCGGTCTTCGATACGCACATCCCGATCGTCGGGCACCGGCCAGTCCTGCATCTCGAGATAGACCACAAACCCGACCTGGATGAGCGCCGACAGCAATACCAGCACCGCCAGGGAGCGATCGATACCGTTGACCAGCCCGCCCTTCATCGACGACGGCAACACCGGCCGGGCCCGCTTGGGAGGCGGTGTCACAAATTGGAACAGCACCGTCGCTTCCCCGACGGTAACGCGCCCGCGCATCGACGGGGTCAGCTTGAGCTGATATACGTCCCCTTTCTTTTTGGCGATCTCTTTTTGACGCAGTTCGCTCAGCGTCTGAACTTTGCCGCCCCGCGATACTCGCCCCTCCATCTCCTCGGTGAATTGCAGGAGATAGGCGTCTTTTTTCCACTTAAATACAGAAAAACTGCGCGGTAGATTCGACGCCGGAACCACCAGCGTATTCTTCTTGTAATCATGGCCGATCGTAACCGTTTTCGGCGAACGCATCAGGCGCTCTTCCAGAATCTTTTGATTCTGAATGAGCCCCAGTCTCAGAATTTTATTTCCGGGCTTTTTTGCCATGGTGCGATTCCTCGTAGCCTGACACCTCGGGACCGACCAGATCCCTGTCGAAGCCACCTACATTCGTTGCACTGCGTACCGCCGGATGCCCCCCCCGACGCCAATCCTGCGGTGTGTCGGCGCGGAGGCAGCTGGTTGGGCCGGCCTCCGCCGGCATCCGAACGCCCGAATACTCATCAGATCTCAGCTTCGGCCTGCTCGACGCCACCGACCGATTCACCGGTGGTCTGGATGACCGCAAAGCGAAACTGCGTCAATTCCGCTTCGGTCGCCGTATACAGTACTTTCAAGATCAGACGGTGGCGCGTGGTCTGATCGGCGATGACGGTGGCCTCCGGCTCGTACTCCTCGCCGGTAATTTCGGCTTCCGAGCGCTCCTGATCGACGGCCTCGTTGAGCTCTTCGAGCAGGCGCTCGATCCGCAATTCGCCGTCGCCAGCCAATTGACTTGGATCGACTTCTCCATCCTGCAGGTCGACAATGGTGCTGTCATTGACCTGGATGGAGGTTCGGCGGATGGTAATCGTCATCGTATCCGCCGGCTCCAGCTGCGAGGTACTCGATGGAACCTTCAGGTCGTCCCCAACAGCCTGAATCGGTTCCTCGCCGTAACTTTTGAGCAAGAAGACGAGCATAATGACCATGATGTCCATCAAGGAGTTGATGTTGACATCGGTATCATCATCGCCTCCGCGACGGGCAGCGCGCTTTTGACGCTTCTTTTCGCGCTCGCGCTGCGCCTTGATCCACTCTTCTTCACTTCTGTCGAAGCCGCCTTGCGACTGGTTGTTGTCTGCCATCGGTCAACACCCATTTGTGGTGGTCAATCAAACTAAACGGACCCTGCGTCGTCAGCACTACTCGTGGACTGCAAACGCCGGGTCGCCAAACAGCACCGTGTACTGCTCGTCGCCGTCTTCGGCGGTCTCGGTCTGGTAGTCGGCCTGCCAGAAGTCCTCGTCGTTATCGTACGAATCTTCCTCGAGTCGATAGCGGGCAACATCCATGGTTCGCACTGTCAGTGCAAAGGGGATATCGGAATCGGCGGTCAACCGCACCGTGGTCTCATCGGGAAAGTCTTCTTTGAAGCCGATGAGCATATTGTACAACTCGCGCCACTGATAGGCCTCGAGTGCATCATTGAGGCGCTCTTCGCCGGTGGTCTCACTGCCGGCCATAATGTCCTGGCGCGCTTCATCGAAGGCCGCTTCCACGTCGACACCGTCATCGGTGCAGACCGTCGGTCCCTGAGTGGGACAGCCGTCGATGGGTTCGACCTGCTCGCCGGCCGCCGAGACGTACAATCCGTCGGTGGACAGCGTTATCGACAGATCCAGAGACTCCTCTTCCTCTTCGGCATCTTCATCGGTCGTGGAGCTTCCGCCCAGCGGCATCGTGACGTTGATGACCGCCACCTCGATGAACACGACCGACAAAAGCAACATCGGAATCAAAATGATCACGAGGTTCATAAACGGCGCCAGATCCGGTTCATCCGGATGTTCGATGCCGTTGTCCTGTTGATTGCGAGCCATCTGGTGGCCTCCTTACAAAAAACTCGCGTAACCGAGTACATGCGCCCTGCGATGGGCTGACATGGTGTTCGACGTCTTCCAAAAAACCGGTCCGACCTCCACTGCACACCCGGTATCGAGGGCAGCCCGGCAGTGCGCCGCCGTTGCCGGCGGCGCACAGGCTGCAATCGCTGGGCTGCAGATTCAATCAGTCAACCGGGCCACCTTTTCCGCGGGTGACCAACAGGTTCTCCAATTTGACGCTGTACATATCGATCTCATTCAAGATCTTTTTGGTAATTCCGCCCAAGATCAGGTGCGCGATCAGGGTGGGAATTGCCACAATAAGACCGAATGCCGTCGTGTTCATGGCCATCGCGATACCGCGTGACAGCATGCGCTGACGGTTTTCAGGGGTCGCGCTTTCCAGCGCTTCAAATGCCTCGATCAGTCCCATAATGGTACCCAGGAGACCGGCGAGGGTGGCGATGTTGGCGATCGTCTGCAGTGCCGGGGTCCTCTTTTGGATCTTCGGCACGATTTCGAGGGTCGCCTCCTCGATCGCATTTTGAATTTCAATCTCTCCCTTGTTGGCGCGCGTCAACCCGGCCTTGATGACCTGGGGAAGTGCTCTCGACGGCGCGGCGTTGCACAACTTGATGGCCCGATCGACGTTGTCGGCCATCACCAATTTCTGGATCTGGGCCATAAACGCCTGGGCATTCATGTTGTATTTGAAAAACAGGAAGAAAAAACGCTCCAGTGCTACCCCGAGCGCTACGACGCTAATGGCGAGGATGATGTACATCCAAATCCCACCATCGCGGAAGGCGTCAGCGATTGCAGCCATATCCGGTTACCTCCGTTAATGTGTCCTCTAATTCGTTCGTTTGTGTCGCGTGTTTCGGCAATCTGCTGGTTTGTCGGGGTTCGAACTTCATGATCCCGATGTTGCGGGCCTTATCTCGGCGATGGTCGCAGTGCATACAACACCGGCAGACGCCCTCGCCACAACCCGTTGAGATCCGAATTTATAGCACAAAGGTCGACCCGCGGCAAAGGGGCGATTGATGCATTCGCCAATTGCGATCACACAGGCCGTTTCGCGCTGTAACTTGACAGCCATCGACCTCGTTAAAATGGCTCCTCTTCGACGGTTTCCAGCAATTCCGGCATAAAGGTCGGCTGGTCGTCGATCTCCTGGTAGCGGAGTTGATCGCGCTGGACGAAAAACTGAGCAATACGCCGGGGAACCTCGGATTCGATCTCGATGGTATCGAGTTCGATGGCCCGTTGTTCGCCCTCCTGGGCGTGGGCCGTCGATGGAACGCCGATGACCAGCATGGCGCCGCAGCCGATCGCCACAGCCCAAAGGGCCACGGGATGGATCGCCGATCTCTGTGTGTCGGTATCAGGAATCATCGTCGTCCTCCGCTTCCTCGTCGTCCTCCGCTTCCGGGCCGTTGTCGGCGGCTTCTGGTTGTTCGTCGCCGTCATCGGCTGGCTCCTCCGGGTCATCCTCGGCATCTTCGAGCTCTTCTTCGAGTTCGTCGACGTCGTCGACATCATCCAATTCCTCGACGTCCTCTTCGTCCGGTTCGCTGCCCATCTGGGCTTCGCGAAGCGCGTCCTGGCGCTCGCGCTCATTTTCGATCTTCGAGGACGCGTCGCTGATATAGGTGGACACCGGCGTCTGCGAGGCCTCTCGCTGTCCGACGGCGTCGCGAAATTCGTTAAAGACGTCGATGGCCTGTTCCCATCGCGGGATGTCGTCGGTATCGGGCACCGGGGCCTCCAGATACAATAGTCCCAGATTGTACAGCCCTTCTGCAAATCGATCGTCGATCGCCAGCGCCTCCTGGTAGGATTGTTCGGCGTCGCCGTAGTCGCCCATCGCCTTTTGAGTATTGCCCAGATTGACCCAGGCCTCGACGTAATGCGGCGCATGGTCGACGACCTTTTGGAGGTGTTCGAAGGCGCTGTCGAAATTGCCGGCCTCGTGGCGCATGATCGCAAGGTTGTTGCGGGCCTCCGCAAAGTAGGGATCCAATTCGAGGGCCTGCTGGAAGTTAGCCCGTGCCGCATCGCGCTCGTCCTGGCCCAATTTGATCTGGCCTAGCAGATAGAACGATTCGGCGCGTTCCGGTGCCAGTTGCAGGGCGCGCTCCATGATCGCCTCCGCCAATTCCCAGCGCTCGAGCCGGTATTTGGCGGTGGCCATCTGGAGCATGGCGTCTACGTGTTGGACATCGCGGCGCAGAATATCGCGGGCCTGCTCGACGGTATCTTCGTAGCGCCCCTGTTCGAGCCATACGTCGAGGTGAGCGGCCTGATGGTCGAGATTATCCGGTCGATACTCGATATACTGCCCGGCGATCTCGTTGGCGTCGTCGATTCGTTCGGCCCGCACATACAGGCGGATCAGGTTCTGGAGCGCCGGCGTAAAGTCGGGCTGGCGTTGAAGTGCTGCCTCGTACAGGTCGGCCGCCTCGTCGTACTCTCCGCGGCGGTCCCGGAGCACCCCCGCATTGTAGGATGCCATAAACCCGCCCTCTGGCTCGGCAATCAGGTCTTCGAGTTCGGCGATCGCGTCGTCGATATCGCCGTCTTCGGCGGAATCGATGGCGGACTCGATGCGGGCATCGACGTGCGAGGCCAGTTGTTCATCGGCCTCTTCTGGATCGCGAACGATATCGGGCTCGTCTTCTTCATCGTCGACGTCGATCTCCTCGTCGTCGACGTCGTCTTCATCGTCGGGCTCGTCGTCGACGTCCTCTTCGTCGGGCTCGGGTTCTTCGACCGGTGGTTCGTCCTCCGTCGGCGGCGTCGTCGTGCATCCGGCGGCGGCCAGCACCAGGGCCAGCACCACCGAAATCCAGAGCCGATTGTGTTCAAAGGTCCTCACCATACCACCTCTTATTGAGAATCATCGGCGTCGATGTCGCCGTCGGGCTCGATCTGCTCGCCGTCGACGTCTTCGACGTCCGCTTCGTCGTCGGCCGGCGCATCGGTTTCATCGATGGCCTCCAGGTCCTGGATATCCTCCCAGTCCTCGATCTCCTGGCGCTGGTCGTGGCGCTCGCCGCTGAGTAGCGGAATGCCCTGGCGGATGCGCTGGCGACGGGGTCGCATCTCGTCTTCGTAATAGGGATACTCCTCGGGCTCGAAATTCTGCAGCGACTCCAGGGTCCGCTCCGTCCATTCGTTGACGATGTCGTTGTCGCGCGCCCGGGATATCGTCTCCTGGTAGCGAGCCAGGGCGTCGTCTTCGAGCGGAAAGATCAGGTCGTCGAGCATGTCGACGTACTGCCAGTACTCGTCGCTTCCCTCCTCGAAGGGATTGGGCACATCATAGAGGGCTTCCGCCATGCGCTCGTTGATATTGCCGATGCGATAGAAGGCCGCCAGGTTCCAATCCAGGTTGCCGTATTCGATGACCTTTCGGTACTGGTCCTGGAGATTTTCGACACCGTCGATGCGATCCTCGAGGCGGCGCTCCTGCTGGGCGAGCGTCCCCTCGATGACGATGTCGTCCCACTCCTCGAAGTCGCGTTCGGTCAACGTAAACTGGGCTTCGGCGACGCGCTCGCGGATCGCCGCCTCCCCCGGTGGCATCTGCTCTTCTTCGATCCAGGTGTCGACGGTCTCGACGAGCTCTTCGTAGATGTCGTCGGCATCGTCGATGCGCTCTTCGTCTTCGTAGTACTCGGCGATGCGAGCCCGGGCGCGAATTTTGTTTTCCGCGTTTTCCGGTTCGTCGCCGAATTCATCGATGTAGGCCTCGAAGACCCGGATCATGTCGTCGTATTCACCGGCCTTGTCCCAGGACTCGGCGGCCGCCCACAGGGTGTCGATGGCAAACTCATTATCGGGGTAGGTCTCAAAGAACTCCTCGTAGCGCTCGGCGGCCTCCACATAGCGCTGGAGGTATTCGTTCATCTGGGCGGCCTGCAGCAGCGATTCCTCGCGCCGGTCCTCGATATCGAAGTCCAACTCCTCGAGCGCCTCCGGCGTCGGGCCCGAAAATTCGTCATAAAATAGCTGGTAGTGGCGCACCGATTTGTCGTAATCAAAGAGCCACTCCGAGTTGACGGCCACCCGATAGACGGCGCGACCGGCGTAGTCGTGATCGGGATACTCCGTAAACAGGTCTTCGTAGCGGTTGATCGCCTGGTCGTAGTCGCCGTCGACCTCGTAGGCACTGGCGGCGTTATTGAGGGCTCGGGGCGCCAGATCGTGATCGGAAGCCTCCCGGGCCAGTCGAGTGAATTCCTCGGCGGCCTGCTGATATTCTTCGTCGGCGATCAATTCTTCGGCGGCGCGAAACATCGCCGTCAGTCGGTACTGCCGGACCTCGGCGCGGACCGCTTCGGCCTGGTCGCCTTCGATGACACCCTCCAGTCGCTCCGCCCATTCGGTAAGGGACTCGAAGTCGTTTTCCTGGCGGAAACTCTCCAGAATCAGGCTTCCCGCAAGATAGCCCACCTCGTGGTCGGGATAGTTGTCGACGATCCACTCGAAGCGCTCTCGCGACTCGTCGAAGTGACGGAAATCGTGAAAGACTTTCCCGGCCTGAAAGGCAAATTTGGCCCCCAGGTACTCCTCTTCCTGGTTTTCCAGTCCGAGCACCACGTAGCGATCCATGGCCGTGACGTAGTCCTCGACAATCGAGGGGATGGGCTCGCCGTCGACATCGATCTGTTCGAGGGCTTCTTCCTCGTCGACCTGGCGCTCCTGTTCCATTCCCTCCGCTGCGTCGCGGGCATCGTCCAGATCGGCGCCCGCCAGCGCGGCCGCCGTCAGGTCCCCCTCCTCGATTTCCTGTCGCATCACAAATTCCAGGGCCTGGATGGCGTTAAAGGCGCTGACTTCCTGAAACGGGTTGTCCGGAATGTCGAGCTCGCGCACCACCCGGTATTGTTCGTAGGCCTCCTGGTAGCGCGCCGCGTAGTACAGGGTTTCGGCGTAGTAGAAGTTCCACTGAAAAATCTCCTGATCGTTGGGATAATTCTTCAGAAACTCCTCGTAGGCATCGGCGGCCTGGGCGTATTGTTCTTCGGTCAGCGACAGCAGCGCCGAGTCCTGACTGACCATCGCCTCGTTGCGGGTCGTCTGGGCCTGCTCGTGGTACCAGGTCGCGGCCATCAAAAGGTAATCACGAACCATATTGTCGGCATCCCGAAGGGCCCCTTCGTTGCCGGCGCGCTGCTGATGTTCGTACCAGGAACTCTGTTCTCCGTAGTAGTCGATCATCTCGCGGCGCACGGCAAACGCCTCTTCTTCGCGGTAGTCGCGATGGAGGGCGGCGACGATCCGGGAGTGAATCTCCGGATTATCCGGGTGCATGGGGTCCATCTCCAGGACGTGCTCGTAGACCTCGATGGACTCGTCGAAGCGAAGAAAATCGAATAACTCCTCGCCCAGAAGTGCCAGGACCTCCCGCTCGTAGTCATCCCCCTCGCTCATGTAGTCTTCGATACGGGCCATCACGGTGTCATCGAAACCGGGGCGCCCATCGAGTTCCCAGTCCTCCATGGCCAGAATTTCAGCCAGGTGAGCCAGGGCGTCTTCGCGCAACAATTCGCGCTGGTCACCGGTCTCGCGGGCCAATCCGTCGATCAATTCGATGACATCGCGAAAGACGCCGATGGCCTGCGGGTAATTTTCGAGCCGATACTCCGTCCAGGCCCAGCTGTAGACGACGCGCACGTAGTTGTCGTCCGTCAGGTTTTCGCGCCCGGCCTCCGATGCCGCCTGCTCGAAGGCGTCGAGTGCCTGCTGCAAATTATCGCGGATCTGGTCGGGGCCGTCTTTTTCGGCCTCCTCGAAGTAGTACTCACCAACCATCAACCAGGCGTGAGGCGCAAATTCGCTCTCCGGCGCCTCCCGGATAAGCGCCGCCGACAGATCGCGGGCCTCCTGTCGATTGCCCTGCTCCCATTCCATGTGCGCCATAAAGTAGTAGGCGAGGTCGATGCCCCGGTAGTCCGGCCAGTCGGCGATCAGTTGCTGAAACATCGCCTGGGAGTCGTCGTAGCTTCGACTCGGCGGATCGCCGAGTTCGTCGTAGTCCGGATCGTCCTCTTCCTCCAGTTCGTCGACCCGATCGAAGTAGTCGGCCTGGGCCTCTTCGTACTGCTGCTCTTCGCGCTGGTCATACAACAATGCCAGTCGAAACAGGGCATCCGGCGTATGCTCGGCGTCTTCGGGATACTGACTCAAGAACGCTTCCAGCGACTCGATGGCCTGCTGGCGCTGCTCTTGCTCGACGAGTTGAGCCTCCTGAATTCTCGGGTCGAATGCGTCGTCGATCTCGGCCATGCGCCGGGTAAATTCGGTCTCCACCAGATTTTCGATGGCCTGTTGATAGTCGTCGATGGACGTGGCGTAGCGCTCGTAGGCCTCGCGGTAGCCCTCCAGGTGTTCCTCGAATTCCGGATCGGCGTCCTCCGGTGCCTCCAGATCGACATCAGGGAGCAGCGAGTCGCGCAGGTCCTCTTCGCTCTCCTCTTCGTCGCCGTCCTCTTCGTCCATCCACTCATCGTCGGGAACATCGGGGCCGTCGACCGGTCCGGAATCGGCGGCCTCGCCGTCCTCTTCGACCGGCGCCTCATCGACCGGTCCCTCCTGAGCGGCCGCCGAGGCGACGCCCACAAGACTGATGCAGCCGACGACAACAAGCCGTTGTCCCCAGCCGATGATGTGCTCATGTAGTGCCATTGATACTCCCGCGCGCACCGCCCTGCTCGACGGCCCGTCGCACCCTTAATTGACGTCCGGAAAGGCCTCGCGCAGCAACTCTTCGGTCTCCATTTTTTCGTCTTCCAGTTCCTGGCGCTGGCGACTGGCGTCATCGAGTTGCTGCCAGTCGACATCGACGAGACCGACATGGCCCCGCCGGATCAGGTTCTCGAATTCGCTGTCGGCCTGCACAAAATTGATCATCGCCAATTCGGCCACCGTCTGTTCGGTATCCTCGTTCCAGTCGTCGAGTTCGCTCTGATAGCTCGCCAGTTCAGCGCGCTCGCTGTCGAGGGTGACCTGAATTTCGTCCATCCGTCGATCGACGATGGAATCCAATTCCCGAAAGTAGTCATCGAGATCGTCGCGCACATCGGGAAGGCGCCGTCGGGCCTCGGCAATCTGCTGAGCCTCCGCGGCCTGTTCGGCGGCCAATTCCGGCGAGCGAGCATCGACGATCTCGGCGCGCTCAGCCTGCAACTCCTGGATCTCACGGCGTAGCTCGCGGTGTTCGACCAGCGACTCGTCGCGGGCACCGAAGGCCCGCTCGGTCTGCTCGAGATGGCGCGACAATTGGCGGCGCTCGTCTTCCAGTTGCGTCAGTTCCTCGTCGATCTCGGCGCGCACCTCCTCGATCTCTCGGCGCTCCTCCTCAGACCAGCTATCTTCCTGACGACGGGTGTACTCGGAGATGGCGTCGAGCGTCTCTTCCAGGCCCTCGATCTCAAAGGCCACCCGGTCGATCTCATCTCGCAACGTCGAGAAGCTCTCCTGGATGCGCTGGTCTCGATCCTCGAGTTCCTGACGTGTTCTCGGGGTGCGATCTTCGCGGCGCTGAAGTTCCTGGAGTTCCTCCTCGATCTCATCGAGGCGTTCCTCGTCGGCGCTGCTCATCAACGGCCGGACCTGCTGGAGCTCCCAGTCCAGAAGCTGCTCTTCCAGATCGACGAGGCGAGCCTCCAGCTCCATGCCCTGAATCCAGCCCTCCGACAGCGTCGGAAAGACCTCGATGGCCGAGCCCATCTCCAGGGTGGCCTCGATCTCCTCGATGGCCTCATAGGTCTCGTCGATATCTTCCTGGGTGATCGTTCCGTCGGCGATCAACTGACGGGATGTGACCATCAGGTCATCGTCCTCGACCCATTCCGTGACCTCGTCGGGCAGAAAGTCCGGCTGCAGGCCCTCCAATTCCTGACGGACGAGGCCTACGAAAAACTCGTCGAGTTCGTCGTATTCATCGATAAAGTCCCGCAATTCGCGGCGCACCGGAGAAAAGGTCTCAACGAGCTCACCAAACCAGCTTCGGGCCTCGTCGTACTCGCCCAGGCGCATCGCCATGTCGGCCATCAGCGCCTGGGCCTCCGGCACAAATCGCGGATCGGGATCGGAGATCATCAAAATATCGAGATTGCGCAGTGCCGACCGATAATTCCCCTGCGCGACGAGCGCCCAGGTCAACTCGTAGAGCCCTCGCGTAAAATGGGTGCTGGTCCGCGACACCTGCAGATAGTGATCGATGGCCTCGTCGAATTCCTCGCGCTCATACGCCAGGCGCCCCCGGGCCAGATGGGCCAACTCAATGATTTCGGCGGCTTCGTCGTCCGGGGCAACGCGGCCGGTCAGGTCTTCGAAGACCTCATCGGCTTCCGTCAGTTCACCGGAGGCCGCCAGGGTAACCCCCTCGAAGTAGCGGGCCGTAAACTCGTATTCACTGTCGCGGGCCGCCCGCTGAAACCAGGGTTGCGCCGAGCGGGTGCGGCCCTCTTCGTACAGGGTTTTGCCACGGGTGTAGTGCAGCGCGGGACTGACCTCCTCGAGATCATCGAGCAAGTCGTACAATTCATCGACGCCGTCGTAGTCGTCGATCCGAGAGGCGATCTCGAGCAATTTGACGATCGCCGGCTGATAAAACGCCCCGGGGCCCAGATCGACGACCTGGCGAAAATACTCGCGACCGGCCCGAAAATTGCGCTCTTCGAGCAGACTGTCGCCGAGCAGATACAGCGCTTCGCGATAGCTGTCGAATTGACGGACGTCCTCGGAGTCGACGACGGCCACAAACAAGATGCTCGCCCGGCGATAGTCGCCGAGCAGATAGGCGACCTTGGCCTCATTGAATCGCGACTCGAGCCGGTAGCGGTCCTCGAGGACCGCCGGCACCAGATAGGAGTCCTGGAGATTTTCGACCTGCTCCGAGAGATTGTCGACCACTTCGGCCGGCGTCTCGTCGCTGTCCAAGGGGCTGGCGGCGGCGCCGGAAGCGACCATGGTCACCGATACCGCACACAGCAGTGCCGCGGCGACTGCGATCCAGTTGTTGAACAGGGGATGATTCATCCCGTCGACCTGCAAGTTGAGTTACGTCTTCGCCTTCGGAGGAGCTGGCTTCGACCACCGCCTCCTGTGGCCGCCCCGATGGCGGCGAGCTCGATGCACCGGCTCAATCGGTGGGCACATCCTCGCCGGGCATTTCCTCGCCCGGCACATCCTCGCCAGGCACATCCTCGCCGGGCATTTCCTCGCCTTCGAGCTGAGGATCATCGAAGACCTCGTCTTCGATATCGTCGGCCGTCAATTCCACCATGCTGATCTCACAGACGCCATCGGGGCGGTCTTCGTGGGCCGTAAACACATTGCCGCTGCGGTAGGACTGGACGGTCAGCATCGTCGTCCGTCCCTCCTCGGCGGTAAATTGACACGAGAAGCGCAAGTCGAATTCATAGCCCTCGGCATATGAGAAGACGCCGTAGCCGCTTCCGCGAAGCCCCAGCGTCACCGACACCGTGTGGGTGCCGGGGGCGACGGGCCCGGAAAAGACCTCGACGCCATCGCGATAATTGTCCTCGGGGTCGGTCTCGCTGTAGACCTGACTTCCATCGACGCTAAAGATGGCGCGGTCGACGTTGTAGCTCGCCCCCAGATCGTTGACGAAGGTGATCACCGCCCGACTGCCGGCCAGATTCTCGGCGAGGACGGTCTCGCGCAGCAGCGCGATGCGGCTTTTGGATCGAAAGACCCGCTCTTGCAAATCGTCGATCTGCGTCTCCAGCTCTCGGACCCGAAGATCGTAGACTTCGTCCGGATCGTCGCCGTCCGGAATATCGACGCCCTCGATCTCACCGGTCTCCATCTGAGGCGCCAGCGAGTCTTCGGTCCCCGGATAATCACTGGTCAATTCCTGTCCTCCGGGACCGATGACGGGTTCATCGTCGGCCTCATCGGCCTCATCGGCATCGTCGTCGTCATCGACGAGTTCGTCGACCCCGTCGGCGACATCGTCGTCGTCGACAGGATCGGCGTCTTCGTCGGCGACTTCTGGTGCGGCGTCGCCATCTTCGGCAGCGTCGTCGCCGTTGCTGTCGTCGCCGTCCGAATCGTCGGCGTCGGCATCGTCTTCGGCCTCCACCTGCTCTTCGGCGCTTTCTTGTTCGGTGGTGTCGTCCTGGGCGATGCCCGTCGCCGGGAGCGCCCAAAGCGCCCCGACCAACATCAGGCTCATCCACCGGGTCCAGAGTCTGCGTCGCATATACCTCTTCCTCGTCGTCGATTGTCGACGCCTAATCCCTTCACAAGCCCCACATTGAACGCGGGAATATTCTTGCGTCGCAATCGAAAAGCGTACTCCACCTACCGGGCGATCTCAAGTTTCCACTGTCGTGGTCGTTGCTTGTACAGCACAACGGCCCCACTGTCGATGGTCGCCGCCTGTCGCCTTCGCGCAACCGGGCCCCATCGACGGGCCACCGCAGTGCCCCTCGGACTTCGAACACAGCCCCGACAGGTTCATCGATCGCCGACGGGGCCCGTAGACTTTCAACACTACAGGATGGAAAATCAAGGCCATTGCCCCTATCGTCGCCTCGCTCCGATGCCGGATGGTCGGCACGACGGAGCGCGATCACGCCAGTTGATGCCGCCCATGACACCGACATTACCGAGGACGACCTGCGCTATGGATAATCGCGATTACGCCCGAGTGCTCGACGAAATCGCCTCTCTGATGCAGATCAAAGGGGCCAATCAATTTCGAGTCCGGGCCTTCGAAAATGCATCCCGCACCATCGAGACAACCACGGAATCCATCGAAGCTCGCATCGACGCCGACGATGTCACCGAACTCAAGGGCATCGGCGACGGCATCGCCAGCCAGCTCCGACAGATACGCCAGCGCGGCACCTGCGACGACCACCAGCGACTGATCGACGAACTCGACGAGGGCCTCCTCGATCTACTGGACATCCAGGGCCTGGGCCCGAAGCGCATCCAGAAGATCTATGAGCAATTGGAGATTACGGACCTCGATCAATTGCGGGAGGCCGCCGAAGACGGACGCATCGCCTCCCTCTCGGGCTTCGGCGCCAAGACCCAGCAGACGATCATCGACGAAATCGAGCGACTGGCCGACAGCGCCGGGCGCATCCCCCTTCCGCGGGCCGACGCCATCGCCCGTTCGATCCGCGACCAACTCGCCGACATCGACGGCGTCGACACCATCGAAGTCGCCGGCTCACTGCGCCGCCACAAAGAGACCATCGGCGACGTCGACCTACTGGTAGCCACCGACGACCCGGAACCGATCCACGACCGGCTCGCCGAATTGGTGGAAGTCGCCGATGTCTTGGTCACCGGCGACACCAAGACGTCGGTGCGGCTCCAAAACGGCGTCCAGGTCGATGTGCGCACCGTCGCCCCCGAGGTCTTTGGAAGCGCCCTGCACTACTTTACGGGCAGCAAAGAACACCACGTCGAATTGCGGACCCGGGCCAAACAACGCGGTCTCAAGATCAACGAGTACGGTGTCTTTGAGATCGACGCCTCGTCGCCGATCGCCTCCCGCAGCGAAGAAGAGTTGTACGACGCATTGGACCTCGACTTCATCCCCCCCGAGTTGCGCCAGGGCCGCGACGAGATCGCCGCCGCCGACAGCGGCGAGCTTCCCGCCCTGGTCGACGCCGACCAGTTGCGCGGCGATCTCCACATGCACACCACCGAAACCGACGGACGGGCCTCCATCGAGGAGATGGCCCGCGCCGCCACAACACGGGGCTATGACTACATCGCCATCACCGATCACTCCCGCGCCGTGCGCGTGGCCGACGGCATGACCGCCGATCGCTTCGCCGACCAGATCGACGAGGTCCGGCGCGTCGACGACCGTCTCGACGACATCCGCATCCTCTCCGGAATCGAAGTCGACATCCTCGACGACGGCACCCTCGATATGGAACACGAATTGCTGGCCCGCTGCGACTGGGTCGTCGCCAGTATTCACAGCCAATTCAACCAGGACTCCGATGTTATGACCCGGCGCATCCTGGACGCCATCGACACCGGCCTCATCAGCTGTCTGGGCCATCCCACCGGTCGCATCCTGGGCGGAAGAGACGGCTACAGCTATGATTTCGATGCCGTCGTCGACGCCGCCGCCGACGCCGATGTGGCCCTCGAGATCAACGGCAGCAGCGGTCGACTCGACCTCAACGCCGCACTCGCCCAACGGGCCCACCAACGGGGCGCGGCGCTGGTCATCGGCTCCGACGCCCACTCCACCAATGGCCTGGACGCCATTCGCTTTGGCGTCGGCCAGGCCCGGCGCGCCGGGCTGGAAGCATCATCGATCGCCAACTGCCAAAGCGCCGACGACCTGCTGGAATCGGCGGGCAAACGAGGCCAGTAGGCGACGTGTTACTTGCGATTTTACAATCGGTGTCAACATTTGCCGCCCACTGACCGGTGGTGCCGCCGGCGGCCGGCGATCGGTTGAAACCATCCGATGATTCGTCGAACCTCGCGTTGGCGGCGCCCAATTTCATGTTCATTGAATTCAGGAGTACAACACCATGGCTGACGTTACATTTCAGGGCGAACCGATGACACTGGTAGGCGCCCTTCCCGGTGTCGGCGACGACGCCCCGACCTTCCAACTGAGCGCCAGTCCCGTCGACGCCATCACCTTCGATAAGGCTCCCGAGCGCCCACTGTTATTGACCACCGCCCCCTCGGTGGACACCCCGGTGTGCGCCTCTCAGCTCAAGAACTTCGACGGTCGCATCGGCGACGGCGACTTCGATCTGTGGTTCGTCACCCGCGACACCCCATTTGCACTCGACCGGTTCTGTGGCGAACACGATATCTCGACGGCCCATACCCTCAGCGACTTCAAATACCGGGCGCTCGGCGAGGCGTTCGGTCTTGAGATCGGCGAGATGGGTCTGCTGGCTCGCTCGGTCTTCGTCATCGATACCGACGGCACCGTCGCCTATCGCGAACTGGTCACCGAAATCGCCGACGAACCGGACTACGACGCCGCCTTAAAGGCCGTCTCCGAACTTTCGACCTGAGGTCGACGGCGACATCGGGTGCGGCGCCATTTGACACCTCCTGGCCCCTGAAATAACTCTATTTTCGGGACCTGTTCCGCGCCGCATCCGCCTCTTCGATGAGGTTGTGGGCCGGCGGTGGCCGTCACCGTCACCGAATCGTTGACTCTCCCCTTATGTCTATCGGACGCCATGACCGACACCACCGCCGGCACCGACCGCGCCGCCCCCGACTCTCTGGTCGCCTTGATTCCCGTCAACTGGGATACCTCCCAGGTCGACCTGCTCGCCGATACCCACCCCGAGGTATGGGGCGAGCCGCTGCGTCGCCGTGACGACGCCGGCTCATCGCCGACCAGTTTCGAGGTCGGCGACGCCACCGCTCCCATCGACCTCCAAGTCGACGATCCACTTCCCGATCTCGCCGATCTGAAGGGGACGGCCAAAAAGCCATTCTCGACCTCCGAAGCGACCCGTCTGGAGGACCACTCCGCGGTATGGCGACTGACGATGCGCGATATCTCCGACGACCCCATCGACCGCTCCCACGCCTTTGCCCGGCTGGTCACCACCGCCGTCCACGCCGGCGCCCCCGGGGTCTTTTTTCCCTTCTGTCTGCAGCTGCACTCCCCGAGTCTCGTCGAACATCTGGCCGTCGACTTCAGCAAACCCCCGTCGCTGATCAATCTGTACGTCAATGCCTGGAATGACGATGACTGGATGATCACCCGTGGCCTCACCGTCTTTGGCCTTCCGGAACTCGAGACCCCCATCGATTCCGGCCTCAACGACGCCTACTTCCGGCTGATGGACGTCGCCGCCGGCATGCTCGTCCAACGCGATCCCTTTCCGGCCGGCGCCCGCATCGAGATCGGACCCCGCCTGTTTCGCATCGAACGCGGTCCCGCCGGGCCCGACGACTCCATGGTGCCGGTCTGCGGAGCCTTCGGTCGGATGACAATTCGCACTCCAGATTGACACCCGAACGACTCCCGCGTATCCTGTGTGCGGACGTGTCATAATCAATTCCTGTACGGTCAGCGATCCACCGGGATCGCCACACATTTTCTCTCGCCGGGGTCTGCGATGTTTCACCGCCACACGGCCTGTCGATGGCTGTTTATCTCGTTAATCGCCTTCAGCCTGACGCTGTCAGGATGCGGTGAAGGCGAAGATCGAGAAACCGTCTACATGCACGTCTTCAATGGCTATGTCGGAACGGAATCCATCGACGTCTTCGGCCCCGCCGGACCGGTGGTCACCGATCTTCCCTTTGGACGCCGAACGGCCGAGCCCGTGGCCGTCGATCGCAGTCTCGGAATGGACTTCCAGGTCATCCTCGAGGGCGCTCCCGAGCCCTTCGATATCCAGCCCAATCTATTCACGCTGTATCCACAGGAGACGGCGACACTGGTCGTCTCTCAGCGCGAAGAGCAAAATGTGACCACCAAAGTCCTGCGCCATCAGCAGTCGATTTCCGAGGACTGCCGACTGGTCATCGACAACTCCCTTTCGCTTCTGTCTCAGGGACTGGGCAATTACGACTTCATTCTCGGATGGGAGATGAGCGAAAACCTGACCACCGCCGGATTCGACGAGGGATTCGAAGAAGAGACCCTCGATGACGAAGACCAACGCCCCGATGTGTACAACGAAATCGCCAACCATCCGTACTTCGGCGTCCGCACCGGTGATGATTCGGAGCAGGGCCAGGGCTGGGTGTGGCTCGGCCCCGAAGACGAGGCCGACTTTCCGCGCATCGACTTCGAAGGCGGTTCGGTTGTCGCTCCGCGTTCCTCCCTGGAATACGCCCAGTGCATCGAGGAACAGGAGCAGGCCGAGGAGATGGTCGAAAACGCCGACGGCGACGTCGATCCGTCAGTCATGGAGGCCGCCAATGTCGACTGCACAGAACCCCAGACCTACACGGTCACCACCTACGAGCCGGGCCAGGAGGACATTCTCCAGAGCATCCACTACAGCCCGGCCGCCGTCGGCAATCAGGACGGCGACTGCAGCGCCGACCACCGCATCTTCAACGACTTCAGCACCATCTTCGAGGGCGAGCACGACGACGGCCAGCGCATCGACCACACCACCGAATTTAGCACCGCCGACCACTACTTCCTGGTGCTCTACGGTCGTCCGGTCAATCCGCTGCTCGAGACCTGGCGCGCCAGCGACCACTTCACGGAACTGCCGGACTACCCCGACGAGTGATTCGGGCTAAAAGGCCCAGCGCGTCTCCTGGGCGCTGCGACCGACCGCCAGCAGCGCCTCGGTGGTCTTGGCCCAACTCATGTGGCCATCGGCATCGACGCCGATGGCCGCCAGACTCCGGTGGCGCCCCCCGGCATCGTCGACGGCGCCCTGGAGGGCGTCGTCGAGACTGTGACCGCATTCCATGCGGACCACGATCCGGGCCGCCAGTGCCTCGTCGATGATATCCTCGCCGGTACCGGTACAGCTGACCGCAGCGGTGTCAGTGGCGTAATTGCCGGCCACTGTCGCCGTATCACTGACGCGTCCTACGCGCTCGAAGCCCCGGCCGCCCGTCGACGTCACCGCGGCCAACTCGCCTTGGCGATCGTAGACCACAACGCCCACCGTTCCATTTGACGAGGCATCGGCCTCCGGCTTGTGGCTCGGTGTAGCGCCGTCGCCCAGCCGGCGGCGACGCGTCTTGTCGACCCATCGCTCAAATCGGCGCTCCACGATCGGATCGAAGAGCTCGAGGTTCATCCGGCGGGCCAGGCGCTGCGAGCCCTGACCGTCCAAAACCCGGTCGCGCTCGCCCTGCAAAAAGGTGGCCATCGCCGTCGGATTCTGGACCTGCTCGACATTGATGACCCCGCTAAAACTGCGGTTGTTGCCATCCATCACCGAGGCGCTCATCCGGATCGAGCCGTCGCGTTGGATTTTCGAGCCGCGCCCGGCGTTAAACTGCGGACAATCCTCCAGCGCTCGCGAGCCGCGGTCCGCGATATCAATCGCCGAGTCGCCGTCGGCGACGGCCTCCCACAACTCGTCGACAATGCCCTGGAGTGCATCGCGCACCGGCGCTTCTCGACTGCTTCCGGCGATCGCCGATCCGGCACCGCCGTGAATGACTACTATTCCCGTTGTCATCGTCGATCCTTTGTCGTCCTGTCGTCGATTTGGTCGATCGAGGCCTGTCCCTACATTTGGGTGTGCGGCGCCAGTGGCCGAGGCCGATGGCGCTGCACCAACGCCCCTTCTCGCCGTGGTATCGGCCAGCGAGAAGAATCGTCAATGCGCGACTCGCGACGTCCCCGACGCTCACTGTGTGGGCCCGGTATCGTCGCTGCAGTCGGACAACCCCGAGGTATACTATGTTGTGGTGGGCTCTCGTATTTTTCGTCGTCGCCGTCATCGCCGCCATCTTCGGATTCGGTGGCATCGCTGGAGCAGCGGCCACTGTCGCTCAGGTCATCTTTTATGCGGCGCTGATTTTCTTTGTCCTCTCTTTTATCTTCCACCTCTTTCGCGGTCGAAGCACGTCGATGGCCTGATCAATTCCGAGCGTTATCTCTGGGCACCGTCGCCGCCGGCCCAGTCGAGGAGCCACTGACCGATCTGAGGCTGATCGACGAAACCGGAAAAACGCCCGGCGCCGGGCCCCTCGGCAATCAGGGGCACAAAATTGGCGGAGTGCGGCGCCTGTACCGGGCTGTCATGATCCGCCTGCTGAGCCAGCCAGGTATATTGCAGCGCAATTTGGGGCGGCGAGTACTCCGGCGCGCGCAATTCATTGGGACCCAACCCCTCTCCGTGTCGAATGGCGTCAGCGGCCACATCGAGCCATTGAAGCTCGAAATCGCCTCCGCACTCCACCGCCGCCCCACAGCGATCGTCGCCTCGAAATGCGTAGTGATTATCGGTCACCGACAGGCTGTGGTCGCGATACGATGTCGCCAGTACGAGGGTATCGGTATCTCCGCGCGCCACATCGACGGCGGCATCGAAGTCATCGATAGCGTCCATCACCCGAGAACCGACGGCGAAATCGCGTTTGGCCTCCCCAATATCACCGCTGTCGACGATCAACAGATAGCCCTGATCGCCGTCGGAGAGTTCGGCGATGGCCCGCTCGGTCATCTCCTCGATCGAGACGTCCACATCATCCATCAGAACATGCGTCGGACCATCAGTATCGCGTTCGACACCAGACCAGTCTCGATGCACGTCGACGCCGGCAGCCTCCAATTTGGCGATCCGCTCTTCGCCGACTTCGTCGGCCCCGCCGGCGGCGACGAAATCAACGGTGTCGCCGCTGTCGTGGAAATCGACGAACCCCTGGGCGATGGCCTGGCGATCGCCGTATTCTCGTTGCTGATCAAAGAGGATGCCCGGCGATGCATCGAGGAGCGAAGACGTGGTGACCACGCCGATCTTCTTGCCCGATTCACGGGCTCGTTTTAAGACCGAGGATTCGGCGTCGATGGTCTCGCCAGCGTCGTCCGTCATTCCCAGCGCGTCGCGCTGTGTTCTGGTCCCATCAAATAGCGCCGTCGCCGCTCCCGGAACGTCATTGACCAACCCGTCGTCGGGATGCGTCGATACCGCCCCCAGCCGATCCATATCGAGCATCGTCGGCGGTCCACTGTGGTAATACGACGCCGTCAGCGAATTTATCCCCAGGCCGTCGGCCACAAAGAGCGCCGTATTCTCCGGAGGTTGGCCATCGTCGGTCGGCGACTCTTCTCCGGCTCGCTCGACGTCGGGAGTTTCGCCATCCATCCAGGCCAGGAATTGTCGCCCCAGATCGGCGTTGTCGCGAAGTTGCGTCACCTCTCTGGCGCCCGGCCCCTCGGCAAATATCGGCACCAGTTCCGGGGTATGCATCGCTGAAAACCGACCGCTTCCGTCCCAGTAGGCGCGACTCGCCGCCGATAGATAGCCAAAGGACGTCACCACATCCGACGAACTATCGGAGTCGGGCTCAACTCCGGCGTCTCGACGCTCCAGCCGGGCAAAGGGACCGGCCAATTCCCGGCGCTCTTCGGCGTCCAGATCATCGGGACTTGTTTTCGCCCGGAGTTCGTCGTCGTTCTCCAGATCTTCGCCGATGAATCGATCCGCCGTGGTTCCGTCGAGGACATCCATACCACCGGTTTCGTGATCGGCGCTGACGACCACCAGCGTATCGTCGCGCTCGCCGGCGTATTCCAGTGCGCGCTCGACGGCGCGATCCATATCGAGGGTCTCCGAGACCAAACGCTCGCCATCCATCGCATGGCCCGCCCAGTCGATTTTGGCGCCCTCGACCATCAAAAAGAATCCCTCTGGGTCACCGCGATCGAGGGTCTCAATGGATCGATCTACCATCTCCTCCAGGTCCATCGCCCGTTGGCCTTCGTCGTACCAGGGCATGTCTCGCTCGTGGACCAGCCCCACCAGCCGCGACACATCACCGACAATATCTCGGACTTGTTCGGCGTCGTCGCTCACGGCGTACCCGTCGTCGGCCATCTCCTCCATCAAATCGCGCTCGTCTTCGCGGTCTCGAAAGTACTCGTATCCCGGTCCCAGCAGCACGTCGACGCCGGAATAGCGCAGGTCTCGGGCAATATCGTCGTATTGGTGCCGGTGGTGGCGATGGGCCCCAAAGGGCGCCGGCGTCGCATGGGTCATGCGAACGGTCGCCGTCAATCCCGAGCGCCAGCCGGCCTCCGAGGCCGCCTGGACGATATGGCGCAGTTGATGATCCTCGTCTTCCGCCTCGTCGACGCCCGTGCCCGGGGTCACGGACACTCCTTCGAAGTGGGTCTTCTCACCGGTGGCCATGGCCGTCGCCGATGCCGCGGAATCGGTGGTGACAAATTCGTAATTGTGGGTACTCATCAACCCGAATTCCGCCATATCCAGCATCGCCAAATCCCGCTCCGATGCGTAACTGGCGGCGGTCGGTCCGCTGATGCTCATCCCATCGCCGATAAAGAAAATGATCCGCTTCGGCGCCTCCGATTGTGTTGTCGCGCTATCTGCGCCTTCTGTAGCCACTTGCTCTTCGTCGACATCGGGCGAACCATCGGAATCTGGCACCGTCTGGCAGGCCCCCCCTCCGAACACCACGGTCGCCACCGCCAGTAGCGCCAATCGACGACCACCCCGCTTCCAAAACTCCATCCACGCACCCATTGACAGCTCCTTATAACGCCTTGAGCTGAAGTTGACGGTAGGCACGCTGCAACGTCGAGGGCGTGCCGGGCAAGCCGCTGTGACGAAGCGATGCCTCCGGCTATCTTGAGCGAGCCGCAACGCAGATCCAGCGCGTTGTCGACGCGTCAGACGCACCGTCAACGAGTGCGCAAGGCGTAGTATAGATGTCTGTGTAGACCTCCTTTTGCCGCCCACCACTGTGTCGAGTTTCGGTCAAAATGACAACGCCACAGCCCGTGTTGTTGCACAGTCTTCACTATTCCGATCTCTGCACATCGTATTCGCGAATGAAGCGAATCAACAGGCCCGCCGGCCGACGAGTATCCACCAACTCCTGGAGTCGATCCTCCAGTGCTGGCTCCCGCTGTTCAGGCGCGCCGATAACCCTCCGCGCCAGGGCGTCGACCAATTCATCGTCGGCCATTCTGTCGTCTGTCGCCTCCAGCTCGAGCCCCTGGGCCTCGAAGACCTCCACCAGCCACTCCGACAACTCCTCTCCGATCGCCGCATCCCCTCGCCGCCGCAACTCATCGCGCGTCGCCGTCGGTTCATCCCGGGCATCGAGGTCGATCTGCGGCTGCGCTGCATGCCGCCTGCTCTGTTGTCGGATATCCACAGACAGCCTCTCTCGCTGCCCCCACTCTTGGCCACCAATTTCGAGTTCGGCCTCCACATCGATGGTTAGCGACGCCTCCACCACCGTCACCTCCCAGGTGTGTTGGGCCTCGATCGGCCGCTCGATATAGGGTTCGACGCCCCGAAGGCGCCCTTCGATTCTTCGCTGGCGCATCACGAGTCGATCTACATCTCGCTGACGTCGCTGAACCAGTCTTCGCGCTCGATTCATTCGGCTACGGGAAGTCACCACCGACTGCCCCACACGGCGCCGGCGCTGCCACTCCCACCGGGCGTCATCGTATTGGCGCTGAGCACGGCGCAACCGATGACGTGCCGTGATCAGATCACTTCGCACTGCTCGTTCATCGCGTCGAAGCGACTCGTACTGCGGATTTCTCACCTCTTCGTAGCCCTCGATATAGGTCGCACTGCGCTGTTCTTGACGGGTTTCGGTCCCGTACTCCCCCTCGTCGATCGACAGGATCAGCGGCGACGTCGCTCCACTGTGTTGTCGTGCGTCCACAATTGCCCGCGGAAGCTCCGATCCGAAAAGCTCATCGGCAATGGCGTGCCGACGTCCGTCGTCGCCGGCGCCATCGATATCGATGTCGATACGCCATCTCGCGCGCCGGTCGGCCTCCTCCAGGTACTCGCCGGCCAACTGCCAGAGCTGCTCGTCGTCCGAGATATCCTGCGCCACCACCGCGTAGAGCGTGGCCGCCGCGTACCGGCCGGCGTCCGCCTCCTGCTGCGCACGCTCGCGATAGCCCTCGCTCCACTGCCGGCGAAGCTGTCGGGCCCGCTCTTCGAGTTCCGGTTGTGGTGCTCGGAATGCATTGCCCTGAGCCTCGATCAACCGGATGGCCTGCCCGTATTCTTCGCCCTCCACCAGGGCCGTCGCCGCCTCCAGCACCAATGGTCGACTCTCCTCTCGGAGTTGACGGCGCCGCTCTTCGCCGTCAATCACGTCGACGGCCCTGCGCAGCGCCTCCAGTGCTTCGCCAACGTCGTCAACTGACGCAGCGACCCGCAGCCGACGGAGTGTCTCCTCGACCAACTCTCCTTCAGCCTCGTCGAGCCGCCGCTCGATCCGCTCTTTTCCGGGGCGCTGCTCGTTGGCCTCTCGATAGTGCTCCACTGCCGCGTAGGGCTCATCGCGCTCCATCGCCCGGTCTCCCTGACGAATCTCCCCATGGTGGGCACAGCTACTCGCCATCAACACCACCAGCCCCACCGCCATCGACACTGTCGACCACCACCTCATGTCTGCGCTCCCCGTCTGTGCCCTCGCATTGCCTGCGAAGTCGTTGACACTCTACCCCCTCCAACCGTTGACACTCTACCCCCTCCAACCAAAACTACTCACCACCTGGCTTCAATTCCCCTGCCAAAAAAAAATTCGGCCCCTCTCCGTCAGGAGAAGGGCCGAACGTCGGCACCGAGCATCGTTCTGTCTTCAACGGGCGTCGCCCTGCAACGACAGGCGCCGCATTATTCCTGGTTTTCTTCTTCCTCTTCTTCCAGGAATTCCTCTTCCGTCACAAATTGCTCCCGGATATGTTCCGGATAGCGCATCTCCTCCGTATTCTCCAGATCGGAACCGACCCAGGAGACCCGCGAGATGGGAGCGCCATCGCCCTGGCGATTGCCCAATTTGATGACCCGAGTATAACCGCCGGGACGGTCGGCGATCTCTTCGCGCAGCGCCAGATCGTCAAAGAGCTTGCCGACCAATTCCTTGTCGCCGAGCTTGGAGACGGCCTGGCGACGGGCGTGGAGATCGCCGCGTTTGCCAAGTGTGATCAACTTATCGGCGTAGCTCTTGAGTTCCTTGGCCTTGGCATCCGTGGTCTGGATGATTTCGTACTGAATCAGGCTCTTGGCCAGATTCGCCAGCAAGGCCTTGCGGTGGCTCGCCGTCCGATTGAGTGAGCGTCCTTTCTTTTTGTGTCGCATCGTAACCAATTCCTCTGCAGATGGCGGCGTCTCCGCCGTATTACGTTCCGCCCAAGGCGTTTAGCTGCCTTCGGCTTCTTGTTCTTCCAATTCATTCGGCGGCCAGTTCTCGAGCTTCGTACCCAACTCCAGGTCCATCTCTTCGAGCTTGACCTGAATCTCTTTGAGCGACTTTCGCCCAAAGTTTTTGGTCTTCAGCAATTCGGAATCCGTCTTCTGGACCAGATCGCCGACGTACTCGATACCTGTGGTCTGAAGGCAATTGAAGCTGCGAACCGACAATTCCAGTTCTTCGATCGGCTTGAGCAGGTCTTCATTAAACTCCGGTTCGTCGTCTTCTTCCTCCGGAGGCGGTTCGAGGGTCTCATCGAAGTTGATGAAGATCTGCATCTGTTCTTTGAGGATCTTCGCCGCGTAGGCGACGGCATCCTCCGGCGCAATCGTGCCGTTGGTCCAGACCTCGAGCTCCAGCTTGTCGTAGTCCGTGCGCTGACCGACACGGGCGTGGCTGATCTGGTAATTGACCTTGTCGACCGGACTAAACAGGCTGTCTACCGGGATCACGCCGATGGCGTCGTCGTCCGACTTATTTTCGTCGGCCGGCACGTAGCCTCGTCCGGCGTCGACGGTCAATTCCATCTGGAGGTGACCCTCTTCACTGACGGTGGCGATGACGTGGTCCGGGTTGACGACATCGACATTTTGACCGGTGTCGATATCGGCGCCGGTGACCGTCGCCGGTCCCTCGACGTCAATCGACACCTGTTGGGCTTCGTCACTGTGCAGTTTGACCTGCAGCTCTTTGACGTTGAGCACGATGTCGGTGACGTCTTCTTTAATCTCCGGGAGACTCGTGAATTCGTGGAGCGCCCCTTCGATCTTAATTTTGGTCACCGCCGCACCGACGATGCTGCTGAGCAACATTCTGCGCAGCGCATTGCCAATGGTGACGCCATAGCCGCGCTCGAAGGGCTCGCACACAAATTCTGCGTACGTCTCGCTCTTCGAACGGTCATCGATTTCGACCTCGCGCGGTCGAATCAGATCTCGCCAATTTCGAAACATGTTCATGTTTCAAGCCTCCACACAACTAATTTGCCAAAACTATGGGGCAGCCCATCTGTATGAGGTCTGCCCGAAACGTCACTGACGCCGACGGCGCCGCGTCACCACATCCATCATCAGACACGCCGTCGCTTCGGAGGCCGGCACCCGTTGTGGGGCAGCGGCGACACGTCGCGCATGACCGTAATTTTCAGACCTGCCGACTGAAGCGAGCGAAGCGCCGACTCTCGTCCCGGTCCCGGACCATTGAGTTCGGCTTCCACCGACTTCAGGCCGTACTCTTGGGCTTTGCGCGCGGCGTCCTCGGCAGCAATTCCTGCGGCGTAGGGCGTCGACTTGCGGGAACCTTTGAAGTTGCGGGCTCCGGCACTGGACCACGACAGCGTATTGCCGTTTTTGTCGGTGATCGTGATGATCGTATTATTGAACGTGGCGTGAATATGCGCCACACCCGACTTCACCTTGCGCTTTTTCTTCTTGCCTTTCTTCTTCTTGGCCATATCGGCCTCCCTTGGGGGGCACTGACAGGGCAGGCAGCCAGGGCTGCTGCGCTGTCGGGCGCCTCAAAAAAATCGGTGGCTGGGGTCGGCGAACCGACACCACATTAGTTGTTGCGTACCATCGAACGTCGCGGTCCGCGCCGGGTCCGAGCATTGGTTCGCGTACGCTGGCCCCGAACCGGGAGTCCCCGGCGGTGGCGCAGGCCGCGATAACAGCCCAGATCCTTGAGGCGTTTGATGTTCATCTGCACCTCTCGGCGCAGATCACCCTCGACCTTGTATTCTTCATCGATGACGTCGCGGATCCGGCGAATCTCGCCCTCCGTCAACTCATGGGTCCGCGTCGTCGGATCGAGGTCCGCTTTTTCGACAACCTCGTCGGCCGACGTATCGCCGATCCCATAAATATAGGTCAGAGCAACGTCGATGCGCTTATTGCGCGGCAGATCAACACCAGCTATTCGTGCCACAGTCTATCTCCTGTCGTTCGTCGGCGCCCGTTGACGACCTGGACCGGACCAACTTGGGCCGGGCCGGTACCAACACTTGCCTGTTAGCCTTGCCGCTGTTTGTGGCGCGGGTTCTCACAGATGACCCGAACCACGCCCTTGCGGCGAATGATTTTACACTTGTCGCAAATTTTCTTGACCGAAGGACGTACCTTCATTGTCTTCTCCTGATTGCGGGCGACTCTCGTCGCCATCGCCTATCGTTTTCGAAGCATCCGGAGATGCTCGACTCGCTTATTTTTCTCGATACACGATACGGCCCCGCGAGAGATCGTACGGCGACAGCTCTACGGTCACCGTATCGCCCGGCAAAATCTTGATGAAGTGCATTCGCATCTTACCGGAGATATGGGCCAGTACTTCGTGACCATTCTCCAATTCGACGCGAAACTTCGCGTTCGGAAGTGCCTTGACCACTTCGCCTTCAACTTCGATGGCTTCTTCTTTCGCCATAAAATGCTGTCCTCTTCGTTGATTCCAAATCCTCTCGTCAACCCGGCCACCGGACATACCAGCCCGATGCCCTTCGGTGACAAGGGCTCCGTTACATACACACTGAATTCGGGAGCGTCAAGCTGGGCTGGGCGACCGGGCCCGACGATCGGAAACGATCGCCCGTCTGGTACCATGACCCATGTCGATCTGCGGGGTGCTAACTCCACTTCAGTGCCGTCATGCCCCGACCTGGACGGGCACCCAATGGCGCCCGTTTCGCAATGCTGAACGTCGATGCCGTCGGAATGTAACCCGATCGACTCGCAGTTCAACCCCGGGGTCGGCGACGACCACAGCGAATAAGCTCACCACCGTATTACTCTCCCTGCAACTCGTAGACGATCGTTGCGTTGACCTCATCGGGAGATCCGATGCCGTCGATATTTCGCAGCACATCGCGTTCTTCATAAAACTCGATGAGCGGCGACGTCTTTTCGTGATAGCTGTCGAGTCGCTGGCGGATCGCTTCCGGCCGATCGTCGTCGCGCGTCATCAGGCCCTGGTGGCCACAACTATCGCAGACGTCATCTTGTTCCGGCGGATTGGCGTCGATGTGGTACACCGCCCCGCATTCCGGGCAACTTCGCCGGCCTCCGAGGCGATCCACGACTTCGTCGTCGGAAATATCGATGTTGATCACGGCGTCCAGATTCACCCCGCGATCGACCAGGGCCTCCGCCTGCGGACGCGTGCGGGGAAACCCATCGAGAATAAACCCGCGGGCGGCATCGTCTTCATCGAGTCGCTCGTTGACAATTCCGATCACAACCTCGTCGGGCACCAATTTACCGGCGTCCATATACTCCGCGGCCTTCTCTCCGAGTTCCGTGCCTTTGCGGCGTGCCGCTCGAAGCATATCGCCCGTCGATACATGGGGGATATCGAATTTTTCGGCCAATCGCTTCGCCTGGGTGCCCTTGCCGGCTCCCGGCGGCCCCAACATCATCAGTCGATAACGCTCCATCATCGTTGCCTTGTCGCTAAAGGAAGTGTGCTGTGGTTCTGTGAGTCGTAGTGTCACCGCCGGGCAATTGCCATGAGTACGGCGTTGCAATGCTCATAAAAAAGCCCACCGCACAACTGCGATGGGCTTTTCTCGTCACCGTTGGTGACGTCGGCTATTAGTTCCGATCATCGTCTCCGAAGTCCGGGGCTCCCGGCTCGAAGTCGAGGTTGCCCTCGTCGAAATCCGGCGTCTGCTCATCGCCGCCGCGGCCGGCGATGGCACCGCCGCCTCCGCCGCCGCCACCGGGTCCTTGGCCGTCACCGCCACCGGGTCCGCCACCAAAGCCTTCGTAGTGACGTGTCACCAGATGGTTTTCGATATCATCGAGCGTATCGATACCGACGATGACGATAATTAAGAGTCCGGTACCGCCGAAGTAGAAGTCGACGCCAAACTCCTCGATCAGGAAGTACGGCAGCACACAGACGGCGGCCACGTAAATCGAGGCGGCAGCCGTCAGCCGTGTCAGCGTATGGTCGATGTACTCCGCCGTCTTCTTGCCCGGTCGAATTCCAGGGATGAAGGCGTTGGACTTCTTGAGGTTGTCGGCGATGTCCATCGGATTGACCTGGACCGCCGTATAGAAGAAGCAGAAGAATATGACGGCCAGCGCATAAAACAGATTGTAGCGCCAGTCGCCGGGCATAAAGATCTGCTGGACGGCCTGACCGACGGCGGTGTGGTCGAAGTAACTGGCCACCGTCGACGGGAACATCATAATCGACATCGCGAAGATGGGCGGAATCACGCCCGCCATATTGATCCGAAGCGGCAGGTGATGGGTCTGGCCACCGTAGATTTTGCGCCCCACCATCCGCTTGGCGTACTGCAGTGGCACTCGCCTCTGGGCGGTCTCCATGTAGGTCGTGAATGTGATGGCGGCGATGATCACGAAGATCAACGTACCGATGGCAAACGCCGACATCGCACCCGTGTTGTACTGCGTGTACGTCTGGAACACGGAGTTTGGAAAGAAGGCGATAATCGACGCGGTAATCACAATCGAGATACCGTTGCCGACACCTCGCTCACTGATCTGTTCGCCGAGCCACATCACGAAGATGGTACCGGCGGTCAACGTCAACACCGTCAACAACCGAAAGCCCCACCCGGGGTTGAGTAGGAGTCCCATCTCCGGGTTCTGGCCGTGCATATTCTCCAGATACAGCGATATACCGAACCCCTGGATAACCCCCAGGAGCACGGCGCCGTACCGGGTATACTGATTGACCTTGTTGCGGCCCGCTTCCCCTTCTTTTTTCAGTCGCTCGATCGTGGGTACCACGACCGTTAACAACTGCATGATAATGGCCGACGAGATGTAGGGCATGATACCGAGAGCAAAAATGCTCATCAGTTCCAGCGCCCCTCCGGTAAAGAGGTTCACCAGGCCCAGTACACCGCCGCCTTCACCATCACTGGCAGCCATCAATTCCGACATGGCCGAACGGTCCACGCCGGGAACGGTGACGAATACGCCGATTCGATAAACCGCGAGCAGTCCCAGCGTAAATAGGATCCGCCGTCTTAGCTCGGGTATCTTCGGGATGTTTCGGAACTTACCTGCCACGTCAAATGACCTCTGCTGTGCCCCCGACGTCCTCGATGGCGGCCCGGGCGGATTCGCTGAATTTATGCGCCTTGACCGTCAATTCTGTGGTCAATTCGCCGCGACCCAGGATCTTAATTCCATCCTGGTTACCCTTGGTCAGCCCCTCGTCAATGAGGGTCTGGACATCGACGACGTCGCCGTCGTCGAAGGTCTCCTCGAGTTCGTCGATGTTGACGATCGAAAATTCGGTACGGAAATTCACATTGGAAAAACCGAACTTCGGAAGTCGCCGGTAGATGGGCGTTTGGCCACCCTCGAAACGAGGATGGCGCGGCCCGCCACTTCTGGCGTTTTGGCCCTTGTCGCCCCGACCGGAGGTGCCTCCGAACGTGCTCCCGTGACCGCGACCGACGCGCTTGCGCGACTGGGTCGCTCCCTCGGGAGGCTTCAAATTACTTAGGTCCGTCATCGTAGTCCTCAAATCTGCTTGTAAATCGCGCCCGGCCGACTGGCACCGACCATCGACACCGACGCCCCACGACCCTAACGGGTCACGGCGGCGGTGTCGACTCGGTCCATCCAATCCGGCGTCGCATCTTCCTAACATCGACCGGGGCCGACTTATTCATCGACCACCGCATCGAAGTCAAGCGGACGCTTCCTGTTGTTGGTTCTCGTCGTCGTCTTCCGGCTCGTCTTCTGGAATCTCTTGGCCGAGGCGACGCCGGTATTCGTCCGGGTCGTTCAGCTGCCTGAGAGCCGTCATCGTGGCATGCACCACGTTGTGCGGGTTATTGGAACCCAGGCTCTTGGTCAGGATATTTCCGATGCCGGCGATCTCCAGAATGTAGCGCACGGCGCCACCGGCAATAACACCGGTTCCGCGTCCGGCCGGCTTCAACAAGACCCGTCCGGCGTTGAAGACGCCCAGTGATTCGTGGGGAATCGTCTCGTCGATAATCGGGATGTCGATCATCGACTTGCGGGCCTGGTCGTTGGCCTTGCGGATCGCTTCCGGAACCTCGTTGGCCTTGCCGTGGCCGACGCCGACGGTTCCGTTGCCGTCGCCTACGACGACAATGGAGCCAAAGCTGAACCGACGTCCGCCCTTGACCACCTTCGAGACTCGATTGATATCGATGACCTGATCGCGCAGGTCGTCCGATCTTCTTCCTCGTCTAGCCACTTCGTTGCCTCCCTCTTAAAACTCGAGTCCCGCCTCGCGGGCTCCGTCAGCCACAGCCGCAACACGGCCGTGATATCTGAATCCATTGCGATCGAAGACTACCTTTTCGATGCCCTCGTCCTGGGCGCGTTCGGCGAGCAATTTGCCCACCGCTCGCGCCTGGTCGGTCTTGTCGAGTTCGGCGAAATCTTCGCGTCTATCACTATCGTTCGACGCAGCCGCCGCCAGCGTATGGCCCTTCAAATCATCGATCAACTGGGCGTAAATGCCCTGGTTGGAGCGATAGACCGTCAGGCGGGGGCGAATCGGCGTGCCGAATACTTTCTTACGGATCCGGCGCTTGCGTCGGTATCTGTTGCTTTCTCGCTGCTTCTTGTTGAGCATTCATACACCTCAATGCATTTGGCCCGCTCAATGGGCGCAATAGTCGTCGCTCATGCGCCGGTCTTACCAGCCTTGCGTCGAATCCGCTCATCGCGGTAGCGAATGCCTTTGCCCTTGTAGGGTTCCGGCGCCCGCAGGGCGCGAATCTTGGAGGCGACCTGGCCGAGCAATTCGTTGTCGGCGCTCTCGAGCTTCAGCGTCGTCTCCCGATCGATTTCACAGCTGACCGTCTCCGGCAACTCGAACATGATCGGATGACTGTAGCCGAGATCGAAGCGAATGAAGTTGTCACCGCGCTCCTCGGCGCGGTAACCGACGCCATTGATCTCCAAAGTCTTCTGGTAGCCTTCTTCGGCACCATAGACCATATTGGAGACCAGACTCCGCGCCAGTCCATGGTGGCTGCGGGCTTCCCGGCTGTCATCGATTCGATGGATGACAATCGCGCCGTCATCCGTCGTCAATTCCACGTAGTCCGTGAAGTCTCGTCGCAGCGTTCCCTTGGGACCGCTGATTTCAATGGCGTTTCCGTCGATGTCGACGTCGACATCATCGGGGATATCGATAGGGCGTTTACCAATGCGGCTCATAGCAGTCTCCCGAGGTTAGTATACGGCGCACAACAATTCGCCACCGACATTAGCTGCTCGGGCGTCGTCGCCGGCGAGTACGCCGCGCGACGTCGACAAGATTGCAATGCCCAATCCGTTGAGGATCGGCGGAATCTCATCGACTCCGACGTAGACCCGTCGGGCCGGCCGGCTGATCCGCTTCATCGACTGAATCATTCCGACATCGTCGTTGTCGTAGCGAATCTCGGCGACCAGTGTTCCCTGGGGGCCGTCGTCGTGGCGTTGGACCTCACCGAGGTATCCGCGCTCCGACAAAATCTCGAGGATTGCCTCCTTGAGATTGCTCGCCGGGGTTTCCACCGTGGCATGGCCTGCCTGTTGTGCATTGCGTACGTGGGTCAATAGATCCGAAACCGGATCTTCTACGGCACTCATATTTCCTCCGTCGCCTGGTTCCCGGCCGTGCCGCATCGACAGGCCCCGTCTTCGGGGCCCGTCGCTGCCGCCCGTCTCCGGGCCTGGGTCGATGGTCTGTTTGCGGTCACCTCTGGCGACCGCGCGTGGTTGTCAATGTTGCGATTACCAACTGGCCTTCGTCACTCCCGGAATCTCGCCCTTGAGGGCCAACTCCCGAAAACAAATCCGGCACATCTCGAATTTGCGCATATACCCCCGGGCTCGACCGCATCGGCCGCACCGGTTGTATTCGCGGACTTCGAACTTCTTTTCTTTCTTTGATTTTTCGATCAGGGCTTTGCGTGCCACGTATTGCTCCTCTGGCTTTGTGACGCCCCGGTGCTGTGGCACCGCGGTCAGCAATCTTCGTTACTTTTGAAAAGGCATGCCGAGTTCGTCGAGAATCGTAAATCCAACCTCGTCGTTTTTGGCACTGGTGACGAGCGTGATATTCATCCCGCGCAGGTTGTCGACGGAGTCGTAGGCGATCTCCGGAAAGATCGTCTGTTCATCAATACCCAGGGTGTAGTTGCCGTGGCCATCGAATGAATCGGGGCTGACCCCGCTGAAGTCGCGCACACGGGGAAGCGCCACGAAAATCAACCGCTCCAAAAACTCCCACATTCGCGGGCCGCGAAGCGTGACTTTGACGCCGATCGGATTGCCCTTGCGAACCTTAAACCCGGCAATCGACCGTTTGGCCCGCGTAATCACAGGCTGCTGGCCGGAAATGGCCTTGAGCTCTTCGACACCTTTGTCGATGATCTTCGGATTCTCGACGGCTTCGCCGAGTCCCATGTTGAGCGTGATCTTTTCGAGCTCCGGCACCTCCATGGGATTGCCGAACTGGTACTCTTCCATGAGAGTCGGGCGGATTTCCGTTTTATACTTTTCTGCCAAAAACGCCATTGTTGCTAATCTCCATCGCCGGCAGGTTTCTGTGCCACCGGTTTCATTGAAACGATTCTGAACGGCCCTGGGTGGGCGCCAAAATCGCGGCACCTCACAAAAAAATCGACGATGAAGAGTCCCTCATCGCCGCGGCAGGGCGCACTGAGTAACGAACGCACCCAACGGTGTCAAGCCATGGGCCCACGATGGGCCCGACTGCGATCTTGCGATCAATCAAAGACTTCGTCGGTCTTCTTCGAGACCCGGACTTTTTCGATATAACCAGGGGTCTCTCCGTCGAAGCTGTCGACGGCCTCGTTGCGGGTCTCGAACAACTCGTCGTCGGCGCCGCGCCAGTTGATGTGGGTGCGCACCGGGCCTTCGAGTTCGTCGCTGTAGACGGCGACATTGGAGGCGTCGATCCAGTTTTCCTTCTCGACGCGCGCGCCCTCTTCACCGGTGATGGGGTTCGGGGCTTTGTGTTTGACCATCATATTGCGCCGCGCCACCTTGACGCGACGCTGTTCCGGGTCGACCTCGATGACCTCACCGGTGAAGTCGCGGTCTTTGCCGGCCAGAATAATGACTTTGTCGCTCTTTTTTACGTGCATCTTGTATTCTCCTCGTGACGGCTCGTCGGCGGCGTCGCCTCCCAGCATCGACCCCGAATTACAGAACTTCGGGGGCGAGACTGACGATGCGCATGTATTTGCGGCCGCGAAGTTCGCGTGCCACCGGCCCGAACACACGGGTCCCGAGCGGCTGGTCATTGTCGTCGATCAACACCGCAGCGTTGTCGTCGAAGCGAATGTAGGTCCCGTCGTCTCTCGACAACTCCTTGCGGGTACGAACCACGACGGCCCGTCGGACTTCGCCTTTGCGGACATTCGAATTCGGCAGCGCGGTCTTGACGGACACGATGATCGTGTCGCCAATCGACGCATAGCGCTTTTTGGAGCCCCCGACGACCTTGACGCATTCGACCTGTCGTGCACCGGAGTTGTCGGCGACACCGAGTCTGCTCTGCATTTGAATCATTTTCTACCTCACATTTCCAATCCGCCAATCCGAGACTGTGTCCGGTGACGGGGTCGATTCTACGTTGTCGCGATCGCCGCAGTCTTCAGACCTGGGGGGCCCGATCGATGATTTCGCTGAGACGCCACCGCTTGTCTTTGGACAGCGGGCGGGTCTCTTCGATCAGGACCTTGTCGCCAACTGCGCAGTCATTGTCCTCATCGTGGACTTTGTACTTGACGCGCTGCTTGACGTACTTTTTGTAGCGGTCGTGCATGTAACGGCGAATCACGGCGACGACGATGGTCTTCTCCATCTTGTCGCTCATGACATGGCCCACGCGCGTTTTGCGCTGAGCCGGCTCTTGTGTGGGTTGCTGTTGCGTCCCCATGGTACTGTTGCTCCTCGTAGACAGTTAAAAGGGCCGTTCAGGAGGCGCGCCGCTCGCTCAAAATCGTCTTGATGCGAGCGATGCTGCGGCGGGTCTCCTTGAGGCGGTGCGTCTGTTGTAGCTGATTGGTGTGCTTTTTCAGACGCATCCGGAACAACTCCTCGCGGAGCTGATCCTCCAGTTCTTGAAGTTCCTGGTCGTTCTTATCTCTGAGTACATCGATCTTCACAGCGGGCCTCCTCGTGTGACGAACTTGGTCTTGCACGGAAGCTTGTGGCCGGCGAGCCGGAAGGCCTCGCGTGCGTTTTCTTCGGGGACCCCGTCCATCTCAAAGATCAATCGTCCCGGGCGGACAGGAGCCACCCAGCGCTCTGGCGGTCCCTTACCTTTACCCATTCGGACTTCGGCGGGCTTGCTCGTCTCCGCTTTCTGCGGAAACACACGGATCCACACCTTGCCGGATCGACGAATCGATCGGGTCAGGGCGATCCGAGACGCTTCGAGCTGGCGGGCCGTAATGCGCTTGGGCTCCAGGCTGATAAGCCCGAAGTTGCCGAACGCCAATTCCGTGCCGCGCTGAGCCTTCCCTTTGATCTTGCCTTTCTGGGGCTTGCGCCATCGTACGCGCTTTGGACTCAACATGTCGTCTCCTCGTTTCTAACTTCTGTGGTGGTGCCCCAGGATCGTCTGACGCGATCCGGCGCGGTTATGCTTCGAGTACTTCGCCTTTGCAGATCCAGACTTTGACGCCAATGACGCCATAGGTCGTCTTGGCTTCCGCCAGGCCGTAGTCGATGTCGGCGCGAATCGTATGCAGCGGGACCCGACCTTCCAGGTACCACTCCCGACGGGTCATCTCGGCGCCGCCGAGTCGACCCGCGCAGTGAACGCGGATGCCTTCGGCACCGAATTTCATCGCCGTCTGCACCGACTTTTTCATGGCCCGACGAAAACTGACTCGCCGCAGCAACTGCTGGGCAATGCCTTCGGCGACCAGCTGGGCGTCGAGCTCCGGCTTTCGGACTTCCTGGACGTTGACGAAAATTTCGCCTTTCGTCAGCTTCTGGAGCTCTTTTTTGAGCGCGTCGATCCCGGAGCCGCGCTTGCCGATGACAATCCCCGGCTTGGCGGTGTGGATCGTGACCTTGACCTTGCTGGCCATGCGCTCGATCTCGATGTTGCTGATCCCCGTATCTCGGAGGTTAGTGTAGATATGCTCCTTGATATCGAGATCTTCGTGGAGCCATTCCGAATACTGGCTCTTCTCGGCATACCACTTCGAATTCCAGGGGCGGATAACCCCGAGGCGAAATCCTGTTGGATGTACTTTCTGACCCAAAATAACCTCCTGAATCGTCGTCTTGTGCCGCGGAATTAGTCGCGCGGCTGCAAGACCACCGTAATCTGGCTGGTTCGTTTATTGATTTTCGTCGCCCGTCCCATCGCACGCGGCTTAAAGCGCTTCATCGTCGGGCCCTCGTTGACAAACGCCTCGTCGATGACCAGATCGTCGGGATCCCAGTCCAAGACGTCGCTTTCGATGACGTTGTGGACCGCGGAGTCGATGACTCGCGAGATCACCGGAGCCGCCTTCTTCTGGGTAAACTCCAGAGTATCGAGGGCATCTTCGACCGGCTTGTTGCGGACCAGGTCGATGACGACTCGGGCCTTGCGGGGCGCGATGCGCACGTTTTTGGCCACGGCGCGATTTGCGTTCGTATCTTCTGCGTTGCTCATGACAACCACTCAATTCGTTGCGGTCGGCGGCGGTGCCGATTGCCGTCAGGCAACCGGGACCATCGACGCCGGCCTTGAACTTCGTTGTGCGACAGCCGTCGACTCGCTGGGAGCCGCCGGCGGTCCTTAGCGTCGGACCGTTGTCGCCGTCGCCGCCCGATCGGAGGTGTGGCCATAAAAGGTACGCGTCGGCGCAAACTCGCCGAGCTTGTGGCCTACCATATTCTCGGTGACGAAGACGGGGACGAATTCGTTGCCGTTGTGGACGGCAAAGGTCAACCCGATAAATTCGGGGACGATCATCGACCGTCGACTCCAGGTCTTGATCGCCCGGCGATCACCGGTCTCACGAGCCGTGGTGACCTTCTTTTGCAGGCCCTCATCGACCCACGGTCCTTTTTTAATTGAACGTGGCACAGTTGGACTCCTTGCTCTTGGTACGGCGACGGTTCGCGCGTTGGAACCGGCTCCGAATTAATGCTCTGCTTCCTCTTTATCGACCTGGCGACGCCGGGCGATGAACTTCTCGGTGCGTTTGTTGTGGCGCGTGTACTTGCCCTTGGTCTTTTGACCCCAGGGGGTCACCGGCTGTCGGCCGCCGGCCTTCGCACCCTCACCACCACCGTGGGGGTGGTCGATGGGGTTCATGGCCACACCGCGAACCGAGGGTCGCTTGCCGAGCCAGCGTTTGCGTCCCGCTTTGCCCAGCGACGTGTTTTCATGCTCTCGGTTCGAGACCGTACCGACCGTGGCACGACAATCAAGTAGAACTCGTCGAAGCTCGCCGGAGGGAAGCCGAACCAGCGCGTATTTTCCCTCTTTGGCCATCAGCTGCGCCCAGGCTCCCGCCGAACGGGCGAGCTGGCCGCCTTTGCCGGGGCGAAGCTCCACGTTGTGGAGCACGGCGCCGGTTGGCATATGCTTGAGCCGTAGGCAATTGCCGGGCTTGATGTCGGCCTTGGCGCTGGAGACGATCGTATCGCCGACCTCGAGCTTCTCGGGGGCGATGATGTAGCGCTTTTCGCCGTCTTCGTAGTGAAGAAGGGCGATATAGGCGGTGCGATTGGGATCGTATTCGATGGCCGCCACCTTGGCGGGCACGCCGATCTTTTCGCGCTTGAAATCGATTTCGCGATACCGGCGCTTGTGACCACCACCCTGGCGGCGCACGGTCATCCGACCGTAGCTGTTGCGCCCACCGGTATTGTGCTTGCCGGTGGTTTTGTTGCGTTCCGGTTCTTCTTTGGTGATCTTGTCGCGGTTCGGGATGCGCAAAAAGCGCCGCCCCGGCGACGTCGGTTTGTAATCTTTCATAGCCATAGTTCTTCCTGCCTTGTTTCGTCGGACACTTGGCGGGGGCCATCACCGCAATTGGGGGTCGGCGCACCGCAGCGTCGTCGCTTCCAAAGTTAGACCTCTCCGACCGGCTCCGTACTCTCGAGCGCATACAGGTCGATCATCTGACCTTCTTCGATCTTGACAATCGCCTTCTTCCAGGCGCTTTTGCGGCCTTGATGCATGCCGACGCGCTTGGGCTTTCCGGGGACGATCATGGTGTTGACCTTGACGACGTCGACGCCGAAAATCGACTCCACGGCCTGTTTGATCTTGGGCTTGTTGGCATCGAATTGGACGTGGAAGACGTGCTTGTTGTCCTCCGACATCTGCGTCGATTTTTCGGTCAGCACCGGGCGAATGATGATGTCGTAAAAATCGCTCATTGCGTCAACCTCTCCTGAAGTTCTTGGGCGGCGCTGCGGCTGAGGACCACGTGGTCGAAGCGAAGGATGTCCTCTACGTTGACTCCCTCGGCAGCCAGGTATTTGGCCTCTTTGAGATTGCGCACCGAGAGCCGCAATTTTTCGTTGTGCTGAACCGAATTATCCGTCTCGTCGCGCTCGGTGACATCGACGACAAGGGCCTCCGGGGTCCCAAGGCGCTCCAGGGTCTCGACGGCGCCCTTGGTCTTGATCTCCGGCAATTCCCAGTCATCGACGACTTTGAGCTGACCGTTGTCGGCCTTCATGCTCAACGCCGAGCGAAGAGCGGCTCTGCGCTTGGTCTTGGGCATTTTGTAGCTGTAGTCGCGGGGCCTGGGACCGAAGGTGGTGCCGCCGCCGACCCACAGAGGAGATCGAATCGAGCCGTGTCGGGCTCGTCCCGTTCCCTTCTGGCGCCAGGGCTTTTTGCCACCGCCGCTGACTTCGCCGCGCTCTTTGGTCTTGTGGGTGCCGGCCCGGCGTCGAGCGCGCTGCCAGTTGACGACCTCCCAGAACAGATGCTCTCGAACCGGTGCCCCAAAGACACCGTCGTCGAGTTCGACCTCGCCGGCCGCTTCATTTTGCAAATCGACTACTTCAATCTTCATAACTTACTCCTGCGCCGCCCTGGTTGTTGCTCGGGCGGGCGAAAGAGGGATGGTTGGTGCGGATCGCTCAGGTCTTGATCTCGACGTCGACGCCGGCCGCCAGATCGAGGCCCATCAGGGCATCGAGGGTCTGCTGGGTCGGTTCGAGAATATCGAGCAGACGCTTGTGGGTCCGCATCTCGAATTGGTCTCGCGCATTCTTGTTGATGAAAGGACTGCGCAGGACCGTCCAGCGGTTGATCTTGGTCGGAAGCGGAATCGGGCCCGATACACGGGCTCCGGTGCGCTTCGCGGTCTCGACGATGTCGGCGGCCGACGCGTCGAGAAGTTTGTGGTCATACGCCTTGAGTTTGATTCTGATCTTTTCGTTGGCCATCTTCCAGTACCTTGCCGATATCGAGCCCGACGTCGCGTCTGGGGCTCTCTGTAAAACCTTTCGGTGAACACAATGGAGGATACCGCCGGTCGCATTCATCCGGCGCCGAACCCTCGCGTCTTGAGGGGTCTTATCGTCCCGAAAACCGCATAACAGCCGGTGTTCCGGTCCGTCATTTGCGGCGGATTCCCCGGACGGCTTCGCCACAGGGCGTGCGGACCATACACGAGGGCCTCAGTGAAATCAAGGTCACCTGCGCGCATCGTCAATTTGCCGATCGTCGCCTGGTCCTACAGGCCGATTCCTCCGGTAAATTCATGAACGATCTCATCGGAGATGCTCTCGGGAACCTCTCCGTAATGCGAAAACTGCATGGTGTAATTGGCGCGGCCGCTGGTCTTCGATCGCAAGTCCGTGGAGTAGCCGAACATCTCGGCCAGTGGGACCTCGGCGTCGATGACCTGGTTGCCGGAGCGCGGATTCATGCCCAGCACTTCGCCGCGCCGGGAATTGATATCGCCGATGACGTCACCCATATATTCCTCGGGGGTGACGACCTCCACGCTCATAATGGGCTCCAGAAGTCGGGGTTCGGCGTGTTTGATGGCCTCTTTGGTGGCCATGGTCGCGCAGACCTTAAAGGCCATCTCCGACGAATCGACTTCGTGGTGGTCGCCGTCGACGAGCTGGACGTGAAAATCGACGACTGGATACCCGGCCAGGACGCCGGCGTCGCCGGCCTCGCGCACGCCGCGCTCCACGGAGTTAAAGAACTCCCGGGGGACGACGCCGCCGGTGATCGACTCGTCAAAGGTCACACCCTCGCCGCGTTCGTTCGGTTCGACCTCGATTTCGATTTCGGCGAACATCCCTTTGCCGCCGCTCTGTTTGGCCAAAAGCTCGGTGTGATTGACGCCCTGGGTGATCGTCTCCCGGTAGGCGACCTGGGGCTGGCCGACATTGGCCTCCACCTTAAATTCGCGCAGCAGCCGGTCGACGATGATCTCCAGGTGCAATTCGCCCTGACCGCCGATGATCGTCTGGCCCGTCTCCTCGTCGGTGTGGACCGTAAAGCTGGGATCTTCGATGGCCAGCTTCTGGAGACTCTCGGTCAACTTGCTCTGGTCGGCCTTGGTCTTGGGCTCGATGGCAATTTCGATGACCGGGTCCGGAAAATCGATGGCCTCCAGCACCACCGGATCGCGCTCGTCGCACAGCGTATCGCCGGTGGTGGTGTCGCGAAGGCCGACGGCGGCCGCGATATCGCCGGCGCGGACTTCGTCGAGTTCCTCGCGCTTGTCGGCGTGCATCTGGAGGATGCGCCCGACGCGCTCTCGCTTGTCCTTGGTGGCGTTGTAGGCGTAATTGCCGGCCTCCAGCGTCCCGGAGTAGACCCGGAAATACGTCAGGTTACCGACGTAGGTATCGCTCATAATCTTGAAGGCCAGCGCCGCAAAGGGCTCGTCGTCGTCGGAGGGACGCTCGACGTTCTCTTCTTCTTTGGCCTCTCCGTGCTGTTCGGTGATCCGATAGAAGGCATCGGGCGTGATCCCCTCAACCGGCGGAACGTCGCTCGGCGACGGCAGATAATGGACGACGGCGTCGAGTACGGGCTGAACTCCCGTATTCTTGAGCGCCGATCCACAGAAAACGGGGACCAACTCCATATCCAGTGTGCCCTGTCGGATCGCCGATTCCACGTCGTCGACGGTGATCTCTTCGCCCTCCAGGTATTTCTCCATAAAGGCGTCGTCGGCGTCGGCACAGGCCTCAAAGAGGGCCTCCCGGGCCTCGTTCATCTCGTCGACCAGGTCTTCGGGGACGTCGCGGATGTCAAATTCGGCCCCCAGTGTCTCTTCTTTCCAGATCACGGCCTGTTGTTCGACGATATCGACGACGCCGCGAAAATCCTCTTCCCGTCCGATGGGAATCTGCATCTTGACCGGTCGACAGCCCAGGCGGTCGCGCATCTCTTCGATGACCCCGTCGTAGTCGGAGCCGACGCGATCGAGTTTGTTGACAAAGGCGATGCGCGGCACTTCGTAGCGGTCGGCCTGGCGCCAGACCGTCTCCGACTGCGGCTCGACGCCGCCGACACCGCAGAAGACGGCGATCGACCCGTCGAGAACCCGCAGCGAGCGCTCGACTTCCATCGTAAAATCGACGTGGCCCGGGGTGTCGATGATATTGATCCGGAAATCTTCGCCCTGATACGGCCAGTGACAGGTCGTGGCGGCACTGGTGATCGTAATGCCCCGCTCGCGTTCCTGATCCATCCAGTCCATCTCGGCGGCGCCTTCGTGGGTCTCGCCGATCTTGTGGGACTTTCCGGTGTAGTACAGGATCCGCTCGGTCATTGTCGTTTTGCCGGCATCGATGTGGGCCATGATGCCGATATTGCGAACTTTATGGAGTGGAAACGTGCGTGCCACGGTCAACCCTGCCTTGTGCAATAACCGGTTTATGTCGAATGGAATATCGTCCCGACACCATCAGCGCCAAACACGAAAAACCCGGCCGATGTCGCCGCGCTGATACGCGAGACATCACGCCGGGTTTTCGTCGGCGTCAGGCGATCGAATCATCGACGACCCGTCGACGATTCAGCGACCGGACGAAAAATTACCAGCGGTAATGGGCAAAGGCCCGATTGGCTTCCGCCATCCGATGGATGCTCTCCTTGTGACGGATGGCGCTGCCGCGGTTGTTGGACGCGTCGAGAATCTCGTTGATGAGCCGATCGAGCATATTTTGCTCGTTGCGCTCTCGCGCCGCCTCAATGAGCCACCGAATCGCCAGCGCCGTTCGGCGCTTGGGCGGAACTTCGACGGGGACCTGATAGGTCGATCCGCCGACTCGGCGGGCTCGGACTTCGACGGTGGGCCGAAGGTTGTCGATACTGCGTTTGAAGACCTCGATGGGGTCTTCGCCGCCGGTCTTTTCTTCGACACCGTCCAGGGCCTTGTACATCAGATTTTCGGCCGTCGCTTTTTTTCCGTCCCGCATCAGCATGTTGACAAATTGCGTCAACATCTTTTCGCCGTACTTCGGGTCCGGATCGACCTCGCGCTTTTGAATTTCTCTTCTTCTGGGCATGTTGGACTCTCGTAAAACGTCAGGATCGCTTCGAGGCCTTAAAAAGCCCCGACGAACGAACTATTAGCTGCGTTAGCGCGGCTTTTTGGTACCGTACTTGCTCCGGCCCTGGCGTCGGTCACTGACACCGATGGCGTCGAGCGTTCCGCGCACAATGTGATATCGAACACCGGGCAGGTCTTTGACTCGACCGCCGCGAATCAACACGACGCTGTGCTCCTGAAGGTTGTGACCTTCACCGGGGATGTAACTCGTCACTTCCATCCCGTTGGTCAGCCGGACCCGGGCGACTTTTCGCAGCGCCGAGTTCGGCTTTTTGGGCGTCGTGGTGTAGACGCGTGTGCAGACTCCCCGCTTTTGCGGGCAGCCTTTCAGCGCCGGCGCATCGGTCTTGGACTCGACCTTCTTACGACCTTTTCGAACCAGTTGGTTAATCGTTGGCATCTGCGCACCTGTTTTTCGCGCCATCGACGGCGCGTTGCGTTTCATACACGAAACATCGCCGGGCGACGGTCTTGCCATCGACCAGCGATGAATAAACGAACAAAAAACTCGATCGGATCCGGCGCCGCTGTGGACGCCTGTAGATCCATGCACTCGGGACGGCGGATTATAGAGCCGGTCCCCGAGGTGTCAAGTCCCTGTTGAGAAGACGGCTGTGAGATGGTCGATGGCGATCGCCGCCGATCGGCTATCGGCCCCAGACCGACTGGTATCCGGCGTCGTCTTCGATAAAGGCCCGCTGGAGGCGATCGCCGCCATCGATCTCGATCCAGGCGTGGCCCTCAAGGGCGTCGCCGCTTCGAAGGCCGATGACCACACGGGCGTCGATGCCGCGGCGCGTGAGCATCCGGTGGCCGGCGACGGCGCGGTGGATACACGTCGATCCGGGAACGAAGCGATCGATCCGCCAGATGGCCCGTTCGACGGCGTCGACGACCGGTGGCTGACCGCCGTTTAGAGATTCCGACGCCGGACCTCCGGTCGGCACCCGGCGCTGCGATTCTTCGAGCACCCGACGCCAACTGGACCACGAGAGGCGAAGCCGGGCGACGCCGACCTCCGCCAGCGCCTCCAGATGAAGCCTCAACCAGCGAGCGATCCGATTATCGTCCATCGCCGCCCCCGTCATCGATTCCAAAGTGATGAGCCAAGGCCCGCACCTGATCTGGCTGTTGGCGGTCGCCGCGGGCGTAACGTACGCGATACACAGGGACCTGCCGGGCCAGATCACAGAGGGTGCGAAAGCGCCGGGTGCGCCAGTCGGCGTCGATCTCGGTCAGATCGAAGGCCTGGGCGATGACGCGCACCGTCGCCTCCCGGCCCCGAACGGGCTCGATGACCGGCTCCCGGCGCTGCTGTTCGGGCTCCAGCGAAAAGATGGCCGCCACCTGTGGGTGATGCTCGACATCGATGCAATTGCCGAGTTGATACCAGTATTTGTCGATATCCGGTCGGACCTGTTGCTCGTCGATGGCCTCCGGGACGTCCCGGGGCCGATCGAAGAGGCGCACCGATGGCGTCGCCGACAACAGCCGGCGCTCGCCGTCGAGCATCACCAGATCGTCGGCCAAAATCGTCATACCCCGGCGCATCAACTCCAGCGCCGTGGTACTCTTTCCGGCCCCCGAGTCGCCGACAAAGATCTGGGCCCGGCCTCTGACGTCGGCCACGGCGCTGGCGTGCAGCGCCACCTGGCGATCGCGAAGCAGCAACAGCGCAATCGGTGCGATGACCCGCTCCAGCATGATCGCCGGTCGAAGCGACATTTCGGCACCGGGCTCCAGGGTGATCTGACACTGTGTGCCATCCCACAGCGCCCGGGTATCGCCGTGCGAAAAATAGACGCGCCGGTCGCCGTCGAAATGCACCTGGAGCCGCCGTTGGCCGTCGAAGTCGAGCACGTCGTGAACGAGTCGGCCCCCGGCCTGTGGTACCGCTCCCTCCGTGTACCGCCAGGGCCTGTCGTCGGACTCGTCGACTGCAGGTCGCTGTTTGGCCACGGCAAGCGACAGGTCAGTGTCGCTTTCGACGATCACGTCGTAGAGCCGGTATCGGGTTCGGCCGGAAGTCATGGCGTCGACGCTCCCCGTCGCGTCGCCAACCCGGCCTCGATGAGGCTCTCCACAAAGCCCGATACGTCGCTTCGGGCCCGCTCGCCATCGATGTCAAAGGACTCCGCAATACCGTCGACGATCTCGCGAAACGACCGGTCCTCCTCGCGGATATCCCGCCAGATCATCCAGGCCACCTCGTTGAGGCCGAAGTACTGATTGCCCTCCAGATCGAGGACCACCACATCGCCGTCGATCTCCTCGACGACCAGATCGTCGCGCAACTCAAACGTGTCGGAATCATCGAAGTTCACAGTAGACTCGCTCAGTTCGTTGGCCAGATATCGCGTGTCGCTAAGGGCTTGCGTTGCCCACATGTAGGGATAATGGGCCTGTGGAACAACAACACTGCTCATCCGGCGCGTCCCGTGGCGTCAGTGGTGCGTTGCGTCAGCCCGCCCCCGGCGCTTCCACTTCGAATCCGCCCGGCGTGTAGGGCTGAACGCGGCCGCGCTCCATCCAGTAGACCTCACCCGGCTCCAGTCCCGCCGGCACCCGGTGGCCAAAGTAAATCAGGGTCATCTGTCGGCGGCGCAGTTGTTGGAAAATACGCTCGTTGAGCGCCTCTTCAAGGTCGGTGGCCATTTGATCGACGATCAACAGGTCCGGCTCGCGAAGCAGCGCCCGCGCCAGGGCGACCCGCTTTTTCTGGCCTCCCGACAGGCGCTGGCCCCGCTCGCCGACCTCCATATCCAGGCCTCCGCGATCGCCGTCGACCACATCGCGAAGCCCGGCGTCGTCGACGGCTCGCGCAATGTCCTCGTCGCTGGCCTCTGTCTCGAGGCCCAGCGTCAGATTGTCGCGCAGCGGGCCGTCGAATAAAAAGACCTCCTGGCCGACGTAGCCGATGCGCCGGCGCAGCGCCGAAATCGACCAGTCCCCGACGGGCACCTGCTGGACCGATAATTCGCCGGCCTCGCCGTCCATAAGCCGCAGCATCAATCGCGCCGTGGTACTCTTTCCGACACCGGAAGGCCCCAGAATGGCGACCCGCCCGTCGGCATGGACATCCAATTCGAAACTGTCGAGGGCCACCGAATCGCCGGTCTCGTCGTAGGCGAAATCGACGCCGTCGTACTTCACCGACACCGCCCCCGAGGCGGCATCGACGGGATCGGCGCTCTCCTCGATCCGATCGTCGATCTCCAATACCTGCTCCATCCGATCGATGGCGGCCTGTGCGGAGTGCCAGGAGTACACCAGCCCCGGAATCCGGCGAATCGGACCCAGCGCCCGGCTGACATAGAAGTAAAAGACGACCACCGTCCCCACCGTCAGCACGCCGTCAATCGCCAGATATCCTCCGGCGACCAGGGTGCCCAGAAGCACCAGCGAGACCCCGAAATCGGCCATCGGCCCCAGCCTGGTGCGATGCCAGGCGAGCTCCAACTCCGCATCCCGAAGCTCCTCGCCATTGGTCTCTACCCGCCGCGCCATCTCCTCGTCGGCACACAGCGCTTTGACGTCCTCGGCGCCGGCCAGCGCCTCGTGCAGCGCCGAATGCAGCGCCGCGTGATGCTCCATCTTTTTGCGCGACATGGGCCGGACGTATTTCCGAAACCAGCGCAGCACGAAAAAGCCGATGGGAAGCGGTATCAGCGCCAAAAGCACCAGCCTGGGCGCCAGCACGAGCAAGATGATCGCCGTGCCCCCGACGCCGACCACCAGACTGATCAGCGACGGCAACACCGACGAGGCGAGCTGTTTGAGCCGATACGTATCGGAGTTGATCCGCGAGGTCAGCCCGCCGACGCGGCGGCTCCGAATCTGCTGGAGCGTCATCCCCTGGATGTGGTCGAACATCCGATT
>LFFM01000051.1_pt1 | contig 64099 bp, 67 predicted proteins | sample 643131 | NCBI WGS metagenome assembly LFFM01 (sample SAMN03777445, study PRJNA286221) | soda lake metagenome | biome: soda lake; feature: Kulunda steppe; material: water; isolation source: sample Tc-Br brine of Tanatar trona crystallizer | place: Russia: Kulunda steppe | collected 2011-07 | reverse complement strand
TAATACCCAAAAGATGGCGAGCGTCGTCAGTAACGTGAAGGAGATACAGAGGAATAGTCCGCCCTGAACGAGGCGGTCACGTCGCTGGTCGGCCGCCACGCGGCCGTCAGCCGACGTTATTTCGGGATCGGTGTCCGTGCTCATTCGTTCGTGCTCCGTTCAGACCAGCTGGTCCAGCGTCTCGTGGTTCTCCTCCAGCGTCGCGTCCGGAGCGCCGAAGAAGCCGACGTCGAGGGCGACGTCCTGAACGTTGTCGAAGTAGAATCGGGCAAACTCCACGACGATGTCCCGGCTCAAGTCCTCGTTATTATAGAACGTGAAGAGCGGCCGTGTCAGCGGCGTGTAGTTACCCGCGTTGATATTGTCGACGACGGGCTCGTAGGCCTGGTCCTCGCCGCGGTCCTGAATCGGGGCGGCGTTGACCCGATCCTGGTTTTCCTGCCAGTAGCTCCAGCCGCCGTAGCCGATGGCGAACTCGTTTTGTGCGACGCCGTCGACGATGGCGATGGTCTCCTGCCGCATCGTGAGGTCGTCCTGTCTGATGCGGGCCGCCTCCCCGTTGACCGCCTCGGTGAAGTAGTCGAACGTCCCGGAGTCGGTGTCTCGACTCCAGACGTCGATATCCTCGTCGGGCCACTCCGAGCGGACGTCACTCCAGGTTTCGACCTCGGACTCGAAGTCGTAGATCATCTGGAGCTCGTCGACCGTGAGGAAGTCGACCCAGTCGTTGTCCGGGTGCAGGTACACCGTCAGAGCGTCCTGCCCGACGGTAAAGCGCGTGTATTCGATGCCGTTCTCCTCCGCGCGTGCCAGCTCCTCTTCGGTGATATCACGGCTCGCGTTCTGGATGGTCGTATCGCCCTGTGTGAACTCCTCGAAGCCGGCACCGGTTCCCGGACCCCGGACGTTGATCCGGACGTCGTCGTCGCGCGAGTCCTCGAACGCCTCGCCGACCGCGTCGGTAAGCGGCCGCACCGTGTTCGAACCGGAGGCCTCGATCGTGAGGTCCTCCTCGTCGTCGCCGCCGACGTCGGCACAACCGGCGACCGCAACCGTGCCGAGCCCGGCGATGGCCGTGAGGGATTTCCGTCGGGTGATGCCACGCGTCGTTCCGTTCTGGCTAGGCGCCATCACCGTATCGTGAACGACGCCGCATTAAGTAGTATGCTATGTGATATATATCTTGGGGAGTAAATCTCAGTAACCCGCTAAATGCGAATTATACGAACGTACGGTACTGTATATCTATATATCTCCAGTAAAGAATCCGATAATTCACGTCAGACGGAGTTACACCATCGCGAACCGGACGCCATCGGGCCCGATCTCTGGGGAATTCTCCGAGCGTTCTCACGGTCGATGGCCGCACTCGACGAGGCGGTCGACTCGTCGTCTACTGACCGCTCCGGAGCGGTCAATCGGTCACGATACGCCTCATATAACCATTTAAGTAAGCGATCGTCGTGAGGAACGTCCATGGTGGATACGACCGACCCGGACGACGTTGCGGCCGCGGTCCGCCGCGCCCGTGAGACGCTCCGCGTCGAGCGCCGTCGGACCGTCGACGAACGGGAGGCGCTACGTGCGTTCCGTGCGCGGGTGGCGCGCCTCTCACCCGCGCCGAGTTCGACGGGAGGCTCCGCGGGTCGTGGCGTGCCGGGTGTCGGCATCCGCACCGCCAACCGGGGGATCGCGGACGGCGGGACGTCCGCCGGAAGCGGGCTCGTCGCCGTCCGCGACGCGTACGTCGACACCGTGATGTCGGTACCACACTACGAGGAGGAGTACGACGACACCTACGAGTCGAGCCTCGCCGCGGAGTTCGGTCGGGAACTGGCACTCGCGCTCACGCACAACAACGCGCTCGACGAACGGATCACGGTCTCGCTGCTCGACGCCGTCGACAAGGCGATAGACGAGCGCGAGACGTTCCTCGACGTGCTCGACGCGGAGGCCGAGTCGATCGATCGCGGATCCGAGCGGCTCAGTGCCGTGATAGAGGAGATCGCCACGCTCGCGCGGACCGATCTCGACGACCTGGATTACGGTGCGCTCGACGCCTACCGCGCGCGGACCACGACGTTGGAGGGGGAGTGTGATTCGATCGCCGCCCGGAGGCAACGCGACGTCGCCGACGTGGACCGATCGCTGCGGATACCCGACGCCGCACCCGATCTGCCGACGTACCTGTATCACGAGCTGCCCGTGACGTACCCGGTGCTCGCGACCGTCGGGTCCGTCGGCGACCGGCTGGCGGGGCTGCGTCGGGAGATCGAACGGGAGCTGGTTCGACGGACCTGATCGATTCCGAGATGCGACGTCGCTCACCCACGCAATCGGCGGGCTCCCGCCGGTGGCCTCACGCGCGTCGCTCGGCGACCGCGCGCATCTCCGCGAGCGCCGACTCCGCTTCCGCCCGGTTCGTCTCCAGCGCCGCGACCAGCCGGTCGGGATAGTCGAGGTGGGTCGCCAGGATGATGAGCCGATCGAGCAGGGTGATCTCGATCCGCTCGTTGATCGTCCCGAGAGCGATCGCGTCGCTGTCCCGCAGGTCGTCCCCCTCGACCTCGGCGACGAACTCGTCCTTTTCGGCGATGAGCCCCTCCATTATGGGACTTGCTCGGGGATCGGGCTCCGCGCCGATCGTCTCGAACATTCCCTCGATGCGGGTGATCTGGTCGGTGGTGTCCGCTCGGTGGTCGGCGAACAGCGCGACCACCTCCTCGCTGGCGGCGGCAGCCGCGAGCTCTCGGTGGAGATCGAGGATCTCCAGCTCCGCGTGATACAGCTTGCGAAGCTCCCGACGAAACATCTCCGCTCTGGTTTCGATGCTCATTGCTCCGCCTCCCCGTCGAGCACTCCCATGTCGTCCGTCGGCGACTCCTCGAGAAGCATCGAGCGGATCCGCGCCTGTATCTCGTCGGCATCGACCGCGTCGCTTTCGATGGCCGTGGTCAACTCCGCGGGCGTGAGCCGTTCCCCGTCGGCCAGTTTCGCTGCGATCCGTGTCGGATCCGCCGGTCGGCCGACGACGTCGACGTCGACACGTTCGACCAGATACCCGTCCTTTCGCCCGGCCTCGCGGATGGCTTCGTCCAGCAGCGCACCGGCCGGCGTCTCGTCGACCGTGCCACGATCCAGCCCTCCGGTGAGGCCGGAGGCGTGGAGCAGGAACGCGAGGCCATCCCGGACCCCGCGCGTCAGCGCCGGGTCCCCCGGCACCCCGCCGTCGGCGTCGTCGGGGTCGAACACCTTCCGACGCTCCGCCGGTTCGAACCGGTCGAACAGGATCGACAGATCGAGCATCGAATTGTACACGCGCTCGCGAATGTCACGCCGGCGCTGGTAGCGCTGCTGTTTGGCGTGTTCACCCTCGTACCGCTTCTCGCCGGTCAGCCAGCGCCGGTCCTCCGTGGTGAGCATCGCGTTCCGACGCGTCACGGGACGACACCTCCGCGGATCGTGTGGCACATGGATCCGATCCGGACGTCTAATAAGATATAGTTTACCAACCATAGAAATTTATTTACTTCTCGGCGGCGAGCCCGATCCATGCGCGCTCGAACCGGCCGTGACCAGCATCGATCCGCCGTACGGTTCGGGGCCCGCCGATGAGCAACGGGGCGGACGACGGGACGAACCCGGGCGACGCGTCGACGGTCGACGCCGACGGCGCGGGACACACGGGTTCGCGGTCCGGCGACGTCTCGTCGTATCGCGGTGATCCGACACCCGAGGCGCTGCGCGAGATCGCGCGCTACTTCGTGTACATCGGGATCGTCGGCTTCGGCGGGCCGCTGGTCCACATCGCGATGATGGAGGACGATCTGGTCGGCGACCCCGAGGATCCCGAATCCGGCGGATGGACCGACCAGTCGACGTTCATGGAGGGGCTCGCGATCTGTAACACCCTCCCGGGTCCCGCCTCGACGCAGCTCGGTATCTTCATGGGATGGGTTCGGGGCGGCAACCTCGGCGCACTCGTCGCCGGCGGCGCGTTCATGCTCCCGACGTTTCTGCTCGTCGTCCTCTTTTCGTGGATATACTTCGCGTTTCAGGCCGTCCCGTCCGTCGAGGCGTTCTTCTACGGGATCAACCCGGTCGTCATCGGGCTCATCGTCGGCGCCGCGTGGTCGATGGGGCAGTCGGCGCTCGCGGAGGGTCGGACGGACCTCGAGTTCGACGTGCGCGGAGAGACGTGGCAGGTAGACGCCCTGTTGCTCGCGTTGCTCGTCGCGACGATTCTCGTGACTGCCCTGATCAATCCGAATCCGGTCATCGCCTTCGTCGTCGCCGGCCTGATCGCGGTCGCTCTCTACCGATCGGCGTGGGTGCGTGCGAACCGTCGATCGGTGAGCGTCGGCCTCCTCATCGGGGGCGCCGTGGCCGTCGGCTACGCGTTCCGCGACCGGATCGTCGACCTGCTCGGTCCGAACGCACGAGCGGCACTGGAGGCGTCGCCGATCTGGGGGCTGGTGCTCGTGCTCTGGTCGAACGTGTGGGTACAGCTGTTCGCGTTCATGCTGTATACGGGGTCGTTCATCTACGGCGGCGGGCTGGTGTTGATCCCGTTCATCGAGAAGTACGTGGTCAACGAGTTCGCGTGGATGACGGCACGCGAGTTCGTCGACGGGGTCGCGATCGGCCAGCTCTCGCCCGGACCGGTCGTGATGACGACCGCCTTCGTCGGGTACAAGGTTCTGCTCGACGCGTCCGGCGGACTGATCGCGATAGCCGTTCTCGGCGCGCTCGTCGCGACGATCGGCGCGTTCGGCCCCTCGTTCGTCTTCATCATGGGTCTGTTCCCGTACTTCGCGATGGTCCGCGAGAACGACGTGGTCCGGACGGCGCTGCAGGGCGTCAACGCCGCGGTCGTCGGCGCGATCCTCGGGGCGACCGTGACGCTCGCGCGCGAGTCGTTCGTCGTCGACGGGGTACTGGACCCGTTACCCGTGGTGCTCGCCGCCGTCACGTTCGCGCTGTTCAACCGCGGCATCGACGCCGTCTACCTGATATTCGGCGGCGGCGCAGTCGGCATGGCCGCGTTCTTCCTGCTGTGATCGGGTACTCCGGCGTACTCCCGGTCGCAGACGGAGTTCCGGCGGTGGGGCGGCGTGGGTCGACTCGAACGGCGCGGGCGTTCCCGGCGGGAACGTGTCACGGATCCATCCGAAACGAGTCAGGGGGCCCGCGCGAACACCAGGTAGCCGGTGTGTCCGACGCCCGCGGTGGAGGGGCGGGTTCCCCGGTCCGAAACGTCCATCTCACGGGAGATGGTCTCCAGCGCCTCGATTTCGTCGAGGCCCGCCTTACGCGCTGCGAGCACCACCTCGCGCGTTCCCTCGACGAACGGGGAGTAGACGGCGAGAAAGCCGCCCGAGACGAGCAGCTCCGGCGCACGGGCGACGACGTCGGGGGCGTCGCCGGTATCGAGCGTGAGCAGGTCGAACGGCTCGGTGGCGGTCAGCCGATCGAGGTCCTCGCGGAGGTCGCCGGTCCGGACCTCGACGCGGTCGGCGACGCCCGCGGTCGCCACGTTCTCGCGGGCCACATCGGCGAACTCCGGGTCGACCTCGTAGGTGGTCACCGACGCACCGGCACGGGCGAGGTACGTCGTCAGGATGCCGGTCCCGGTGCCCGCGTCGAGCACGCGGTCGTCGCCGGCGACTCCGGTGTGGCCCATCACGAGCCCGACGTCCCGCGGCATCATCGGCGCGCCGGTGCGCTCGAGATGATCGAACAGGTCCGGGCCGCGAAGCTCGCGCACCTCGAAGACGGTCCCGAGATGCGTCTCGACGGTGTCACCGGCGGCGACGTCCTCGGGCACCTCGATGACGCCAAGATCGGTGCCGAACTCCGCGCCCGGCGTAAGCAGGTACTCCCGGTCGTCGTGAACCAGGAGGTACGCCGGATCGGTCACTCCAGGGACGCGATCGCGGCCGCGAGATCGCCGTCGGTCGCCGCCAGCGCCTCACGAGCCTCGGCTTCCGGCACCTCGGCACGCTGGGCCACTATCGCCACGTCGTCGTCGGGGATCGCGCCGGCCGCGTCCGGCGCGCTCGCGTCGCCCGCATCGGCGCTACCGGCGCCCGCGTCGTCGACTTCCTCGGGCTCGCCGACGATCTGGTAGGTCTGCTGTCCCTGCGCGTCCATCCGGGTCACCTGGGGGGACTCGAACACGAGGTCGCCGTCGGCCGTCTCGATGACGACGCGCTCGGCGTCGAGTTCGTCGACGTCGATCCCCATCTGTTTCATCATCTGTTTCATCTTCCGCGGATTCATGCCGCCGCCTCCGAACATGCTTCCCGCTTCGGCCGCAGGAGACAAAAAGAGTGGCGAACCGTCGTCGAACCGACGTTCCGTCTCACTCGGGCCTCGGCGTCGCGTTCCGAAGCGCCGGGATTGATGCACGTCCCCGCCGACGGGAGCGTATGGACGTCGCAGACCACACGTGGCCGGAACTCGGCGAGTACGTCGCCGAGGAGTCGGTCGCGATCGTGCCGCTCGGCTCGACGGAACAACACGGACCGCATCTGCCGCTGGCGACCGACCACCTCATCGCCGAGGCGCTGGCGACCGCGGCCGCCGACCGGACCGGATTCCTCCGGACGCCGGCGATCGACATCGGGGTGAGTCCGCACCACCGACAGTTTCACGGCACGCTGTGGGTCGATCCGTCGGCGTTCCGCGACTACGTCGAGAGCCTCACGCGAAACCTCGCGTACCACGGGATCGACCGGGTCGTCTACGTGAACGCACACGGCGGCAACGTCCAGCACCTCCGGGAAGTGGGTCGGCGACTTCACGAGGACGGAACGATGTACGCGATCGAGTGGATGTGGAACGAATCGATACCCGAACTGGTCGACGAGCTGTTCGAACGAAACGGCCCGCACGCCGGGCCCAAGGAGACCGCGATGATCACCCACATCGCGCCGGAGCTGGTTCGGGAGTCGGAGTTCGAGAACGCGCGTGACGGCGGGCTCGTCGACATCGAATCGTCCGACGCCGTCGTTCACGGGGCCCGGACCTACTACGACGCGATCGACAACTCGCCAAACGGCGCGTTCGGCGATCCGACCGACGTTACGCCCGAGAAGGCGGAGCGCCTGTTCGAGGCCGCCGTCGACCAGCTTGTCGCCCTGCTGGAGTGGCTCGACGGTCAGGAGTTCGCGACGCTGATGCCGGAGCCACACGTCGGTTCGGCATCCGACCGGTGACGCGGGTCACGTCTCCGGAGGCGGACTGCGGAATACGCTGACTGAAGCGTGCTGCGGATCACCGGCTATAGTGCCGCCGTCAGCGGCGCGGACGCCCGTTGTTTCCGGGGAGCGCGGTCCGGCAAGCCATCGTTCGGTCGCCACAACGCTGATGATACCTCGGTATGGTATACCTTTGCATGTACGACGAGTTGCTCCTCCCGACCGACGGTAGCGACGGAACTGCCGCCGCGATCGAGAACGCCCGGTACGTCGCCGAGCTGGCGGACGCACGGATCCACGCGCTGTTCGTGGTCGACCACGGGATCACCGGTGCCCCGGAGTGGGACGTGGTGGTTGAACGGGAGGAGGAACGCGGCGAGGACGCGCTCGAGGCGGTCGCCGCCGCGGGGGCCGAACGCGGGATCGACGTCGAGAAACACCTCCGTCGTGGGCGCCCCCACGAGGAGATCCTCGATGCTGCCGGCGACTACGGCGTTGACGTCATCGTCATGGGCACACACGGCCGAACGGGAGTGAGCCGGTTTCTCACCGCCGGCTCCGTCGCCGAGCGCGTCGTCCGTCACAGCGAGGTCCCGGTGATGACCGCCAGAACGGGGTCAGTACCAACCGGGTGACCGCCCGAGCGGCCCGTGCCCGCAGCCGATCGCCCGAATCGAGTGCACCGGTGTGGCGGACTACGGTCTGCAGATCTCGTGGAGGTCCGCGAGTTCGTCGATCTCCCAGGTCGGCCAGACGTTCAGGTCCCACTCGTCACGATGAGGGCGACGGATGAACGCCGAGTCGATGCCGGCGTTGTGTGCCGCCTTCACGTCCGACTCGTTGTCGCCGACGAACAGCGCGTTGTCGGCGTCGAGATCCGACAACGCCTGCTCGATGTAGTGTGGGTTCGGCTTCCGGAGCTGGAGGCTGTGGATCGTCGGTTCGCGACCGTACGCCGCGCCGAACCGCTCGAAACCGTCGAAATGGTCGACGATAAAATCGACCGTCTCCTGCTGGTTCGAGGAGACGATGCCCATCTCCACGTCGAGGTCGGCCAGCTCGTCGAGGTCGTCGTACGGCGTTTTGCGTCCCTCGCGGGCCTCGATCTGCTGGGCCTTCGAAACGGTGCTGTCGCGGGTCCGCCAGAAGGTGCCAGGATCGAGGTCGTACGTCTGACAGACGGTTCCGACGCTGCCGGGCGTCGCACCGATGGTCATCTGCTCTACGTCGTCGGGGTCCGGGTCGGCCACACCGAACTCCTCGAACGTTCTCCGGGTCGCATCCCGGAGCACGTCGAAGCGCGTGCGGCCGACGAGGACACCGTCGTTGTCGAACACGACGGTATCGTAGCTCATACGCCGCGTTCGCCGCCAATATTTAAAAGCCTTTCACCGGCAAGCGACGATGAGCCGATAGGAACGAACAGTCGAACGCGTTTATTCACCCGTAGACGGACTGAATCGTCCGTTTATCGTGGTGTGGCCACGTTCACCATGGGCACTCATGTCGCAAAGGCTTATATTCTTCCAGTTCCTAACTGTGAGTGAAGGATACACGACCGCGACGATACGTTTTACCCTTTCTCGTCGCGCGTCGCTTCCGTTTCACCATGAGTTCACCACGATTCCGTGCCCACGGGCACACCGACACGCGAGAACGAACCACGTCGCACGGCCGCGCGGAGACGCGCGACCGGCGCAAAACCGACCAGGACACCGCCGAGCGATCGAGCGACGAGGAGCAGCGCCTCGCCTGCCCGGAGTGTGACGGCGACGTCCGGGCCGAGGGCGGCGAGACGATCTGTGCGGACTGCGGACTCGTCGTCGAGGCCGACGCGATCGACCGCGGCCCGGAGTGGCGCGCGTTCAACAGCGCCGAACGCGACGAGAAGAGTCGGGTCGGCGCCCCGACGACGAACACGATGCACGACAAGGGGCTCTCGACGAACATCGGCTGGCAGGATCGTGACGGCTACGGCAACGCCCTCTCGAGTAGCCAGCGTCAGAAGATGCAGCGGTTGCGGACGTGGAACGAACGGTTCCGAACGCGCGACTCGAAGGAGCGCAACCTCAAACAGGCGCTCGGCGAGATCGACCGCATGGCCAGCGCCCTCGGCCTCCCGGAGAACGTCCGTGAGACCGCCTCGGTGATCTATCGACAGGCGCTCGATAACGACATGCTCCCCGGCCGCTCGATCGAGGGGATAGCGACCGCGAGCCTCCATGCCGCCGCCCGGATGGAGGGCGTTCCGCGCTCGATCGACGAGGTCGCACACGTCTCGCGGGTCGGCGCCGAGGAGTTCAAGCGGGCGTACCGCTACATCAACCGCGAGCTCAAGCTGGAGATCCAGCCGGCCGACCCCGAGAGCTACCTGCCGCGGTTCGCCAGCGATCTCGACGTTCCCGACGAGACCGAACGGCTCGCCCGCCAGCTCCTCAAGGAGGCGAAGCGACACAACGTCCACAGCGGGAAGTCGCCGGTCGGGCTCGCCGCCGCGGCGCTGTACGCGGCCGGCCAGCTCACCAACGTCGGGCTCACCCAGAGCGCGGTTAGCGAGGTCACCGACATGAGCGAGGTGACGATCCGGAACCGCTACCAGGAGCTGCTGGAAGCGCAGGGATCGACGTTCCCGGGCGGCACCGAGAACGAAACCGAAGCGGCCGTCTGAGAACGACGCTCCTCGCCGTCGATGGTGGTGACCCGCGACGTGCTCCGAGGCGGGAGGCGGCGTGGTCCGCGACCGTCGAGTAGCCCGCCGGCGGTAGTCGATTCGGTGGTCGCGGTCTCACCGCTCGCGGAACTCAACCCTTTTTATCCGGTGAGCGGGAATCGCGATCCATGACGCTCGGGATCGTCGTTCCCGCGTTTCGCCCGAACCTCGACCGCCTGAGGGCGTACGTTCGGGCACTCGACGAGCGCCTCGCTCCGGAGACGATCCGGATCGAACTCGACGATCCCGAGCCCGGAACCGTCGATGGGCTCGCAGACCTCCCGGCGACGGTGAACGCGGTGCCCGCACGTCGCGGGAAGGGCGCGGCGGTGACCGCCGGCTTCGAGGCGATCGACGAGACGGTCCTGGCGTTCGTCGACGCCGACGGTGCGACCCCCCCGGCGGCGGCGGCGGCGGTGATGGCTCCCGTCAGGTCCGGCGAGGTCTCGGTCGCGGTCGGGTCCAGACGTCATCCGGACGCCGAAGTCACCGGCCATCAGGGAAGTCTGCGTCGGCTGCTCGGCGACGGATTCGCGTGGCTCGCTCGTCGGCTCGTCGGCGGGTTCGGCGCGCGGCTGTACGACTACCAGTGCGGCGCAAAGGCGCTGACCGCCGACGTCTGGCGAGCGGTTCGCGACCACCTCCGCCAGCCGGGGTTCGCGTGGGACCTCGAGCTGCTCGCGGTGGCGGCCGCCTCGGGCTACCGGATCCGCGAGGTGCCGATCCGCTGGGAGGACCAGCCCGGGTCGACCGTGTCGCCGGTTCGTGATACGCTGTCGATGTTCGCCGGGGTGCTCGTCGCCCGCCACCGAGCGAGCGTCGTCGCCGGCAGTCGGCTCCACCGCTCGCTCGCTCAACGGTCGGGGCCGCCGCTCACGGAGCGCAACGCGGAGGTGCGGAAGCAACGATGACGTTCGACGATGACGCTCCATCCCCGGTGGAGTGTGGCGGGGACGCGTCATCCCGGTTCGGGACTGGCTCTCGGGAGGTGATCGGGTGAACGGCGCCCTCGACGAGCTGGCGACCGGCCGGCGGTTGGGGCTGTTCGCCTCCGTCGGGCTGGTGGGAGCCGCGATCGACCTGTCGATATCGACGACGCTGACCCTCGCTGGCCTCACCTCCCCGGTCGTGGCGAAGGCGGTCGGGGCGGAGGCCGCCATCATCACGATGTTTCTCATAAACGACCGCTGGACGTTCCCGGATCACGGCACGAACGGACGCGGCGCGAAGCTCAGGCGGCTCGTCCGCTCGAACGTCGTCAGATCGGGTGGGCTCGCCGTCCAGCTCGTCGTCGTGTACCTGCTGACCCGACAGAACGTCGTCGTCGAGGTCGCCGGGACGAACGTCTGGGACGCGGTGACGATGCCCATCGCGATCGGCTGTGCGTTCCTCGTCAACTACGTCGCCGAGAGCCTGTTCACGTGGCGAGTCGCGTCCGGATCCGAGTGACGTGGAGCGTCGTCGGACGCCCCGTTCGTTTATAAACTCACGCGGCAGGAACCCGCATACGTGAGACGGATCAGAACGCTTATCCGTCGGACGGGATTCTGGTAAAACAGCGGGATGGGATAGCCAGGAGATTCCGCCGGGCTCATAACCCGGAGATCGGTAGTTCAAATCTACTTCCCGCTACTTTTTCCGGCTGCGAGTGGAACTCGCTTTCACACGCCGTCGATCCCGTCTCCCACGGGTCGCCGTCGTCGATCCCCGTTGCCGATAGCTACTTGACAGTTAGCGAACGAACATGAGATGGAGAACGCCGCCGACTCACCGGTGTCCACTACCACGATGTCCGACGACACGACCGATGACACGGCCCCGATCCGGGTGTTACACGTCGACGACGAGGCGGACTTCGCGGATCTGACCGGTACGTTCCTCGAGCGCGAGAGCGACCGCCTCGAAGTCGATGCCGTCACGAGCCCCGACGAGGCCGAGACGCGCCTCGACGACGTCGACTGCGTCGTCTCCGATCACGACATGCCGGGGCGGGACGGGATCGAGTTCCTTCGGTCGGTTCGCGAGTCCCATCCGGACCTTCCGTTCATCCTGTTTACGGGCAAGGGGAGCGAGGAGGTCGCGAGCAGAGCGATAAGCGAGGGGGTCACCGACTACCTCCGGAAGGGTCCCGATCCCGGCCGCTACGCCGTGCTCGCGAACCGGATCGAGAACGCCGTCGAGGCGGTACGTTCGAAACACGCCGCGGCGGAGCGGCAGCGACGCTTCGAGACGCTCATCGACAACCTGCCCGGGATCGTGTATCAGTGCCGCAACGAGCCGGGATGGCCGATCGAGTCGATCGAAGGGGAGTGTGAGGCGATCACCGGCTATCCGAAGGCGGCACTCGAGCGAAACGAGGTCACGTTCGGCGACGACATCGTCCATCCGGACGACCGCGAGGCCGTCTGGGAGAGCGCTCAGGCGGCGCTCGACGACCGGGAGCCGTTCGAGCATACGTTCCGGATCCGGACGGTGGACGGGGAAACGAAGTGGATCTGGGAGCGGGGCCGTGGGGTGTACGATGAACACGGCGAACTCGAACGGCTGGAGGGGTTCCACACCGACATCTCGGCGCGGAAACGACGGCAGCGGGAGCTCGAGCGACAGAACGACCACTTCGACGAGCTGGCGTCGGCGATCTCTCACGACCTCCGGACGCCGATCGCGACCGTCCGTGGTCGGTTACAGCTCGCGCTCGAAACCGGGGACCAGGAGCATGTCGAGACTGCCCTCAACGCGCTCGACCGGGTCGACGAGCTTCGCGAGGACGTCGTCGACGTGTTGCGGTCACGCGAGATCGTCGGCGAGATCGAGCCGGTCGCGATCACCCTCGTCGTCGAGGAGATCTGGGAGTCCGTCGAGTGTTCACCGGAAGCGTCGCTGGCGGTCGGAGACCTCGGGCGGATCGAAGCCGACATCGACGCGCTCCGCCGGCTGCTTCAGAACGTGCTCGCGAACGCCGTCGAACACGGCCCGGACGACGTCTCGATCCGCGTCGGTCCGCTCGAAAACGGATTCTTCGTCGCCGATGACGGCCCCGGCATCCCGCCGGCGCGTCGTGAGCAGGTCTTCGACGACGGGTTCACCACGAAGGACGACGGGATCGGTATGGGGATGGCGAGCGTCGAGCAGATCGTCGAGGAACACGGCTGGGACGTTGCGGTCACGGACGCCGAGACGCTCGGGGGCGCCCGGATCGAGATCCGCGAACGATGACAGCCTCCGCGCCGTGAACGGCGGGACGCTCTGGCCGTTGAAAGGTAGCCTCGCCGTTGAAAGGTAGCCTCGCCGCCCGGAAGCGTCGGGCGGTCGTGGGTCGACCACGTCGCCGTCGCTACGGGCCGACTCCGTCGTATTCAAATACGCGGGTCCGGACACACGTGTATGGAGCAGATCGACGACCAGTACACCCCGGAGGACGTCGAGTCCGCGGTCGAGGCGTACTGGGACGAACACGACGCCTACGAGTCGGCACGGGAGGCACACGCCGACGATCCGCCGTTCTTTTTCGTCGACGGCCCGCCGTACACCTCCGGCCAGATGCATCTCGGCACCGCTTGGAACAAGACGCTGAAGGACGCAGTCATCCGACACAAGCGGATGACCGGCCATCGCGTCACCGACCGTCCGGGATACGACATGCACGGCCTCCCGATCGAGGTGAAAGTCGAGGAGGAGCTCGGCTTCGAGAACAAGCGGGACATCGAGGAGTACGGGATGGAGCCGTTCATCGAGGAGTGCAAGCGGTTCGCGGAGGAGAACCGCGAGGCGATGGACGAGGACTTCAAGTCCATCGGCGTCTGGATGGACTGGGACGACCCGTACAAGACGGTGTCACCGGAGTATATGGAGGCCGCCTGGTGGGCATTCTCCGAGGTCGCCGACAACGGACTCGTCGAGCGGGGCAAACGGTCCATCTCGCAGTGTCCGCGGTGTGAAACCGGTCTCGCGAACAACGAGGTCGAGTACGAACACGTCGACGATCCCTCGGTTTACGTGCGGTTCCCGCTCGCCGACCGGGAGGGGAGCCTCGTCATCTGGACGACGACTCCGTGGACGATCCCGGCGAACACGTTCGTCGCCGTCGACGCCGACCTGACGTATCAGGCGGTTCGCGCCGAGAAGGACGGCGACGCCGAACTCCTCTATATCGCCGCGGAGTGCGTCGACGACGTGCTCGCCGAGGGGCGATACGAGGAGTACGAGGTCGAGGCGGAGCTGGCCGGCGAGGAACTGGTCGGCTGGGCGTACGACCACCCGCTGGCCGACCACGTCGCCGAGTACCCCGACTTCGAGGGAGCGGGACGGGTGTACGCGGCCGACTACGTCGAGGCCGACCGGACCGGACTGGTTCACTCCGCACCCGGTCACGGGGAGGAGGATTTCCACCGCGGTCGGGAACTCGGCCTCGAGATCGTCTGTCCCGTCGAGCCGAACGGAGAGTTCACGGACGCCGCCGGGGAGTACGCCGGGCAGTTCGTGCGCGACGCCAACGACGACATCATCGACGATCTCGTCGCGGACGGGCACATGCTGGCTCACGGCACGGTCCACCACAGCTACGGCCATTGCTGGCGGTGTGACACGGGGATCGTCCAGCTGGTCACCGACCAGTGGTTCATCTCGATCACGGACGTCAAGGAGGACCTGCTCGCGAACATGGCGGAGTCGGAGTGGTTCCCACAGTGGGCGCGCGACAACCGGTTTCAGGATTTCATCGAGGACGCTCCGGACTGGAACGTCTCGCGCCAGCGCTACTGGGGAATTCCGATCCCGATCTGGGTGCCGGAGGGGATGGTCGGCGACGACGCCGGCGGTGACGTCGAGGCCCTCGACGACGAGATGATCGTGATCGGCTCTCGCGAGGAACTCGCCGAGCGCGTCGACCAGGACGTCGATCCGGAGACCATCGACCTCCACCGCCCGAGCGTCGACGGCCTGACGATCACGGAGGGAGAGACGACGTATCGTCGGATCGAGGACGTGTTCGACGTGTGGCTCGACTCCTCGGTCGCCTCCTGGGGGACGCTCGGTTACCCGGGCGAGACGGACGCCCACGAGGAGCTGTGGCCCGCCGACCTGATCATCGAGGCGCACGACCAGACGCGCGGCTGGTTCTGGTCGCAGCTCGGAATGGGAACCGCGGCCGTCGGCGAGGTCCCCTACGAACAGGTGTTGATGCACGGCTTCGCCAACGACAGCGAGGGGCGAAAGATGTCGAAGTCGGTCGGCAACATCGTCACGCCCGAGGAGGCGATCGACCGTGCCGGCCGGGACCCGCTCCGGACGTACCTGCTCAGCCACGACCAGCAGGGGGTCGACCTCGCGTTCGAGTGGGAGGGGCTCGGGGAGATCCAGGGGAAGCTCAACATCTTCTGGAACGTGTTCCGGTTCCCGTTGGAGTACATGGAGCTGGATGGGTACGATCCCGCCGACGCCAGCCTCGATGACGGCGAACTGGCCGTCGTCGATCGGTGGGTGCTCTCCCGACTCCAGTCGGTCGAGCGCGAGATCGAGGCGGCCTGGGCGGAGTACCGCGTCAGCGACGCGGTCAACGCGCTCATCGAGTTCCTCACACAGGACGTCTCCCGGTTCTACGTGAAGGCGGTCCGCGACCGGATGTGGGAGGAGGCCGATTCCGCCTCGAAGCGCGGCGCGTACGCGACGCTCGCGACCGTCCTCGACGAGTCGATCCGGCTGTTCGCCCCGATCGCGCCGTACCTGACCGAGCGGATGTACCGGGTCCTCGACGGCTCCGCGACGACGGTGCACGAACTGTCGTATCCCGAACCGGACGAGGCGCTCGTCGACGAGGGGCTCGAACGTGACGTGGCCGTGCTCCGGGACGTCGAGGAGGCGGCGGCGAACGCGCGCCAGCAGGCCGGTCGCAAGCTCCGTTGGCCCGTTCCGCGCGTGATCGTCGAAACCGACGACGAGTCGGTGGCCGAATCGGTCCGCAACACGGAGTCGCTGATCGCCGACCGCGTGAACGCCCGCGAGGTGGTCGTCACGGAGGCGTTCGACGAGCTGGTCGAGCGTGCCGAACCCGTAATGGCGGCGATCGGTCCCGCCTTCGGCGGCGAGGCCCAGGAGGTGATGACGGCCCTGCAGGGCGCGACCCGGGAGGCCGTCGAGGCGGGCGAGGTGACCGTCGACGGGGAGCCGGTCGATCTCGACCCGAAGATGGTGGAGTACGTCGCGGAGCCGCCCGCACACGTCACGGGCGCCGCGTTCGACGGGGGCACGGTGTACGTCGACACCTCGTTGACCGACGGGATCGAATCGGAGGGGTACGCACGCGACGTGATCCGTCGCATACAGGAGATGCGCAAGGAGCTGAATCTGGACGTCGAGGCGCGGATTCGGGTCGGCGTCGACATCGACGACGGCCGGGTCGCGGCGTTCGTCGACGACCACGCGGATCTCATCGCCGGAGAGGTCCGTGCCGACGCGTGGCTCGACGATCCCGCGGACGCCGACGAGAGGGCAGGTCTCGTGTCGGAGTGGAGCGTCGAGGACGTCTCGATGACGATCGGCGTGGAACCGGTCGCGGAGCGTTCCGCCGATCACGGAGAGTCGCCCTGAAACCGCCTCGTTGAGGATCGTCCGAAAGCGACTCTGCGGAGGGTCGTCCAGTCTCCCTCGCCGGATCGCAGCCGGGGTCCCGGAACGATAGGATTCACTCATCATCGAGTATCGTATCGGCCGAACACGCCGTCTTGCCACCCCCGAAAGCTATACCCGATCGGTGGTCTTGGATTCGAACATGCGAGTCCGACCGGCGCGCCCCGGCGACGCCGAGGCGCTACGGGCGGCGGTCTCACGAGCCCGTGAAGCCTCCGTGTTCGACGACATCGGTGCACCGTTGCTCGACGTCTCCGCCGCGGGGGTCCGCGAGGCCGCCACGGAGGCGGACTGCTGTTATCTGGCGGAGATCGACGACGCGCCGGTCGGACTGGCGATCGCCCACCCCGATCGCGACGACGCCGAGGCCGAACTGCTCGCCCTGTGGATCCATCCGGAGCACGTGGGGAACGGGATCGAGGATCGGCTGTTGAGCCGCGTTGCGACGTCGCTGTCGGAGCAGGGGATCGATCGGCTCCGAGCGACGGTCGACCGGGACCGCCCGAGCGCGCGGGAGTTCTACCGCTCACACGGGTTCACCGGCCGGGAAACAGACAGCGGTCAGCTCACGGCCCGGTCGGTTCTCGTCGCGGACGTCGACTCGTTCGGGTAGTGACGGCGACGGTGGCGACAGTCAGGTGGATCCGGCGATCGTGGCGGCGGATCAGGTTCGGACCGGCACCGACTGGTTTCGTTCGGTGCTGCCGACACCATGAGGGGGCAACATTCAATGGGGAGAAACGAGTGGTCCTACACCATGGCCATCGATCCGAACTTCGAGGAAAACCGGGAGCAGGTCGACGAGGAACACGGAGTCGCGGTGTGGGGCCCCGTGGATCCGCCGGAGGGACTGGGGATCCGCGGCACGCACGTCGCCGTCGACTTCGATATCTGTCTCGCCGATGGGGCGTGTCTGGAGGACTGTCCGGTCGACGTGTTCGAGTGGGTCGACACCCCCGGGCATCCGGAGTCGGAGATCAAGGCGAACCCGACGAACGAGGACCAGTGTATCGACTGCATGCTCTGCGTCGACGTCTGTCCGGTCGACGCGATCGACGTCGACCCCGGCCGGGCCGGCCGGATCTGACCGTCACTACGAATCGGCTCGGCACGAATCGGCCCGATACGTCGCGTCGGTGGAGACGACACTCATGACGCCGTTCGCGATCACAGTTCGTCGATCACGTGCTCGGAGAACGTCTCCATTGCCGTCGCCGGTTCCGCCGCCTCCAGCCCGACGACGACGTGGTCCAGTCCGATCGATTCGAGCCGGCCGAAGTACTCCCGGAACCACTCGACGCCCGCGCGGTACCCGAGGTGTCGGTGCTCCGGCTCGGCCGTCGGGTCGTCCGCCAGTTCGACGCGAACGGCGATCGCGAACGGCTTCTCGCCGGCGGCGGACCGCCACGTGTCGAGGTACGTCTGCAGAGTCGACTCCGGGAGATGATAGAAGAGCCAGCCGTCGCCGTGTTCGGCGATCCACTCGGTCGACTGGCGGGCGTTCCCGGTCGGGAGTATCGGGATCTCGCCGTCGATCGGTTTCGGAAGCACGTCGAGATCGCCGTCGAGACGGCCCCACGATCCCGACGTGGTCGGAAACGACTCCCGCCAGCAGCTCCGGATCGCGGCCACCGATTCGCGGACCCGCTCGCCGCGCGTGCCCGGTTCGACGCCGAACGCCGGATACTCCGGGTCGCGGTCGCCGGAGGCGATCCCGAGCACGAGTCGGCCGCCAGAGAGGCGGTCGACGCTCGCCGCGCTCTTCGCGACGTGGATCGGATGACGAAGCGGGAGGACGACGCTGGCGGTGCCGAGCGCGACGTCGTCGGTGTGTGCGGCGAGATGTGAGAGCATCGACCAGGGGTCGAACGCGCCGCCCGCGTCGCCGAACTCCGGCCAGTACGTCGGAACGTCCCGCGCCCAGAGCGCGTCGAAGCCGACGGCTTCCGCGCGGGTCGCGAGCCTGGCCTCCTCCTCGACGGCCGGGGTCGACCGTCGTGCGCCCGTGAGCGGCAGTCCGAGTCCGAAGCTCAATCCGTCGTCGCCGAACAGTCGCTCGTATCCGGCGTTCCAGTCGTCAGCGCCCATGCGGATCGGTCGGTGCGGAACGGTTTCCGTCCTCGGATCCGAGGCTTCTCTCGGCGACCGGCGCGGTCGAACGCGTTCGGGATCCGAACGCCTAATTCCCCCGCCGTTCGGGGTAGGTGTATGTTTGCGACGCTGCCGGATCTGTTGCGGCTGCTGGTTGTGCCGGTGTTCGGCTGGGCGGCCCTTCGGGACGTTCGGACCCGACGGCTTCCCAACCGGCTCTGGCCGCCGCTGTACGGCTTCGGTTTGCTGTTGATCGGCTGGGAGACGGTCCGACTGTGGCCCCTCGTCGGGTTCGACGGACGGCTGTTCCTGATCCGAGTCGCGATCAGTCTCCTCTTCGTTGCGCCCCTGGGGTACGCGTTCTGGTACCTCGGCGCGTTCGGCGGTGCGGACGCGAAGGCGCTGATCGCGCTGGCGGTCCTCTTCCCGACGTTTCCGACGTACGCCATCGGTTCGACCGTGTACCCGATGGTGGGGACCGATCTCGGCGTGTTCTCGCTCACGATCCTGACGAACACCGTGTTGATCGGAATGGCGTACCCGGTCGCCCTCGGGGCGTCAAACCTGGCGAGGGGACGCGTCTCCCGGATCGCGCCGCTGGCCCGGCCGGTGTCGACCCCGTCGCTGTCGGAGCGGCACGGCCGATTGTTCGAGGGACGGGAGGGACTGACCAGGAACGGGTTGGATTTGGACGCGCTGCGGATGTACCTCCGCTGGCGCGGGCTCACGCTGGCCGACCTTCGGGAATCGCCCGATCGATTGCGGGACCCGGCGACGGTGACGGAGACCTACGCGCCGACGGACGGCGGGACACACGTGGGGCCGTCGGTGGGTAGCGGACGCACAGCCGGAGATGGCTCCGGTGACGACGGGCACGGAGATGCCCCTCCGGGTGACGACGGGCATGGAAACGCCCCCTCCGGCGACGATGGCGGACGAAGCATCGTGAAAGCAGGTGGGGACGGCCCGACAGAGGATCCGTGGGCCGCCGATCGATTCCTCGCCGAGATCGACGGGACCGCGTACGGGACGACACCCGAGACGCTCCGGGAGGGGCTCGACGTCGTCGCCGAGTACGATCAGGTGTGGGTTTCGCCAGGGCTTCCGTTCGTCGTGCCGATGTTCCTCGGTACCCTCGTGTCACTGATCTACGGGGACCTCCTGTTCGCGGTGCTCGGTGCGGCGGGAGTCGTGTGACCACCCGGGTCGACTGGTGTGAGCGATCGGGGCGATCACGGCGGGTGGATGGACGTCGGTTCGGCGTCACCACAGCCGTGACGGGTGAGGAGATGTTCGGTCCGATCCCGTCGTTCGGGGTCGTCGATCGTCTCCCGGGTGATCTCCTCGTCGACGGCGTACGTATTGAGGTGCGTGAGCCTCCCCCCGTCGTCGGTTTCGTACGTCTCACAGAGATGTGTCGCCAGTTCGTCCGCGACCGCGCCGTCAACGTCCCGCAGCGATCCCATGTAGAACCGCTCGCGGTACGTCCCGTGTTGACGCTGGAGCTCGTCGTAAGGTCTGTCGTAGCTCAACTGACGATCGTTGTACACGTCGATCACCTCGCCGTCGGCCGTCCGGGCGGGGAGCACGTAGTACCGATCGACGGTCCGTGGGTTCGGCGCGAAGATCGACCAGTCGGTCTGGAACGCGACGAACGCCGAGGCCCCGGCTTCGAGTTCGGCACGTGGCGTGCCGCCACCGACGTCGTCGACGGCGGCGGTGACGATGCCGAGGCCGATGACCACGGCGAGCAGTACTCCGGCTGCGACGGTCAGCCGACGTCGATCGAGCGGGAGGCGGGTCCGGAGCGACGCTCTTACCATGAACCGTGGAAGCCGGTCGGCGATCGCGATCGTCGATTCGCGGAGCCGCGTTCGTCGGGTTCCCGCGACCGCGACGAGTCGTCCACCGACGGACGAGGTGCGTGCGATCCGATCGACGACGGCGGTGGCGTCCCGCCACGCTGAGGACTGAACGAAAAGCAGGAGTCCGGCCAGACAGACGAACGAGAACGCACCGATCCGGACCGTCAACGCCATCGAGAGATGCGCGATCGTGAACGCCGCAACGAGCAGGTAGCGCGGTCGCCCCCGGAGGACCAGCAGGAGCCACGCCGAAAGCAACATTCCGAACCACGTCAGTCCGCCGAGACGGAGCAGTTCCGGCCACGCACGCAACGCGTCGCCGAAGAGGTGCGTCATCTCATCGATCCCGAGCACCAGAACGGCGACCTCGCCGCTCCACCACAGCTCCGAGGCAGTTTTGTGGTAGCCGTTAACGACGTACATCGTCACCATCTGCACGAGGATGAGCGCGGTCGCAACCCCCGCGATCGACGCACGACGCGGCCGATCCGATGCGACCGCGTCGACGGACCAGCGCTCGCCGAGCGGGAGAAAGAGGGCGAAAAAAAGCAGCGTCGCGAACAGCGTGTCCGCGAAGCTGGTGACGAACGGGTTTCGAAGATCCAGCGAGACGACCAGCACGAACGCGGCGATCGTCGTCACTCGAGTGTGGTAGCCGATAGCAAGCGCGACGCCGACCAGCCCGGTGAGCACGAACAGACCCGCCGTCCCCGTCGACGTGGCGGGAATCGTGAACACGGAGTAGGCGGCTGCGGGTTCGGCAGCAACGGCGAGCGACGAGGGGACGACTCCCTGCTCGGTATAAAAAAACACCAGGTTGCGGGATCGGGCCAACACGTCGGCGACGATCAACACGCCGGCAAGAACCCGGAACACCGCCAGCGACCGCGTATCGATCCGGACGCGCTCGCGGGCACCCTCACGGAGCCGGTGGCGGACGGAGCGGGTGTTCCGGCGGGCGTCGTCGAGCGAGGGAGTCATCGAGAGTCGGTGCCGTATGGCTCCCACCGCACGCGTCATATGTGTTGCGTCCGATCGACCTGTGGAGGTGTTAGGTCCGATCGACCCGCGGAGCCGGTTTGCGTCCGACCGATACCCCTATCCGGTCACTCCGGGCGGCGCTCACGCTGATCGCCCTCGAAACACGACCGCAATCCCGCCGATCACGGAGAGAAATCCGACCAGAAACGCGGCCGGCTGGAGAACGATCCGCTGAACGGCGACCGCCTCCGGCTCGCGGTCGACTGTCCGGGTCCGAAACTCGTACCGCGCATCGTCGACGGCCACCACGAGCAGCCCGTCGCCGAGCGTCGGCTCCGTCGGGTACGACAGCGTCTCGACCCGCTCGTCGGGATCGTCGACGACGAATCCGCCCCCGGACGAATCGTTCGCGCGATCGAACGCAGTGCGGGCGTCCGCGTCGAGTTCGGCGACGTCGATCACGTCGTCCGCGGTGTGTTCGGGGGTGTCCGGCCCGACGGGCTGGACGACGTGCGTATACGCCGACATCGGCTCGCCGACCGTCACGGGGAGATAAACCGGGTTCGCCATCAACACGAGGCCGGCGACGACGAGGCCGGCGACGAGCACCGGTCGGTGCATGGCCGGGGTTCGACGGGAGGCGATAAGAGGCTTTCCGCACGACTCCTACACGGACGCTCCACCACTCGACGGATTCCGCCGCTCGACGAACGACCGCAGTCCGACGGAACGGAGCGTCCCACCCGGGCACGGCGTGACTCGCTGTGGGATTTATGCCCGTCGGACGCGAATACGCCCCATGAACGTCGAGTTCGACTTCGATGGCGACGTGGCGTTGGTGACCGGGGCGTCGGGCGCGCTTGGCAGCGCGACGGTCGAGGCGTTTCGCGAGGCTGGCGCGACCGTCGCGGCGGCGGACTTGCGTCCGCCCGAGGACGACGACTCGCTACTCGACCCCGACGCGGGAACCACGTTTTACGAGGCCGACCTGACCGACGAGGCCGACGTCGAGGGTGTTATCGACGCCATCGTCGACGAACATGGTCGGCTCGATCACCTGATCAACGTCGCCGGGACGTGGCGCGGCGGCGATCCGATCCACGAGACGGACGCCGACCTGTACGATTTCCTGTTCGACGTCAACCTCAAGACGATGTTCCTGACGAGCAAACACGCCGTTCCCCACCTCCGGGAGACCAAGGGTTCGATCGTGTCAATATCGGCCCGCTCCTCGCTGTCGGGAGGCACCGGCGACGGCATCTACCGCGCCACCAAGGCCGGCGTCCGTCTCCTGACCGAGACGCTCGCCGAAGAGAATGGGGGCGTCGTCCGGGCGAACGCCGTGATGCCGAGCGTGCTTGACACGCCGATGAACCGCGAGATGATGACGCCGAGCGACGACTGGGTCGATCCCGCCGACGTCGCGAGGACGATCCTCGCGCTCTGTTCGGACGCCGCGAGCGTGACGAGCGGCGCGGCCGTCCCCGTCTACGGCGAGGCATGAGGCACGTCACGTCGGAGCCGTGGGACACGTCACGTCGGAGGCCTGAACGATCGTCGCCGAGTTTATCTCTCCCCGGCGAGTGCGGAGCCGCATGAACACGGACAACACCCTCCTGAACGCGGTCATCGGTGCGGTCGCGACGTTCGTCCTCTCGTTCGTACCGTTCTCCCCGATCCTCGGTGGCGCGGTCGCCGCCTACCTGGAGGGTGGCGACACCGGCGACGGCGTCCGAGTCGGCGCGCTTTCCGGGGCGATCGCCGCCTTACCGGCGCTAGGAGTGCTGTTTCTGCTCTTCGCGTTCCTCCCGTTCGCTCCCGACGTCGGCGTCGCCGCCGTCGGTGTCGCGGTGATCGTGTTCATTTTCGTCGTCGCGCTCGGCTACTTCGTCGCACTGAGCGCGCTCGGCGGACTCATCGGCGAATACGTCCGATCCGACGCCGACGGATCCGAGCGGTCATCCGGCGGATCGGAGCAGTTATCCGGGGGATCGGAGCAGTCACCGCCCGCCGACAGGGAGTTCGAGACGACCACCGGCAAGCGAAACGAGCCCTGAGAGGTCGTTTGCTCTCGCCACGGAGCGTGGCGGTTTAAGGGGATGACGGCCGGACGTGTACGTATGCAGACGCACATCGTGCCGGTCGGATTCGACTACGACCGGCTGATCGCCCCGCTCATCCGGGACCAGTTCGACGTCGACCGGGTGATCCTTCTCGAGGGCTCCGTCGGCAGCGAGGCGAACGTCGAGTACTCGCGGAACATCGCCCGCAAGCTCGAACAGGACTTCCGCAATCTGCTCGGCGCGGAAACCGTCCGCGAGCGACTGCCCGACGTGTACGATTACGACGCCGCGTTCGAGCGCGCCTTCGATCTCATCAACGCGGAGCTCGATGCCGGCGAGCCGGGCGAGACGGGCGGTAACGGTGAGACGGACGGCGACGGCGCGGGAGACACCCGCGAGGTGTGGGTGAACGTCTGTTCGATGCCCCGGCCGGTGTCGTTCGCGTTTGCGACCGCGGCCCACTCGATCATGGTCGAGCGACAGGCCGACCGCGACCGGATCCACACCTACTACACCGCCCCCGAGAAGTACCTCGAAACCGAACTCGCCGAGGAACTCCGTGCGAACCGCGATCTCCTGCGGGAGCTTCGCGATACGGGCGGCGTCGACGACGATCGGATCGCCGACCGGCTTGGGACGACGACGGACCTGCTCTCGGAGTTCGACGAGCGTGGGACCACCATCGGCGCGAAGCGGATCGGCGAGAGCCACATCGTCGAGCTTCCCGTCGCCTCCTTCCAGAACGTCAAACCCTTCGAGGAGCTCGTCCTCTTCACCCTCGGCGAACACGGCGAGTTCGACTCCGTCTCCGAGCTCGCCGAAACGCTCGCGGCCGAACTCAACGAGGAATACACCGATTCGTTCCGCTCGAAAGTGATCTACAACGTCGACCGGCTCGGCCCCGGCGGCAAAGGGTACATCGAACAGGAGTCACGCGGGAAGTCCCATCGGACCACGCTCTCCCGGATCGGCGAACTGTGGGTCCGCGCCCACGGCGGCGACGACGTCGACCTCGTCCGTCGGTAGGGATCGCCGAACTCAGGACTCGTCCTCCCGCTGCCCGCGGGCGAGCCGTGACTCCTCGTCCGTCACTTCGATCCCCGCCGTCTCGATCACGCGCTTCGCGTGGCGAGTCGCCCGACGACGGACGGCGTCGGCATCGATCCCGACGTGCTCGCCGTCCTCGTAGCGCACCGCCCCGTCGACCATCGTGAACACGACGTCGTCCCCGTGGGCGGCGTACACTAGATGTGAAAGCGGATCGTGGAGCGGCGTCGCACGCGTGCGGTCGGTCGTGAGGCCGATCACGTCCGCACGGGCGCCGGGTTCCAGCGTTCCGATGTCCTCGAACCCCGCGGCACGGGCACCGTTGACCGTCGCCATCTCCAGCACCGTTGCCGCCGGAAGCCGGGTGGCATCACACGCGTCCACCTTCCCGAGCAGGCTCGCCTGCCGCATCTCCGTGAACGGGTCGAGCGTGTTGTTACACGGCGGTCCGTCGTTGCCGAGCGCGACCGTGATTCCCCGCTCAAGATAGTCGTGAACCGGAGCGATCCCCGATCCGAGCTTCATGTTCGAGGAGGGACAGTGCGTGACCACCGTCCCCGTCTCCGCGAGCAGTTCGCGCTCGCGCTCGTCGGTGTGCACACAGTGTGCGAGCGTGACGTCGGGACCGGTGAGTCCGACCACGTCGAGCCAACGTACGTTCCGGCGGCCCGTGTCCGACTCGACGGTCTCGATCTCGTCGACGTTCTCGCTGGCGTGGGTGTGGATCGTGACGCCGTCGTATCGGTCCGCCAGATCACGACAGCCGCGAAGGCACGTCTCGGAGCACGTGACTGCGAACCGCGGGGTGACCGCGTACCCGATCCGCCCGTCGGCTGCCGCGTGGTACTCACGGAGTAGCGCCTCGCTCTCGGCGAGTCCCGTCGCTGCATCCTGCTCGAGAGCGTCCGGCGAGCGACGGTCCATCAGCACCTTCCCGAGTCGGGCACGGATCCCGACGTCGATCGCCGCCTCGAACGCCTCCGCGGGGTGGTTCACCGAGAGGTGGTCGACGACCGTCGTCGTCCCCGACTCCAGGCATTCGAGATAGCCGAGTTCGGCGGCTGCACGAGTCGCAGCTCCGTCCATCGCCGCCTCCATCGGCAACACGGCGTCGAACAGCCAATCCAGCAGCGGTTTGTCGTCGGCGATCCCTCGGCCCAGCGACTGAACCGAGTGAACGTGTCCGCCGACGAGCCCCGGCGCGATCAGGTCGTGGTCGCGACGCTCGTGGTCGGGGTACTCTCCTCGGAGGTCGTCCGCGTCGCCGACCGCGACGATCCGGGATCCCTCGACGACGACTGCACCCTCGACGAACACCGTGTTCGGATCGGCGATGACGGTTCCGGCTAGCAACATACCCATCCGTTCCACAGCGTCGACGAGCAAGAGCGTATCCGTTTCCGACCGTCCGTCCCCGTCGATCGATGTCCGTTAACCGCCGCCACGCAGTTCGATGTGGTCGTCACCGGGGCGGGCGACCCGTCAAGCGACGTATCGACGGCTATTCGTTCGACCCGGATCAAACGTGTTCATGCTGAAATACGTGACGACGAATCCGGGGAAGGTTCGCGAGGCGGAGAGCTACCTTCCTGACGGGTCCGTCGAACGGTTCGATTTCGATTACCCGGAGATCCAGGCGACCGAACTGGGACCGATCGCCGCACGCGGCGCACGCGAGGCGTACCGCGAGGTGGGCGAACCGGTGCTCGTCGACGACGCCGGACTGTTCATCGAGTCGCTTGACGGGTTCCCGGGCCCGTACTCCTCGTATGTCGAGCATACCCTCGGGATCGAACGGGTCTGGGGTATCGCCGCAGACCTCGAACATCGCCGTGCCGCCTTCCGATGCACGCTCGCATACTGCGACGGAGAGCCGTTCGCCGCCAGTCCGGACCCGGTCGATCGGGGAGACCGTGCCGCTGCCGCGGCGACGGGCCCGGACGGTGACGAGCGCGTCGGTGGCGCGTCGACCGACGACCTCCCCGTCAAACTGTTCGAGGGGTACGTTCCCGGCCGGATCGTCGCTCCACGGGGTGACGGCGGGTTCGGCTACGATCCGATCTTCGAACACGACAGCGAGACGTTCGCGGAGATGGGGGTCGAACGGAAGAACGCCATCTCACACCGGGGTCGTGCACTCGAGAAGTTCGCCGGTTGGTACGCGGACCGGTAGTCGGAGCGGCAAGGAGCCACGACACCGACGTGGCACGGGTCACGACGCCAGCGTGACGACAACCACTCACGACTGACGACCACGGCTGAGCGTCCGACCGTTTAAATTGGATACCGAACCACCATCTCCGTGCGCTCTCCGAGCGCCCCGGAGCGGGAAGCGGGTGTGCGACGCGTCGCTCCGGGGGCGGTCGCTCGCGTCGCCTGTACGCCATACGCACGGCTTCCCGGCCCGCCGACGGATCAGAATCGCGGGTCCCGATCGGGGCCCGGGTACTCACCACCGATGACCGTCGGATACAGCCGCTCCGGATCGAAGACGGTCGCGAACGCCCGTGGATCACGAACGCTCACCGGCATCCGGTCGCGGAGGCCGGCCGCCGCTGCCGGGCCGGTGAGCGACGGATCGAGGCTTATCACCTGCATTGCGCCGCCGTGATACGCCGAAGCCAGGGCGGGATGATCCCCGGCCGGGTGTGTGACCGGCTCCCGCCAGGACTCGATCGTCAGCCGCCAGTCGTCCGCGAGCGACCGCGTCGCAAGGTCGGCTATCACGGCCGCCGCGTCGTCCAGCAAGGGATCGCTCGCTACGAGCGTCGTCCACGAGTGGCGACGCAGAACGTCCAGCGCCTCGCGAGCGGCCCCGCCGACGAGCAGGTCCGCTGCGAGCACGTCGGCGTCGGCGACCACACGAGCGGGACTCCGCTCAGACCCCGTCTCGTCCACGCTCATCGATCACTCAGAGCGCCGATCACGAGTCGTCACCACCGATGTCGCGGCGCGTGGCCAACGCCCGCCGAACGGCAGTCTCGTCGACGTCGTATCCGTCCGCACGGTCGAACAGCTCCGCGAAGTTCATGCCGGGATATCACCCGGCACGTACATCGGTCTTGCGGAGTACCAGCAACGTGAGTGCACCGGCGACGAACGCGGTGCCCACGTTCGTTGCCACCCCCAGAACGCCGACACCGACGGTGACGAGCCGGTCGTCGCCGGCCATCGCCACGCGGCTCAGTTCGATACCGACCATCACGAGGAGCACCCCGAGCGCGGCGACCGGAAACGCGATGACGACGCCGGCGACGAGCGCGAGTCCGAGATACATCACTCCGAGAAACACGTTCGCGCCGCCGGTGCGTGCCCCGAACGCATGTTTACCGGCGAGACCGCCGCTCCCGTGACACATCGGCAGTCCACCCATCGGGACTGCAACGAGCGTCATCGCACCCATGCTCTCCGCGAGCCGGTCCGCTGACACCTCGCGGTCGAACAGATCCGAACAGAGCAGCGCCGTCGCCACCGCTGCGTTCCCGACGGTCATCGCCAACTGCGCGACGGTCGCCTCCAGCGCACCGATCGTGAAGGCCGGAGTACCTCCCGCGAACGCGGTGAGTTCGGGGAGCGTCGGCGCCGGAACGCCACCGAGCACGACCGCGCCGGCACCGCCGAGCGCCAGCACGACGAGCGTACTCGCGTCTCGTGACCCGGCGAGGGTGACGAGTACCACGGCGAGCGTTGCGCCCGCGGCGACGACGGGTCGGCCGAGCGCGAGGTCGAGACCGGTGAGCCCAAGCAGGAGTCCGACCGCAAGCTGTATCCCTCGGATGACGGGGAGCCCAACCAGTCGCTCGATCGTACCGACGAGACCCGCCCGCCCGGCAACGAGCAACACGGTTCCGGCGAGCAGCCCTGCCGCGACGAGCTCACCGATCGTGATCGCCCCCGCGATGGCAAGTCCCGCGAGTGCCTTCATCGGCTCGACCGACAGCGGAATGCCGTAGACGACGCCCCAAACGATCTGGAAGACGCCGAATCCGACGAGTACGTGTGGAAGCGACAGCGGCGTCACCAGCGCGAGCGAGACGACGATGGGGAGAACTGTAACCGAATCACCTAACGCGCCGGTAAGCTCTCCGAGGTCGATCCGGACGTCCTTGGTGATCGATGCGTTTTCCGCTCCCATCTGGTAAGTATGGTGATCGGCGACGGAAAGAGTTTGCCAGTAACATCACCCCGTGTCATCCGACAAAAAAGAAACTGAAATAAATCACGTCAACGGTTCCGAGGATCCGGGCTGGGCCGATCGTCGGTGAGAAGCCGTGCGGCGATCCCGTCCATCACTTTGGCTTCCGCCCGCGAAAGGTGTTCCCAGACGGTCGTCGAACCGATCGGCAACCGCTCCGCGACGTCTGCCACGCCGATCTCGCCACCGTGATCGTAGTATCCCATCTCGATCGCAGTTTTAAGTACCTCACGCTGTCTCTCGGTGAGATCCTCCAGAAACCGCGTCATCTCGAGCTGTAACGGACGTTCCACCCCCGCAACTGGAACGTTCCGAACGAGATCGACGTCGTTTCCGCCACGCTCCAGCGATCCTATCACCTCGACGAGATCGTCGTCGTCGTTGAGATACAGCGTCCAGTATTCGGTCCCGGCGGTGATCCGGGTACCGGTCCGATAGTGGACGCCCATTTCCGAGAGTCGTTCGGAGATGCTATCCCACGTCTCGGCATCGATGACGACGGACACGAACACACGGTTCGCGTCGATCCGTGAGAGCACTTCGGCCGCCACGACCGCGTCCGCACGCCGAAAGTCGGCAACGAACGATTCGATCCGATCCGGAGGGCCGCGGAGTTCGACGATCCGTTTCCGCTCTGTTTCTTGGCCGGTCATCGATGAGACCGAACGGAACGTGACGTCCGGGTGCCGGGCGCTGACTTCACATTCGGGCTCTCCACGATGGCGAACGCCCAGCGTCACTTCGCGCATACGAGTGGGATGCGGCCTCGACTCAAACCCGTTTCGGCCGGTAGAGAGCCGTACGCTTATGCGATCGTGACCCGTACGATCCGGTGAATGGCCGATCAGTCCTCCCATCGCCCGACCGACGCCGGCGGGTCCGAAGGCGAGGTAGTCGCCCATGAGGCGCGTCCACACGACTCCGCCGTCGACGATGCCGTCAAGCGGCGACTCGAGGAGGCGTACCTGAACGAGGGATCCGGGGTGCTGATCGTCCAGCGGGTCCGGTCGGTCGGCGATGGAACGGAAGTCGTCGTCGAAATGCGACCGCCACACGGTGGCGCCACGCACACGGAGCGTTTCGACGGCCCGAAACACGGATCGCTCGACGAGTGTGAGGAGCTGTTGGCGTTTCTCGAGTCGGCCGGGGTGTCACCGCTCGATCTCGATGGGCTCGTCGGAACGCGGATTCCAGCCACGTTCGATCCGGAGCGCGGGTGGCGTCTCGACGGCGCGTTCGCCCGCCGGGATGGTAAAGAGCGGACCACGTCCTCGTGGCGGCAGTTTCGTGAGTGGCTCGGTACCTACCGCGACTGGCTTCTCGTGGTGCTCATCGTCGGCGTGGAGCTACTGTTCGTCGTCCTGTTGATCCTCGCGTTCGGGTAAACGCAGGACGGAACCACACGGGTAGTGACGGGTGGTTGGGGTTGAGCGAGACGACGCTTATTCAATGTGGCCTTCGCGCCGAAGCTGGTCCGCGTCCTCCTCGCTGTATCGCCACTCGACGTTGGCCTTCTCGTCCTGCCAGGACCACGGTTCGGCGAGGACGACATCCCCCTCGTTGATCCACGTTCGATACTTCATGCGGCCGGGGATGCGGCCGAGTCGCTCCTTGCCGTCCACGCATCGCAGGCGGACGTGGTTGCCGCCGAGGTGTTCAGTTACCACGGCAAACACTTCGTCGCTCGAGGGCATACGGAGGTTCCGACGCCCGGATTCTTCGCTCACAGAAGTCGTAATACCCACACCCTGATAAGTGATGGGAGACGCGTGCTATCGACGCCCGTGGCACGGACGCCCCGTCCGATCGACCGACTGGGAGCTCGCGGGGCGCTCGCGATGCCCCATCCGGCTCATCGTGGTCCCGACTTTGCGCCCTGTCGGGGCGCCGGAGGCCCACCCACACCGCCGTGTCTGCGGGGTGTCGGAGCCGAGCGAAGGCTTCAAACGGACCGGGACTCATCGAGCATGCATGGAAGAGATCATCCTCGACGAGGACGACGAGATGCTCGCCCCCGCCGTCGTCGTCGCGACCATCGCACTTATCGGCGTGTTCGTGGTCGGTACTCTCTACCAGCTCGTCGGGCTGGTGGTGTGACGCTCCGCTGGCCGCAGCGACGGTCGGCGAGTCATTCCGAATCGGTGACATCCGCTTCGAGCACGCCGACTCCATCGATTTCCGCCCGAACGGTGTCTCCGGCCTTGATCACGCCGGCACCGGGAGTCCCGGTGGCGATCACGTCGCCGGCCTCCAAGGTCATCACCCGCGAATGGAACGAGACGAGTTCCGGCGGGGAGAACAACGTTCTGTCGAGCGATTTTTCGGCGATAACGTCACCGTTGATCACGGTTCGGACCGTAACGTCCGCGAGTCGGTCGGCCGTGGCGGGAGCGGAGAGCCACGGTCCGACGACGAGAAACGTGTCGTAGCTCTTTGATCGCGTGAGGAATCTGGGGTTTCGCTGGAGCACGTCCTCCGCAGTCATATCGAGTATCGGAACAAACCCTGCGACCACGTTATCGAATGCGGCCTCGTCGACGTCCCGGGAAGTTCGACCGATGACGACGCCCAGTTCGGCCTCCGCGGTGACGCGCTCGGATTCCGCCGGCGGTGGTAACCGGATCGGACCGCCGGGGGCGGTCAGCGTCGTCCGTGGCTTCATGAAGCTGGCCGGCTCCGCCGGCCGAGCCGCATCGAGGTCGGCGGCGTGGTCCGCGTAGTTCAGACCGATACCCCACAGCTTGCCCGGATCGAACGGCGTCGCGAAGCGAAGGCTCTCCACCGGCGTGCGAGACGCCGGGAGCTCGTCGAGCGACGGAACCGTTGCTCCGAGCGCGTCGTTCGTCGTGTCGTACCCCGCGGTGGAAAGGGGAACGAACCCAGCACCGTCGCCGACGAGCTGTCGCCCCTCGACCGTCCGCGCCAGCCGATACGTCTCGCCGGTCATGTGACGCTCACAGGTTCGCGTTGCCCGCGCCGCCGTCGATGACGATCGACTGGCCGTTGATGAACCCCGATTTTGGCGACGAGAGGAACGCGACGGTGTTGCCCAGTTCGATCGGGTCACCGACGCGACCCAGCGGATTCCGTCCCCAGTCCTTGAGCCCCTCCTCGTAGGAGTCGTACTCGCCTCGATCGATCGACTGCTCGATGAGATCGCTGATGCGGTTGGTCTCGTGTGGACCCGGCAGCACCGCGTTCGCGCGGACGTCCGGGGCGAGTTCCTTCGACAGGGTCTTTTCGAGTCCGATGACGCTCATCCGAACGGAGTTCGAAAGCACCAGTCCGTCGATCGCCTCCTTCACCGACCGGGAGGTGATATTGACGATCGTGCCGCCGTCACCCCCCTGAAGCGGCTCGGCACACGCTCGCGTGAGTCGGACGACGCTCATTACGAGCAGTTCGTAGGTCCGTTCCCAGTCCTCGTCGTCGGTGTCGAGAAACGCGCCCGACGGCGGACCGCCCGCAGAGGTGACGAGATGGTCGAGCCGATTAAACTCCTCGAGCGTGACGTCGACGAGCTCGTTGATGTCGTCGGGGTTCGTGAGGTCACCCTGGACGGCGACGACGCGTGCGTCGCCGGACGCCTCCGCAGTTAACTCCGATTTGGCGTCCGCGAGTCGGTCCGCGTCCCGGCCGTTGATGACGACGTCGACTCCCTCTCGGACCAACGCCGTCGCGGCGGCGAAGCCGAGGCCACTGCTCGATGCGGTCGTCAACGCGACGTTTCCCCCGATGTTCAGATCCATACGCGTCCGTCATCTCCCGACGGTTTAATGATTGGCGACACGGCGTCGCACGCCGTGTCCATCGAATTAAAAATGGAGATCGGGCCGAGGCGGGTAGCTGGCGAAACACCGGCGTGGCGTCAGTCCTCCTCGACGACTTCGGGGTCCTCGAGCGCGGACTGGAGCGAGTCGAGGCCGTTGACCCACTCGGAGACGAGACCGTATTCGAGTTCCTCGACGAGATCGATCTCAAGCGGTTTCCCGTCGATGATCCGGGTGCCGGCCTGGACGACGTACCCGAGCGCGGCGTCGAGATCCTCCTCGGCCTCCGCGTCGGCCGCGGCACGGACGAACTCCTCGACGTCGCCGTCGACGACGCCTCCCACGACGTACTCCTCGGCCGCATAAAACACGGGGACGAGCGACGTCTGTACGCCGTCGATCAGGATGAGCTTGTCCTCGTCGTCGAACGAGACCTCCGCGAGAACGATGTCGCGCACGGTGTGGATCTCCTCGACCGCGCGCTCGTCGTCTATCCGACCGTCGTGCAGCGCGGTCAACACCTTCGCGATGGCGATGGCGGCGTCGTCCTGCAAGTTTAAAAGGAGTCGGGCGGAGTCCTCGTTTTCCGGGTCGATCTCCTCCTCCTCGAGACGGGTCAGCCAGTTCTGCCAGCGTTCTTCGGAGTAGAACGTTTCTACGGCCTCATCGTCGGTCATACAACGGATCTCTCCCGGCCGACTCAAATGCCTTTCCTATCGCGGCCCCCACGAGGGGCCATCACACCCGCGAGACCCCGTTCCTCGGCACATCGCTCGCCGGGACGTCACGGCCCGAGACCGTGCTCTGCGAGACGGGAGCGTTACGCGTCGTCCCCGGAGAGCGTTTCCATGGTGTCGATCCCGTACACTGCGGCGGGGACCGTGACGTGTGCCCGGCGGACGGCGTCGTCGTATCCCTCCGCGAGCAGCCACCGAACGCGACGCGGGACGGTTTTGGGACCGAGCACCGCCCCGGGGCGGTCGGGATCGTCGACGAAGTCCGTCTCCATCAGGAACGGCTCGCCGGACTCGGCTGCACGTTCCAACCGGTCCTTCCTGCTCATCACGCTGGGGATCGGTCCGTCGAGCCGGCCCGCAGCGTAGTGTTTCACCACGTGTTCCGGATCGAGACCGGCGCCTCTCGCCATCTCTGCCACGTCGGTTAGATCCTCGCTCGCCTCCGTGTGCAGCTGGACCGCGCAGTCGAGTTCGGCACCCAGCTCGAAGGCGTGTCGCATCACCGCGTTGGACGCGTCCCATACCGCATCACTCACCTCGTAGTGGGGGCGACCGGATTTGAGCGCGAGCGCGCGTCCCTCGTCGACGAGCGTCGCCGCGACGTCGAGTCCCCCGCACATCAGTTCGGCCGCGGCGTCGGGTTCGAGGCCCCGGTCGCCGACGAGCCGACTGATGAGGCCGGGGTGGATCCCGAGCACCGGCCACGCGCGCCCCGGAAGCAGTTCGGTCGCGTCAACGACGACGTCGACCGTCTCCTCGAAAACCGGGCGAAACTCCGCCGGGTCGCCGGCTTCGACGCCGAGGTGCCACGACGGTTTGTTCACCACGAGCAGGTGCGTACCGCCCAGTCGGGCGAACTCCTCGACGGCGTCGAGCCCGCGTCCGTGGCGTGGATCGAGATGCAGGTGGTTGTCGAGCACCGGCGTTTCGAGGTCGTCCTCCATGTCCCACAGTGGGACGTCACGTCGCATATCGGTTGCGCGTCGTTGTCATCGGCCGATGGCCATCAGTGGTGCCGTCTCGGTCGCCGGGGCAGGCGTCGCGGCAGGCAGTGGGTATCGTCCCGCCGATCCGGATCCGACGGACGGAAGCGGCCGGGACCGATACGTAGGGTCTATGAAGCTCCGTTTTCTCGGCGGTGCGGACGAAGTCGGCCGCAGCGCCGTTCTTGTGAACGACTCGCTGCTCCTCGATTTCGGCACGCTCGCTTCGGACCCACCGCGGTTCCCGGTTGAGGTGCCCGAGCCGGAGGCGGTCGTCGTCTCACATGGCCACCTCGACCACGTCGGGTCGATCCCGGCGTTGCTCTCCGGGTCGGCACGCCCACCCGTGCACTGGACGCCCCCCACGCGCGAACTCGCCATGCTGCTCGGTCGCGACACCCTGAAGCTCCACGGCGGAACGTTCGGCTGCCCGTACACCGAAGCCGACCTCAAACGCGTTCCGGAGATGTCCGAAACGCACGGGTACCGGGAACCGTTTCTCGCCGCGGGTCACGAAGTCACGTTGTTCGACGCGGGTCACATCCCGGGAAGCGCACACGTCCTCGTCGACGACGGCGACACTCGACTGCTCTACACCGGTGATTTCCACACGGACGACCAACGGCTCGTCTCGGGAACGTCGGAACGGCCCGATGCCGACGTCGTGGTCTGTGAAAGCACGTACTCCGACGTCGAACACGAATCCCGATCCGTCATGGAGGAACGGTTCGCCGAGAGCGTGAAGACGACGCTCTGGGAGGGCGGAGCCGTCGTCGTCCCGGCGTTCGCGATCGGTCGAACACAGGAGATGATGCTCATCTGTGAGGCGTACGACATCCCGTGTTACGTCGACGGAATGGGAACGCAGGTAACCGAAACGTTTCGACGGTATCCTGGCTTCCTTCGAGACGGCGACGCGTTTCGTCGAGCGAAATCACACGCCAGATTCGTCACTGGACGGGACGGGCAACGAAAACGGATCGCCGACCAACGAGCGGCGATCATCACCACCAGCGGAATGCTGTCCGGCGGCCCCGCGATGACGTACGTCCCCGAGATCCGATCGAATCCGGTAAACAAGGTCACGATGACCGGCTATCAGGTCGAAGGAACGCCCGGGCGGGAGCTCGTCGAGACCGGCAGCGCGCCGTTCGACGGCCGGATACTACCGGTGAGCGCGAGCGTCGAGCAGTACGATCTTTCCGCGCACGCCGACCGCGACGGACTCCGAGCGTTTCTCGAGCCGTACGACAGCGACGACGTATTCGTCGTTCACGGTGATCGATGTGGGGCGTTCGCCGAGGAACTCCGCGAGGACGGTTTCGACGCGACCGCACCGACGGTTGGCGCGACACACAACGTCTGACGGCTTCGGGGGGGTTTCCCGCGCTGTTAGCTAACGAACGCCGGCGATCCCGTATGCGGTCGTCGCCCGCGATCGGCTCCGCGATCGCGTATCATCGGGTGATCCTCACTACAGGGTCGTCTCCCGGACGGTCGTGTCCGGGTGATCGAGGAGCGACTCGTCGAACGTCGTTCCAAGGCCCGCGCCGGTGGGGAGATCGAGCGCGCCGTTAGTGACCGACAGCGGATCGGTGACGAGATTTCGGTGCCACCCGTCGTATCGGTCGCGGATCGTCTCCATGACGTAGAGGTTCGGGATCGCGGCACTGAGGTGCGCGTTTGCGAAGTGGAGCACGGGCCCCCCCGAGTTGTGGGGCGCCACCGGGAGGTGATGGGCCGCCGCAGTCTCCGCGATCGCGCGCGCCTCGCTTATTCCGCCAGTCCAGCAGAGGTCCGGCATGACGATATCGACGGCGCCAGTCTCGATGGCTTGCGTGAACTCGTAGTTCCCGATCAGCCGTTCGCTCACACAGAGCGGAACGTCGGTCGCCCGAGCGAGGCGGCGGTACGCGTCGAAGTTCCCCTTTCGGATGACGTCCTCGACCCATATCGGGTCGTACTCCTCGACTGCGCTGACCAGCCGCTTCCCAGCGGTAACGGACCAGAGTCCGTGAAACTCGACGGCAATGTCCATGCGGTCCCCGACCGCCGTTCGGATGCGTTCGATCGGGGCGAGACCGGCCCGTACGTCCTCCGTCGAAATGCGCTGTCCACGAGTCTTTTCGGCGAACTCGTCGAAGGGCCACACTTTCATCGAGGTGATCCCCTGATTGAGCAACGACTCGGCGAGCGCCACCGGCTCGCTCATGAAATCGTACTCGTCGTAGCACGTGTTGTACGTCGGGATCCGGTCCCGTGCCGCACCTCCGAGGAGCTGATATATCGGTTTCCCGGCGCTCCGTCCCTTGATATCCCAGAGTGCGATGTCGAGTGCGCTCATGGCACGGTACTCCGCGCCGGCGTGGCCGTAATAATTGAAGTACGTGGCCAGATCGTCCCTGATTCGGGTAATGTTCCGCGGATCCGCTCCGAGTATCCGATCCGCTATCGGACCGTGCACCGCCGCCTCCTCCATGCCACCCTGTGGGAACGTCTCTCCCAGTCCGACGATCCCCGCGTCGGTGTGGACGCGGAGCATCGTGAGCTGGATGTCGCGCTCCGTGTCGGTGAGATCGGACTGATCGTCGAACCGGACGGTCTGTAAGCCGGTGATCTGCATGCCCGTCGATATCGGCGATCACGACGAAAAGATACCGGTGAGTGAAGCAGGTCGGTGATCGAACTCGGCGTCCGCGCCGACGGAGTGCCGAGTGTCCGTTTCCCCGCTCTCGAACTCCCTGGTGCGACGTACCCCCCGACCGAGCCGGAGCCATCCCTCTCAAGAGCGAAGACGGTAAATTTCCCGGCCGGATAGAACCGGCAATGAGCGATCGAGACCAGTACTACAACCGCGCCAAACAGCAAGGGTATCGCTCGCGTGCCTCGTTCAAGCTGAAACAGATCGACGAGGACGCGACCTTGTTCGATCCGGGCGACGTCGTGGTCGACCTTGGGGCGGCCCCCGGTGGCTGGCTGCAGGTCGCCGCGGAGTCGGTCGGCGAATCGGGAACCGTCGTCGGGGTCGATCTCCAGCGGATCGACGACGTAGCGGAGCACGACGTCGAGACGATTCGGGGGGACATGACCGAGGAGCGCACGCGTCACCACCTTCGGGAGGCCGTCGGTGAGCGGGGCGCCGACGTCGTCGTGAGCGACATGGCACCGAACATGACCGGCGAGTACTCCCTTGACCACGCACGCTCCGTCCACCTCGCCGAACAGGCGTTCGACGTCGCGACCGAGCTGCTCGCACCCGGCGGCGACTTCGTCGTGAAGGTGTTTCAGGGAGAGGACCTCGACGCGTTCCGCGATCGGGTGGGCGAGGAGTTCGAGTACGTCCGGACCATGTCGCCGCCCGCATCCCGCGACGCCTCCTCGGAGGTGTATCTCGTCGGGAAGGGACGGCTGACGGTACCCGTCGAGGAGGGCGATCGGATCGAAGTCGAGATCGAGGAGCTCGGCGAGGAGGGTGACGGGATCGCCTACCTCGAAGGGTACTCCCTCTTCGTTCCGGGCGCCGCGGTCGGGGAGACCGTGGAGGTCGTCGTCGACGACCTCAAGCCGCGGTTCGGTTTCGCCGAACGCGTGGACTGATCCGTCGCTCGGGGCGAGGAAGCGGTCGGTCGGGATCGCAGCCGGATCGCGGTCGGGGCCAGTCCGACCGTAGTCGGGGCCAGTCCGATCGCGGGCGGATGCTCGTCGTGCACGACGACCCCCCGGTTAACGGTATCATGCAGAAACGGGAGATCGATGACGAAAGCAGCCATCATCGTGTACGTGGGGACCGAACAACCGTCGGATCTGGGCCGCGTCGTCAACGCTCTGGAGGCCGTCAGGGAGTTCGACCGCGAGGGCGACGAGGTGAAGCTCCTGTTCGATGGCGGCGTCCAGTGGATCGGCGAACTCTCCGATCCCGATCGCGATTATCAAGGGTAATACACCGCCGTCGAGGAACACGCCGCGGTGTGTGACTACTGTGCGAGCGCGTACTGCGTCGACGAGGCGGTCGCCGCTGCCGGTTTAGAGCGGGTCGACGAGTTCGAGGGTCACCCGAGCATCCGCGATCTGGTCGCCGACGGATACGAAGTGATCACGTTCTGAGCGACGGATGCGAAATGAGCGCGTTCCGAGCGACGAGCCCGTCAGTCGTTCCGGAACGCCGACGCGACCGTTTCGACGTCGGCGGCGACTCGGTTGCGGTCGAGATCCTCGCCGCGGTACGCTCGCTCGACGACCCCGTCGGGATTGACGAGCAGCGTGACGACGACGTGTGCGAAGTCGTACCCTTCGACACGTTCGCTGTCGACCTCCCGCTCGAACCCGATGCCGAGCCGTTCCGTGACGACCTCCCGGGCCGCTTCCGGGGTCTCGGGACGGAGGTAGTGCCAGTTGCCGGCGTCGAGGTCGACCCCGAACGTGTCGGCGTTCTCGCGGAGCATCCCCGCGTCGTCACGCTCGGGATCGAACGTGATCGGAAGGAACGCGGTTGCGTCCGTCAGCCCCGCTTCGGCGACGAGTCCCTGGACGCCCGCAAGCTGGTTCAGGAGGATCCCGCACTCCGCCGGGCAGGAAGCGAAGAAGGCCGTGTATACACACGTGCGATCGATACGCTCCGTGTCGACGGTGGTCTCGGCGATCGGGTCCGGAAGCTCGAACCTTGGGAACCGCTCGCCGTACGCCGGATATGCGAGCGCGTCGCTCTCGGCGACCTGATCCTCCTGCGGATCGAGCACGACGCCGTCCGGGTCGTCGTCCAACAGGTCGGACACACAGCCGGCGAAACCGGTCGACGCCGCCGCGCCGATGCCACCGAGTACCGACCGACGGTGCATGGACGTTCGGACGGGACGGACACACAAAGCCCGTCTGGTGGGATCGTCGAACGGCGCTGGTGGGATCGTCCGACGGGGTCAGCCGAGCACGAGCCACAGCTGGACCCCGCCGGCAGCGACGAGTAGCGCGCCGGCGACGCGGCTCGCTGCTGCAGACAGCGAGGCGAACCGCGAGGTTCCGGCGTCGTAACCGGCGGCGATCGCCGCGGTCGCCGAAAGGAGGAGCGCGGCGAACGGGACGGTCAACGCGGCGAACACGCCGAGGGTCGCGGCGGGCGGGAGCGCGAACGACCGTACGACCACCGCGAGGAACAGCGGAGCCACGCAGCCGGCCGCAGCGACCGCGTACAGCGCGCCGAACAGTCCGAACCCGACGACGCTCGTTCGTCGTCGCGGCAACAGCGGACGGGGACCGAGATCGATATCGACGTCCGCGAGGATCAGCGCGCCGAGGCCGACGAGTACGGCACCGACGCCCGCCTCGAGCGCCGGCAACGCGGACCGTACCGCACTGCCGGCGGCCGCTGTGACGGCTGCGAGCGCCGCGAACGCGACGACGACGCCGACGACCGCCGCGCCGCCACGCACTAGCGCCCCCGGAATCGGGGACCGACCGTCGTCGACCGCCGAAACGTAGTAGCCGACGTATCCCGGCAGCAGCGCGTACGCACACGGCGAGAAGAATGCCGCAACGCCGACCCCGGCGGCGAAGCCGGCGCTCGCGATCGGATCGGTCATCGATGCGAGCGCCCGGAGTCGATGAGGCGGTTTCGGTCGCGGACGACGTCGGAGGGGTATGACCGTCCAGTCACGCGTTCTTGATGATCGCCGTCAGTCTCGACGCCTCCATCGACCCGGCGTCGGCGTACGCGATGCGGCCGGCGTCGTCGAAGACGACGGTGTACGGGACCGACCCGGCGTCGAGCGACGTGGTGAGTGCGAGCTCGTCGTCGAGGCCGACGGGCCAGGCTCCGTCGTGCTCGCGCCACCAGTCGACGACGTCCGCGCGGTCGACCGAGACGCCGACGGGCTCGTTCGTCAGCGAGACGAACGCGGCATCGACGGCCTCGTTCACCGTCCGGAGCGTCGTCATGTACGACGCACACGTGGAACACCACGTCGCGAACAGCTCCAGCACGGTCGTTTCGCCGGGCCGCGGAACGTCGATCCGGCCGGCTTCGCTGCCGGGGGCATCGAGCGTCTCGACGCTGACGGGGGCGACGCTCTCGTCGGGATCGGAACGTCCGAAGGGCGTTCCCGATCCGGATCGGCGGGTCGCGGCGAACCCGCCGCCGACCACTCCGACGCTCCCGATGCCGACGAGCAGATCACGACGTCGCATCGTGTCGGGACACGGGAATGCGGCGGTTCACGGCGGCGATCCGTCGTGCGGGATCGGGCTGCCGTGCTGCGTGTCGTCGATCGACACCGATCCATAGCTCGCGGAATCGGCCCGTACGGTGCATATCGACGCTAGGGGATTCACGGATAAATCCGGTCTGGTACGGATGTCGAACGCGACCCGGATCGACGATGACCGGGGCGACGAGCACCGGACCGTCGATGTATAATGAACTCATGAACCGCGCTCCCGAGGACCACACCGATTTTGTAGCGGTCGGTCGAACGGCGTACGTGACCAGCGCAACGTCGTCCGTCGTCGGAAACGCCCGCCTCGTGGTCGACGCGGCGCTCGACCAGCGCGTGACGTTTCTCGCCGCAAGCGTCGCCTACTACGCGTTCGTCTCGCTGATCCCGGCGCTCCTGCTGCTCGTGGTCGTCGCAAGCGCCGTCTTCGGCGACGTCGTCGCCGGCAGCCTCCTCGAGGCGACCGGAGAGTTTCTCACGCCCACTGGCGAGGACGCCGTCGCGACCGCGGTCGCCTCCGCACAGGGACGCTCGGGGGCAACGGTGTTCGGACTCCTCGTGCTCGCGTGGTCGACGCTGAAGGTGTTCCGTGGGCTCGATACCGCGTTCCTGCAGGTGTACGGCGTCGAAGAGACGGTCGGCTTTCTCGACCAAGTCGTCGACGCGGCGTCGGTCGTCGTCGGCGTCGGCGTCGGCATCGCCATCATGGTCGCCGTCGGCACCTTCGTCGCCGCGGTCGACGCCGTTCCGCTCGTCGAGACGGCGAGCATCCTGCTTTTGCCCCTGCTACTTACCGTCGTGTTTCTGCCGATGTACTACCTCCTCCCCTACCCCGAGGTGAGCGTTCGGGAGGCGCTGCCGGGCGCCGCCTTCGCCGCGATCGGGTGGACCGTGCTACAGGCCGGGTTTCAGGTGTACGCGGCCGGTGCCGGACAGTATCAGGTGTACGGGGTCATCGGCGGAATCCTCCTTCTGGTGACGTGGCTGTACGTCGCCGCCATCGTCGTCGTGCTGGGTGCGGTGATAAACGTCGTGCTCGAGACGGGGCGTGGCCCGGAGTTCGGCGACGACGGAGTCGAGGAGTCGGTGCGTGATCCCTCATCCCGGTCGGGCGATGCCGCGGACCGGCAGCTACAACACGGACGCGTCCGACCCACGAGTATGAACGAAACGTCGGACGAGGAGGGCCCGGACCGGACGGCCGGGCCGTTCGACGACACCGATGAGCGCCCGCGCGGGGCCCCGGACGTCGCCGCGCTACGGGAGGACGTCGATCGGCTGCGCGCACAGCTCGACGAGTTCGAGGACGACGTCGAGCGACGCACCGTCGATCGTCCGACCCTCGAATCGGAGCTGAAGGGGTACGTTCGCTCGCGGATGCGCCGCGGTCACGCCCGCGGGTGGGGTCCATACCTCGTGTTGCTGTACGGGACGATCATGACGATCGGCGCGTTCGCGTATCTCGACGGAGTCTACGCGATCGCCGCGATGCTCGTTCTCGGACTGTCCACGCTGGGCCTGTACACGCTGTTCATCATCGTCGGGATCGGCTTGAATTTGATCGAGACCCCGGGCAGGGCACTCGAATACGCTCGCAGCCGTGGCGGCGACGACTGATCGGAGCCACACCGGTTTGGGACTCGATGCGGGAGAGCGCGTACACGACGTGACCGTCACCGCGGTTTCACCCGATCGCGGGATCGGGGAGTTCGCCCTTGTCGAGGCGCTGCCGGACGTCGCCATCGTCGTCCTCGCGGCGGTCACCCATTTCGCCGACCCGTGGTTTCTCTTCGGGCTACTCGCGCTCGGCTACTGGCTGGCTGACGATCGGGTCGCCAGCGATCCACGCGCTAGCGGTGCGACCGCAATCGCGATCGTCGCCTGCGGCTACGCCGCCGTGTCGCTCGGGAAGGTGGCGTTCGCGGTACCTCGACCACCCGGCGCCGCCGCGGTGGCGTCGAGTGACGTCCCGACGTGGCTCCCCATCCTGCTCGTCGGTTGGTTCGAGGGGCAGCTCGTCTCCGACGGGTTCGGCTTCCCAAGCGGGCACGCGACGGGGGCGGTCGTCGGCTACGGCTCGCTTGCCCTGCTGTGGAACCGGATCGGGCGCCGTCGGTTGCGGCTCGTCCTCGCCGCCGGTATCGCCGTCGGCGTGTCGCTATCGCGGATCGCCATCGGCGTCCACTACGTCGTGGACGTCGTCGCCGGCGCGCTCGTCGGTACTGCCGTCGTCGTGGGGGGACTGTGGATCGCGGGCGGCAGTCCGCTGCGGTCGGACACCGGGGGATCGGCGCCTCCCGGCCCGACTCCCGTCTTCCTCTGTGCGGCGTTCGTCTCTCTGCTCGCGGCCGGAGTCGCGGTCGCGGGGGGACACGTCGACGAGGTCGTCGAGGCCGCGATCGGGATCGGGACGGGAGTCGGCGGCGCGCTCGGCTGGCGGTTCGCCGACGAGAGCGATCCCCCGCTCCCCATGTCGTTCGTCGTGCCGGCGCTCGTCGCCACCGGCGGCCTCTGGATGGGGGCGTTCGCGCTCGGCAATGTGGTCTCGGCGTCCGCCCTCACGGCCGCCATCGCGACGACGCTGGCGACGAGCGTCGCCGTCGTGGGCGTGATCGTGATGCCGTCGCTGGTCGGACGGGTAAGCCATACTGATAAAAACGCGTGACGGTCGGCAGCCCGGTTCGAACGTCCTCGTGAGGGTCCCTCTAGAACGTCTCCAGGTAGCGATCCTCCTCCCACTCGGACACCTGGGTGAGGTACTCGCTGAACTCCTGGGACTTCGCCTCGGGGAACTTCTCGGAGACGTGCGGGCCGAGCGCGTCGAGGATGACCTCGTCGTCTTCCAGCGCCTCGACGGCCGCACCGAGGTTCGGCGGGAGGGTCTCGATGCCGTACTCCTCGCGCTTCTCGTCGTCGAACTCGTAGATGTCCTCGCGGACCGGGTCGCCGGGGTCGGCGTCCGTCTCGATGCCGTGGAGGCCGGCCGCAATGAGCGACGCCATGCCGAGGTACGGGTTACACGAGGGGTCGGGGCTGCGGACCTCGAAGCGTGCGGAGACGCCCGCTGCGTCCGGCACGCGGACGAGTGCCGAGCGGTTCGTGTCGGACCATGCGACGTAGATAGGTGCCTCGTAGCCGGGCACCAGCCGCTTGTAGGAGTTCACGGTCGGGTTGGTGACGGCCGTGAACGCGGGCGCGTGGTTGAGCACGCCGCCCATGAACTGGTAGGCCGTCTCACTCAGGTTGAACTCGTCGGAGTCGTCCGCGAACGCGTTGTTGCCATCCTCGTCGAACAGCGAGATGTGGCTGTGCATCCCCGAGCCGTTGATCTCCGCGATCGGCTTGGGCATGAACGTCGCGTGGAGGCCGTGTTGGGCCGCGACCGCGCGGACGACCGTCCGGAACGTCGCGATGTTGTCCGCCGTCGTGAGCGCGTCGTCGTACTTGAAGTTGATCTCGTGTTGTCCCTGGGCGACCTCGTGGTGGGACGCCTCGATCTCGAAGCCCATCTCCTCTAACGTGAAGATGATCTCCTTGCGGACGTCCGAGGCGAGGTCCTTCGGCGCCATGTCGAAGTAGCCACCCTTGTCGTGCGGGTTGGTCGTGGCGTTCCCATCCTCGTCGGTCTTGAACAGGAAGAACTCCGGCTCGGGACCGATGGACACGGTGTACCCCATGTCGTCGGCCTTCTCGAGGACGCTTTTCAACACCTGACGGGGGCCACCCTCGAACGGCTCGCCGTCGGTGTCGACGATGTCACAGACGACCCGGGCAGCCGCCGACCCGTCCTCGCCGTCGCGCCACGGAAGTATCGCGAACGTCTCCGCATCGGGAACGAGCCGCATGTCCGACTCCTGGATGCGAACGAATCCTTCGATCGAAGAGCCGTCGAAGTAGATTCCCTCGGTGAATGCCTTCTCGGCCTGATGGGCCGGAACGGAGACGTTCTTCACGACGCCGAGAATGTCCGTGAACTGAAGCCGAAGGAAATCGACGTTCTCCTCGTCGATCTCGTCGAGTACTTCCTGCTCTTCTGCACTGAGTCCGCCGTCTGTCTTTGCGTGTTCGTCCGTCATGTTCTGGACGCTTAGTCGATTATCTGCCAGTATAAAGGCCTTGTCGCTTGGTGCATGAACCGCCGCACTCGGATCGGTAGTGGACGTTCGTAAAGTTCTAAACCCCCCGAGACGTTTGTGGGTGTAATGACGTACGAAAACCTCGACGCCAAGCTCGTGAACTCGTTACTCGGAAACGGTCGCGCCAGCCTCCGCAGCCTCGGGGAGGAGCTCGACGTCTCGGTGACGACGGTCTCGAACCACCTTCGGGACCTCGAGGACGAGGACGTGGTCCGGGGATACACCCCGATCGTCGATTACGACAAGCTCGGCTACGACGTGACCGCCATCCTCCAGCTCAAGGTGGAGGGAAGCGCGCTGCCCGATATCACCGAGAAGCTCCGGCAGGAGAAGCAGATGGTGAGCGTCTACGAGGTCACCGGCGATTACGACGTGATCGCCATCGGGAAGTTCACCGACACCGACGGCATGAACGACCAGATCAAGGCGCTGCTCACCGACGCCGACATCCGCGAATCGAACACGAGCGTCGTGCTCAACGCGGTCAGCGAGAACGAGCAGTTCGATCTCGACGTCGACGAGTAACGACCGACCCGACAGCGGGGCATCCGTGGCACATCAGCCGATCGGGACTGACACCTGAGCCTACGGGTTCGCCGGCTCGTCGGGACTCACGACTCGGACGCGTCGCCGTCTCCACCGTCGGACTCCTCCCGGCGCGTGGCGTACTTCCGCGAGAATCGGCGGTCGGAGAGCTCGCCGCGGGCGACGTCGATCGCGTCGCACACGAGTTCGACCGTGGCTCGGTCATCGGCCGGGCGTAGAACCGGGTGTCCGTCGGTCTCGTTCTCGCCCGATTCCGCCACGTCGCGTCGATCGTTCGAGGTCGACTCGCTCATACTCGGTTGGACGATCCCACGCACCCTTCCGATTCCGCTTTATACGTTCACCGCTTTAATAATAGATCAGGCGTCGGCGTCTTCGAACACGTCTTTGACGAGCTTCGCCTGCGCGGTCCGGAGCCGCTGTGAGAGCGCGGATTTGCTGATGTCGAGTTCGTCGGCGAGGTCGCCAAGTCCGATGTCTCGGTCGTCGTCGAAGTAGCCGCGCACCACCGCGAGCTCGAGGCCCTGACGCTGTTTCGGGGTGAGCGACGAGAGATCGAAGGTGACCTGTTCGGTCGCCTCCGGGCCCTCGACGACCGCGAGGCGGACGAGCCGGACGTGCCCGATCATTTCCTCGAGATCGCCGATGAGTTCGCGGATCACCTCGCGATCGTCGACGTACGTCGTGACGAGCATCGTCCCTTCCTCGACACGCTGCACGTGTGGCACGCAGCCGAACTGCTGGAACGCGTAGCAGAGACAGTCGTCGCCGACCTCGCCGGTCGCCTTGATGATGCCGTCCTCACCGGCGGGCTGGAGGTCGACGCTGCACTCGGTGCCGACGGCGTTGACGTCGACGTCGGCGACGCTGTCGGCCTCGTCGACGATCGGACAGTCCCAGTCGCGACCGGGCTCGATATCCAGATCGACCCGAAGTCGACGGCGGGACGTGCCGCCGGCGGCGTCTGACATAGCCGCAAGTAGCTGGTGAAGGGGTATATGTATTGTCCATCGGAGATCCCCAAACGGAGCGGGGTCAGCTATGACAGCGACGGCATCCCGCCTCGACTACTCCGCGTCCGCCTCGGCCTCCGGGGCCGAACCCTCGTCGGCCTCGCCGGTGTCGCCTTCCTCCGAGCGGGCTGCCACCAGAGCGCCGCTGGCGACGCTGTACATCGGCTCGTCGGCCGACTGGACGCCGCTGATCGAGAACGGGATGGTCGCGTCCTCGAGGTGGTCCGCGAACAGGTCCTCGAAGCCGCGCGGGCTCGAGGTGCCGCCGGTGACGACGACCGGGACGTCGAGCCCTTCCTCGACGTCCTCCTCGTCGACCTCGTGGGTGATGTTCTCGATCACGTAATCGAGCAGGTTCTCGTAGTAGATAGCGAGCGCGCCCTCGACGCCGCCGACGTCGGTCCGGAAGTCGAGCTCGAAGTCGTCCTCCTTGATCGAGGTCACCTTGTCGACCGGCGTCCCGGTCGCCTGCGCGGTCTGTTCGTCGATCCAGTCGCCGCCACGCGCGATGGAGAACTTCATCACGGGCACCGCGTAGTAGGCCAGACAGACGTTCGTCATCCCCGCGCCGAAGCTGATCCCGAGCCCGGTGAAGTTGTTGTCCGCGAGTTCGGAGTAAATAACCGCCATTCCCTCGTTGATCGGTTCGGGGTCGTACCCCATGTCGCCGAGCATCGACTCGAGGGTCTTCTCGTGATACAGCGTCGACAGCCCCGAGTCGATCGGGTCCGCGGGACTCGAGTAGAACAGCCGCTCGTTGGGTCGGGAGGGCTCCCCGACGACCTGTTCGGTGATGAGTTTGATCATCGGGATCGCCGACGACTCCTCGCTTGATAGGATTCCATGTTGCATCGGCCGGCGCGTCTCCTTGTTGAAGATGTTCGCGAAGTTCAGCGCGTCGTCGCCCACGACGTACACCTTGTCGTCCTTCCGAATGTGGAGCACCTCGCTCCGGGAGAGCATCTGTTCGGCCATGTCGCTGTACTCGATCTCGACGAAAGAGTTTCGCTGCTGTACGAACACCGTCTCGGCGCCTTCCTGTCGCCCCGAGAGAATGTTCATCGTACCAACGTCCAGGCCTTTAGCCATGATCGTTCGTTTTATGCCACGCGATATAAGTTTTCGTGGCGAACGGCACGGTAACACACACCCAGGTTGACGGTGACGGGTCGGGCACGGAGAGCGAGGTCAGTGAGTGCACGCGAGACCACATGGTTTAATTCTGGACGCGTTCGACCGGAGGACGATGACCCGACCGTCGATTCGACGTCGGCCCGACGCCGAGCGGAGCGCCGCGGGTGAGCGTCGATGACTCGGCCCGCCGACCGCGACGCGACCGATTCCGGACCGGGTTCCGACGGGATCGGTGCCCGGTTCGCGCGATCCCTCGCGGGCGTGGGGACGCTCCCGACGTCGGTGCGGGCGCTGCTCGACTACTACGCGACGAGCGGTGACTTAGCACTCGGCGCCATCGGCCTCCAACGACGCGTCGAGACGTTCGTCGAGGGCGTCGTCGACGGCGCGTTCGCCGACGTCGAGCGGGCGATCGCCGGGGCGGCCGACGTCGACCCCAACGGCGTGTCGTTCGCGTACGACACGAAGCTCACCATGCCCGCAGAGCTGACGCTCGGCCACCTGTACCAGCGGGCGGACGTGTCCGCCGATAACACGGGATCCGACGGATCGGGCCCGCAGCCGACCGACATCGACCGAGCGGAGACGGTCACCGAACTCGTCGTCGTGGCGCTGCTCGACGGGGACATGCGCGACGCGATCAACGACGCGGAGTACGAGGACTTCCGGATCGAGGGCGCACCGGGGATCGAGCGTGCTCGTGCCGCCGAACTCGCACAGCGAGCCCTCCGTGAGCGAGTGGACGTCCTGTTCGACGGCCACCCCGACGGGGTCCGGGAGGCGTACTGCGAGGCGGTCGACCGATCCGAGACACACCAGGACCGCGATCCGTACTTTCGCGAGCTGATGGCGGCCGCGGAGGACGGCGATCCGGACGCGACGGCCGCCATCCGTGAGGAGTACAAACACGGCGCGCTCAAGGAACCGACAGACTGTGACGCAGTCATTCGTCCGACCGAGCTGTTCGTCAACGACGAACACTCCTTCCCGTATCTCGCCACGCAGTACGGCCGCGTCGGCGTGATATACGACGGTATGATCGAGATGTATCGCGCCGCCGGCATTCCGATCGAGGACCCGTTCAAGCGATCCATCGTCTTCACGATCATCGGCGCACAGATCTGGCTCGACGACATCGACGATTACGAGGCGGATCTGGCCGAAACGCAGCTGACCCCGGTGACCGCGGAGTACCTTCTCGCCGATTCCGACCGGGAGGCGTACCGCGCGGTGGTCGCCGCGACGGAGACGTACCTCGACGCCGCCGAACGCTACGCGGCCGCGACCGACTCGCCGCTGGCCGGGATCGGCACGAACTACGTGTTCCGGAGCGGCGACCCGAGCGTGCTGCCGGGCAACGAGTCCGACTGACTCCGGAACGCGACCGTCGACGGACGGTGACTGTGCTCGGACGTGATCCCCCAACGTCGCGGGGCCGCCGATTTCAGAACGCGACGAACGGCAGCGAGACGAGAACGGCGATACCGAGAACCCGGAGCCAGCCGGCCCAGCGCGCCCGGCCCTCTGGCAGGCTCTCCGCCACGCCGAAACACGCGATTGCGGTACCCAACAGGACCGGCAGCGTCGGATCCGCGTCGAGACGAACGTGGAGATACGCGCCGTACCCGACCGATCCGGCCGACAGGAGGAGCCAGAACGCACCGATTTCGGTCCCTTCGGGGTCGCGGAACAGCGTTCGTTCGATCGCCTCGCGCACGAAAGACGACTACGTCGACCGGGATGAAAACGGCTCCGGTGGCGTCGACGGCTACCTCGCCACCTTGTCGATCGACCGGTCGTCGTCTCCCGCCGCGAGCGTGGCGACGAGGCGGGTCGCGAGCGTCCCGGGGTCGTCGACGTCGGTACAGAGGGCCCGTTCGACGGTCTCGACCGTCTCCCGGTCGACGATCGGTCGTCCGTCCGCTCCGATCCGGACGTCGCCGGTCGCGACAGCACGGCGCGCGATCAGCCCCGCCGCGAGGCAGCGACGCGCCTCCGCAACCGGTTCGTCGACCGACGGAATCGTCGCGAGGTAGCCCGCGGCGGCAGTCCCGGGGAGGTCACACGCGTCGTCGAGCCATTCGGCGGCGCCGGGAGCGTCCCCGTTGACCGCACCGGCGGCGTCGTCGACGGCGTCACCGGCCGACGCGTCGATGTCGTCGAGATACGCGGCCGCGAGTTCCGCCTCCTCCTCGGCGACGCGATGGAACGCGTCGCCGACGACGATCGCGTCGGCACCCGCCTCGAGGATGGCGGTCGCCCGCTCACCGGAGTCGATCCCGCCGCCGTACCACACTCGACTCCAGTCGACGCCGTCGTCGATCGCCGTCAGCGCCGCGCGTGCCTCGTCGCCGCCATACCTCCCGGAGTACTCGAGGTACAGTACCTCCGCCCCGAGCACGTACTCGGCTGCCATCGCACGCCGTTTCGCGTCCGCCCCGTCGAGTACGTCGTCGACCGTCACGCCGCTCTCGCGGGCGGCCGCGCTGTCGGGGTTCTGGACGATGTACGCCTCGACGACGGCACTGGAGATCAAGAGGTCGGTGAGCGTCGCAGTCAGCCGGTCGCCGAGCCCGGGTATCCACGAGAGCCGGCCGATCAGGTCGGGCGCCACCTCGTCACGAACCGCCTCGACGCCAGTCCCGAACGTGCCGACGAACGCCGCATCGTCGCCGTTGAGGACCTGTGGCACGGCGAGGAACGTCGCCGCCGACAGCGTCTCCGGAGTGACGTGAGACGCGCCGCTCGGTTCGTGAAACGCGGGCGTGGAAAGCGGCGCGAGCAGCTCGAACGTCCGTGTCGTGTTCTCGTCGGTGACGTCAGCGGAGCCGCCGACGGAGACGGCGTCGGTGTGCCGGAGATATCGCGGGAACGCGACCGGGACGCGCTTGCGGTCCTCCGGGTCGACCTTCGTCACGTGGGACCACGACTCCGGAACCGGGTTCGTGTCCAGTCGGAGCCCGTGCCGGACGACGGCCCGACCCGCGCTCAACAGACGACCGATCCGGCACGCAACCGCGTCGAGTACACGCATGACCTGGCCATTCGACGACGCGTCGGGACGAGAATTAAGCCTTCCCATCCGCGAGAGTAGGCAGCGATTCGGACCCCGGTGCCGACGGACGGGATCAGGTTACGTAGCCGACGAACGGAATCGCCCGTTTCGGCGTGACCACCTCGTCGACCTGCGTAAGCACGACACCGACGCCGACCGCGGCCAGCCCGGCGGCGAACGCGAACGGAACGACGAACCCCCATGCGACGAGATAGCCCGATAGGAGCGGACCGAACGCGACACCGAAGCCGAACGCCATCGTCAGGACCGAAAGCGTCGATCCGGAGCCGTCCGGGGGTGCGATGTCCCCGGCGAGCGCGAGCGCGGGGGCGAACACCATGGCTCCCGCGACGCCCTGGAGGAACCGAGCGAGGAACATCAGCCACGAGTCGGAGACGACGGCCGCGAACAGCGTCACGTCCGGAATGAGCCCCTGCACGAGCGTCGTCGGGACCAGGAGAACGGTGCCGACGAGGATGAACGCCTTCCGCCCGTAGAAGTCGGTCGCTCGACCGATCGGCGCCTGCAGGAGTATCTGTGCGAGGACGAACGCGGCAAACTGGAGCCCGAACATTTCCGGTCCCTGGTCGAGTCGCGCGTTCACGATGTCGCCAAGCGTCGCGAACACCGCGATACCGACCGCCATAAAAAACGAGACGACGCCGAGCGCGAACACCGGATCGAGCAGATTCGCACCGGACCGGTCAAACACGGTGAACCCGTCGAGTACCGCGTCGTCGTCCGGTTCTGCCGGGTCGATGTCGGGATCACGGATGAGCGTGGCGACGAGTACGAACGCGAGCAGTGCCGTCGACGCGGCGAAGTAGAACGCCGCGTCGAAGCCGGTGATCGTCGATGCAGAGCCGATCGGAACCGTGTACGGACCCGCGGCGACGACGCCGCCGGCGGCGATGGGCCCGACGCCGAACCCCACCAGCCGGAACGTGTTGTACGTCCCCATGTTGCCGCCGCGGTTGTTCTCCGAGGCGAGGTCGTTGACGAGCGCGACCGTCGTCGGAATGATGAACGCGCCGGCGATACCCTGAAACACGCGCAACCCGATCAGATGCCAGTAGGTCGTCGCCAGCGAGTAGGCGAAACTCGAGACGGCGATGAGCGTGAGTCCGAACAGCACGAACACCTTCCGTCTCCCGGTCCGATCGGAGAGCCGTCCGGTGAACGGCTGCAGCGGGCTGTTGACGAACCCGAAGATCGAGAGAACGAGCCCGGTGATGAACACCTCGGTCAGTCCGAACGTGCCGCCGGTGACGAAGTCGCTCGCGATGAAGAGGGGGAGCACGACGATGAGAAAGGAGTTCCCGACCGACTCCGACATCCGCGCAAGCGCGAGCGCGATGACCTGTGGATCGACGCCGAACAGCCGCTTCATCGGCTCCCGAACCGATCCGACGTGGTCACCGCTCCCGAATCCGATTCCATGTGACGACCGACGATACGGACGACCAATACGGTTGTGTAACCGGTCCGTGGTTCCTGATCCGCGAGTCGTCGATCACGACGTCGGGAACGGACCGCCCGCCGCGTCCAGTTCCCCCCGACGCCCGTCGAGAACCTCGAACCGGTCGCCTCGGCGTCGCTCCAGCCACCGGAGGAGCCGGGCGGCCCAGCGGAGTTTCCGCGTCTTCGCCGGGGAGACGGCCGGGTCGTCGAACGACCAGCCCGGAAACACCAGCCGGCCAGCGCCGACGTGATCGGCGAGAAACGCCCCCCGATCCCCGTCGGTGAACCCCCCCACGTTGCGGACGGGGGCGTGCGGTTCGGCCTGCGTCGTCACGAGCGTCCACTCCGGGTCGTAGCGCGGAAGCCACTCGCGCAGGGCCGGCACGTTGTCACCGTGCGCGTGCGCCACGACCGGGACGCCGCGATCGGAGAGGACGCGTCCAGTGTCCGGATTCTTGTCGAGATCGGTTACGAGACAGTTGACGCCTATCCCGGCATCGAGCAGGACGTCGGCGGCTGTCGATGCGGCCACGACGACGTCGGCCGCACGCGCGACGGCGAGTTCGTCGGCGAGCGAGGAGGCACCCCCGGCGACCGCGACGGTCCGGCCGGTCCAGTCGCCGAGACGGTCGAGCGGGAACGGCGTCGCCAGCGAGGCCGCGACGTCGCGGGCATGCTCGTCCGCAGCGCGGTCGAATCCGAAGTCTTCGAGGATCGCCTCGTACGCCGGCTCGAACGTATTGAAGTTCACGAACCGTCCCTCACGGGAGACGCAGAGCGCCCGTCATCCGCCACGACCGAGCCGGGCGTCGGTCCGCTGGCTCGTCGACCCCACGGCGACCGATCGGCTCGATTCCGAATCGAGTGGCTCACTCGGCGCAGAGACGTCCGGTTCCGACGGAGCAGTCGCTGACGGATCCAAATACGGTATGGGCCGGAGTGGCACTGAGTACCCCTACCCGCGTGCCCCTCCGGCGTCCGGTCGAAACGTTGTCCACACATTGGCATAAACTTTCTCTTACCTGAAGCCGTCACGGATCGTCTCCATGGCCCCGTCAAGCGGGTCAGTAACCCCGGAGACACGCGTCTCGACGATTTCGATCGCGGCCGGGGACCCGACAAGCAGTCCGCAAGTGCCGTCCGTCGTATCCGGTTCGTGATCCGAGCCCGCTCTGCAGAACGACGCACAGCCGTCGACGGTCGCCGCGCGGAGAGCGCCGACAGCTTCGGGCGACAGTCCCCGGAGTTCGTACACGCCGACGACGGAGCCTCCCGCGGCCGCCTCGTCGGCGTCGAGCCGGTCGATGTGTCGCAGCGCTTCGCCGACCGTCGTCACGTCGAGTTCCTCGATCCCGATCCCGTCGTCGGTGGTCGTGCGGTCGCGGGCGAACTCCGCGCCGATCAGGGCGGCGTCGCGGGTCGCGGCGACGTCGTGTGTCCGGATCACGTGTGCACCACGCTCGACCGCCATCGAGGTTGCCGCGAGCGAGACGGGCAACGCCTCCTCGGTGCTCCGGTCCGCGACGTCGCGCAGGAAGTTCTTGCGGTTGATCGACACGAGCAGGGGGCGCCCGTATCCACGGAACTCCCGAAGCCGGCGAAACGTTTCTCGATCGTCGTCGAGCGTCTTCTCCTCCGACCAGCCGCCGAAGGCGGGATCGAGAATCGTCTTGTCGGTGAAGCCGTTGTTGGCGAGCGCGTCGTAGATCGCCTCGACGTCGGTCAACGCACCCGGGCGCTCCAGATCGGGCGGCGAGGCCATCTTCGAAACCGCGGCGTCGTGCTCGCGACAGACGTCGGGCATCGCCGGATCGGCGAACCCGCAAATGTCGTTGACCATGTCGAACCCGCTGGAGAGCGCCTCGTCGGCGACCTCGTGGTATCGCGTTTCGATCGACCACACGACGTCGCCGGACGTTGACGCCATGGTCTCGAGGGCCACATCGAGCCGATCCAGTTCCTCCTCGGCGGACAGGACCTCGAACCGTTTGTTGGCGGACTCGAGTCCGACGTCGACGATGTCCGCTCCTTCGTCGATCAGTTCCTCGTCAACATACGTCGCCGCCTCGCCCGGATCGTTGTACACGCTCGGGTCGTACGGTGACTCCTCGGAGACGTTCAACACACCCATCATCCGTGGCGGGTAGTCGTCGCCGATACCCACTCCCGCGGCGTCTACATTTTGCATACCCACTCCACGAGCGCGACCGTTAAATGGAGTCCGGAACCGACGGACGAGCGGCGTCGGCTGGAAACCGCGACCAAAACGAGGGGAAACTGGCGGCCGTGAAACGAACCGGGACGTCGGGATCCGCATCCTTCCGACGGTTTATATCCGAAGCCGGGGCCAGAGCCGCCGTGATCTGACGACCGGTCCGCGACGGTCAGGGCGGTTGTGCGGCGCGCCGTCGCGGGAACGCGTTCGACGACGCCGCCTGTTCGCTACCGCTTCGTCTACTCGTCGCGCACATCGACGCGAGTGAACTCATCCCGTCGGCTCGGACTCGGCGGCCGCCAGGGCATCCTCCTCGACGTAGATCACGATCCGGAACGACCACAGCCGGAGGTCGTGTTCGCGGTCGACGTAGCCGTCGAGGTACGGGTCCACTTCGGAGCGGTTGGTCGCGTGCGTGACGATCACCGGCGGGGGATCGGCGAGCACCGCTCCGCGGTCGGCGTCGCTTGAGATGCTTTCGACGGTCGCTCCCGACCGCTCGAAGTACCACGGTAGCGGGAGCCGGTCGTACCATCCCCCGGGGACGCCGTGGTCGTCCGCAGCCGATTCGTCCTCGAGATGGAAGGAGTTCTCGCGGTCATCGGTCGTCGTTCCGACGAACAGCACGTCGACGTCGCCACCGCCGGCCGCAGCTATCGTCTCCACGTCGTCGAGCGAGGCACGGAGATCGTCGCCCGGTTGGGCCCACTGAACCATCGCACCGTGGTTCGCGTCCGTCGAGTTCCAATAGGTCGCGGTCGGCGCAACCAGCCCCGCACTCGCAACGAGCAGGACGGCCAGCGCCAGCGCCGCGGTCCGACGATCGAGGACTCGCCGTGGCGACAGCGACACGGCCGCACGTCCCTCGCGGGCGACGTACGCGAGCCCGACCGCGGCGGGGATCGCGAGCGGCAACACGACGTGTACCGCCGACCACGGGGCGTTGATGTCGGTCGCAGCCGGGTATCCGATGAGGCTCGCGAACGCCCAGTACGCCGCAAACGCGACGAGCGCGCGGGAGCGACCGGCCGGAACCGGCACGTCGCGTCCGTCGCCGACTCCGTAGCCGTCGGCCACGACTCCGACGACCGCGAACACACAGACGACCGCCGCGCCGTGTGCAATCGTCTCCAGTTCGTGCCCGAGGAACGTCAAATACGGGTTGTCCTGCATGTCGCCGGCGATCCACAGATCGACCAGCTCCCGAGCGGATCCGACCGTGGCCTCGTGGATCACCGTCGGCCACAGCGACGGCGAGTTGAGCGCCGCGTACAGGAGGGGTCGCGGCGCATAAAAGAACACGATCACCGTGAGAAACGTCGCCGCGAGTCCGAGGAGGTGTCCGGGCACGACGACGAGCGGAGATCGAGACCCCGACGCCTCACGGACGGCCATCCCGGCCGCCGTGACCCACGACCGGAGGACGCTCGGAACCGTTTCGCCGGCGCGAGTTCGGCGGACGAGTTGATGATCAAGCAGCAGCGTCGCTGCACCGACAAAACAGAGGACGTACAGCAGGGTGTTCGCCTTCGTCGACAGCGACAGCGCCAGAAACACGGCGCCAGCATAGAGGTACGTCGGCCGATGCGTGTCGAGCGCGCGGATCGAGAACCCGAGCGCGATCAGTGCGAACCCGCCGACGAGGACGTCGTTTCGCATGAACCGAGAGTAGTATACGAGAAGGGGGTTCGCCGCGAGCAGCGTTGCGAGCGCGACGACCTCCACTCGATCGAGGTGTTCGCGGAACAGCCACGCCGCAAGCGGCAACGCACCGCCGACGACCGCAACGACGAGCCGTGCGTTCCCGTCGGTCGGGGGGAGCACGCCGAACAGCGTCGCATTGACGATCCGGAGAAAAGGACCGTGAATTATCGGCACGTAGGCGAGCTCTCCGGTTTCGGCGTATCGGAGCGTCCAGTAGCCGACCCGACCCTCGTCCCAGTGGAACACGCGCCCGCCGAGGTCCAGGAGCCGAAGCACGACCCCGGCAGCCGCGATCGTCGCAACCGCGATCGCCGTACGGGTGTCGGCCGACCGGTGATCGGAACGCAGCCTGGACTGCGACATGACGGAGCAAAGCGCGTGCTGTGATACAACTCTTTTCGTTCGGTCGCGTCCGGACCGCCACGTCGCGGTCGAGGCCGTTCGATCGCGGTCGAGACGAGTCGGCCGGATCGGCCCGTTCCGGACGATTCGCTCGCAGGAGTCCGCCGAGCCATCGCGACGTTCGTCGTTCGTTCGCGATCACCTCGACTTATATGCTCCCCCCAAGTGGTTGGGACCACGAATGGGCTCGGGACGCGAACCACGAGGTCCAGCGGAACTCGCGTCGTACGATCGGTTCCAAACCGGACGAGAGCGACCCGTCACGGGTGGGACCGAGTGACTCTCGACAAGCTTCGTCCCCTCGCGAGCCGTGCGATCACGCCGTTCGTCACCGCTGCCACTCGGCTCGACATCTCTCCGAACGCGATCACGGTGACGTCGGTGGGGGCCGCCGCCGCCGCGAGCTACGCGCTCGTCGCCGCCGGGTCGGCACCCCGATGGTACGCCGTTGCCTCTGTCCTCGTACTCCTCACCGGATTCCTCGACGTGCTCGACGGGGCGGTCGCCCGCAGAACCGGAACCGCGAGCGAGTTCGGCGACTTCCTCGATCACGTCCTCGACCGATACGGCGACGTGTTGATCCTCGGCGGATTTGCCGTCGGCGCGGGGCGGTACGGGCTCGGATTACTCGCCGTGTCCGGCGTCCTCCTTACCGCGTACCTCGGTACGCAGGGTGACGCGCTCGGACTCGGGCGTATCTACGGCGGACTGCTCGGTCGCGCCGATATCCTCGTGTTCGTCGGGGTCATCACCGGCGTCGCCGCGATCACGAATCCGACCCTGTACGGTCCGACGCTGGTCGAGTGGGCGGTCGGGTTCCTCGCCGTGTTTACGCACGTCACGGCGCTCCAGCGGTTCGTCTGGTCGTGGATCGAGCTACGCGCCCGTGAGTGACCGTGGGACCACCGGGTCGTCAGGCCCGAGTTGCGCGGAACTCGCCGTGTTTCATGCCGATGAGAAACGCGATCGCGCCGAACAGGAGCATCGACGGCGCGACCATCATCACCGTGGTTTCGAGCGCCATCATCCCGCTTGCGACGAGACCGGCAACGCCGAGCACGACGATAGCAAGCAGTAGACCGACCGCGCGTGGGAGATCGAACGCCATGTGACATCATGTAGGTATTCGGGGGTGGTAAGCGTTCGCCTCGAGACGGGCGCCCCGGTCGTCCGCTTCCGACGACACGGGCCGTCTCCGTCGACCGCACCGGCTGAGTTTCTCGGTCGTCCGAGCCGGATGGGTCGTCGCCATCGACCCGATCGGATCACGCCTCGATGATCTCGCCGTCCTCTCCGTCCGGGATCCGGATCTCGCCGTCCAACGACACGGCCGCAGTCCCGCCGACCCGGACGTCGTCGCCGTGTAGTCGGATACGGACGAGTCCCGGACGATCGAGGAAGTGACCCTGTTCGAACCGGAGTTTGTCGGGGAAATTACCGTCGAAGGCGCCGACTGCGCGGAGATAGCCCGCACACGCGCCGCTGGCGGTGCCGGTGACCGGGTCCTCGTCGACGCCGGCACCGGGGACGAACGCCCGACCGTGAAGCGTCGAGTCGGCGTCAAGCGCGTCGAAGGTGAACGCGTACACGCCGATGGCGTCGTGTGCGGCGGTGAGCGCTTCGATCGCCGTCGGGTCTGGATCGGCTCCCCCGAGCCGTTCGAGGAAATTGATGGGGATGACGAGAAACGGCAGCCCGGTCGAGGCGACGGCGACGGGGAGATCCGCGCCGACGTCGCGGAGTGCCGCCACGTCGATCCCGAGCGCATCGGCGATCCGATCGAGGTCGACGTCGACCCGTCGAACGGTCGGCGGGTCCTGTCGCATCCAGACGGTCCCGTCATCGTCGATCGAAACCCGGAGATCGCCGGCGTTCGTCCGCAGCGTCTCCACACGGGATCCCGGCAAGCCGTCGGCTGCGCCGTCGTCCCTACCGAACGCGTCATCGACCGCCAGAGCGGCCGCGCTGGCGATCGTGGCATGTCCACAGAGGTCGATTTCGGTCGTGGGGGTGAAGTATCGGATGCGCCGATCGGCGTCGGCCGCGGTGGGAAGGTCGGTCAGGAACGCCGTTTCGGAAGCGCCGAGCTCCGCGGCGATCGCGGCCATCCGTTCGTCACTCAGGCCGTTAGCCGCGGGAACGACCCCGGCGACGTTACCGGCCAGCGGCTCGTCGGTGAACGCGTCGACGAGAAGCGTGCGTCGGGTCTCCATGCGGACGCCTCGTGACCCGCCGGCAAAAGCGTGTCCGACCCGCGACGACGAACGGGAACCGGGCCGTCAATCCACCCCGTGGCGGCCTACCTCGCCCGAGTGGTCACTCCCGGGACGTGGGAGACGCCACGGATATCGAACCGGGCGCCGCCGGACTCGCTCGCCCCGACGGTTATCGACCACCCGTGGGCGTCGGCGATCTGTTTGACGATTCCGAGACCGAACCCGGTCCCCGTGTCGGTACTGGAGTAGCCGATCTCGAACACCGTGTCGCGTACCTCCTCCGGAATTCCCGGCCCGTCGTCGGCGACGTAGAATCCGCCCGTTCCCCGGTCGATGACGACTGACACGTCGTCGCCGCCGTGTTCGACCGCGTTTCGGAACAAGTTCTCGAACAGCGTTCGGACGCGGGACCGATCCCCGGCTATCACGCCCGGCGTGCCGAGCGACAGCGTCGCGTCTCGAGTGTCGACGGTCGTCCACGCCTCGCAGCCCACCTCGGAGAGATCGACCGCCTCGAGATCGAATCCACGCGACCCAAGTCGGGCGAAGGAGAGCGCGTCCTCGATCAGCTCCGCCATTCTGTCGAGTGCCTCGGCGCTGCGTTCGAGGTTCGGCGAGTCGTGCTCCTCGCGTGCGAGGTCGAGCCGGCCGGTCGCGACGTTGAGCGGGTTCCGGAGGTCGTGTGACACCATGCTCGCGAACGTTTCGAAACGATCACGCTCGCGGGCGACTTCCGCGGTGGCTCGCTGGCGGTCCAGTTCGTTTCCAACCCACCTGGCCATCAGGTCGACGAGCGTCGCGTCCCAGTCGGAGAACGGTTCGGACCGGGGATTTCGGTCATAAAAACACAAACTTCCGTACACGTCACCGTCGACGACGACGGGTGCGCCGACGTAGCAGGCGATCTCGGCCGCGCTGGCGCCCGCATCCGCCGACGCCCCCGGATCCGTACTCGCGTCTTCGATCCGAACGGAGGATTCGGTCGTGACGACGCGCTCACAGCGCGTCTCCGAGAGCGGGACGGCCGTGCCGACCTCGAACGGACCCGGATCGCCCTCGACGATCTCGGCATGGTACTCCTCGCCATCGATCCGCGAGAGGAGCCCCGATTCGACCCCCAGCGTCTCACGTCCGAGAGAGAGTATCGACCGGACCTTCTCATCGAAGCACTCCCCTCCAACCGATATCGCCTCGTACAACCGCTGCATCGTCCGTTAGCGACGTTCCAGCTCCTCACGCTCTCGTACCGTTTCGGTGACGTCCCGGAGGTACACGGACACGCCGGTATCGGAGGGGTAGATTCGCGCCTCGAACCACCCGTCGGCCGGATCGTAGCGGATCGTCACGCTTGTCGCCTCGCCGGCGTCCTTCGCCGCTTCGAACGCCTCCGCGAACGCCGTCGATCGAGCGGGATGGAAAACCTCCCGAAGCGGCTCGCCAACGAGGGCTTCGGCGATCGCTCCGGCGTTGTCGTCGTTACCACCCTCATTCGGCGTCCCGTGGACGAGTTCGACTGCCCGGCGGTTGATGAACGTGATCGCGTCGTCGTCGTCGACGGCGAGGAATCCGTCGGTCATGCGATCGAGCAGCGTCACCCGTTCCTCGGCGAGCCGTGTCTCCTCGCTGATGTCGGTCGCGATCCCGTACACTGCGTACGGTTCCCCGTCGGCGTCGAAAACCGGGACGCGGACCGTGACGAATCGACGGGGATCGTCCCCCGTAGAGTAACGTTCCTTGAAGCGTCGGAGTTCGCCGGCCGCGATCGTCTCCCGATCGTGTTCTCGGATCCAGCGTGCGGTATCGGCGTCGTGGACCTCGGCGGCCGTCCGTCCGGGTATCTCGTCCCGATCCATGTCGACGAACTCGGCGAACGCGCGGTTGACGAGCAGATACCGTCCATCGAGGTCCTTCATGAACACGAGGTTCGTCGTGTGCTGGAGGGTCGTCTCCATACGGTCGGCGTACACCCGGAGCCGTTCCGCCGTGTCCGCACGGTCGACGTGCGTCGCGACGAGCTCCACGACTGACCGGAGTAGATCCGTCTCCTCGGGGAGAAAGCCGATGTCGGTCGCGGTTGCTCCGTCCGGATCCCCCACGAGGAGTCCGGCGGTCAACCGGACGGCTGTGTCGCCGGCGGTCACCGTGACGGTACGAACGGTCTCGTGATCGTTTCCCTTCGGATCGACGGTGTGTTCGGCGGACTCCCTCGACGGGCCGGCCTCGGTCTCGATCGGTTCGGTCGCGGTCTCGGGCAGTTCTCGTGCGTTTGCGGTCTCGTAGCGGCGGTCGTCGACGGTGAGCCGGACGGCCGTCACGTCCGGGCGTTGTAATCCCGCGGGAAGCGCCGTGACGACCGACTGGAGTCGGTCCGAAAGCGGTGCGTCCGCGGCCAGCGCGGAGTGTACCGCATGAAGCGTCGTAAGCTCCTTCGTTCGCTCGCGTCGAGCCTGCTCGGCTCGGTAGCCCGCCACGGCACGTCGGACTCGCGAGCGGAACAGTTCGTGGACGCCCGGTTCGTCCGTTCGAAAGTACTCGGTGACGCCAGCCCGAATCGCCTCGGCGGCGACGGACTCGCCGTGCTCTTCGACGAGAAGTACGACAGGGAGACCCGGGTCCCGACCACGAACGCGCTCGAGAAGATCGATTCCGGACTCGCCCCGGACCGACCGTTCAGCGACGACACAGTCGATTTGCTCCGCGTCGAGAACGTCGAGTGCCGCGCCGAGTTCCCGAACCTGGACGAGTTCGAGCCGATCGTTCCGGCGTTCGGCACGACGTCCGGGCGTCGCGACGTCGGTCGGATCTGCGTCGCTCGGATCGGGTGCGCTCGAACTGACGTCGGTTCCGTCCGTCGCCTCCGCAGCCTTGACCTGCTCGACGAACGCGTCGTCCCCGCCCGCGTACAGCAGACGGATCGGACCGTCGACCATGGTCGGCGTACACCCTCCGCCTATTTGGACGTGACGGCGGCGTGCACGGCGGGACCGAGACTTCGGCGGCGCGGACTGAACCGGACGACGACGCCCGAAGCGATGTCAACGCTTTTGGGCGCTTCGCCGGTAAGGGCGTACATGGGCCTCTTCGATCGGTTGCGGGGTGGTGACACGCCCCGAGTCGCGTTCGTCGGCATCGACGGCGTTCCATACGGGCTCGTGGACGACGAGCCGGAGACGTTTCCGACGCTGACGGCGATCGCCGAGGCGGGATCCAGCGGCGCGATCGACAGCGTGATCCCGCCCGAGTCGAGCGCGTGTTGGCCCGTCCTCACGAGCGGCGTCAATCCCGGAGAAACGGGTGTATACGGCTTTCAGGACCGAGAAGTCGGGTCGTACGACACGTACGTTCCGATGGGCCGCGACGTGCAGGCGACGCGGATCTGGGAACGGGCCACCGCCGCGGGTCTCGACGCGACCGTCATGAACGTCCCGGTCACGTTTCCGCCGCAGCGAAACGTCCAGCGGATGGTTTCGGGGTACCTCTCGCCGGACGTCGACAAGGCATCACATCCGGAGGAACTTCGGTCGACACTCTCGGAATCCGGGTACCGGCTCGACGTCAACGCGAAGCTCGGCCACAGACCGGACAAGTCGGCGTTCATCGAGCACGCGAACGAGACGCTCGATCGGCGCGCGGAGGCGTTCCAGCGGTACGTCGGTCGAGACGACTGGGACCTGTTCGTCTGCGCGTTCACCACGCCGGACCGTGTCAACCACTTCCTCTGGCGCGAGTACGCGGACGACGGCACGAACGCCGACGAATTTCGGTCATTTTACGAGTCGCTCGACGGCTATCTCGGGGATATCCGTCGGTCGCTCCCGGACGACGTCACGCTCGTCGTCGGCTCCGCACACGGGTTCACCACGCTGGAGTACGACGTGTACTGCAACGAGTGGCTCGAACGAGAGGGGTGGCTGTCGTACGACGATGACGAACACGGTGCGCTGTCGGACGTCGACGACGACACCCGAGCGTACTCGCTCGTTCCCGGGCGGTTCTATCTCAACGTCGAGGGGCGGGAACCGAGAGGGACGGTGTCACGGGAGGCGTACGACGACGTTCGCGCCGAGCTGGCGGCCGAACTGCGGTCACTCGAGGGGCCGAACGGACGACCGGTCGTCGACCGAGTCGTCGAGCGGGAGACGGCGTTTCGGGGCGACCACGACGCGATCGCACCCGACCTGGTCGCGCTGCCGAACGACGGATTCGATCTCAAGGCGGGGTTCAAACCCCACGACCGGGTGTTCGATCCCGACGGACCGCGGACGGGCATGCACACGTTCGAGGACGCCTGTCTGTTCGTCGACCACCCCGACGCCACCATCGACGACGCGGATCTCCTCGACGTCGCGCCGACCTTGTTGACGCTGCTCGACATCGAGTACGGGCGCACCGAGTTCGACGGCGCGAGTCTGATCTGATCTGCTCGTCCGTCTCCGTCGTGGGCGGCACCGTGACGCGGCAGCCTCGGTGGGAACCGCCGCGAGCACCGGGTTTTTATCTCGTGTGCGTCGATACCGCGGTCATGCACGAGCGTGCAGCGGAGTTCGCCGAGCGGGCGGCGGAGCGTTACGGGATCGATCCGGACGTGTTGGAGTTCGAGGCCGGAACGGAGACCGCCGCGGCGGCGGCCGACGCGGTCGGCTGTGAGACCGGCGCGATCGCCTCGACGATCGTGGTGTCGCTGTCGGACGGATCGGAAGGCGGGTCGGAGCTCGTCGCCGCGATCACGAGCGGGGCCAACCGCGTCGACCTGGACGCGGTCGCCGAGCGGTTCGACGCGTCGGGCGCGTCGATGGCCGACCCGGAGCGGATACGTGACGTTGTCGGCTGGAGCATCGGCGGCGTCCCACCGCTGTGTCACGACGCCGCACTGCCGACGGTCCTCGATCCGACGTTGACCGAGTACGACGTCGTGTACGGAGCGGCCGGCACGCCGAGCGCGGTGTTCGAGATAACCCCCGAGTCGCTCGCGGAACTCGCCGATGCAACGGTAGTCGATCTCACTACCGAATAATAATCTATCCCCGAATAGTAGTTGCATATAATAAAAACGAAAGGAGATATAACAACACTTTTGAGAAGCGAACGCCTTCGAGTTGGTATGGCGAAAAATACGCAGTACGTCGCATCGCGCCGCCGTGTGCTTCTCGGGTCAGCCACCCTCAGCACGGTGGCTCTCGCCGGATGTGCCGACGAGGAGGAACCGGCACCGGAGCCGGAGGACGATGATGACGCGATGGACGACGGGATGGAGGCGGACGACCCCTCACCCGCGTCGGTGTCGCTTCTGGTTGAGGGCGTCGGTGGGCATGGTCACGACCACGACGACGACCACGACCACGACGACGATCACGACCACGACGACGACCATCACGACGGAGAACTCTCGGAGAGCGAGATCGACCACGCCTGTGGGCACAATGAGTTCGACGACTTCGAATCCCTGGAGGGCGGCACGTCAGCCGATGACGCACCGGTCATTTCCGCGACCCACCAGCCGTACGACGTGACGTTCGAAGGTGATTCCGCGTTCGTCGTCTTCGAAGCTGATGGCGGCGGTCACGATCACGACCACGACGACGATCACGACCACGACGACGATCACGACCACGACGACGACCACGACGACCACGACCACGACGACCACGACCACGACGACCACGACGACGACCACGACGACTCGGGATCCTCGTATTCGCTCACGCAACTCTCGAGTCACGATGATGACCACGACCACGACGACGAC